>Ga0082335_1001053_pt1 | contig 63256 bp, 64 predicted proteins | sample Subgrocontami58m_FD_72375 | JGI IMG/M metagenome (GOLD analysis project Ga0082335, IMG submission 72375) | Subsurface groundwater microbial communities from S. Glens Falls, New York, USA - GMW37 contaminated, 5.8 m (SPADES assembly) (version 2) ... | reverse complement strand
TACAATCCCCATAGCTGGTAGGCCAGCGGTTCAGTTCAACCCGTTTTACCCGGCGGGCCCGCTCCCGCGGTCGCGGCTCTGTCCTACGCGGGGCCCGCCGGATAAAAGCTTATTCGTTGGGCAGACCAGCGTGACAGCTGAGATCACCGCGGCGGCCGGTGCCGAGGGCAAGAACCCCTCGCGCTTGGACTTCAACAATAGGTAGGACTTCTTAGTGGCTCTCTCGCTCAACAAACCGAAGCTCGACAACCTTGCCGGCGACATCTGGAAGTCCGCCGAGCGCCTGCGTGGCAAGTTCAAGGCATACGAATACCAGAGCGTCATCCTGCCCATCATTGTCATCCGGCGGCTGGAGTGCGTGTTGCTCGCGTGGCGCGAGGCCAAGAGCGCCGAGGTGTTAGCCAAGCGGCCCAAGCTCACCGAGAAGGAACTCGCCAAGCTGGTCAAGGAACTCGAACTGAATCCCCAACAGTCGCCGTTCTCGAACAAGACCAAATGGACGCTGCGCAAGGTCTATGAGGAAGATCACACGCTGCTGGAGGAGAACTTCCGCGCCTACATCAACGGTTTCTCCAAGAACGTTGACGACATCATTGAGCACTTCAACTACCGCGCCACCATCGGGACGATGGTGAAGAACAACCGGCTCGCCCCGATCCTGAATCAATACAAGGAACTGGAGCTTGGCCCGGACCAACTCTCCGGCCTGGAGATGGGCTACATCTACGAGGAACTGCTTCGGCGCTTCTCGGAACAAAGCGGCGAGGAGGCCGGAGAGCACTTCACCCCGCGTGAGGTCATCCGGCTCATGGTCGAGTTGCTGGAAATTCCCATCCCCGACCGGCACGTCTCCATCTACGACCCCGCCTGCGGCACCGGCGGCATGTTGTCCGTGGCCAAGGAACACCTGCTCGACCGGGCCGCCACACCCGCACAGCGAGACAACGTCGAGAAGTTCGTCACCGTCCACGGGCAGGAGCTTTCGCCGACCAACTACGCCATCTGTCAGGCCGACCTGCTCATCAAGAACGACCAGCAGGCGAAGGTCTTCCTCGGCAACTCGCTCATCCCCCACGAGGCGCACAGCAAGGAGCCGGGCGACCAGCTCCCCGAAACCAAGTTCCGCTTCGACTTCATGCTGAGCAATCCGCCCTTCGGCGTCACCTGGGGTGGCAAGGACGGCTATGAGAAGGAAGCCCGGAAACTGGAGAAGACCCGCTACCAAGCCGGCATGCCGCGCGTGAACGACGGCGCGCTGCTGTTCCTGCAAACCATGTTGGGCAAGATGCAAGCGTCGGAGAAGGGCGGCAGCCGCATCGCCATCATCTTCAACGGCTCGCCGCTCTCGAATGGCGACTGCGGCTCAGGCGAGAGCGAAATCCGCCGCTGGATTCTGGAGAACGACTGGCTCGACGCCATCGTCATGCTGCCCGACCAACTCTTCTACAACACCGGCATCTTCACCTACATCTGGCTGCTGCGAAACGATAAGCCCGCCGCTCATCGCGGGCGCGTGATGCTCATTGATGCCCGCCAGCAGTTTGAGAAAGAGCCGAAAGCTTTCGGTAATAAGCGCAACCGCATGACGGACGCGCATCGGCAATGGATCGAGGAGCGTTACCACAAGGGCTGGAAACCCGGTTTTGAAGATAAGCAGGTGAAGCTCTTTCGCGAGAAGGACTTCGCGTTCCATAAAGTCAAGGTGGTCTTCTGGCAGACCGACGAGAATGATCAGCCGGCCATCATCACCGAGCCTTACGAGAAAGCGTTCGCCGCCGCCAATCTCGCCAAGGAGCAGGCGTTCCATGACAGTGACATAACCTTCCGCGTGCGCGTGAAGGCGGATAACAAAGAGAAGACCGTGGAGTTCGTCCTCAAGCCGGCCGACAGCGCCGCGAAGAAATTCAAAGCGGCCCTGGGCGAGCGGCCGGAAACTCTCTCCGTCGAATGGACGCACCGGCACTACGTGCAGGACGACGAATACATCCCGCACGGCGAGGACATCGAGACGTTCCTGAAACGGGAAATCGCCAAACCCATCATCCGCTGGGAAGACAGCCCGCATCTCGGCTACGAAATCCTGCCCAACAAATACTTCTACCGCTACCAGCCGCCCACGTCCGCGAAAGAATTGCTCGCGGAGTTCTGGAAACTGGAGAAGGAGGCGGAGAAAATGTTGGAGGGGTTGGTGAAATGAGCGCTGTCGAATCAAACAACGTCTGGCTCGCTAAAATGCCAAGCGACTGGCAGCGCAATCGGATTCGCAACGTGGCGGCATTGTCGCCGAGCTACTCCGAAACAGTTCCCGCATCAGATGAACCGTGCACGGTCGTTCCGATGGAATTACTTTCCGGCGATGGCGCGATTGACGTGACGAATCAGCAGCCGTTGGACGAAGTCACATCGGGACTGACCCTGTTTGAGGAGGGCGATGTTCTCTTCGCAAAGATTACTCCTTGCATGGAAAACGGGAAAGGTGCGTTCGTGCGGGAACTGCCAACGCGCTACGCCTTTGGAAGCACCGAGTTTCACGTGCTTCGGCCTAGTAAGAAGATTGACGGGATATTCCTGTATTACGCCACCTTCAATCCTATTTACCGTGCATACGCAGCAGAAAACATGGTCGGCGCGGCGGGTCAAAAGCGTGTGTCCTCTCGCTTTTTGAAAGATACGCGCCTGTTCCTCCCGCCGTTGCCGGAGCAACAGCGCATCGCGGCGTATCTGGATGCGAGTTGTGCCGCGATTGACGCGGCGGTATCCGCCAAACGCCGCCAACTCGAAACCCTCGACGCCCTCCGCAAGTCCACCATCAAGCGCGCGGTGATGATGGGGCTGAATCCATCGGTGACCACGCAGCGCACCGACGTGGAGTGGGTTCCTGAAATGCCGCAGCACTGGCGATTGGTGCGCGTCAAAGACGTGATGGAGTTCTTCAACACCGTCCGCGTCCCCTTGAGTGCCGCCGAACGTGGAGTGATGACCGAGAAAACCTACGACTACTACGGCGCGTCTGGCGTGATTGACAAAGTCGAGGCCTATCTGTTCGACGGCACTTACATTCTCATCGCCGAAGATGGCGCGAATCTCCTGACCCGCTCCACGCCGTTGGCGTTTTTGGCGACGGGCAAGTTCTGGGTGAACAACCACGCACACATCCTCAAACCGCGGTGGGGCGGCAACGACACGTTTTTCGTGACTCTACTGGAGTCCCAAGAGTTTTCGCTTTTCGTCACCGGTGCAGCGCAACCAAAACTCACGATGGAGAATCTTGGGCGCTTCAAGTTGGCCGTGCCACGAGTTGCCGAGCAAAAGGAAATCGCAGCCTTCATCCGAGAGAAGGATGCCGAGTTCCGCCCGCTGTTTGCGCAGATTGAGCGGCAAATCGAAACGCTGGTAGCCTACCGCAAGTCGCTGATTCACGAATGTGTCACCGGCCAGCGGCGGGTGACGGACGAGGATGTGCGGCGCGCAGGGCACAGCGAGAGAAGTCAGCCTACGGAGCGCAGGGCATGACACCTCGGAAACCGGCAAAGCGAGCGAGCGTGGTCTTGCCAGCCGCAAAGCCAATCGCGCTGATCTCGGATGTGCGGGAGCTGATTCTGCAAGCCCGCGAAGGCGTGGCGCGGGCCGTAGACTCGGGGCTTACCGTGCTTTATTGGCACATGGGGCGGCGCATCCGGCAAGACATCCTGAAGGAAAAGCGGGCCGAGTATGGGGAAAAGATAGTGCACGCACTGAGTGCACAATTGGTCGCGGAGTTCGGGCGTGGCTTCTCGCGACGCAACCTCTTCAATATGGTTCGCTTTGCCGAGGTCTTCCCGGCTCCCCGAATTGTGCAGGCACTGACTGCACAATTGGGTTGGACCCACTTCTCGCTCATTATCTATCTGGACGACCCGCTCAAACGCGACTTCTACGCCGAGATGTGTCGCATCGAGCGCTGGAGCACGCGCACACTGGAGAAGAAAATCGGCTCGATGCTCTTCGAGCGCACGGCGCTGTCGCGCAAGCCCGCGAAGCTCGCGGAGATGGAACTCAATCAATTGCGCGAGGCAGACAAGGTCACGCCCGATCTGGTCTTCCGCGATCCCTATATCCTCGATTTCCTCGGCTTGAAAGACACCTATGCCGAGAAGGATTTGGAAGCGGCGATTCTGCGGGAGATGGAAGCGTTCATCCTCGAACTGGGCGTGGGCTTCTGCTTCGTGGCACGGCAGCACCGGATGCAGATCGACGACCGGGATTACTACCTCGACCTGCTGTTCTACCACCGCAAGCTCCGCCGCCTGATCGCGATTGACCTGAAGATCGGCCGGTTCGAGGCCGCGGACAAAGGCCAGATGGAACTCTACTTGGGCTGGCTCAAGCGTTACGCGTGCGAACCGGGCGATGCCGAGCCGCTGGGCATGATCCTGTGCGCGGGCAAAAGCGAGGAACACATCGCCCTGCTTGAACTCCAGAAGAGCGGCATCCACGTGGCCAGCTACTGGACGGACGCGCTGCCGAAGAAGGAACTGGAACGCAAACTCCACGAGGCGGTTCGGCTGGCGCGGGCGCGGCTGAAGGCGGCAACGGACTGACCATGCCCAAGCGAAAGAAGCCCCCGGAGCTGACCTTTCAGCAGCACATCGCGGATTTCTTCGTCCGGGAGCACGGCTATGGCGTTTTCGAACAGGCCGACATCACGGACACCGAGCATTTCATCGCCGAAGACCAGCTCTGGGCTTTTCTCACAGCCACGCAGGCCGACGCGCTCAAGAAGCTCAAAGATGACTACGGCACGGATGCGCGGGACGAGGTATTCAAGGCCCTGCGCAAGGACCTGGAGCACACGCCGTTGTGGATGCTCCTCCGAAACGGGCTGAAGGTGCGCGGGCTGGAGTTCCGTCTCTACTACCCAAAGCCCCGCTCCGCCGAGAGCGCCGCCGCCACAAAACACAGAGAGAACCGGATTACCTTCCGCCCACATTTCTACTTCGGCGAGACCAACCAGGAGATTGATTTCGTCTTCTTCCTCAACGGCCTGCCCATCGTGGCGTTGGAGTTGAAGCACGAGAAGAACCAGACCGTGCATGACGCCGTCGCGCAGTTCGCCGCCCGCGACCACGGACGCAAGATTTTCAAGCATCCGTTCCTCTACCTCGCCGCCGACACGAGCGACGTGATGGCCGCCACCGACCCGCGCCGTGAGCAGAACTTCCGCTGGCACAATACAGGCCTGACGAACGAAAGCGTCACCAAAGATGGCAGCGAATACGCAGTGGAGTTCCTCTACCGCGAGGTGTTGGCGAAGGACCAGTTGCTCGAAGCACTCTCGTTCTTCCTGGTCCGCGTTCCCCAGCGCGACGCGGAGGACGACAAGCCGGAGCGTCCGGCCTTCACGCTGTTCCCGCGCTACCACCAGAGCCGCACGGTGCGGAAGGTGGCGGACGACATCTCGGCGCAATTCGCCGCGAAGGCCGACATCGGCCGCAAGTATCTGGTGAATCATTCCGCGGGCAGCGGCAAGACGCTGACCATTTGCTGGCTGGCGGACCGCCTCCACAGCCTGTTCAAGCCCGGCACGAGCGAGAAGTTGGTGGACCTGGTGTTCATCCTCACCGACCGGAAGTCGCTGGACACGAACATCCGGGAAGACATCGAGAATTTCACGCACTTGAAAGATGTGGTCGGGTTGGCGCGGAAGGGTGAGGACCTGACGCGCTTCCTCGCGGAGCGCAAGCCGATCATTGTCACCACTCAGCAGAAGTTCGCCTGGGTGCTGAACGAGATCGAAAAGAACCCCGAACTGAAGAAACTGCGGGTCGCCTTCCTGATTGATGAAGCCCATCGCTCGCAGGAGGGCCAGATGGGCGCGGCCATTCGGTTGCCGTTCCGCAAGTCGGACGAACCTGACGACGAGGCCCCCGAGCTTGACCCGGAGGAGCAACTCGCCAAGATCATCCGCGAGCATGACCTCAATCAGATGATCGTCGCGTTCACCGCCACGCCTGCGCCGGCCACCGTCACCCTATTCGGTGAGCCGTTCGACACCTACTCCGAGGCCGAGGCCATCGCCGAAGGCTACATCGTGGATGTGGCGGCCAGCATCATTTCCTACAAGACGCTCTACAACCTGCATTGTCCGGTCGTGCCCAAACTGGACGAGGAGAAGCTCTATCCCAAGGGGGTCGTGTCCAAGGCGCTCCAGAACGTGGCCTTCCAGGATGATGGCCTCATTCAGTACAAGGCCGAGGTGATGCTGCGCATCTTCGAGAAGGACGTGATGCCGCTCATCGGCGGACGCGCCAAGGCGATGATCGTGACCACCTCCCGCGTCGCCGGGCTGCGCTATTTCCAGATCATCAAGGAAAAGCTCAAGGAGCGTGGCGCAGCCTACAAGGCGCTCTATGCCTTCTCGGATTTCGTCCATCCGGAGACCAACGCGGCGATCAGCGAGCACGCGGTGAACGAGTTGAAGGACGGTGAGTTGATCGAGCAGCGGTTCGAGGGCGACGATTACCGCCTGATGATCGTGGCCAACAAGTTCCAGACAGGTTTCAACCGGCCTCTACTCGCCGGTATGTTTCTCGACAAGCCGGTCGTGGACCGCAACGCCGTGCAGACGCTGTCACGCCTGAACCGCTGCCACGAAGGCAAGGATCGTGTCGTGGTCGTGGACTTCACCAACAACGCCAAGGCGATCCTCAAGGCGTTCGTCAAATACCGAAAAGGCACGCCCTTCGAGCCGGAAGAGCCGGACCAGGAGCTTTGCCCGAAATTGCACGCCGAGATTCTGGCTGCGGGGGTGTTCACGCAGAAGGATGCCGCTGATCTCGCAAAGCTGCTTGCGAGCGGCACGGATGCCCAGGTGCAGTTCTCGGTCAACGCGCTGCGGACCCGCTTTCAGGCGAAGCTCACCGACCCGGAAGAGCGCAAGGAGTTCGTTTACCTGCTCGCCCGCTTCGTGAAGAGCTTTCACTTCCTCACTTGCTTCTTCACCTTTGCGCCGGAGATCAAGCAACTCGCCACGTTTGCCGAATACGTCGGCCCGCAGCTCATCAAGGCAGGCAGCGTGTCCGAGCTGATGAAGCAGATTCGCCAGACCGAGGTCATCAAGGCAGCCGTCGAATATCAGGGCGTAGAGACCGGCGGTGGGACGGTCAAACTCAGACCGGGCGGTGGCAAGAAGGGCTCTGGCCCGCCCCCGAAGAAGGTGTCTGTTCAGGACATGATCGCGGAGATCCAAGCCAGGTTCGCCATCACTGACGAGGAGGCGCTCTACATCAAGCAGGTCACGGAGGAGAAAGCCGTCGACCCGGCTATTCGCAGCACCGTCACCACCCACCGGGACGACCGCATCTACCTCGAAGGCGCTTATCGCGGGCAGGTGAACGGCGAGATTCAGACCGCCTACGACGAGCGAGGACGCTACGAGGAACTGTCGGATCTCAAGTACACGGACACCGGGGGTATCTTCGACATCATGGCGGTCACCGTGATCCAGCACCATCTGTCATTCGCGGCATGAGGCTATGAGCAAGACCATTCACCAGATGCCCGAAGCCGACCGGCCGCGAGAGAAGCTGCTCCGGAAAGGCGCGGCTGCCTTGAGCGATCGGGAACTGCTGGCGGTTCTGCTTGGGAAAGGCACGCCAGGGATGGATGTCATGACCCTCGCCGGGAAGCTGGCGCGGCTCATTGACGAGAAGGGCCTGGAAGTGAAGGCCGAAGACCTGACGCAGTTCGAAGGCGTGGGCGACGCGAAGGCCACCCTGATTCTCGCGGCGATCGAGTTCGCCCGCCGCCGCATCAAGCCGGAGGGCGCGAAGATCGTAACCCCGGTGGATCTGCTGCCTCACATCCGGCACTATGCCGACCGGAAGCAGGAGCACTTTCTATGCGCCAGCATAAACGGAGCAAACGAGATCCTGAACATCCGCGTCGTTTCGATTGGCCTGATTGACCGGAGCCCGGTTCATCCGCGAGAAGTCTTCGCGGATGCACTGTCCGACCGTGCTTCGGCTGTCATTGTCGCCCACAATCATCCGAGCGGTGGTGTTGAACCGTCGCAAAGCGACATCAACATCACCGCCCAGCTCAAAGCGGCGGGTGAAATCGTAGGCATCGATCTGCTGGACCACATCATCTTCAACAGGACTGGATACTTCAGTTTTCTGGAAGCCGGAAGGCTGTAGAGGGAGATCATGCCTTGCATATCAGCATGTAGGGGCACGGATTGGGATCCCGCCGCTCAACAGGTCGCCTTTGAGTCCCTCATCAATATCCGCCCTCGTCAAGACAACCCTTCAATGGAGATAATCGATTCGGCTATTCGGCAACGAGTGGCCGAGATCGCTCACCAACTGTTGGGTGGCGCATGAGAGACTGGACGGCTGGAGAGGAGAGGTCGCCTCGTGTCGAGACGCGGGAAGGCATCCGTTAGGCAGCTCGCGCTGCCCCTGGGCCGCGAGGCCCATGGGGATGAAACCGCGGCTGGGACACGGAGAGAAGACGCTCCGGTGGCAGGGCTGCCGCAGCTGGTCGAGAGGTAGCTCTCCCACTTAATCCGCCGAACCGCCGTATACGTGATCCGTACGTACGGTGGTGTGGGAGGGGAGGAGTCGCGAGACTCCCCCCTATCCCGATTAGCCGACGAACCAGCAGTTGAGGTCGAGGGCTCGCGATAAGGGATCTGGGGGCAGCGGTAACGGGCCGAAGGGGCGGCGCTTCATCGCGCGCGGTTTCGCGCGGCGATTCGGCAGAGGCCGAGCTTCTTCTGCGTTCGTCCTCGTCGGAGTTTCGAGGCGAGGTCGGTGGTCATGATCGCGCATGGCGCCGGCGTCGTCCGCTAACTTCCGGGTCCGCGGACTGGCGAGCTGGAGCGACTGCTGGAAGGGCCCTCGCGCCCGCTCAACGGAGCGGCAGCTTCCCAGCCGCTCCGTTAGCCGGAGGAAGGTCAGGCGGCAGCCAACTTCTTCACGCGGAGCGACCGGCGCTTTGCCTCGGCCCGGGCCAGATCGTACTGTAATTGCTGGCGCAGCCAGCTTTCTGCGGTGGTGCCAAGCGCGATCGACAGGCGGACGGCCATTTCGGGGCTGATGCCGGAGCGCCCGTTGAGGATGCTCGACAGAGTCTTCCGACTGACGCCGAGCGCTACGGCTGCCTCAGTCACGCTCAGGTGCAGAGGCTGCAGGCATAGCTCCCGCAGGACCTCCCCTGGGTGAGGCGGGTTGTGCATCTTCATGGCTGGTCTAGTGGTAGTCTTCATAATCAACGTCCTCAACATCGGGGCCTGAGAACTTGAAAGTGACGCGCCAGTTGGCACTCACCCTTACGGCCCAGGATCCTTTGCGGTCGCCTCTCAGGGGGTGCAGGTCGAGGCCAGGCAGGGCCATGTCGCGTGGTCCAATGGCCACATTGAGTCGGCCCAGGACAAGTCGTAATCTGCTGGCGTGCTTGGCTTGGATTCCAGCGGTCGTTCCCTGGAGAAAGAACCGCTCCAGGCCCTTGTGCCGGAAACTGAGTATCGCCACGAACAGAGTGTACCACGTAACGTACCGGGTTACAAGCCGGCTAACTACCGCCTGAACCAGCCGGACCGTCGTGCCGCGGCTTATCCGCGGGCGTTAGGTGGCTCACGCCGGCGGCCGAGGATTTGCGTCCCCGAGGGCGCCACGCGCGGCTTGCCAAGCGGCAGTCATTCCCACCACCTCACGCCTGCCGGATTCACCCGCTGGATCCGACCCCAGTCCCGGTGACGGGGATTCGGAATTGACTGTACATCCACGTCGTGCTATGAGTCTGTACAGCCTATTTGCGAGGGAGGACTGGCGATGGCTGGCAAGGTGCAACGTAAGAACTACCGTATTGACGTGACCAAGCTGAATCGGGCCAAGGGAATCCTGGGAACCAAGACCGAGACCGAGACGATCCACCGGGCCCTGGATTTTGTGGCCGATGAGACTGCGCTCGCGAAAGCCCTGAGGACGCTCGTGGTGAAGGGACACGGGCACATCGAGGACCTGGATGCAGCCCGCTAAGTGGCTGGTCTTCGACACCAGCGTGTACATCACCGCTATCCAGGGTGGTCTCTTCAGCCCCGCCCTTCGGACGCTCCAGGAGAACCTGCCTCGCACGTACCTTGCCTCCGTGGTATGCGCCGAGCTCCTCGCAGGTGCGACGAACCAGGCAGCCCGGCGGGCAGTTCTCGAGCTCGTCCGGCGGGCCCACAGGGTGCGCCGGGTCGTGACGCCGGGCGCCAGCGACTGGGAGCATGCGGGAGAACATCTCGGCGAGATCCGGCGGAGGGAACCTCACCTCCGGTCCAAGATCCGGACCCTCTGGAATGACCTGCTTATCGCGTTGTGTGCGCGGCAGGTGGGGGCCATGGTCGTGACGCACAACGCGCGGGACTTCGAACTCCTCCGGCGGTACCTTCGCTTCAACCTCCACATCCTTTCCTCACCGAGTCCACTTCATCCTTCTAGATCTGTCTCCCGTACCAAGCCGACCTGATGGCTGCTCTCCGTAGGCCAGGACAAGTAGACATATTTGGCAACGTCTTGTCCTGCGTCCCGCCTTTCAGGAATTATCCCAAACAGTTCAGTTCAACCGCCAAGACGCCACGTGCGCCAAGGAACTCGCGATATTCACACGCTGACGGGGGAGGGGCCGATCGGCGGCTCGGAACAGTTTGATCCGGTGTCTGGCCCTGGACGGTTCAGGGCTGGCGTCCCTCCGCGCGGAGGATCCGGATCTTCAGGTGACGATCCAGGAGCCCTACCAGAACACGCCCTGCATGGAGACCCCCCTGGACGCCGCCATCGTGCGGATCGCGGAGGAGGCGGTCCGGCGCATCGACGGTCGGCATCCCGCCCAGGGGGTTCCCTTCGCCACCGATGCCGCGCTGCTGTCGGCCGCCGGGGTGCCGTGCGTGGTCCTCGGACCCGGCCACATCGCGGAGGCCCATACCAGCACGGAGTACGTGGAGATCCAGCAGGTGATGCAGGCGGCCGCGATCTACCGGGAGATCATGCTGAGTTCTTGAGTCGACGTTTTCCTTTGACACGCCAGGGCGACTTGGGATACAGGGTAAAGCGTCTTTCCGCTCTCTGAACCGACCGTCCCCGTTCGTTCGCGGGCTCTTTTCCGGGAGTTGTTGATGCTCCCAGCACTCCCAAGGTCCCTCGCCCGCTGGACGCCGGCCCTGCTCGGCGAACGGAGCTTCACTGCTCGCCTTGCTATCGCCAATCCGACGTTTTCACTGCGCGCCTACGATCTGGCTCTGCTCGTGTCCCCTGCGCAGACCAGGAGGGCCCTACGTTTCGAGCTGTCCCGCCCCCCGATGCCGCAAACGAGGATTGGGTTCAGGCAACCTGACCAGAGAGAACCCTTGAGGACGCCGCCAATCAGGGTGTTAGGCGGCACCCGAGGGCCAACGGCCGGTATCGGCCACGAGCGGTCATTCAGTCGTTCACCTTGGTGAGGCGTAGTATTGTCGGACTGTCATTCGTCAACGAGATGATTCAGTGATGGATCGGCGAACGTTCATCGGCCGTGTTGCGGGGGGCCTCCTCGCCGCGCCGCTCGCTGCGCGCGCGCAACAAGTGGGGAAGGTCTATCGCATCGGGATTCTGGAGTCGATACCCGCGGCACGGAACGCCGCCAATCTCGACGCCCTGCGCAAGGGGCTGCGGGACCTCGGCTACGTCGAAGGGCGAAACCTGGTCATCGAATATCGGTCGGCGGATGGTCGCGCCGAGCGGTTCCCGGACCTCGCGTCCGAACTGCTTCGTCTCAAGGTCGACCTGATCGTGACCAGGGGGACGCCAGCCGCCAGGGCGGCCAAAAACGCGACCGGAACAATTCCAGTGGTTATGGCGACGATGGGCGACCCGCATGCCATCGTGGCGAGCTTCGCGCACCCGGGTGGCAATATTACGGGGGTGACTACCTTCAGCACCGAGTTGACAGGGAAACGGATTGAACTCCTCAAAGAGCTGGTTCCGAGTCTCTCGCGAGTTGCGTTGCTTCACAATATGGGCAATCCGGCTGCCCCACCCGAATGGGAAGAGACAAAGACGGCGGCGCGCTCCCTGGGTATCCAGGCTGAGCTTCTTGACGTGCGGAGCCAGGACGACCTAGGCCGCGCATTCGAACTGGCAGTCCGACAGCATGTCGACGCGCTTCTCATCGGGATAGACGGTCTCACCCAAATGCATCAACAAACGATCGTTGACTTGGTGGCCCGCAATAGGCTGCCTGCCGCCTATCCGGCCCGCGAGTTCGTCGAGGCCGGGGGATTGATGGCCTACGCGGTGAGCTATCCCGACCTTTATTTCCGGTTCGCAAGCTTCGTCGACAAGATCTTCAAGGGCAGGAAGCCCGGTGACCTGCCCATCGAGCAGCCGACAAAGTTCGAGCTAGTGATCAACCTCAAAACCGCCAAGGCGCTTGGCCTCACGGTCCCGCAATCGGTGTTGCTGCGGGTGGATAAGGTTATTCAGTGATCGAACGTTCCCGTTTGTTCGCCGCTATCGCGCTGCTCGCCGCGGTCGCCGATTAACCTGATTCGTCGAACGACTGCTTTGGAGAAGACCGGCCGGCTGGTTTGGGTCGAATGCAGACGCTCCATGGAGCCCTCGCCGCAAGGTCTCACCACTGCTTCTACCTGACCAACGGATTCGTCGCCTGCCGCCTAACCCTGCGCTCAACCGGACGGGCCGGCACGCGGCTTCTCATTGGCGGGCGTCGGCGCGGCCCGCCGGTTAGCTTGTTACGTTAGGCGGGTGAGAACGGGGCTGGTGCCCGTGCGAGCATTTTTTACAGCCCCCAACGAAACAGTTGATTGGAGATGACACAATGAACCTCCCATGTTTCAAGATTATCTATTTCGCAGCGATCATGTTGACCGCGGTGGCCGCGCTCGCAGCATGCGCGCCAGCACCAACACCCACACTAGTCCCGCCGACGGCGGCTCCACCCACTGCAACAAAGGTTGCTGCGTCCACTCCTAGTCCGTCCATTCAGACGCGGACCCTTTTCGAACAACGGGTGGAGCAGTTGCCCCAGCAGCCGCTATGCTGGGATGTTCGAACCGGGAGCCTGGCCCCGGGAGCGAAGAGTCCGGCCACAGGTTTTCACACTCACGGTTGGGTCGTGGCCTATGTGACCGGCGGCGCTGAACGAGTGACCTATGAGGGAGGCGCCTCTTTCACTGTCAACGCTGGAGGAGGGATATTGTTTGAGGCAGACAAGCCTCACGTCCATGAGAGCGTAGGAACGGTCCCGCGCACCAACATCGGCTTTGAACTCACCTGCCAACGCCAACCGAATTCCACTGGTACCTCCGGCCCCCTGCCTGGTATCCGATCGGGGCCAGTGCCATATCAGGTGCAATTGCGAGAGAGAACTTGGCCATCTGGAGCCCAGACCCCGGTGCATATCCTCTCAGGCCCAACGACAACCTACATCCTTGAGGGCACAATAGGGAGAAGCACCTCCTCGGGCAGCGCTCGCTCAGGGCCGGGCAATCTCTATGTTAGCCCAGTGGCTGAGCTCGCCCAGAATACCTGTGTCAGCAGCACATCGTGCCGAACAGTCGACCTCGACATATGGCCGTCGGGGGAGACTCGATCACTTCCACAGCCAGACAAGCGTCTGCCCTCACCTTAGCCCCCTGGGGGGACGGGGACGGCCATCAGGGAGGAACGGCCGCCACGCAAGACTCTGGGTCTTTCAGCATTTGGGCTCGCGATCCACTCCTCTCGAACCTTCTGACCTGTCAACCGGCCTGGTCCGTCGCCCATCATCCCCGCTATTTCCTTGACAGCCGTCCGGCCTCCGGTGGTAGCATGACGTGGAATCGAGCGGCCCCGCCAAGAGCGGGGCGAAAGGGGTGTCCATGTTCGGACTGGGGATGCCGGAGTTGCTGGTGATCCTGGTGATCGCCCTGCTGGTCTTCGGGGCAGGGCGGCTGCCGGAGATCGGAAGCTCCCTGGGCAGGGCGATCAAGGGATTCAAGGAGACCTCGGAGAAACGGGAGCCGGAGCCGCCGGAGCCAAAGGAGGCCAAAAGCGAGGTCAAGGAACCGGCGGGGAAAACATGTCCGGCCTGCGGCCGGACGGCGCAGGCCGACGCCCAGTTCTGTCCGGGCTGCGGGAAAAAGCTTCCCGAGTCGGCGTGACCCCACCCTCCCACGAAAGCAAAAAGGCCCCCGGGGAATTCCCCGGGGGCCTTTTGGTCCCTGCGATGCGCTACTCGGCCTTGGAAACGTTCGACGCTTGCAGGCCCTTGGGGCCCTGCACCACGTCGAACTCCACGGCCTGCCCCTCATTGAGGGTCTTGAAGCCGTTGGCCTGAATGGCGGAATAGTGCACGAACACATCCTCACCGTCAGGTCGCTCGATGAAGCCGAAGCCCTTGGCATCGTTGAACCACTTTACAGTTCCTTTGCTTCGCAACCTACAACACCTCCTTTCCTTCTGGCGCTATATCGCCCCGCAACGGGGCGGTCGGTCTCTGAAAACACAGAAACCGCAGGAGCGGCCTCTGCTCCTACGGTTCTTCACTCGAAAGCAACCAACGGAACGTTGACCACCAGATGCCGGTCAGGATAGCGTAGCGTCGGATTCGGTGTCAAGAATTATTTCGGCGTTGGTGTTGTGCCGGGCGTGCTCGACTCCCGCGGCTCTGCGATGGCGTCCACGCGGACGTCGGCAACCGCGATCTCTGGAGCGTGGATCACCTCGTCGGCGGCCCAGACCGTGGTCTCGCGCCGGTCCGCCGTGATCCCGACGATCCCGCGCAGGACCCGCAGGATGTTGTCGTTGATCCGGATCGCGTTGGCCTGGATGGGCGCCGCCAGGCGGCCGTCCCGGATGAGAAACGAGTCGCCCACCACCGTGCAGGTGAAATCCCCCGCCCGCAGCCCGTTGATCGGATAGGTGTACCAGATGCGGCCGATGCAGAGGCCGTCGCCCACCTGGGCCAGCAGCTCCTCACGTGACATCGGCCGGCTGCTCTCCAGGATGACATTGGTCGGGGAGATGCCGGGCGCCGCCTCGAACCGCCGGCCGCCTCCTTCGCCGAAGCGAAAGCCGTTGCGGGGCACCAGGGCCTTGAGGACCGCCCGGGGATCCCGGCCCAGCCTGGCGGCGGCCTGGGGATCCTGGAGGATCCGCTGCTGCTCGTAGAAGTTGGCGAGGAGGCCGACCAGTCTCCCCCGTTGGATGAGCCTGGTCTTGCCCGTCGGGAGCCCCTCGCAGGTGATCCCCCTGCTCGCCGTCGCCCCGCGCAGGGCGCCGTGATCGAAGAGGGTGAGCAGGGGGCTGGCGACCCGCTTCCCCAGCATTCCCTGGAACGCAGAAGTCTCCGTGTAGAAACTGCCCAGGCTGAGGCAGGGGAGGACCAGGTTGTTGAGGAGGTCGGCGACCGGTTGCCGGCCGAAAATGACCCGGTAGCGGCCGCTCCGCACGCGCTCGCCCCCGATGGCCCGGAGAGCGTTCTCGGCCGCCTCGGCGCCGGAATCCCCCGTGAAGTCGGCCAGGCGGGTTCCCGTGCTCCAGCCGCTGCCCTTGGCGTCGGCCGCCTCGACCATGGCGGTGAGGCTGCTCAGGATGAGGGTGGATTCGTCGGCCTGGACCCCGGGCATGGAGGTGGAGGCGATGGCGATCCGCTCCTGCAGGATGCTCACATCACCGCTCAGGATGAGGCCCAGGCGGAAGATGGCCTCGCCGGATCCGGCCATCCGGGCGAGGACCTGGGAGCGGGCAAAGACATCCAGGCCCCGCGCGATCACCTTCCAGCCCGCCTCGACCAGATCGGAATCCGACAGGCGGAGCAGGGCGGGATCGTGGTACCGCCGGAGGCGGCGCCGTTCTGCCCCGGGACGGGGGAGCGAAACGAACTCGGGGTCTGCCACGGCCGCCTGCCGCGCCTTGGCCAGCGCCCGGCGCGCCCCCTCCGGAGTGAGATCGTTGGGCTCGCTGCCGAAGCCGATGCGCAGGCCGTCGGGGCTGCGGAAGACCGCCTGGATGCCGAGACCGACGGATTCGAGCGACTTGGGCTCCTCGACGCCATTGCAGGGGATGTGCGAGGTGAAATGGATGCGCGCCACGAGGCTGGTGTTGGCCGCGACGAAGACCTCGGCCTCGACCACGTCCTCCTGCCCCCGAAGAAGCTCCAGGGCTTGCCCGGCCGCCTGCGCTAGGGTCCGAGTCCGGATCATTCGGTGCTCCCCGTGAGGATGGCGCGACTGCGGAGCGTGGGGCCGCCGTTGCCCACGCGCTTGGTCTGCATGGGCTGGCCCTTGCCGCAGTTGGGAATGGGAATCAGGCGGAAATCCGTGCCGACGGCATCCACCTGCGTGAGGTACGCCAGGCTGTCCGCCATGATCCCGCCGTCGCGGAAGAGCTGGCCCAGCTCGCCATTCCTGATCTCGTAGACCTTCATCGCCGATATCCGGAAGTTCTCGCGGGACTCCGCGATGGAGGGGGTCCGGTGGCCGACCAGATAGTAGCCGTGATCGATCTCCTGGATGATGTCGCGGGGGTCGCGGTCCCCCCGGGCGAAGACGGTGTTGGACATCCGGATCAAGGGGATCAGCGACGGGTCCGTGGCCTTGCAGTGCCCGTTCGGCTCGCCGCCGAAGATGGCGGCGGTCTGCCGGCTGTTCATGAAGTCCTGGAAGATGCCCCGATCAATGTGGATCACGCGCCGGGCGGGCACGCCTTCGTGATCGTACCGGTACTGGCCGAAGCCGGGCAGCGCCGGGTCGGAGAAGGCGGTGACCAGAGGCGAGGCGATCTGCTTGCCGACCTGGGTCTCGTCCAGGGATCGGAGGAGCCACGAGCGGCCGGCATACCCCGTCTCCATCTTCAGGGCCCGGTCCAGTTCGGTCGGGTGGCCGATGATCTCGTGGGCCAGCAGGGCGGTGAAGTGGGGATCGGTCACGACGGTGACCTCGCCCTCCGTGGTGGGGGCCGGCCTGGCGCGGGTGAGCCGCACGGCGTCCCCGGCCAGGGCACTGGCGAAGGTCCGGAAGTCCGGGAAGGACAGCATCGGGGCGCCGGGGGGATCCTGCACGCCACGAGAGAGAACCTCCCAGCCGCGCTGGTGTCCCAGGGCATCGTACAGATCCTGGGTCACCGTCCCATCCTGGGCCACGACGTAGCAGGTCCCCTGGGTGAGGGCGAAGGCCTGGTCGATCAGGGCGCCCTCGGTGCTGACGAACAGTTCCCGGCTGATCTGGGTGAGGGCGGCGATGGCGTTGAAGGCGATCACAGGCGCCGTGGCCTTGACGGCGCTACTGATCTCGCGAGTGAGGGCGACGATGTCCGCCAGCGGGACCGAGCGGGGATCCACCTCGAAGACCGCCGGGATCGTGTCCCGGTGAACGGGCGCCGGGGCGAGCCGGGTATTCCAGAAGGCGGTCGCCAGGCTGGGGAATGCGGCCATGGCAGCCGATTTCCCCCGGGCGTTGGCGATGGCGCGCTCGTGGGCGTGGCGCAGGCCCTCCCGGATCACCCGGGCCAGCCGCGCGCGATCGGCCGCGCCCAGGCTCTGCCCGTAATAGCCGGGGGCCGAGATCCCGTCCCCGGCGATGACCCGGATGCCGAAGGCCAGGGCATCGTCCTTGCCGCTTCCCTTGCTGTTTCCGTTCTCGGCCCAGGCGTACTGAGACTCGACGACCTCCAGGCGCAAGTCGGCATACCGGCACCCGAATCGTCTGGCCTGGCGGGTGAAGTCGTCTGCGATCGCGGCCTTCAACTCGCCGATGAGGTCAATCGTGAGCGAGGAATCGTCCATCGAAGTCTCCGCAGCGGAGGGGCGGTCGCATCCCCTGCGGATGTGGTTCGCCCCTCGTCCAGCCGCGGGATTATAGCCAGCCATGCCCTCTTGCGCCACCTGAATGCGGGGATTGGGGATTGGGGATTGGGGGTCGGAGGTCAGTACGAACCCCGTCCGTCCCCCGATCCCCGGTCCGCCTCGCCTTGACGGGTCAGGCGATGTTTGGTAGCGTCAGCTTCCAGCGCCGTCGCCGGATCGGGGCGCTCCATCACGTGAATCTCCGGGTCGCGCTCCAGGCTGGCGCGGCAGCTCGATATCGTGGTCATGTTGAATGCTCCGCCTGTGGATGAAGAGCTTCGAGCCGGCATCGCCCTGTGGGAGGCGGGCCAGTATGTGGAGGCGCACGAGGAATTCGAGCAGTTGTGGCTGGTGGAGGTGGGTCCCCGCCGGCACTTCCTGCGCGGCCTCGTCCATGCGGCCATGGGCTTCCACTACGTGACGATGGGTGATACGGTATCCGCCCGGTCGAAGCTGCGGTCGGCCGCGGACCTCTTGGACGGCTTCGCCGGGGACTACCTGGGCCTGGACGTGGATGGCCTCCGGGCCGGGATCGCCGCGGTGCGGGCAGCCCTGGACGCGGCCGGGGACGCGACACCCGTTGACCCGGGGTGCCTCCGCATCCCGCGCCTCGTCCCCGCATCCGGAGGGCCGGGCGTGACATCCTTCGACGCTGATTCTTAACCCCCTGAGGAGGGTCGTTCGCATGCACCAACTCATCATTCTGGGATCCGGGCCGGCGGGACTCACGGCAGCGCTCTACGCAGCCCGGGCCCACCTCAAACCCCTCGTGGTGGACGGACACGAAGCCGGCGGGCAACTCACCCTCACCACGATGGTGGAGAACTACCCGGGCTTCCCCGACGGGCTCATGGGTCCCGACCTGATCGCGTCCATGCGGAAGCAGGCGGAGCGGTTCGGCGCGGGGTTCCGGCCGGGCAACGCCACAGCCGTGGACCTCTCCCGGCGGCCGTTCCGGGTCACGGGTGACGGAGAGGTGGAGGAGTGCCAGGCGCTCATCATCGCCACCGGCGCATCGGCCAAGCTGATGGGGCTGGAATCGGAGCGCAAGTTGATGGGACACGGGGTCTCCACCTGCGCCACCTGTGACGGCTTCTTCTTCCAGGACCAGGAAATCATCGTCGCGGGAGGCGGCGACTCGGCCATGGAGGAGGCGATCTTCCTCACCAAGTTCGCCAGGCGGGTGAGCGTGATTCATCGCCGGGACAAGCTCCGGGCCTCCAAGATCATGCAGGAGAAAGCCCTCAAGAATCCGAAGATCGACTTCACCTGGGACTCGACCATCGAGGAGATCCTGGACGCGCGCGAGGGGAAGGTGAAGGGTGCCCGGATCCGGAACCTCAAGACCTCCGAGATCACGGAACGTCCGGTGGACGGGGTCTTCATCGCCATCGGGCACACCCCCAACACCCAGATCTTCCGCGGCCTCCTGGAGATGGACGAGGTGGGATACATCAAGACGCACGACGGAACCAGGACCAGCGTGCCCGGCGTCTTCGCGGCGGGGGACGTCCAGGATCGCGTGTACCGGCAGGCGATCACCGCGGCCGGCTCCGGGTGCATGGCCGCCATGGACGCCGAGCGGTTCCTGGAGCACGCCGCCCACTAGCGGGAACGAAAATGTCGTGCCGGCCGGTCCCGCGTCCTCATGCTCCTCTCCCCGCTGGGGAGAGGGGAGGGTGAGGGGGAGTGACGTGAGTGAGGGTAAGGATCTCGTCCGGAAGAAAATCCTCATCATTGATGACGAGGAGGACCTGTGCCTCCTGGCGGCCCACGCCCTGACCATGGAGCGAACCGACCTCGAGGTCATCAGTGCCCGGGACGGCCTGTCGGGCATCCAGCGAGCCAAAACGGAGCAGCCGGCCGCCATCATCCTGGATGTCATGATGCCAAAAATGGACGGGTACGAGGTGTGTCGGCGACTCAAGGCGGATCCGGCGACCCGGGACATCCCGGTGGTCATGCTCACCGCCAGCAGCGATTCACAGCTCAGCAAGAAGGCCTTTGACGCCGGTGCCGTCGCCTGCCTCACGAAGCCGTACCAGCGGGGAACCCTGGTGAACTGCGTGGACATGGCCCTGGCCAGTGGCGAGCGCGCACGCCGCCGGCTCGCCTGATCCGACGACGTTCCCGCGCCGCCGCGCTCCCGGTTCCCGACTCGCGCGCATCCGCACACCCGACTGTGCATGGACGCTCAGATCGGTCTGGCTCGCGCCCTGGTCCCGCTCACCGTCGCGCTGCACGTCCGGATCCCCGGTGATCACCCCTCCGTGGCCACCCTGGGAGAAGAACGTATGGGCTCTGCCTTCAATCCCGGCTTCGGCGGCGGCCCCCTCTTCGATATCCGCGGGCGGATGGTGGGCGTCACGTCGCTGAACCTGGGCCAGGTGGGTCGCTTCAGCCTGGCGATCCCGATCCACCAGTTCACCGAGCATCGCCATGACCTGCTCCGCTTCGGCCGGGTGCGGGACCGCGGCCGCCGGGCCTGGATCGGATTCTATCCCCAGCCGACGGAGTCGGGGATCGAGGTGGTGGGGGAGGACCGGGCCGAGTTCTATCGTTAGGTCCGGCGGCCACACGGATCAGGGACGGGGGACCGCATGCCATCCGAGATACCAGCCGACAAGCTACGGGGCGTCCTGGAGATCGTCCGGCTCGCCAACGCCGAGATGGACCTGGGGTCCCTGATCGCCCTGATCACCCAACAGGCCTGTTCCCTGCTGGAGGCGGACCGGGGGTCGCTGTACCTCCTCGACAAGGAGACGGGGGAGCTGCACTCCTCCACGGCCCTGGGCCTGTCCGGCAAGAGGATCCGCCTGAAGCTGCATCAGGGGGTCGCGGGCCTGGTGGCGGCCACGGGCCAGTCGATCATCGTGGACGACGCGTATAGCGACGCCCGCTTCTATCGGGCCGTAGACGAGGCGACCGGGTACCGGACCCGCCAGATCGTGTGCGTGCCCATCAAGCGGCGGCGCGGCGACGTCCTGGGCGCGCTGGAACTGCTGAACAAGCGGACCGGCACCTTCACGCCTCGGGACGAAGAGCTGCTGAGCCTTCTGGCCTCCCAGGTGGGCATCGCCTTGGCCAATGCCCAGCTCTACGACGGGCTCCGCACCAATCTGGACCGGCTCTCCCGCCTGATGAAGGTCGGGGCGGCCATCAGCTCAGAGCTGGACCTGGACGCCCTCCTCCGGATCATCTCGCAGACGACCTCTCACCTGCTCCAGGCAGAGCGGAGCACCGTCTTCCTGGTGGATCGGGATCGGGGCGAGTTGTGGTCGCGGGTGGCCGAGGGGCTGGACCGGCAGGAGATCCGCGTCCCCCTCGGGGCCGGGATCGCCGGCATGGTGGCTGCCACGGGGGCGCCGGTCCGAATCACCGATGCCTACACCGACCCGCGCTTCAATCCCGAGGTGGACAAGCGGACCGGCTACCAGACCCGGAACATCCTGTGCGCCCCCATGCGAAACGCGCGGGGGAAGGTGATCGGGGTTTTCCAGGTTCTGAACAAGCGGGGAGGAGGTTTTACCGCGCTGGATGAGCAGCTCCTGGCGAGCCTGTCCTCCCAGGCGGCCGTGGCCGTGGAGAACGCCCAGCTCCACGACGAGGTGCAGCGGGCGTACGTCCAGCTCCAGGCCCTGGACAAGATGAAGGCGGACTTCCTCAACACCATCTCCCACGAGCTGCGGACGCCCCTGGCGCCCATCCTCGGCTATACCGAGATCCTCTTGTCCGGCGGCATGGGGGCCCTGCCGAGCAGCTGCCTCCGCGGCATCCAGGCCATCGAGGAGAGCGCCAAGCGGCTGCTGGCCCTCATCGAAAACCTGCTCGTCTTCGTCCGCCTGGACCAGGGAGAGATGGCGCTGCAGCGGGAGCCCGTGGATGTCTCCTCGCTAGTTGGCCGGGTCACGGAGGCGTTCCAGCCCAAGGTCGAGGAGTGGAAGCTGACGCTCGTCCGCGAGGTGCCGGATGGGCTGCCTCCGGTGATGGCGGACCCCCAGGAGTTGACGGTGGCCCTCAGCCACCTGGTGGACAACGCGACCAAGTTCACGCCGGCCGGCGGCCAGGTGACGGTAACGGCGAGGGCCGTGGCGGGCGACGGCGGGAAGGCAGCCGTGGAGATCGCGGTCCAGGACACCGGCATCGGCATCGCGACGGAAAACCAGGGCAGGATCTTCGAGCGGTTCTACCAGGTGGATGGATCCCTCACGCGGCACTTCGGGGGCATGGGCATCGGCCTGGCCGTGGCAAAGCAGATCATCGAGGCCCACGGCAGCCGCGTGATGGTGGAGAGCGAGCCTGGTCTCGGCTCCACCTTTCGATTCACGCTGCCGGCGGTCGCTTGAAGCAGCGTTCGGCTGTTCGGCGGTTCGGGAGTTCGGTGGTACGGGAACGGTCGAACTGCCGAACGCTCTTAACCGGTGACGATCGCCAACGAAATTCTCACGTGAGACACCAGGAGACCCCCAGATGAACTCTGATCAGGTGGTTGTCCATGCCGAGATCGCGCGGCCGTTCTGCCAGCAGGTTTTCGAGGCGGCCGGCCTCTCCAGGGAGGACGCGTTTCTGGTCGCCGACGCCCTGATTGATGCCGACCTGCGCGGCGTATCCACGCACGGTCTGGTGCGGTTCCCGATCTACGTCACCCGGCTGCGCAAGGGGCTGGTGAACGCGAAGCCCCAGATGCAGGTGGTGCGGACCCAGGGTGCGACGCTGGTCCTTGACGGCGACCACGGCTTCGGCCAGGTGGTGGGGGCGGAGGGGATGCGGCGGGCGGTGGGACTGGCCCGGGAGCACGGCGTGGGGCTGTGCGCCATCCGGAACGGCACGCATCTGGGCGCCCTGGCCTACATCGCGGCGATGGCGCTGCCCCACCAGATGATCGGGATCACGCTGACCATCACCAACCCGGTCATCGCGCCCTGGGGCGGGGTGGTCCCCAAGCTGGGGAACAATCCGCTGGCGGTGGCAGTCCCGGCCGGGAATCGTCCCCCGGTCATCCTGGACATGGCGTGCAGCCAGGTGGCGCGCGGGAACCTCATCCTGGCTTCGAAGCTGGGGAAGACGATCCCGTCCACCTGGGCTCTCGACGAGCGGGGACAGCCGACCCAGGATCCCGACGCGGGTCTCCAGGGGTCCCTCATGCCGATGGGCGGGCACAAGGGCGCGGGCCTGGCCCTCGTGGTGGCGATCCTCGGCGGCCTGCTGGCCGGGGCCCCGTTCGGCGCGGGGTGCGGGGACATCTTCGACATGACGCGGCCGCAGCGCTTCGGCCACCTGGTGATGGCCCTGGACATCGCCGCCTGCTGTCCGCTACCGGAGTTCCTCCAGGCCATGGACGGGATGATCCGCGACCTGAAGAGTTCCTCCCGCGCCGAGGGCGTAGAGGAGATCTGGATGCCCGGCGAGCTGGAAATGCGGCGCCGGGAGGAGCGCCAGCGCGACGGGTTCCCGGTGAGCCGGGTCGTCCTGGACGAGGTCCGCGCCGTGGGGGCGGAGTTCGGCGTCTCCTGGCCGGCGTGAGCGGTTGCCCATGGCCACCGCCAGGGCATCGCGCTCCCATCCGCGCATCCGACCGATGACGGTCCGCGACCTGACTCGGGTCGTCCCCATGGAGGCCGAGTGTTTCGGCGCAGATGCTTGGCCACGCCAGGCCTTCACCGAGCTACTCCGAGCGTTCGGAGGTGCACGACCGACCCGGGGCGGCCTGTGGGTCGCCGAGGACCCTGCCACCGGAGAGGTGCTGGGCTACGCCGGGATCGAGGTGAGCGCCCTGTGGGGCGAGGCGGACATCATCAACATCGCCGTGGCCCCGGAGCACCGCCGGCGAGGGGCGGGACGAATGATGGTGGAGTGGATCGTCCGCCTCTGCCGGCGGATCGGCATCGAACTGCTCTGGCTGCGGGTACGGGCGTCGAACCGGTCCGCCCGGCGGTTCTATCGCGCCATGGGCTTCCAGCAGCGCGGAAAGTTCGACGCCTACTACCGGGATCCCGACGAGTCAGCGATCCTCATGGGGATGGACCTGATCCCGATCAAGAGAGATTAACCGCCATGGCGCCAAGAACGCCAAGGCCGGACCGGGGCCTCTGGGCATGTTAGCGGAGATCCCGAAACCCCGCTGAACTCGGTTTCCCTTCTCGGATCGGGAGACAAAACGATCATGATCCTTGGCGACCTTGGCGTCTTGGCGGTTCAAGCTTTTCTTGGATTCAGGAGGGGAGAAAGGCGATGGGTCAGTTGAAGCTCTTTGCGCGGGAGAAGGCTCTCGTGGGGATGATCCACCTCCTCCCGCTCCCCGGGAGCCCGCGGTACGCGGGAAGCCTTGAGGCCGTCATCGAGCGTGCGGTCGCGGATGCAAAGGCGCTCGCAGACGGGGGGATGGATGGATGTCTGGTGGAGAACAGCGGCGACCTCCCCTTTGCCGCCGGCCCGGTGGGGCCCGAGACCGTGGCGGCCATGACTGTCGCGATCACCGAGATCCACCGGATAGTGAAGATTCCCTGCGGTGTGAACGTCCTGAAGAACGATCCCCTGGCCGCGCTGGCCATTGCCCACGCCACGGGGGCGTCATTCGTCCGCATCACGGTTCACGCGGGCGTCGTGGCGACGGGGCAGGGGATCATCCAGGGGGATGCCTCGGGCACCCTGCGCTATCGGCGGGCCATCGGCGCAGAGGGGGTGGCGCTCTGGGTGGATTTCCTGACCAAGCACGGGGCGCCGCTCACCCCCGTGGATCCAGTGCAGGAGGCGAAGGATCTCGTCCACCGTGAGCTGGCCGACGCCCTGGTCGTCTCGGGAAAGGGAACCGGCGAGGCGGCCGATCTGGAATTGCTCAAGACCGTTCGGAAGGCGGTCCCGGACACGCCCCTCTTCGTCGGCAGCGGCGCCACGCCCGAGACGATCCGGACCCTCTTCGAGATCGCCGACGGCGCCATCATCGGCACCGCCATCAAGCGCGACGGGAAGCTTGCCAACCCGATTGACCCCGCCCGCGTCGAGCGCCTGGTCCGCGCCGCCCGCTAGCCCGGTCTTTCCTCCCTGAGGGCACCTGTCCTCTTGCGGCGACCTCGCGCCGGAGACGAGCGCGTCAGTTTCCTTCCCTGAGCGAAACGGCCGGGTCCCCTAAGTGCGTCCAGATGATTGCGGCCGTGCCGTTTCTCCGGGGAGATGAGGACTCATCCGACCTGGCCAACTTGGTGCTTGGCGGTTCCACCGGCGAAACGAGGGGGGTGCTTGACTGGGCCAGGGAAGGTGGTACATTCAGAGAGCCGAGAGCCGTGAGCCTAGAGCAGAGATGTCAACGCCAGCTCGCGGAGGCATGCCTCGATCAACCGCATGGGTAGGCGATGCAAAGAGTAGGGACCGAGTTCACACCTGAGCATGTCACGGAGGGAGACACAGTGACCTAACGATGGGAAGGGCCCAGGCGGGGCGGATGCCTGGGGGAGGTGCGTCATGGCCATGGTGAAGCGGTTGCAAGAGCTTCTGGATTCCAGCGGGGTCAAGTACGAGGTGACTCCCCACCGGGGGGCGTACACCAGCCAGGAGATTGCCGCGGCCTGCCACGTGTCCGGCAAGGCGATGGCCAAGGTGGTCATGGTCAAACAGGGGGCGGGGTTCGTGATGGCCGTCCTGCCGGCCGCGTGCAAGGTGGGCCTGGATCGTCTCGAAAGGATCTTCGGCATCCCCGGCATCACCATCGCACGCGAGCACGAGTTTGCCGGGCTGTTCCCCGACTGCGACACGGGGGCGATGCCGCCCTTCGGCAACCTGTATGGGCTCGAGGTGTACGTGGACGAGGAGCTGGCCAATCACGAGCGGATCGTCTTCCAGGCGGGAAACCACCACGAGCTGGTGACCATGAGCTACGCCGACTTCAGCCGCCTGGTGCAGCCCAAGGTGGCCGAGTTCTGTTCCCACGCGTGAGCGGCTACCCGATCCATCATCCCATGCCGATCCTCGGGGAGCTGGTGTCAGATTCGTGTCCTCTCATGAATCTGCCCGCCATCTCCCCGTAAGCCGGCGCAGGGACGTCGCAGACTGCAGCCCGACGATGCGTCCCTGGCGTTCGCCTGTCCAGAACCTTCCTGGAGCATTTCTCCCCTCGGTCTGTCAGATCCCGGTGTCTTGGTGGTGAATCATTCCGGTCCGATCCAACAGGAGGTTCCCGCATGCGCGGAAAACCGGTGAGCGCCTCGGGCGTGATCCTGTCGCGGGTCATGCATCCCAACGATGCCAGCTACATGGGGACGGTGCACGGCGGGGTCATCCTGCGCATGCTGGACGAGGCGGGCGGCATGGCCGCCGTCCGCCACGCGCGGAAGCCGGTGGTCACCGCGGCCATAGACAGCATGAGCTTCCTGGCCCCCGTGTATGTGGGGAACCTGGTGACGGCCAAGGCCTCGGTCAACAGCGTGGGCAAGACCTCCATGGAGGTGGGGGTGCGGGTCGAGGCAGAGGATCTGTTGAGCGGCAAGGTGACCCACACCGCATCCGCATACCTCGTGTACGTGGCAGTGAGCGAACGCGGGAAATCCCTGCGGGTTCCACCGCTCGTTTCCGTGACGGCTGACGATCGGCGGCGCATGGCCGCGGCCGAGCTCCGGCGCAAGGAGCGCGCCGCTCGCCGCATGGCCGGTCGCACGGGCCGGTAAGGGGCACCGGACAATCTCCCCGGCGACGGCCTCCCGGCTGGACGCCATCCGGCCTGTGTTGGTATGATGCCCGCCCGCAAAGGCTGGGCTGCTTGAAGGCTGGGACGCTTGGAGGCTAGGCGGCTCGAGGCGTCCCAGCCTCCTAGCCTCCCGGCGAATTTCTGCGACTGACAGGAGGCTTCCCGATGGTGTCCCTCGACGACCTGAAGGCCTTGGCCCGCCCCGCCCAGACCAAGATCGTCCTGCTGGTGCTGGACGGCCTCGGTGGCCTGTCCCGCGCCGGCGACGGCAAGACGGAACTGGACGCGGCCCGCACCCCCAACCTGGATAGGCTGGCGGCGCAGGGCAACTTGGGCCTGGCTGATCCCGTCGCGCCCGGCATCACGCCAGGCAGCGGGCCGGGTCACCTCGGCCTCTTCGGATACGACCCGCTCCAGTACCGGATCGGGCGCGGTGTCCTGGAGGCGGTCGGGATTGACCTGGAGATGACCGAGCGCGACCTGGCAGCGCGCGGCAACTTCTGCACCGTGGATGCCCGGGGCGTGATCACCGACCGGCGCGCCGGACGCATCCCCACGGAGGCCTGTGCCCGTCTCACCCCGCTCCTGGAGAAGATCGGGATCCCGGGTGTGGAGTTGATCGTGCGACCGGTGCGGGAGCATCGCTTCGTCGTGCTGTTCCGGGGAGAGGGGCTGGAAGAAGGCCTGTCGGAGACGGATCCGCAGGAGACCGGGAAGCCGCCACTGCCCGTGCAGGCAGAGGCGCCGCAGGCCAAGAAGGCGGCCGACATCGTCAACCAATTCGTCGCCGAGGCCAGGCGGGTGCTGGCGGCCGAGCATCCGGCCAACATGATCCTGCTCCGCGGGTTCTCCAAGTATCCCCGGCTGCCGAAACTGACCGAGATCTACGGCGTGCGGGCGGCCGTCATCGCCGTGTATCCCATGTATCGGGGCCTGGCCAAGCTGGCGGGAATGCAGGCGGTGAAAACCGGCGACACGGTGGCCGACGAGTTCACCAGCCTGGAATCCATCTATGGTGATTTCGATTTCTTCTTCGTCCACGTGAAGAAGACGGACAGCGCCGGCGAGGATGGGGATTTCGACAAGAAGGTGTCCATCATCGAGGAGGTGGATGCAGAGATCCCGCGCCTCCTGGCGCTCCGGCCCGAGGTGGTGGTGGTGACGGGCGATCATTCCACGCCGGCCGCCTTCAAGGCGCACAGCTGGCACCCGGTGCCCGTGCTGCTCTGGTCCAAGTGGTGCAGGCCCGACGGCGCGCCCCGGTTCACCGAGCGGGAGTGCCGCTACGGCAACATCGGCCACGTCCGCGCGGCCGAGCTGATGCCGCTGATCATGGCGCACGCGGAACGCCTGACCAAGTTCGGCGCCTAACGATTTCGGATGTCGGATTTCGAATTTCGGATTGCCGATCCCCCATCGCCGGCGGTGATCCGAAGATCTGATCGGTGATGTCATGGCGCTGCGGGTGCTGGCGGTCGCGGACATTCACGGCCACAGATCTGTCCTCCGGGTGATCCAGCAGGAGGTGACCCGGCACACCCCGGACGTCACCATTGTGGCCGGGGACCTGACCAGCTACGGGGATGCGGCAGAGGTCCAGCGGGTGCTGGATGCGATCCCGGGTCGGGTCCTGGCGATTCCGGGAAACCTGGACCTTCGCCGGGCCTTCGACGCGGGTATCGCCAAGAGCCACGCTGAAAGCGTGATCGGAAAGCAGATCGAGATCCAGGGCGTGAGGATTGCCGGCCTGTTCGATTCCCTGACCGCGTGCGAGATCCTGGTGGTCCACGAACCCCCAGTGGGCCTCCTGGACGACGTTGGCAGGGGACGGCATATCGGCTTTCCCGAGCATTTCAGAGCGCTGGATCGGCTCCGGCCCAGGGTCCTGCTCTGCGGTCACTGCCACGAATCGCCCGGCGTGGTGACCTACGGTGGCACCACCGTGGTCAACTGCACCCTCGGCAGTGGAGGCCACGGCGCCCTGGTAGAACTGGACGGCGACCTGGTGGCTGCCCGGCTGCTTTAGACACCCAGGGAATGACCAAATCCCAATGGCCAATGACCAATTGCGGATGGTAGTTCCGTGAAGCCCCTTGACGGCGCGGTGTGCGCGCCCACCATCATTGGTCATTGGAAATTGGTCATTGGTCATTTGATCCGGAGAATTCACGGGTCCATTCGTGAATAATGCGGGCTAGCACCCAACCCCCCCGGAAAGGTTTCGTGCGCCACGATCTGAGGAATCGGGTGGCCGTGATCACCGGCGCCTCCAGCGGGATCGGGCGGGCGGCCGCGCTGGTCTTTGCGCGGGAGGGGGTGCGAGTCGTCCTGGGAGCCAGACGGGCGGATCGCCTCCAGGAAACGGTCGAGGCGATCCGGAGCGCCGGGGGCGAGGCGCGTTCCCTCCAGACCGACGTGACCCGGCTCGAAGAAGTCACCCGCCTGGTGAGAGAGGCGGTGGCGGCGTTCGGCCGGCTGGACATCCTGGTCAACAACGCGGGACTCGGGTATTTCGCCCGCCTGGAATCCATGCCTTTGGAGGAGGCCCGACACCTCTTCGAGGTGAATGTCATGGGCACGCTCTACGGGATCCAGGCCGCCGTGCCGATCATGCGGTCGCAGCATTCCGGGCACATCATCAATATCTCCTCGGTGGTGGGAAAGCGGGCCACCCCCGGCAGCGGGATGTACGCCGCCACGAAGTTCGCCCAGGTGGCGCTGTCCGAGTCTCTCCGGCTGGAGGTTGCCGATGCGGGCATTCACGTGAGCGTGATCTGTCCGGTCTCGACCACCACCGAGTTCTTCGAGGTCGCCGCGGCGCGGTCGCCGCTGAAATTCGACCCCACCGGCCCGACGTACACCGCCGAGCAGGTGGCGGAGGTGATCGTGCGGTGCGCCCGACGACCCCGCGCCGAGATCCTGGTCTATCCGCCGGCGCGTCTGATGGTCATCCTGAATGCCGTGTCCCCCTGGCTGATGGACCGCATCCTGGCGACGTACTGGAGGAAGATCCGTCCTGGTCTGTAGACGGACACGTCCAGGGAATCCGTTCGCTTGGGGACATGGCAGCTGCGGAGGGGAGGATTCATGGTGACAGACGGCGGAATCAGGGGCTGGTCGTCGGTGGCGCTCAAGGAGATCTGGCAGGAGAACACCACAGCCCGCGAAGCGCTCCTCGCCGGGGTTCGAGGGTTGTCCGAGGCACAGCTTGCCTTCCAGCCCGCGCCGGGCAAGTGGTCCATCGGGGAGATCCTCGACCACCTGTGCCTGGCGGAGCGGAGCATCGCGCGAGTCGTCTCCAAAATCCTCCAGCAGGCGGCTGGCCGCGGCCTGATCGGCGAACCGGGGAGCATGGACGTGCCGCCGTATCGGATTGACCTGGCGACCTATAACCAGCCAGCCACGGCACCCGAGTCCGTCCGCCCCTCCCCGGAACAGCCTCTGGACCGGCTGTTCTCCGACCTCGAGGAGAGCCGAGAGCGCCTGCTGGAGGTGACCGGCCGGGTGGATGGCCGGGTGGTCGGCAACGTCACGATCCGTCATTTCCAGCTCGGCGACTTGCACTTCTATCAGTGGCTGGCCCTGGAGGGTGCCCACGAGGCAAAGCACCTCGCCCAGATCCGCCGGATCAAGTCGCATCCGAATTTCCCGAAGAGCTGAGGGCGCAGCGAGACGGCGAAATCGTTCGGGTGTTCGGGGGTTCGAGAGTTCGGTCGTTCGAGAACTACCGAACCCCCGAACTACCGAACATTCGAACGTATGTATCGGGATCGAGTACCTGACAAACTTCTGACGCAGGAGACTATGACCTCATCATTGTCCGCTATGCTCTTTCCGACGACCCCCCGGCGCATTCCTTACGAGCGTGGGATCAACATCGCGCTGCGCACCGCACACCTGATGACCTCTGGCCTCCTCCTGGGGGGGCATGCCTTCGATGTTGCCCCCCACCGGCTGATCATTTTCCTGTATCTCACCATTGCGAGCGGCGTCGGGATGGTCATGCTCGAACTCTACTCCTCGTGCCGCTGGATCTACCTGGGCAAGGGGGTCCTGGTCAGCCTGAAGGTTGCCCTGCTGGTCGCAGCCGGCATCTGGTGGGAGCAGCGGGTCGTGTTCCTGCTGCTGATCGTTCTGGTCGGCTCCGTCGGATCCCACATGCCGGCCCGTTTTCGGTATTATTCGTTCATTCACGGGCGCGTCATTTCCGACCCGGGCAAGGTTCCGATCGGCGCGCCCGTGTCAACCTGGCGGCAGTGAGGTCACCGGTGCGGTCAGGCTCTTTGCCGGTTCGGAAACTGGCGGGGCGGAACCCGGTCGGGGAACGAAATGGAGTACAGGCGCCTGCATGGCTGGGACGTCACGCCGCAAGAGGCCATACGCATCCAGCAGGACCTCCGCGCGCAACTCGTCGCCCGCGATGATGGCCGGCCAACGTTTCACACCATCGCGGCCATGGACGTTTCCTACGACAAGCGGTCGCCGTGGCTGTTCGCGGCCATCGCGGTCATGCACCTGCCGGGGTTCCAGCTCGTCGAGACGGCCGGCGTTCGGACGCGGGCGAAGTTCCCGTACGTGCCGGGCCTCCTGTCCTTCCGGGAGTCGCCGGCCGGGCTGGAGGTGTGGGAGAAACTTCGCACTCGGCCCGACTGCCTGATCTGCGATGGGCACGGCTATGCCCATCCCCGTCGGTTCGGGTTTGCCTGCCACTTCGGCTTGTTGGTGAACCTGCCGACCATCGGGTTCGCGAAGAGCGTGCTCGTGGGGAACTTCAAATGCCCAGGCCAGACGCGGGGAAGCGTCACCGACTTGGTTGACGCGGGCGAGATCATCGGCGCGGCGGTCCGGACCCGGAAGGGAGGAGAACCCGTGTTCGTCTCTGTCGGCTACCGGATCAGCCTGGCGACGGCCGTCCAGACGATCCTGGCGTGCACATCCGGGTACCGGATCCCGGAACCGGTGCGCCGGGCCCACGCCCTGGTGAACCGCCTGCGCGAATCGGGGACGGAGCCCCCGATCAGAGGCAGCCTGTTCGCATAGTTCAGTCGGGCGTTCATACGCTTCCTCGCGTGGATCACCATCGGTTCGTTGGAGGAGGATGAAGTGCGGCGATTGGGGCGTTCGGTGTACTTCCTGGCGGATCAGACGTTCCGCAGCGTGACCGGCTCGACCGCCGTCATGCGGCTGCTGGATCTGGTGAGCCGGGACGAGCCGCACGTGCCAGCCAATGGTGACGGCCGAGGTCCAGCCCAAGTGCCCGACCTGGGCTATCGCGCAGCGGTCCATGCCAGCGATCCCATTCCCACGACCGCCCCGCGACACGTCCGGGGGTGGCAGGTGCAGTGGAAGCCAGCGGCTCGCTCGCCGGTTGACGGCCTCGGGTACAAGAGTCTGGGGGGGTTCTATCTTCCCCGGACGGACATGGGACGCCCGCGCCCCGGCATCCTCGTCCTCCCCGTCCTGCACGATCGGTTCAACCTGGCGTCGGGGACGCTGGCCCGCTATTTCGCCTCGCAGGGATTCGCCGCGCTGGAACTGCGCAGCGGGACCTCGTTCCTGGATCGCGTGCGGGTGACGCCCCACGGCCCTGGCCCGACCTGGGAAGACGTGGTGGCGGAGATGATCGTGGACGGGCGCCGCGGCCTCGACTGGCTGTGCACCCGCCCGGACGTGGACGCCGGCCGTCTGGGAATCATGGGGGTGAGCCATGGCGCGATCGTGGGACCCTGCGTGCTGGGCGCCGACGCCCGCCTCACGGCGGGGGTCTTCTGCATGGGGGGCGCGAATGAGGCGATGATCGTGGCGCGGTCGCGGGAGCGGTCCGTGCGCCGGTTCCGCGAGCGCATCATGCAGGTGCACGGGCTGACCGATCCGAACGATCTCCTGCTGCTTCCGCAGGCGCAGGCCTCCCGGACGGAGCCGATGCGGTATGCGCCCGCCGTGGATCCGCGCGCCGTCCTGCTGTTCAAGACGCAACGGGACCGGGCTATTGTTCCCGAGGCCCAAGACAAGCTCTGGGAGGCGCTGGGCCGGCCGCGGCGGATCACCCTCCCGTTCGGACACATCGGGTTCGGCCTGGCGTTCTACTACGCCGCGCGTCGCGCGGCCGAGTTCCTCTGGGAGCGCCTGGCGGCACCCGCCTGAGGATCAGAGGTACCGCCTGGGGGGACTGATGTTCAACATGGTGCTGGAGACGTTTGACCTTCCCTGCCCCCTGACCGAACTGGAGAAGTGTTGATGTCCCACTACACGCTGCCCTACACGGGCACGTGCATCAGCTCCTATGTCCAGCGGCGGTGACGGTTCTGAGGTTGGGGCGATCGCCGACACCTCCCCTCTAACCAATCCGCATCTTCTCCGGTAACCCTCCCGACACAACAGAGTACGTCACGATCTCCGGCGGTTCGGCGAGCAGGGCATCCAGCTTGGAGAGCAGGGCCTGGACGTGCACCGAGGCGAGGTGCGCATCCAGGGCTTCGCGACTCGCCCAGCGCTCGTAGGTGACGAATTGCCCGGGGATGTCGTTGCAACGGTGAAGCGCGTAAAAGAGGCAGCCCGGCTCCTGATGCGTCGGAAGCAGCAGGGCCTGCAACGCTGCCTCCAGTGCCGACTCCTTCCCTGGTTTTGCTCTGGCCCGTGCGCTCACGGTGAGTGGCTCGGTCATGGTTCCTCCTGCAACGAGGTAGGAAATGAGGTTCACCTTGAAAACGACGGATTTAAGAATTGGTCGAGGGAAGCCGGTGAGGGGCCGGCGCATGACGAGGTATTCGACGAGCCACGACGCGAAGAAGAACGGCACGAGCAGGACGAGTGTGGCGGCCGGCACCATCCAGTACACGTCCGATTCATAGGGAATGCGCCAGGGCGCTTACAGCCTTCCCGCCAGCAAATGCCCGAGGGCCAATTCGCTGGCCCAACCCATGTTGGTGAACCGGAAGCCGTGATGAATCAACACTCCCGGGCTGTTTGCCTGTGGCGCCTCCACCCAGATGATCGTACCCTCGGCAGCGAGTGGCCCGTGGCCGGTTTGCAGGGTGACCTCCAGCTCCGTGCCGACCGGGAGCGCCCGGGGAAGGCGAAGCAGGAGGCCCGCTCGGCTGATGTCTCCCGTCCGTCCCTGGAGGGGTGGAGACGGATCATCCTTCCGTCGGCACAGGACGGTGAGTTCTATTCCGAGTTTCAGGTTGACCTGCAGATGACCTCCCGCTAGTCTCTCGTAGTGCCGGAGAGCGCCCGAGCGTTCGGACAGACCGTGAATCCGCGGACGCTCGGTCCACCGAACTGCCGAACTGCCGAACGGTCGAACTGCCGAATGCTTTTCTCCAGTGCAGACGCTCAGCGATGCTTCCCCACACCGGTCCGGGGGCAAAGGTCGTTCACCGGGCAGGTGCTGCACAGGGGCGAGATGGGCTTGCACACGTTCTGGCCGAAGGTGACCAGCAGGTCGTTGTAGGGGATCCAATGGCGGCGCGGCAGGACTTGGCGGAGGGCGAATTCGGTCTGCTCCGGAATCTTGGTCTTCACGATCCCGAGGCGATTGCTGATGCGGTGCACGTGCGTGTCCACGCAGATGCCGGGCTTGCCGTACCCGACAGTGATCACCAGGTTGGCCGTCTTCCGCCCGACGCCCTTCAGGGTGAGTAGCGTCTCCAGGTCGGCCGGGACCCTGCTGCCGTGCTGCTCGACGAGTGTGCGACACAGCCGCTTGATCGTTCTCGCCTTGGTGCGGTAAAAGCCGGCCGGGTAGATAGCCCGGGCGATGCGAGCCGCGGGCAGACGCATCATCGGGCGCGGGGTCCTGGCAAGGCGGAAGAGGCGGGCGGAGGCTTCGGCCGTAACCTCGTCCTTGGTGCGAAGGCTGATGAGGCACGAGATCAAGATCCGGAACGGATCGCGGGAGTCCTGGGCCACGGCGGAGACGGCAGTGAGATTCCACTGCCGTCTGGTTCGCTGCAGTGTCCGGACGATTCGATTGATGTCGGCGGTCGCTCTGGGCATGCGACTGGACTTTCGCGACCTCAAACCGAAGGTAACCGCCATGACGCCAAAGTCGCCAGGATCCCCTGGCACCTGGGCAATCGGCGCATCCGGAAGGTTCTCGGTTACTTGAAACCCCTGGTTGCCGAATTGCCCAATCGCCCGATTGCCCCCGATGGAGGGCGGGCGGATTATAGCACGGCTTTCCTGGAGCTCAGTGACTGATGCGAATCTTCTTCGCGGGCGCCGCGCGGAACGCGACCGGGTCACAGCACCTGCTGGAGTTCAACGGGACGCGATTGCTGCTGGACTGCGGGCTATATCAGGGCCGGCGCCAGGAAGCCACCGAGCGGAACCGGCACCTGCCGTTCGACCCGCGCCAGGTGGACGCCATGATCCTCTCCCACGCCCACATTGATCATTCCGGGAATATCCCGACGCTGGTGAAGCAGGGATTCCGGGGCAGCATCACCTGCACCCCGGCGACCCGGGACCTGTGCAGCGTGATGCTCAGGGACGCGGCCCACATCCAGGAGGCGGACGCCGACTTCCTCAACCGGAAGCACGCGGACCAACTGCAGGAGCCCGTGGTCCCCCTGTACGACGAGGCGGACGTCCTGAAGGCCCTGAAGCAGTTCCGCAGCCTGGACTACCACCAGCCGGCGCCGATCCTCCCGGGCGTGACCTGCACCTTCCTGGACGCGGGGCACGTCCTGGGATCGGCCATCGTCCAGTTGGACATCGACCGGGCGCCGGACCGGCTGCGCCTGGTGTTCAGCGGGGACCTGGGCCGACGGAACATGGCCATCCTGCGCGATCCCGAGGTGCCGGAGGCGCCCGACGTCCTGGTCCTGGAGAGCACGTACGGCGACCGGCTGCACTCGCCCATGGCCGGGATGGAGGCGGACCTGGCGGCGGTGATCAACCGGACGGTCGCGCGGAAGGGGAAGGTCCTGGTGCCCAGCTTCTCCCTGGAGCGCACCCAGGAATTCGTCTACGCGCTGCATCGGCTCACGCTACGGAAGGCGATTCCGCCCATTCCCATCTACGTGGACAGTCCCCTGTCGGTCCGGATCACCGAGATCTTCAAGCTGCACCCGGAGTGCTTCGACGACGAGACCCTGGCCTTCATGCGGAAAGAGGGCGATCCCTTCGGCTTCGACAACCTCACCTACATCAGCAACGTGGAGGATTCCAAGGCCCTCAACGACCGGGAAGGGCCCATGATCATCCTGGCCGCCTCGGGGATGTGCGAGGCGGGGCGTATCCTGCACCACCTGCGGAACAGCATCCAGGACGCCCGGAACACCATCCTGATCATCGGGTTCCAGGCCAAGAACACCCTGGGTCGGAAGATCGTCGAACGGCAGTCCGTGGTGCGGATCTTCGGCGTGGATCGCTCGCTGGAGGCCGAGGTGGTGGTGATGGACGCCTTCAGCGCCCATGCGGATCGGGACGATCTGCTCGACTTCGTCACAGGCTGCCGGTCGAAGTTGCGCAGGGTCTTCCTGGTCCACGGCGAAGAGGAGCAGATGCTGCCCCTGGGGGAGCGGCTCACCCGGATGGGGATCCCCGACGTCCACGCCCCGATGCTGGGCGAGTTCGCCCGCGTGTGAGGCGGCCACGAGGGGGCTCCCCCCTCCAGATTGACTTTTTCCCTCTGCCCCCATAATCTTCCCCGGGTGTGCCACCCTGTCGGCCCGCCGCCGGCGGTCCGGGGCAATCCTCGATCGCCAGCACGCGTCACGACCTCGCGGCTCCTTGACGGTCGGGAGCCGAAGCTACCGCACCTGATTCGGGAGCGGTCCGCCGCCCGATGTATCCCCTGGAGGAGGAGAGGACAGCGTATGCTAGAGCCAGTGCACTTCCTAGCCTTCGGTCCGCATCCGGATGACGCCGAGATCGGGACCGGGGCGTTCCTGTTGAAGATGAAGAATCGGGGCTATCGGACCGGCATGGCCACCTTGACGGAAGGCGACATGGGCAGCGGCACGCCCGAGGTCCGGCGTGAGGAGGCGCGCCGGGCGGCCCGGGATCTCAAGCTGGACGCGACGGAGATCCTGACCCTGGGGGACACGCGCCTCGAGGACTCCTACGCCAATCGGGTCGTCGTCGCCTCGCTCGTCCGCAAGTACCGGCCGGAGATCGTGCTGACCCCCTACTACGGGCTGGAACCGGGCCGGGGCCGGGGCCACGCGGACCACATCACCTGTGGCCATCTGGTGACCCACGGGGTCAACTTCGCCCATCTGGAGAAGTTCCCGGCCGAGGGCCGGCCGCACGCGGTGAAGAAGATCCTCTACTACTTCCTGCCGCCGTACATGAAGCCGACCTTCATCGTCCCCGTGGACGAGGAGTTCCCCCAGGCCATCCAGGCCCTGGCGAACCACAGCTCGCAGTTCGACCGGCCGGACCGGCCGAAGTTCTTTCCCACCCGGTTGGAGGCCACGGCCGGCTACCTGGGTGCGCAGATCGGGGCGAAGTTCGGACAGGCCTTCTACGTTCAGGATGTCCTGAAGGTCGAGGATCCGCTGCAGCTCTTCGCCTGAGCGAACCCCGAGCCCGACGACGTCCGGGGATCCTGCCGCCCGCCCGCTGGAGGGTGCCGGCGACCATGCGTCTGCAGAAGCGACTGGCGCTGATCGGGTCCCTGTTCCTCGCGGTGTTCAGCGCGGGCACGGCGGCCTTCATGCTGGTGGAGGGCTGGCCGTTCCTGGACGCCCTCTACATGACCACCATCACCCTCTCCACCGTGGGCTTCCAGGAGGTCCACCCACTCACCACCGGCGGCCGCCTGGTGGCCATCGCGTTGATCCTGGGCGGCACCGGGTCGCTGGCCTACGGGCTGAGCGTGGTGACCGCCTTCATCATCGAGGGCGAACTCCGGGACGTTCTGGGGAAGCGACGGATGGAAAAGGCGCTGGCACGGCTGCACGGGCACGTGATCGTCTGCGGGGCGGGCGAGACGGGGAAACACGTCGTGGAGGAGCTCCTGAAGACCCACACCCCCTGCGTGGTGATCGAGCAGGACCTGGCCCGGCTGAAGCACCTGGAACGGTTCGGCCCGACCCCGGTCATCGAGGGGGACGCGACCGACGGGGAGGTCCTGACCCGCGCCCGCATCGGGGTGGCCCGGGGGCTCATCACCACACTGCCCTCGGACAAGGACAACCTGTTCGTGATCCTGACTGCGCGGGAGCTGAACCCGAAGCTTCGGATCGTGAGCCGGGCCATCCAAGACGACAGCCTTCCCAAGCTGCGGAAGGCGGGCGCCGATGCCGTGGTGTCCGCCAACCAGATCGGTGGATTGCGGCTGGTCTCGGAGATGATCCGTCCCCAGGTGGTCTCCTTCCTGGACTCGATGCTGCGGGATCCCCACCGCGTCCTGCGGGTGGAGGAGGCCGAGGTGGGGCCGGGTTCTCCGGTTGTCGGGAAGACGTTGGGCGAACTCGATCTCATCAATCGGGTGGGGCTGGTGGTCATCGCCAAACGGCACGGGCCCGAGGGAGACTACGAGTACAACCCCAAGGGCTCCTCGCGGCTGGAAGCCGGGGACTTCCTGATCGTCTGTGGCGGACCGGCGCAGATCGATGCCCTGCGCGAGGTGTTGGCAAAGGGATAAAGACGTTCGACCGTTCGGCAGTTCGAATGTTCGGCGGTTCTGAGACAGGGGTGGCGGGCGAGAGGCAACGATGGGTGCGCTGAAGGCATGGAAGCGGGTGGGGAGCCGGACGCTCTATCAGCAGGCCCACGTGGTGGTCCGAGAGGACGCGCTGGAGCTGCCGGACGGGCGGGAGCGGTCCTACCCGGTCCTGTCCCTGGGGGCCAGCGTCGGCATCCTGCCCTTCCTCTCGAGAGACCTGGTAGTCCTGGTCCGCCAGTACCGCCACCTTCCCCAGGAGTTCTCCTGGGAGGTCCCGGGCGGTGGGATCCTGCCCGGCGAGCCCCCGGAAGTGGCGGCGCAGCGCGAGCTGCGCGAAGAGGCGGGCTATCGCGCCGGTCGCCTACGGCGGCTGGGGGGGTTCTGGCCCAACAACGCCTACCTGGACGAGGTCATCCACATCTATGTGGCCGACGAGCTGGTGGCCGATCCCCTGCCGGCCGACCAGGACGAGCACCTCGAGGCCCGCGCGTTTCCCTTTGACGAGGCCCTGGCCATGGCACAGGACGATCGAATTTCCTGCGGGTTGACCAAGCTGGCGATCCTGTGGTCCGCCGTGGCGCGCGGGCGCGGCGGCGCCTGAGTTCCTGTCAGAGCGGTCCGGCCGCTCGGAAACCGCCGGGTTCATCCCGACGGAATTTCAGTCCGCCTGTGGCGGAGAACCCCCGGCTTTCCGCCGGGGCAATCCGAAGGGACGGAGGACCCACGGAGGCCATATGCGCTTCGACGGGAAGGTGGCGATTGTCACGGGATCCTCGGATGGAATCGGAAAGGCGGCGGCGCTGATCTTCGCGCGCGAGGGGGGGCAGGTGGTCCTGAACGCCCGCGGACAGGATCGCCTGGAAGCGGCGCGAACGGCGCTCCAGGCGGTGGGAAAGCCGCCGCTCGTCATCGCCGGAAACGTCAGCCAGGCGGCCGTGGTGGAGCGGCTCGTGGGCGAGGCGCTTCAGCAGTTCGGCCGGATAGACATCCTGGTCAACAACGCGGGCGGCGGGACCATGCTCCGATTCCTCGAAGAGGTGACGGAGGAGGACTGGGACCTGACCGTGGACTCGAACCTGAAGAGCGCATTCCTGTGCTGCAAGGGTATGGCGCCGGCGATGAAACGCCAGCGGTATGGCCGCATCGTGAACGTCTCGTCCGTGGCGGGCCGCAACGTGAGCCGGTTGTCGGGTCCCCAGTACACCAGCGCCAAGGCGGGGATGCTGGGCCTGACGCGGCACCTGGCGCAGGATCTGGGGCCGTTCGGGATCACCGTGAATGCCGTCGCGCCCGGGCCCACTCTGGTGGACCGCGTCGCTCGGAAGTGGGCGCTTCGAACCGAAGACGACCGCGCCCGCATCCTGGCCAACATCCCCCTGGGCCGCCTGGCCGCGCCCGAGGAGGTGGCGGCGGTCATCGCCTTCCTGGCGTCGGACGCTGCGGCGTACGTGACCGGGGTGACGATTGATGTGAACGGCGGGAGCTTCATGTGCTAGCAGGCTGCTGAAAAAGGCCCATCTGTCCGCCTGAGGCGGACCGCGGCACTGCGACGTAATTACCGCATACGCCTCGTGCCGCGACCTCGCGCCTTCCTCGGGCACCCATCCTTTGGATGGGTCGTGGGCCCTTTTTGAGCAGCCTGTGTCACCAGGGTTATTTCGGACCCTGTTGGGCACCACGGCGCAGAAGAGGCGCCCGCGAGGGATGGATGCAATCGCCAAACCCATCGAAAGGAATCACACCCGTTATGGATAGCCCGGCGATCTACGTGATCGGGGACATCCATGGGTGCCTGCGACCGCTGCAACGGTTGCTGGGGAAGATCGAGCCCCAACCAGGCGATGAGGTCATCTTCATCGGGGACTACATTGACCGGGGCCCGCAATCCCGAGAGGTGGTGGAGTACCTGCTGGGGCTCCCGTACCGCTGCGTCTTCTTGCTGGGGAACCACGAGAAGATGCTGCTCGACTTCCTGGCCGGTGACGACCAGGGACTCTACCTGGCCAACGGCGGTTTGGCCACGCTGCAGAGTTACGGCGGCGATGCCTCCGACATCCCCCCGGCCCACATCCGCTTTTACCGCAGCCTGCGGCCGATGTATGAGGCGGGGGGACACCTCTTCGCCCACGCGGGCATCCGCCCCATGGTGCCGCTGGACAAGCAGAAGGTGGACGATCTGGTGTGGATCCGCCAGGAGTTCTTCCAGTTCGTCGGCCGCTTCCCCAAGCCGGTCGTGTTCGGACACACGCCGCTCCGCCAGGTCCTGCTGGCGCCCGACCGCATCGGCATCGACACCGGCTGCGTGTACGGTGGCAAACTGACCTGCCTGCAGCTGCCCGAGCGCAAGATCATCCAGGTCCCTGGGTGGCGCGGCTGACCCGAGACTCTCTTCTCAGGACGACCATGTCATCATCGCCATGCGACTGTGAGACCCCTACAGTCTCGCCGCGGTATTTGGATAATATGCCTTGACTGGTAATATTATCCGGATATAATTCCTGACGATGAAAAAAATATCCAAGCGGGCTTTGACCATCGACCTGCCCAAGAACCGTTCGGCGTTCTTGTGGGGGCCCCGGAAAACGGGGAAGACCTACTGGCTGCGCCAGACATTCCCGGAGCATGTGCGGATTGACTTGCTCCAGACCGACGTGTTTGGCGAGTATGCGGCCCGACCGTCTCTTCTTCGAGAGCGGTACCAGGACCACCCGAAGATGATCATCATCGACGAGGTCCAGATGGTGCCTGACCTGCTGCACGAAGTCCACTGGCTCATCGAGAACCGCGGATCGAGCTTCCTCATGACCGGATCGAGCGCGCGGAAGCTCCGACGCAAGCATGCCAACCTGCTGGGGGGCCGAGCGTGGCGTTACACCATGCACCCGCTGACCTTTCCCGAGACTCAGGGATTCGACCTGGAGGGGGCGATGGTGTCGGGGCTGCTTCCGCCGCATTTCCTGTCCCCTGACCCGATCCGGGACCTGCGCTCGTATGTGGCGGACTATTTGAAGGAAGAAATCGCCGCCGAAGCGGCGGTCCAGAGCATTCCCGCCTTCTCCGAGTTTCTCCGGGTCGCTGCGCTGACCAGCGGCGAGCTGCTGAACTACACGAACGTCGCCCGCGAGGCGGGCGTGAGCGCCAAGGTGGTCCGGAGCTACTTCCAGATCCTCGAGGATACGCTGCTCGGCTTCCGGGTGGCGTCATGGCGGAAGTCCAAGACGCGCCGGATGATCGAAACCGAGAAGTTCTACCTGTTCGACGTCGGCGTGGCCAACTATCTCAGCCGCCGGACGCCGCGCGAAGGGACGCCCGAGTTCGGGAAGGCGTTCGAGCAGTACATCCTGATGGAGCTCACAGCCTATCAAGCCTACCGGAATCCCGAGCTCGACATCCGTTACTGGCGGACCAGTACGGGGATGGAGGTGGACTTCATTCTGGGAGAGATGGATGTGGCGTTGGAGATCAAAGGGGCCCGCCGCGTGCACGAGGGCGATCTCAAGGGACTGACCGCCCTCCTCACCGAGCACAAGGTGAAGCACCCCTTGCTGATTTCGCTCGAGCGCGAGCCCCGCAAGATAGGCGCGAAAGTCCGCGGGCTTCCCTGGGAGGTGTTCCTGCGCGAACTGTGGTCCGGCGGGCTGGGGGTGTAATCCGATAAGAAGCTGGAACCGGGGCGCGGCTGATAGCGGGCACCGTGCGGGGACGCGGGATCGTCGGGACAGCCGAGCGGAGGAAATACGGGAGAAAGGGAAGGGTGAATCCCGAATGGCCTCAGCGGCTCGGGTGCATGCCGACCGTGAGGGCCCAGACCTTGCCCTCGGCGAAGATGCGCACGAGTTCGGGATCCAGGTTGCCGTCCTTCACCTCCAGCCCCAGGATGTCCAGGGCCCGCTCAGGAGGGAGGGCGCGCTTGTAGGGCCGGTCCGACGCCGTCAGGGCGTCGTAGATGTCGCAGACCGTCATCAGCTTGGCCTGGAAGGGGATATCCTCGCCGCGGAGCCCGTTGGGATACCCGCTCCCGTTCAGTTTCTCGTGGTGCGCGTACGCGATCGTCGGAATGCGCCGGAGGTCCTTGGTCCAGGGAATCTGGCGCAGGAAGCGGAAGCTGTGGGTGACGTGGGACTCGATCTCCAGCCGCTCCTCGACGTTCAGGCTGCCCTTGCCGATGGACAGGTTCTCCGCCTCCCCGGTGGTCAGGAACGGCCGCTTGGTGCCGTCCACATCCATGAAGGTGTTGGCCGCGATCTCCAGGATCCGCTCGAACCCGCCCTGAGGCAGGATCGTGGGCTTGTTCGCTTGCAGGATAAAGTGCAACTGGTCCTCCAGCTGGCCCAGCTGCCGGTGGAGTTCCTCGTCCAGGGCCGCCAGCTCGGCCTCGCACCCCGGCCCCAGACTGAGCGCCAGCGAGAGCTTCCGCTGGAGGTAGCTGTTTTCCAGGCTCTTCTTGATGAAGGTGAATCGGGCGATGATGCCTTCCAGATTGTGCTCGTACAGCTTGTTGCCCTTGACCAGCACCGGCTCGCGCACGCCGACCTTGCCGAAGTCGTGCAGCAGCGAGGCGTACCGCAGTTCCCGCATGTCCTGGGCGGAAAACGTGATGCCGGCAAAGAGGCCGAAATCGGTGCGGTCCACCTTTTCCGCCAGGCCGACGGTCAGGATGGCGACCCGTTCCGAATGACCCGAAGTGGTGGGATCTCGAGATTCAATCGCGTACACCGAGGCCTTGATGAAGCCCTCGAACAGCCGCTGGATGTCCTCGTACAGGATGGCGTTCTCGATGGCGACGGCGGCCTGGCTGGACAGCGCCAGCAACAGCTCCTCGTCCTCGGGGGTGAACACGCCGTCCAGCTTGTTCAAGACCTGGAGGACACCGATGACGTCGTCCAGCTTGTTCCGCATAGGGACGCAGAGGATGGTCCGCGTCCGGTACCCCGTGCGCTGGTCCGTCTCCTGATTGAAGCGGGGATCGGCGTAGGCGTCCTGGATGTTGACCGTCTTCCCGGTCTGGGCCACGTACCCGGCGATCCCCATGCCGATCCTGATCCGAAGCTCGCGCATCTCCAGCCCCTGCGCGATCTTGGACCACAGCTCGTTGCGCTCCTTATCGACGAGGAAGAGGGAGCTCCGGTCCGCCCCCATGACCTTGGTGACCTCGGCGAGGATCAACTGAAGGAGGCGGTCGAGGTCCCGCTCCGAGGCCATGGCCTTGCCGACCTCGAGCAGCGCGGTCAGTTTCTCCACGCGGCTCTCGAGGAGCGTCGGGTTCATGGCGTGATTCTCATGAGGTCTGACCGCCTCCGGATGCAAAGGGGCCCAAGCCTATCCACAAAATCTTGGTGGGTCAAGAAAATCAGCGGGGGCATTCCAGCAGTTGTCGGACAACCCTCGCGCGCGTGACTCTCGCCCCGCGATACGAGACGATCAATCCAAGGGTGCCGTGGATGGAGCCGCGCGGGTGCCCTCCTCGGTCCCCAGTCGGGCCGGCGACAGACTCGGGACCAACAGACTCGCCGGGACGCCAAAGGCCACGGCGCTAAGACCGAAAACGAACGCTGCCCGGATGCCCGCTGCAAGCTGTTCGCGAAAGAGGCCGGGCATCGCCTGAAAGGCCCCCTCGCCTGCCGCCAGGGCCAACGGACTTCCCCCCGCTCCCTGCACGTGGGCATTCAGGATCGTCCCCATGACGGCCACGCCGATCGTGGCGCCGATGTTCCGGAAGAAGAAGGGCAAGGTCGAGACGACTCCGATCTGGTCCGGCGGCGTGGCGCTCTGGACGGCCACGACGGTCGTCACCGTGATGACGCCCATTCCCAGCCCCAAGAAGATGCCGCTCCCTGCCGCGTGACTGAGCGGCGATCCCGCCCCAAGCCGCGTGAACAGCAAGTAGCCGGTCGTGAGACTGATCATCGCCGTGACGGCCAGGGTGCGATAGCCAAGACGATTCAGCAACCGACCGCCGATGGTGCTCCCCGTGACCCAGCTCAGGCTGATAGGGGTGAGGACGGAGCCGGCCTGAACGGCCGTGCCGCCCAGGACCGCCTGCACGAAAAGGGGGATAAAGGAGATGGCGCCGAACATGGCGAGGCCCGAGAGGAACAGGCAGACCGTGGTCGTGACGAAGGTCCGCCTGCCGAAGAGGCCGAGGGGCAGGATGGGCTCCGGAACCCGGCTCTCGATTACCAGGAAGGCCGCGGTAAACACCAGGCACACGGCCAGCCCTGCGATCGCCTCGAGCCTCGCCCGCTGGCCGACCTTGCCGATCTCCAGGAGGGCCAGCATCAGGGCAACAATGCTGACCACAAGGCAGGCGGCCCCTGCGTAGTCAATGCGCCGGCGCGTTCCCTGGCTGGCCAGGCCCGTGAGCCCTATGACCAGCATGTAATTGGCGGCAATGCCCACCGGGACGTTGACGAAGAACGTCCAACGCCAACCCAGGTACTGGACGATGAGCCCGCCGATCAGCGGTCCGACCAGGGCCGAGATCCCCCAGACGGCCGCCAGGTAGCCCTGCATTTTCCCACGCTCGTGGGGCGGGAAGATCTCGCCGAAGACCGCCTGCGAGAGGGCGAAGACCCCGCCCGCACCGATTCCCTGGAGGGCGCGGGCCGCGATCAGGAAGACTATGTTGGTGGCCAGCCCGCACAAAGCCGAGGCGCCCGTGAAGATCCACACCGCCACCACGAACATGTTTCGGCGACCGAAGAGATCGGACAGTCGCCCGAAGATGGGCAGGGCGACCGTCGAGGTGAGCAGGTAGATGGAGAAGACCCAACTGAACAGGCTGAGGCCGCCCAGGCTGGCCACCACCGTGGGCATGGCGGTCCCGATGACGGTGCTGTCCAGGGCCGCCAGGGCCATGGCCAGGTCCACCGCGATGACGACGAGCCACTTCTTTCGATCCATACCCCTCCCAACCGCCATGACGCCAAGGGCGCCAAGGTCCGCACAAGGCACGCGATTCAGAGTAACGGGCCCCCTGAAAGCCTCACCGCGAGAATCTCGAACTCCGTGAAGAGGGGGTAATGCTTCTCTTGGCGATCATGGCGCACCAACGGCGATGCCGTTGGTACCGGCGGTTTGCTGTCCTTGGCTGGACTCGAAGAACGGCCTGAACTTCTCGGCGAGTTCCACCAGCTTGGCCTTGTAGTATTCGACGTTCTCGTCCGGATTCTTGGGGTCCCACTCGCTGGCGAGCCTGGCCGCCTCGTGCACCTTCACCTTCTTCGAGGCGCCGGCCACGTAGTAGGAGATCTGGTCGCCCGGCTGGTAGGGACGCTCCGAGCGCAGCGCCAGCTCATAGGCCGCCGCCGGATTCCGCCGCCCCCCGCGGATCTTCTCCCGGTAGGTCTCCAGTGAATCCTGCAGCGTCTCGGTCTTCATGAATTTGCGGATGTCGAACTTGTGCTGCTCGAAGGCCTCGGCGTAGCGCTGGGTGAGCTCCCGGATCTTCTCCGGCTCGCCCCGTAGGAGGTGCAGGAACATCTCCTCCATCCACTCGCGCTGGAACAGCTCCAGGCCGCGCGAACGCAGGCCCGAGCCCGTGATGCTGAGACGCCCGGCCTCGTCCAGCAGGACGTAGTTCTTCATCTTGTAGCTGAACATGGCCTGGTAGCGCCCCGCCAGCTCCAGGCTGATTCCCTCGGGCAGGATCTTGGACATGTCGTGGAGCAGGTGCTGCTCCTCCTCCGGCGTCCGGACATCCGGCGGCGCCACGACGTAGAGGCCGTCGGTGTCGATCTCGATGAGGCGGGCCCCGCGGTCCTTCAGCCAGGCCATGATCGCCTGGATCAGCTCCCGGCCCTTGGCCGTCACCTGGTTGGCCGCCGGGTAGTCGTTGAAGTGCCCCAGGGGAAAGGCGAGATAGCCGTAGAAGGAGTTGATCAGGATCTTGAACGTGCTCTGCAGGGCGTCGTAGTAGGCGCGTGCCTCGTCCGTCTCTGCGGTCCGGGCCAGGTGCTTGGCCTGCACTCGGAAGGCGCGCAGGTCCCGGAGGAGCGAGGGGAACACGCTCAGGGTGTCGCGGCGGGGGAAGTAGCCGAAGGCCAGCATCACGGAGGGGTACAGGGAGGTCACGTCGTAGTGGAGGACGCGGCGGGCCACGCCCTGGTATGCCATCTCGGTGTAGCCGCCCAGGACTTCCTGCGGCGGCTCTGGGGCGGGGATGGCGCGACGCCGGCGCAGGTACTCGCGGATCAGCAGGCCGTCGATCTTGGTGGCATTCCCCCGCAGGGCCACGTTCTGGTACGAGAACGGGAAGATCTGGGCCTGGACGAAGTAGCTCTGGCTCAGGATCTCGCTCAGGGCGCGCGTCTCCCGCACGTCGTCCAGGGCGTACCGGAACAGGGTGTCCGGGTCGTGGTCGAAATACCAGGAGACCTTCTCTGGCAGGATGTAGGTCCGGTCGTCGGCGGCCAGGCCGAAGTGCCTGGCGATCTCTTTCAGGCCGTAGCCCTCCAGTTCCCGCGCCGTCACGTCGTAATGTTGGGCCAGGATCCAGGTGTCGATGATGTGGCGGCCGACGACCTCGTACTTCTTGTAGGTGATGGTCCGCTCCGCGATCTGCATCCGCGACGGGTGCCCCTGCAGGACCGCCCCGCCCCGCCCCAGGGCCAGCTTGACCTTGTGCCGTCGGGCGCGGGCCTCGATGTACTCCAGGTCGAACCGGAAGAGGTTGTGGCCCTCCAGGACGTCGGGGTCCCGCTCCTGGACGATGCGGACCAGCTCCTTCAGCATGTCCGGCTCGTCCTGGGTCTTGCCCGAGATGAGGTGCTCCCACCCGGTGCTGTCGGCCAGGGCGATGGCGGTGATCCGGTCCTCGGTCCGTGCGGCGTTGGGGAACTCGTAGCCGGCCGCGCAGTAGGTCTCGATGTCCAGTTGCATCCGGCGCAGCCCGCCGAAGGGCAACGTCAGGAAGTGGGTCTGACCTGTCAGCATCAGGTCCTGCTGGATGGGGTCGGTGAAGAATAAGAAGGGCGCGTCCGGCGCCGTCTGGGCCTTGCCCGTTACCTTCTGGACGTGGGCCCGGGCCCGCAGGGCGTCGCCCCAGCCGGGAAAGAAGACCAGGAACCGGTAGAGGCCCTCACCCTCCAGCTGCTCCACCTCGTACCCGCCGGCCCATCCGGTCAAAAGATCGGTGCTGGCGAGGAGGAGGAAGGGTCGGAACGGGCGGACGTCGGACACCGTCTGCCCGTCCGCCGTCCGGGCGAACAGGCGGATTCGATCGTCCCCCTCCAGTTCGAAGGCGAGGAGGCGCGGCGTCGGGTCGTGCCCGAACAGAAGCGCGTTCTCGTGGAAGGCCGGCGCGTTGGGGATCATGCAGGAGAGCCTTCAGCCATCAGCGGTCAGCTTTCAGCGCCGGGGAGAGCAGCGTCGGGGCCGTCTCTCAGGTCGTCGGCCTCGGGGTCACGCAGCGGGGCGGCCCGGAGGATCTCCTGGGCGCGGGGGAGATCGCTCTCGCGGACCAGGATGCGCCGCCGCGCCAGCGGACCGATCGTATAGGTGGCGTCCACGGCGTACTGGTTCTCGGCCTTCAGGATGCAGGGGATGCCGTGAGCCTGGAGCAGGGAACAGACGATCTCGGCCTCGGCGGGGTTCCAGACCTCGATGGCGGGGACGACCGGATCGTCGAAGATCACCTCGTCATCCGCCAGAGGAGGATCCGGGATCAGCGGCACATTGCAGTCGGAACAGGTCAGGATACCCGCCACGTACTCGCTGCCGCACACCGGGCAGAACATGCTGGTTCCGCGCCTCAGTGAGAAATGGCGGGCCCGTTCCCCCGCACAGGTCCCAGGCCGTTTCGCAGGTCCTGGGCGAGCCGGCGACTGGTCCCGAGGCTGCCGTCCTTTTCGTCTTGGCCCAGCGCCTCGTCCAGCAGGACGCGAGCCCGCTCCGCCTCGCCCCGCCGGAGGTAGAAGGTCGCCTGGCTCAACCGGCTGGCGCCAGGATACTGATCCATCAACCCCTGGTAAGTTGCCAGCTCCTGCTCCAGGTCGCGGTTCAGTCCGTACGCGAGACCCAGGCGGAGCGAGCTGTGCAGGTGCAGGGGGGTGCCCGGCCGCGTTTTTTCCCGTAACGACTGGAACCCCTGGATGGCGCCAGCAAGGTTACCCTTTTCCTCCGCCAGCCAGGCCTGGTAGAATTCGCGGGTCAGCGAATCGCGCTCCGCGCTGGTCCGGCGCTCCAGAGCCAGGATGATCTGCTGGTGTGCCTGCCGGTTGCGCAGATAGTTCCCCAGCGTGTTGGCGGGCCACGTCGCGTAGGCCACGATCGCGACCCCGACCAAGCCGAGGCTTGCAGAGAGGCCCAGGACGCCCAGCATTCGTCGTGTCTTCGCCGTCATGCAGGTTCCCCTCCCCCAGGGTCGGCTCGGGACAGGACGGCGGTACTATAGCAGACGCCACGGAGGCGTTCGAGGGAAAATTCGGCGGCTGGCTGCCGTTCACTGTGCGAGGTTCAAGGTTCAACGTTGCACATTGAACCTCGAACCTTGAACCCCGCGAAGGGGCGATGGCTGACTGCTGAATCCTGGCGGCGCCCGTCGGCAACGGCGATCTGGCGCTGCTCATCCCCGAGAAGGAGGTGCCCCTTGGAGCCAAGATCTTCTAGACGGGACGATCTGGCGCCGCGAGGGCGCGGCGGGGACATCGTCGTCCCCCGGATCGAGCGGTATCTCGAGAGCCTGGAGACGACTCGCGACGGGGTGCTGACCCAGATGGAGCGCCAGGCGGCCGAGCGGGACTTTCCCATCGTGGGGCCCCTGGTCGGGCGGATGCTCTGCCTGCTGGCCAAAAGCATCGGCGCCCGACGGATCCTGGAGCTGGGGTCCGGGTACGGGTACTCCGCGTACTGGTTCGCCCGGGCGTTGCCGGATGATGGGGAGCTGATCCTCACCGAGGGCTCGGCCAAGAATCTCGCTCAGGCCAAGGAGTTCTTCCAGCAGGGCGGCGTTCGCTGTCGGGTGCAATTCGAGCTGGGCGACGCCTTCGAGATCCTGGATCGGCTGCCAGGCGAGTTCGACATCATCCTCAACGATGTGGACAAGCAGCAGTACCCGAAGGCCTTCCATCAAGCGGTCCCGAGGGTGCGCCGCGGCGGATACTTCCTGAGCGACAACATGCTCTGGGGCGGCCGGGTAGTGGACGACCACTCGGAGCCGACCACCAAGGGCGTGCTGGAACTCACGCGGCTCCTCTTCCAGGCGCCCAACCTCTATACGATCATCCTCCCGATCCGCGACGGGGTCTCCGTCAGCTTGAAGCTGAAGTGATCTGAGGCCCTCCTGCCCCGAGGCGGGCCTGCGGCCTCCGGAGCCGGCTCCAAGGCAGGGTGCGAGGCCGCTTCACGTCTGAAGCGATCGTATGAAGGAGCCTCCCCACATCCGGAGCAGGAGTCTCATCCAAATACACCTCATTGGCGCCTGCATGGCGGGTAAGTGTGTCCCACCCTCGAACCGGTCCGAGACCGACCTTCTGAAATTGCCCAACCTCCCAAACCGCCAGCCTCGTCGCCCCCTTACAGCCACCCGTATGGGATCGGGCTGCTGTAGACCCTCCATGCAAACACGGCGGCTAGCAGGATGAGCAGGGCATTCAAGGGGGCACCGAAGGGCACGGATACCTGAAGGCCTAGCAAGACCGTGCTGATGACCAGGAACAGGCAGGTGGCGGCCAGCCGCTTCCGTCTGAGGCGGATCGGACCGAGCTGTGCTGCAATCTCTTGGGGAATAGCGTCCCCCGTCACCTGGGCCAGGAGCCGGTCAATCCGGGGCTGGAGGGCGAACGTCACCACCGAGAGAAGCGCCGTGAGGATCAAGAGGATGATCAGCTTGGTCAGGAGCACCCAGTTCGTGACCAGGGAAACCAACGAGCCCCCCAGGCCGACGAGAATGACGCCCGTCACCAGGGCGGTTGCCTGGAAGACATAGCAGCGGGTGGCGTTCCCCCGGATGAGGTTCTCGAAGTACCGGTCCACCTGGATGTGGGCCTTGCCGAACTTGACCCGCTCGTTCACCACGACCAGGTTGTACAGCGGGGCAGCCATGAAGACCACGGTCAGGATATGGAGGAATTTCAGAAGATCATACAGGTTCATCGGTCCCCCCTCCTCTCTTTCGGCGAGAACCTACATTACGGGGTCTGTTAGTGCGGGTCCCCCGACCCTTCATCAGAAACCGTAGGTGAATCGTAGGTAGACGTTGTCGTTCCGGTCGAGCTGGCCGAAGGCGGTACTCACCCGGCGACCGCCGAAGATGTTGGCCCCCAGGACGGCGGTGAGTTGGTCGGTGACCTTGTAGGAGAGCGCCGGGCGCAGATAGTAATCCTCGTCCGAGGGGCTGTAGAAGGCAAAGAGCGACAGCTCCACCGTCTGGTGCCACAGGAGCTGTGCCAGGCGCAGCGTCAGCAGGTGGCGGAACTCGTCTCGGTGGGCGCCGCCGGAGCGCGAGGCCTCGAAGCGGCGGAACTGGAGCATCTGCTCGACATAGTACTGCACCCCCAGGGTGAAGTCGGTCCAGACCTGCCGCTCGTAGCCCAGAAGATACTTGATGGCGGAATTCTCCACAAGGGGATCGGTACCGGACCGATCCTCTAGGGAATCGTAATAGCCGACCTCCAGGTTGCCGATGCCTCCCAGCGCGGGACCGCGGACGCTCGCGCCGTAGACGGCCAGCTCCGGGTAGAACAGGTCCCGTCTCGCCGAATCCTTCACCCCGAGGGGGGACTTGAAGAAGCCCTTGAACCCGTAGAGTGCCAGCTCGGTGCTGCCTACCTGGCCCGAAAGCCGCCCGGCGACCTCGGTGTTCCCAGGGATACGCTTGGGCTTGGTGAGCATGAGACCCGCGTCCTTCCCCCTAATCCCGTTCGACAATTCGTCAAAGAACGACAGGCGCTCCCCGGTGAGAACGTTGTCCGGCGTGAACGACGGGATCGCTACCAAGTCCAGCGATAGGCGGGGCAGGAACAGGCTGACCTTGGCCGCATCCGACGGCAGCTTCAGGTATTGGGGTTGTCGGCCGATGAAGAAGGAGATGTAGACCTTGGGGAAGATGTCGTTGATGAAAAGGAAGTCCCCTGTCCCCCAGGTGAGGATCTGCCGCCCTAGGCGGAGTTCCACGGTGGGCATCGGCGAGTAATCCAGGTACCCTTCCCGCAGGTCCCCTCGGAGTGCCTCCGTGACTGCATCCCCCAGAAAATCCGCCTTCACAAAGACTTTGGGACCCTTCTCCCACTCGTGAGCGTACTCGAGCTGGACCCGCCCCTCGCCCAAGACCGCATCCTTCGGCTGAACGGGATCGTTTCCCAGGCGCATCCCGCCGGCCGCCTCAACGAAGCCGTGGACGGGAAGCTCGAACGATTCCGCCGGGACGCCGACGGCGAGAAGGAGCAGGACGGCCGCGGGGACCACATGGCGGGGGCACCCACGTCTGGCGATCACGTCTACCGGACGGCCTCCGGAGGCGGGTTCCGGAGGTAGCGCTCGGAGAACAGGCTCTCCGAAAGGCCCACGTTGTACCGTACGTCTTGGAAGGTCGCCTCCGTCCTGTGCCCCGTCTGCGCGTCCCGCATGGTGCGCCTGGTGATGGTCCAGAGGCCCTGGACTTCCTGCACCTCGTCCGCGGAGAAAACCTTGGCCAGGTCACCCCGCTTGTCGATGTACTCCTCTTTGAGGGGGAGGAGGGTGCGCTTGTCAATCCAGGAGACCTTCCGCCCGAAGTCGGATCCGGCCAGGTCCTTGGGGATGCTCTCGATGACATAGGCGTCTTTCCCACCAAGCGCTTCCTCCCGGAGCAACCTGTGGGCGTCGTCCCCGACGTTCCGGCCGGAGATATCCTCGTAGCTGAAGTCCGAGCCGACGAAGCTGGACCGCTTGTCGTCGGCCGCGATCCGCCGGACCAGCTTGAGGGCCGGGATGAACAGCCAGCGGTCGGCGTTCTTCTGGGGATACTTCCAGACCATGAAGGTCATCTCGCGGACGTCCGGGGGGCGGTGAAAGTAGATGAAGTACCGCTGCTCGCCCCCCTCCTGGAGGTCCTTGCGGAGCATGGTCATCTCCCGGATCCGCTCCTTCCCATCCCTGTTCACCAGGCGCATGAGGACCCGGGCCTTCATGTCGTCCCCGGGGTAGTACTCGGCCAGGTGCGACCGCCTGATGATCTCCTCGGCGGAGGGGGTCTGGCCGCCCGCCAGCGGGGCAAAAGATAGGAGGCCGACACAGCCTGCCACGACGAGCACAACGTTCCCCGTCTTCATTTCCGCGCCTCCTGGGGCCTCTTCAGGAGCCATCCCGGAAAGAGAGCGATGAGGGCTGGCAGGTAGATGATGGTGGCCAGAGCCGATAGCAGCATGATGGCCATCATGAAGATCCCCACGGTGATGTAGGGGGTCAGGCTGGCAAAGACCATGACGGAGAAGCCCGAGGCGAACAGGACAGCATTACGGACGATGCCCCTGCCTGGCCGGGCCACGGTCCAGAGGAGGACCTCCGCCAGGTCCCCGCCCTGGCGGAGTCGCTGCTGGAAGCGGCTCACGAAGTGGATGGCGAAGTCAATGGCCATCCCCAGCGAGAGCGTGGACAGGACCGAAATGGGCATGTCGAAATCCTTTCCCACGAAGCCGACAACCCCGTAGATCAGGACGATGGTAAAGAGCAGGGGGAGAAAACTCACGATCCCCCACTTGAGCGAGCGGAAATCCAGGACCAGGAGGAACAGGACGAGGATGCAGGAGAGGATAAAGCCCTCCAGCATGCCCACTAGGACTTCGTCGTTCCAGACCATGTTGAAGTAGGCGATTCCTGCCGGCTTCACCTCCACGCCGGGGATCGGGTTGGCTTTCAGGTAGCCTTCCACGCCCCGGAGGAGGGCCCGCGTCTCCACCGCGTCCCAGGACCTCAACTGGACGAAGATGTTGGCCTTCTGGAATGGGTAGTCCACCACGTTGTCCAGGTCCCGGGGCTTGACCGCCATGTTGAACAGCAACAGGTACTGGCCCACGACGTCCTTGTTGTTCGGGATGACTTCCTGCTTCGGATCATTGTCGTGCAGGACCCGGTTCACCCGTTTGATGTAGTCCACCACCGAGAGAGACTTCCCCACCACCGCCTGCTGCGCCAGGTAACCCTGGAGGCCGGCGATCCCCCGGAGCACCCGCGGGTCCTTGATGGCATCCTCCTGTGCGGCAGCGGCGACCAGGTAGAGCGTGGCGGTTCCCCCCAGCCCGTCATTCAGCACCCGGTCGGCCTGGCGGATCTCGGTGGTGGGTTTGAACCACTCCACCATGTTGTTGTTGACCCGGATCTGCCGGATCCCCACGGCCGCCACCACCAATAGCAGCAGCCCCACCACGACCACGGCCTTGCGTCGTGCCAGGCCGAACTGGCCCAGGGCCGCCAGCCAGCGGGGTCCTGCGGTGGCCTCCGCGTCGTGGACCCGGAACCGGGCCAGGCGCTCCTCCCGCATGAGGGCCATGATGGCCGGCACGACGGTGAAGCTCATCAGCAGGATGACCAGGGTCCCGAAGGCGACCAGAAGGCCGAACACCCGGACCGGGATGATGGGGCCGATGGCCAGGGAGGCGAAGCCGGCGGCCGTGGTGAGGTCGGAGTAGAAGACCGGGGTGGCCACGGCGGCCATGGTCTGGCGGATGGCCTCGTCCTTTCGTCCCAGCTCGCGAAAGCGGAAACCGAACTCGTTGAAGATATGCACTGTGTCGGTGCTGATGGCCATGAGGAACACCGGGCTCATGGATGCCATGATGTGGATTGGGATACCCAGGCCGATGAACAGACCCATGGCCCAGATGATGCTGAGCATGGCCACCGCCATGTTAGCGATGACCATGGTCCAGTTGCGGAACATGAGGAACAGGACCACGGTCATGACCATGCCGGCGATGGGGGAGAAGAGGCCCATTTGCTTGAACATCTCAGCGCCGAAGGTGTCCCGCGCGACTGGATCGCCTGCCAGGTAGAAGCGCTCCCGACCCCCCGCTTTGCCGGCAATGGCCCGGATGGCATCGGCGACCGCCTTGCCGTTGGCGCCGCGCTCCAGCGGGATGTAGATGGCCGTGGTCTTCCCGTCGGGGGAGATGAGGCGATTCACCAGCAGGGGGTTGTCGAAAACGCGGCGGCGGAAGGCCTCCGCCTCCTCGGACGTGCGCGGCGGGTTGCTCAGGAGGCGCACCGCCCGGAGGGTGTCGCCGGCCACGGTCACGTCATCCAGCGTGGCGAAGCCAATGACGTCCCGGGCGACGACCCCCGGGAGCTTCAGGATGTCTTCCGTGATCTGGTAGATGCGGGCCAGAGTGTCCGGGGCGAAGATCCCGTCGTCCCGGCGGATGCCGAGCACGATGACGTCAGCGTGGAGGCCGAACCAGCCCTCAACCTGGTCATTGTATTGTCGCACCGGCGAGGTGATGGGCAGCATGTTCTTGGGGTCGGTATCCGCCCGCATCTTGGGGAGCTGGGCGGCGAACCCCACGGTCAGCACCAGGGCCAGGGCCAGAACCAAGCGCGGATGTCGGATGGAAAATTCGACCAGCGGTTGCCACGCGGACATTTCCCCCTCCCTGCGTCCGGATAGTTGCCGTCAGGACTTGGTCACAGTAATTCGGCCGCGGTTCCCACGGGTGAGCCTCCCGATCTCTGCGGCCAAGACTCCGCGCTCGCGCAGGGCGGCCAACAGCCGCGAGAGTTGCCGTGGCGAGACAGCCATTAGCAGTCCGCCCGAGGTCTGGGCATCACACAGGACCACTTGCTCTTCCGGCTTGATGCCCTTACCCCAGACGACATACTCCGTCAGATAGCGTTGGTTGTTCCGGCTGCCCCCAGGCACAGCATCCCGCTTGGCCAGGTCCCAGACGCCGGGGAGAACGGGGACCTGGTCCAGGGACACGCGGGCGGAGACGCCGCTTGCCTCGGCCAGCTCATGGAGGTGGCCCAGGAGGCCGAAGCCGGTGACATCGGTACACGCGTGGACACCCACCTCGAGCATGGCCTCGGCGGCAGGACGGTTCAGGCTGCGCATGATCTCGACCGCCTCACGAAGATCTTCCTCGCGGATCATTCGCCGGTCCAAGGCAGTGGTCAGAATGCCGGTCCCGAGGGGCTTTGTCAGGATCAGGGCGTCTCCCGCCTGCCCGCCCGCCTTCCGGACGATCCGATCCGGGTGTGCCAGCCCGGTCACCGCCAGGCCGAACTTCGGGTCCGGGTCGTCAATGGTGTGGCCGCCGACTATGGTGGCGCCGGCCTCAGTGACGGTCTCGGCGGCCCCCCGAAGGATCTCCTGCAGTATCGCCAGCGGCAGACTCCGGACGGGAAACGCCACGATGTTCAATGCGGTCACCGGCCGGGCGCCCATGGCATAGATGTCGGAAAGAGCGTTGGCGGCGGCGATGGCGCCGAAGGTATAGGGATCGTCCACGATCGGCGTGATGAAGTCCACCGTCTGGACCAGTGCCAGATCCTTTCGGAGGGCATACACGGCGGCGTCGTCCCTGGCGTCCAGACCCAGGAGGACGCGCGGATCCCGCGTGGCGACGGGCATGTGGCGCAGCACCTGCGCCAGGTCGGCTGGGCCGACCTTGCAGGCTCAGCCCGCGCCGTGGGAGAAGGCGGTGAGCTTGATGTCAGATTCCTGGGGCACCGGACCCTCCCGAGAGCCGGTCTTGCGATTTTGGGTGGATTCTAGGTATAATCGCAGGTAAACGTTTCTGTGAATTCGATAAGGAATTGGTTATCGAATGGCCGTGCTTAACCTTCACCGCTTGCGCGTCTTCCACACCGTGGCCCGGCGCGAGAGCTACAGCCGCGCGGCCGAGGACCTCCACATCAGCCAGCCCGCCGTTTCCAAGCACGTCCTCGACCTGGAGGACGAGCTGGGGACCAAGCTGTTCCACCGCCTGGGGCGCCGCATCGTTCTGACCGAGGCGGGGCGGCTCATGGCCGATTATGCCCAGCGGATCTTCACCCTTGCCGAGGAGTCCCGCCGCGCCTTGGAAGAGCTGCAGGGACTGGAGCGCGGGACGTTGCGCCTGGGCGCCAGCAGCACCCCGGGAAACTACCTCCTTCCCCGGGCGCTGGCCGCCTTTCAGGCGAGATACCCTCGGCTGGAGGTGTCCCTGGACATCATGGCGAGCCACGACGTGGTGGAGCGGGTCATCCGCCAGGACCTGGACCTCGGGTTCGTTGGGGCGACTTTTGCCGCGGACCTGCACGTTCAGCCCTACACGGAGGACGAACTTGTCCTCATTTTGCGACCGGGACATCCCCTGGCCTCGGTCCGGACCATCCCCCGCGAAGCACTGGAGAAAGAGACCTTTGTCCTCCGGGACGTCGCCTCGGGAACCCGCACGGTGGCCGAGGCTGAACTCAAAGCACTGGGGATCACCACCCGGCGCTTCCTGGAGCTGCGGAGCGTGGAAGCGGTCAAGCAAGCTGTCGCCGAGGGCCTGGGGATCTCCTTCATCTCCCGCTACGCGGTGGCCCTGGAGGTCCGCCACAAGGTCCTGGCCGTCGCCGCCGACCCCCGTCTCCGGTTCAAGCGTTCGCTGGTCATGATCTCCCGCAAGGACGCCCGCCTGTCCCCGGCCGCCTTGGCGTTCGCCGCGTCCCTCCAGAAGCTGACGTAGCCCCCAGGCTGTCTCAGAAGCAACCTTTCACGCTGGTACCAGCCTCGGTCATCCGGCTGATGGCCGCCCGGTAGGTCGTCAGTTGGGCCGACTCGGTCAGGTCATCCTTCCCGAAACCTCGGAGCCGCAGGTCATCCTCCAAGACGAGAAACCGGACTCCTTCCCTGGGGACCTCGGAGGTGCTCCCTCCTACGGCAGGCCTTTGGGTCGCGAGGAGGACCGCATCCTGCAACAGCAGGACCTCGACGTCCTTCCCGACCTGCCGCAGCGCCCGCGCCAGCCTGAGGCAAGAGCCGGTGCGGTGTTCACCGGGGGCCGCCGTCAGCACTAGCATCACACGTTCCACCGCGTCCTCCAGATTGGGGTCAGGAGAGCATCACGAGTCGCGCCGGCAAAGAATTTCAATCCGCAATCGGCAATCCGAAATCCGCAATGGGTCAGTAGACCATTACCCAGCGGGCCTTGGAGAGGGCATGGGCAAGGGCGTGCTCATTTACCACGACCGCTCCAGGGATCAAGGACGCGACCGGGAGACCCCGCGCACGCAACGACGCCTCGTCCACCCAGAGGCGGGGATAGCCTCCTTCGCCGCCTCCCAGAGCATCCTCCAGGACGGGGGAAAGCGCCGTCCATCCCGTCGTTCCCGGATCGTGGCCGGCTCGGGCAAGGTATACCCCGTCTCCCATCAGAATCGCAGTAGCCTCCAGACCCTGGGCTGCCGCCCCGGTCAGGTGCCGGATCGCTTCGGCCGCGTGGATTCCTCCATAGGGCGGCCTGTGAATCAGGATGCACAACTGGCTGGCCATCGTCGTCTCCACAACAGCTACCCGAATGTCAGGAAGACATCGCTCTGTTTCATGGCCGCAAACAGCCCCCGCATGGAACTCGGCTTCGTCCCCGGCATGAACCACTCGTCCCGCGCCCCGCGGAACCTGAGGCAGCTCCCTCAGAGTTCGACGGTGAGACCCCGCGGCATGAGGGCCGCAAACTCGCTCTCGGCGTTCGGCACGCCCTTGGCGTTCTGCCCCACGAGGAAGTTGTAAATCCCATCCCCGGAGGCAAAGACCGTGACCGCGTGCCCTTCATTCAAGGCCGCGCCGGCCAGGCGCGCCGTGGTAGCAGCATACTCACCGGCATAGGGCGGCGCCGAGAGAAATAGAGTGAACGTTTTTCCCATGACCAGCTCCTGGCGATGACAGCGTGCGCCGGACGACGGACCTGCGCCAAACGTGGGCGTGACGACCAATGGGGAATCTACGGATTCCGTCGCCTCCCGTCCAATACATTTCCGTTATGCGACCTATGCCTGGCGGTTACCCATGACTGGTGCATGGCAGGCCCAGCGGAAGAGGGGGATGAAACTTCCGGCGTGAGGTCTTGGTATCGCGGGTTGATGGAGCGAGGAGGGCAGTGCCTATCAATACTTCAATGGAACGTCCCCAGGCCAGACTTACGAGTCGTAGCAGGGAGCCCAGGCAGGTTACCCCCGGAGAAATTGGGCGCTTCCTGAGACTGGGACGGAGTGGAACGAGGTGCCGGGAAATGAGGGCATCCGGAGGCTGGCGGTGAGCGGAGGGATGGGTACTAGCATCCGGGCCGCAGCAGCCCCATCCGGGTGAGGGAGACTGGTGCAGCTGCCTACGCAGGCTCCGCAAAGAGGAGACCGAGGGAGAGCGAGGTCGACCAGCTTGGCGCCGTAAGCAGACAGCCGTGTCGGACCAGTTCGCCTTTTGTCCGCCGCTCCGGCGGCTCGACCCAGACGATCTCTCCCTCTGCGGTGAGTGGCCCGGTGGGAACGTGTAGGGTAAGCGCGATCCCTGTGCCCATTGGAAGGCCCTGCGGGAGATAGAGCAGAAGACCCCCTTGGCTCATGTTGCCCGTCCGCCCCTGGAGCGATACTCCTGGTTGCCCCTGCGATTGACACGTGACGGGAAGATCCAGGGGGAGGCGAACTCCCGCCTGTCGAATTTCACCCTTGGAGCGGATCAGATCCCGGAGGGCCTGGCGCTCATCCGGGGCGATCAGGGTGAAGGCGACGCCGTGCAGGGTGCCACCCCTAGGAAGTGTAGGCTCCCTCGCCCAGGCCACTTGGGCCTCCGCCTCGATGGGGCCCGCCTCCGTCTGAAGGCGAATCCGGAGGAGCTTCGAGGTCCGGAAACGGTCGGTCAACTCCAGACAGGCTCCTCCCTCGCTCAGGTCGCGGGTCCAGCCGACCCCGACTCTGCTGGAGGCGGGCGCTCTCGCTTGGTGAAGAACCGGGAGTTGAACCAAGTATCGCGGGAACTGTCGTTGCGCGGCCCAGTCAGGCATGCGGCAGCCTCCCAAAACCAAAGCCTATGACGGAACCATCCACTGCGCAAGAGGCGATCTCGCGGGGACAGAACCGAGACAGTAGCCCCGGTGCGCGTGATTCACGTCCTCACCCCGGCCAAGCGCCCTGCACCGCGCACCGATTGCCGCAACCTTCTCGTTCAGAGGCCCGCTGAAGGTGAAAAATAGGAAGCCCTCCACGCCACGTCTGCCTCTCGGGCCACAGGTGGTGCGACGGGATCTGCCCCAACGCCCCAGAACCTTCCAGAGAATAGACACTCAGCATCGCCGGTGCCACCGCACACGAGAGAAAGTGGAATGGGTCGGTCTTTTTACTTTATCCACCATTTTCCGGCATGTTATGAGATGCAAACTGATTTTATGCCAATGGTAACAAACGAAGGACATCCTCGTGAATGGCTGCGGATCTGACAGATTGACGGGGGCGGCCTGCTGTTACGTCAGGGGGGCTTCCCGAAGTTTGTGGCGATCAAGCTTCCGGTAGAGGCTCCGTTCGGAAATGCCGAGCAGTCGCGCGGCGGCGGCGCGATTCCCGTGCGCCTGCCTCAAGGCGTGGAGGATGGCCTGGCGCTCCAGGTCGGCCAAGGCCGTCTCGCCCTTCCACCAGGGTGCCCCGATGACGGGATCGGCAACGCGAATCTCCGGGGGGAGATAATGGGGGCGGACCTCTGCACCGTGGGCCAGGGCCACCGCCCGTTCCATCACATTCCGGAGTTCACGAACGTTGCCCGGCCACCGGTAGCTTTGCATGAGGTCCATGGCCTCGGGGGCGATGCGCAGGGGTTTCCGACCGGCCCGTGCGCACTCCTGATCGAGGAAGTGCCGGGCCAGAAGGGGGATGTCCTCGCGCCGGTCGGCGAGATCCGGCAGCGTAAAGGCGATGACGTTGATGCGGTAGAAGAGGTCCTCCCGGAACCGGCCCTCGGCCATGGCCTTCCGGAGGTCCTGGTGGGTTGCCGCGGTGACCCGGATATCCACCTTGCTGCTCCGCTCGGTGCCGAGGGGACGGACCTCGCCATCCTGGAGGGTGCGGAGCAACTTCACCTGGAGCTGGGGCGACATCTCGCCGATCTCGTCGAGGAACAAGGTGCCGCCATCGGCCGCTTGGACCAGTCCCCGCTTCGTCGCCACAGCCCCGGTGAAGGCCCCCCGCACGTGGCCGAAGAGTTCGCTCTCGAGCAGCGTCTCGCTCAGGCCGCCGCAGTTGACCGCCACGAAGGGTCGCTCGCGGCGCCGGCTCAATCCGTGGATGGCCCGGGCGACCATCTCCTTGCCGGTCCCGCTCTTCCCGAGGAGCAGGATGGGGGCGTCGCTCACCGCCACTTCCTCCACCAGGCGGAGGATCTCGCGCATCTGTGGGCTCTGCCCCACGATCTGGTCCAGGCCATAGCGCCCGGCCAGTTCCCGCCGCAGGCGCCGGTTCTCCCGCTGGAGGTGGCGCTCCTCCAGGGCCCGGCCCACCAAGTGGCACATCCGATCGGCGCTGATGGGTTTGGTCAGGTAGCCGTAGGCGCCCAGCTTCGTGGCTTCGACCGCGGAATCCAGCGAGGCGAAGCCGGTCACCAGGACCACCGAGGGAGGCTCGGGGAGATCCGCCACGGCGCGCAGCAGCCCCATCCCATCCATGCGGGGCATGAACAGGTCGGTGATGACCAGATCCACCGGGTGGGCCTGGAGGAACTCCCAGGCCTCCTGGCCGTCCTGCGCCGTCGAGACTTCGTATCCAGCCTGATTCAGGATCGCCTCGATCAGCTCCCGGGTGGCTGCTTCATCATCCACGGCCAGAATCTGAGTCACAGTCTTTGGCTGAGTTCGCACAAGCACCCCGCTGCCGCGTTTTTCTCTTTCGTTCGTTGCCTCAGGGCCCTGACTCATCTGGGATTGAGCTGACCCCGGGTGATGCCTCACAGGAGCGCCCGGGCGAGGGTTGCCACGGCCAGCAGGGAGCCACTGGTGGAATGCGCTGTTGGGGGGGATTACCACCGCAGATCATGGCCCGGGTCGGTTGGCCTCCAGTTCCGCGAGGCGGGCGCGGAGCCGCTCGACCTCCTGCCTCTGGTGGAGAGTGGCCCGCCGGTGCCGGATCGCCCGGTGGACCGCCAGGACCACTAGGTCGGGATCCAGCCCCTTGACGATGAAATCGAAGGCCCCGAGCTTCAGGGCCGCGATGGCGTTCCGGGAGCTGGCGTGGGCCGTCAACATGATGACCGGAAGGTCGGGATCCTCGGCCCGGAGACCCCCCAGGACCTCCAGGCCGGAGATCCCGGGCATCATGATGTCCAGGATCACCGTCTCCACCGGGTGGCGGCGGGCGAGTTCCAGGCCCTCAGCGCCGCTCCTGGCGGCGAAGACGCGAAACCCGTGCTCGGCCAGGAGGTCCCCATAAAAATCGCGGGTGAGGGCCTCATCATCCACCAGGAGGATCGGCGGCGCGGCGGGAGGCGGCGGCGGGGGTGCCTCGGCAACGATGCTCGCCAGGACGGCCCGCCGCTCCGCGTGGCGTGCCGCTTCCAGCTCGTGGAGATAGGCGAGGGTTCGGTCGAGGTCCTGGCGGATGCTCCGTACTTTCAGCATGGCCTTCACGCGCGCCCGGAGATCCTCGGCCTCGACCGGCTTTGTCACGAAGTCATCAGCTCCCCTGGTTAACGCCCACTCCTTGGCCTGAATCGCCCCGAGCGCCGTCACCGCGATGACGGGCACGGCCGCCGTCCGCGGGTCCTCCCTCAGCCGGCGGCAGACCTCGAAACCATTCATCCCCGGCATCATGAGGTCCAGCAGGATCAGGTCCGGGGGCTCTGCGGTCGCCATGGCCAAGGCAGCCGCACCCCCGTCCGCCTGAACCACTCGGTACCCGTCCTCGCTCAGGATCGCCTCCAGGAGTTCCCGATTGTCCGTCTCGTCATCCACGATCAGGATCGTCTCCGTCATGCGGGCGTCTCCTCAACGCGGTGAAGCCTTCCGCTCGCTTCCCGGCCAGGCCTCGATCCCCTCGATCTTGTGTTCGTCTCCCACGCCCGAAGATCCCTCCGTAGAGTTGCTCCAGGAGATTCGTCTGCCCTACCGTAGCGAGGTTCATGATGGGTGAGGCGTTGCTGACAACAATCACAGTCGGCCCAGCCCACTCAAGGTTCTGAGATCTTCTTCAAACTCTGCGACATCGTAATGCACGGGAATCTGCCGGCTTGCAAGAAGGTGCTGGAATTGTAGCCGGCTCATCCCGGCCAGGCGACTGGCATGTGCCAGGGTCAACTTGTCCTTCTGAAAGAGCAGAACAGCGATTTCCTGCCGCAGCTCCTCTGCAGTCATCCGCGTGGCTTGAAGAATCTCGTCGGGTATGATGACGCCCATGGCCTATCGCCTCCTCTGCAAGCTCACTTTCGTTATCCCTGCCTCTCCGGGAGGCCAGGATTCCCAGGACTTCGTGGCGACCATACCCCGGGGAACTATTGGGGTCAAGCCCTGAAGCTGGGTTGTTGCGAGCCCGGAATTCGGACGCGGCAGGAAACGCCAGGGAACGGTTCGTCGGGCAGGAAGTTGCGATGCGGGTAGCCGGGAGGGGTGCCGCATCAGGCGCTCGCCGCTCCGCCCGGGCTGGATGGGGGGTCACAGCGCAGCATGTGCGCGACGGTTTCCGTGAGGTCACGAATGTTCACGGGTTTGGGGAGGTAGCCATCGCAGCCTGCCGCCAGAGCCCGGGCCTGATGCTCGGGCATGGCATAGGCGCTCACGGCCAGGATCGGGATCCCCTTGGTCTCCGGATCGGCTTTGAGCTGTCGGGCCAGGGTGAAGCCGTCCATCCCGGGAAGCTGCAGATCCAAGAGGATCAGCGCCGGCCGCTCCCGCTTCGCGCGCTCGAGGAGTTCCGCGCCATCCTCGGCCTCCAGGACCACATAGCCGGATGCCGTCAGGACGTCAACGACGAGCTCGCGACTCTCGGCGCTATCGTCAACGACCAGGATCGTCCCGCTTGCCATGCCGTACGACCTTGGGGAGCAAAGTTCTTTGCCTCGCCTGATCCAGGGCGTCTATTCCGGGGGGGGGGGGGGGGGGGAAAAAAAGGGGGGGGCCGCGGAGGGGGGGGGCGCGCCCCCCCCCCCGCGCCCCCCCCCGCGCAGCCCCCCCCCGGCGCTCCCCCGCCCCCCGGGTGGCGCG
>Ga0082335_1001051_pt1 | contig 63332 bp, 62 predicted proteins | sample Subgrocontami58m_FD_72375 | JGI IMG/M metagenome (GOLD analysis project Ga0082335, IMG submission 72375) | Subsurface groundwater microbial communities from S. Glens Falls, New York, USA - GMW37 contaminated, 5.8 m (SPADES assembly) (version 2) ... | reverse complement strand
AAAGGGCCCTTTCCATAAAGCACCAAAAGAATCGCATCCCAAAGGCCGCGCCTTTGGCGGGTCCAGGGCAGAGCCCTGGCGGGGTCCGGGGCGGAGCCCCGCCGTTTCCCCCGCGCCCAATTGACCAAGCTCCCCAAACCCCTGCACATCCTCCCCTGCCACTATCCGGAGTCCCTGCCATCATGGCGCCTCCCCGATTCCCGCCCATGATCAACCCGCTGCGTGCGTCCTCCATCACCGTGCCGCACGGCTTCTTCACCCGCCAAGGCGGCGTGTCGGACGGCGCCTTCGCCAGCCTGAACTGCAGCCTGTCCGGCCAGGACGATCGTAATCGGGTGCTGGAGAACCGTGCCCGCGCCGCCCGTGCTCTGGACGCCGACCCCGCCCGGATGGTCGGGTTGACCCAGGTGCATGGCGCCGTTGCCGTGGCCGTCACCGAACCCTGGCAGCCTGGCGCCGGGCCGCGCGCGGATGCCATGGTGACCAACCGACCCGGTCTGGCGCTGGGGATCGTGACCGCCGACTGCGCCCCGGTTCTGTTCGCACATGCGGCCTCCGGCGTCGTCGGCGCGGCGCATGCGGGCTGGCGCGGCGCCCTGGCCGGCGTGATCGAGGCCACGATCGCCGCCATGGAAGCATTGGGCGCCGATCGGGCCGGGATGGCGGCCTCGGTCGGTCCCTGTATTGCTGAGCGTTCCTATGAAGTCGCCGCCGATTTGCGTGATGCGTTCCTGGTGCACGACCCTGCCAACCACCGGTTTTTCGGCGACGGGCAGCGGGAGGCGCGCTGGCAGTTCGACCTCCCTGGGTATTGTTCGGCGCGCTTGCGGGCGGCCCGGGTGGGGCGGGTCGACGTCATCGGGGCCGATACGCTCGCGGATGAGGAACGCTTCTTCAGCCATCGCCGCCGAACTCTGACCGGCGGTGGGCCGATCGGACACCAGATTTCGGTCATCGTCTCGCCGTAGCCTGATCCGGCCGGTTGGGCCGGCCGCTCTCCGAATCGCGCCTGCCGGTCATGACTTCGATCTGCCCCTGGTAGCCATGATTTCGAACCTCCCCCTTGGCGGGCCCCCTGGCGGCGGAGGCGCCCATCTGCTTGAAACGCCGCCATGGTCCGACGTTTGATCCCATACCTGCTGTTCCCGCTGCTGGCGCTAAGCGCCTGCGGCGACCTGCCCGAGCCATTCCTGGGCAATCCGGGCGCGACGGCCCGTCGTTTGGCCCGTCCGCTGTCGCCCATGCTGGCGGTGTCCTTTCCCAGTAACGCCATGCTGACCGACCCGGCGGGACGCACGTTGGCGGGGGACCTGGCGACGGCCTTGCAGGCGGCGGATGTCCCGGCCCTGGCGCGGGAGCCGCGCGCGAATGATTGGCGGCTGATCACCCGTGCCGAACAACGGGGGCGGACGGTGGTGCCGATCTTTACGGTCCAGGACCCGGAAGGCGGCGAGCAAGGCACCACGGAAGGCAGCCCAGTGCCGACCGACGCGTGGGCCATGGCCGACGTCCTCCTTCTGCGCGCCGTCTCGGCCGAGGCCGCGGGCAAGGTCTCCGACCTGTTGACCAGTATCCGGGTGGCTCGCGACCAAGCCGACCCCAACAGCCTCTATAACCGTGCGGCAAAGGTGATGGTGGCCGACGTGACCGGTGCGCCGGGCGACGGCAATGTCGCGCTGACCCGGCAGATGCGCGCCAAGCTCGCTGCCTACGGGCCGTTGATCCAGACGTCGCTGTCGGGCGCCGATTTTGTTGTGAAGGGCAAGGTCCTGGCGGTGGCGCTACCGAACCGGCAGCAACGGATCGAAATCCAGTGGTATGTGAATACGGCGAGCGGCGACGAACGCGGCCGGGTGATTCAGTTGAACGAGATCCCCGCCGGCACGCTCGACCGGTTTTGGGGCGATGTCGCGGTGGTCGTCGCGACCGAGGCCTCGGCTGGGATCAACGACGTGCTGAACCGCCAATCCGGCCGGGAACCGCCTCGTGGGGAGGCGGTGTCGATCAAGGCCGAACCCGCCCAGGGTGCGGCCGCGGCGCGCAACTGAGGGGCGGCGGAGCGTGGTCGCCCGAACCGGGGTTGGCAACCGGCTTTCATCCGTTCGTTTGAGAGCCTGATCCGCGGTCTGATGCGGGGCCGCTCCGGCCGATCACGCTCTGGACTCCGTCCCCCGCGACCGGGGTGGGGGATGCGGTTTCCCGCCTCGCCAGAGCGGCTGCCCCATGGCTGGGAACGGCGAACCCCTCTTGGTCTTTGTTTAATCGCACGATCCCCATGTGGTTACGGCCTGCTCAGCGTGATCATGCTCCAACCAGGAGGATCGGCGGTTTGGCGGGGATCCCGTCAGACCGCTCAGCCGCAAGTCCTCGCGGAGAACCGGCGGTTGGGAGACCGCCGGCCGTTCCTGTCACACCCGCGCGATCAGGTGCGAACCTCTGTGTTCAGCGCGGTTTCATAGACCCGGATGACCGAGGACGAATCGGACGTGCCAAGCCCCATGCCGCGCGCCATGCGCATCAGGTTCATGACCTGCGGCGCGATCAACCCGGGCACACCCAATTCATCCGCCATTTCAAGTGCCAGACGCAGGTCCTTGTGCGCGAGGTCCAGCGCGAACGTGGGCGCGAAATCCCCCTTGAAGGCCTTGTTGGACATGTTGGCATAGCCGTTCGACATGCCGCTCGCGTTCCGGATCACGGCGTCCAGCTTTTTCAGATCGATCCCCGACCGCTTGCCGATCATCAGCGCTTCCGCGGCCGCCGCGGCGTTGCAGAACGCCAGCATGTTGTTGATCAGCTTGGCGGTCGAGCCCATGCCGATCTCGCCGACATGCACGACCTCGCCGCTGAACGACTTCAGCAGCGGCAGTTGCTGTTCGTAGACCGCGGTCTCGCCGCCGGCCATGATGACGATGGTGCCATCCGTGGCGCGCGAGGTGCCGCCCGACACAGGAGCTTCCAGCATCTGGATGCCCTTGGCCGTCATGCCTGCCGCCACCCGCTTGGCGGTGGCCGGGGAGTTGGTGGAGAGATCGACGAACACCGTGCCAGGCTTGGCATTTTCGGCAATGCCGCCCGCGCCGAGTGTGACTTCCTCGACCACGCGGGGGATTGGCAGAGAGGTGACGACGACGTCGCAACGCGCCGCCACATCGGCGACCGAACTGCCCGACGAGGCGCCAAGATCGGTGCAGCCCTTTACCGCGTCGGGGCTGAGGTCGAACACGATGACCTCATGGTTGGTGTTGCGGATGATGTTGCGACACATGGGGCCACCCATGTTGCCGACCCCGATGAACCCGACTTTCATACCGTCTTCTCCCGTGAAGGCGCCGAACCGTCCAGCGCGATGGCGGCAAGATGGCGGAAAGCGGGGTGGAAGTCAGGGGGAGGGCACCCCACCACCGATATCGGACTGGAAATCAGCGGGCGGCCATGCGACGGGCCCCGAGGGCTCCGACTTCGACGGGTCGCGCCGTTGGTATCGGACCTCTCGGTCTACGATTGGGGGCTCCGATCCACGGGATCGGCCTGATCGATCGGTCGCAATCGGACCGAATCCGGCCTACTTGCCGATGCCCGGCATACCGATGCCGAGGCAGAACACGTTCTGCCTCTTTTCGCGATAGACGCAGGCCTCACCGCCGCCGATATCGGCGCGGAAGCCAGCACGGAACACGCCGTCCCCATCCGGAGTGCGGGCGGTGACGTTGCCGCCTTCGGACTGCTCGCTCTTGCCCATCGTGGCGACGGCGGAGCCCGCGGCATTATAGGCGGCGATCATCCGGTCCTTGCCGACCAGGCCGGCGCCGACTTTTCCGTCGGTTGTGAAGGCTTGGATCACCCCGGACCCACCGCTCTCCGCGCCCAGGGCCGCGCTGTTGGTGCTTTTGCCGATACCGACAAAGACCAATCCCGCCCCTTCGGCCGCGGGATTGGACCCTGCGCCGGCTACCGTCCGACACCCATTTCGACCGCCTGCCCGCGGGAGGAAATCGCGATCGTCGGGCTATCGCCCGCGCTGGCATCGACCCGAGTGCCGCTATTGCCGTTATGCAAGGCCAGACGCCCTCCCGCGTCCACCATCAGGGCCGCCGTGTTGCCCGCCGCCGAGGTCACGACCAGCGTCGCATGTCCTCGATCCTGGTGGCTGAAGGCAAGGCTGCTGCCGCCGGTCGCACCCAGGGTCAGATTCGCTCGCTCGTCGACCCGCATCAACACCTGTCCCGATGCGCCGAGAACCTGGAAGGGGGCCCTCACCGCGCTGCGATCGGCTTCCAGACTGACGACGCGGGCCTCCAGCGCGGCAATCCGGGCATCGTCGTTGGGCCGAGGTCCCCCCGGCTGTTGCCGGCCGGCTGTCAGGTCGGCCACATCCCGCTGCAGAGTCTTGACGTCGTCCTGCAGTGCCTTGGTGTTGCGGTCCGACTCGGTCATCCAGTCCCGGGTGCGGTCGAGCGTCATCATCATCGCTTTCTCAAGTATCATCGTAGGGGTGACCGGAGCCTCCCCGGAACAGGGCAGCCCGCCGATGATGCACACGTCATCGCGCAGGTCGCCGAAATTCGAGAATTTCGGCGGCAACTCCGCCGCCCGGAGCGGCGAGGCCACCATGCCAGTCAGTAGGGCCGCGATGCAGCGAAGCGCGAAACGCGTCATGGAGATGTCCTTGCTCGTGGGGGAGGTCAGCGAAGTTCCAAGGTGATGGATGCGGCCTGGCCGGCCACGACGGCGACATCCTGTGTGGCCTTGCGGCCGGCTTCGTCCTCGGCGGTCACCCGATAGCGTCCGGCCGGCACGATGCGGGTGATCTCCGCGCGGGTGCCGGCGCCAAACAATGCGGGCTCCGCCGGAGTGCCATCCGGCGCCAGAGAGAAGACCGAGACCGGCACATTGTCCGGCGACGACCCGGCCAGGGGCGCGGTTTTCACCGTCAGCCGCCCGCCGCCCAGATCGACGCGCTGGGTCGTTTGGAGGCCCGAGGTCACGATGAAAATCTTGCTGGCCCGCGCGACCCCGGACACCACGGTCACCTGCCACTCCCCGGGTGCGAGCGTCACGGTGGGGCGCGCTTCGGCGTGTTCGGATAGGGCGGCCCCGGCCATGGTGTCTCCCTGCAGGCGAATCGGCGTAACCGTCCATTGCGCATCCTGCCAGTCATCGAACAGCGGCGCGCCCGGGGCCAGAGCGGCCTCCACGGTCAGCTTGCCTGGCGCGACGGCGGCGACATCCAGCCGCAACACGGTGTCCGCGGCAGGCGCCACCACGATCGTCCGGCGCAGGCGCGTGCCGCCAGAGGCCAGCACCACCTCCCACTCGCCCGGCAACAAGGTGACAACGGGCGGGCGGCGGCCGTGTCCGATAAGGCCGGCGCCGCGGTCAGGCCACCCAGCAAGCGGACCGGGGTCACGGTCCAGGTCGCGTCGCGCCAGTTGTCGCAAAGCGGAGCACCCGGGGCCGCCGCCGCCTCCAAGGTCAGTTTCCCGGCCGGCAGTGGGATGCGCAGGATCGTCGTGGCGCCATCCCTGATCGTGCCGTCCGCCGAAAGCCGCGCGCCACCGACCAGCACGGTCGCGGTGTCGGTCCCCGCCGGTGCAAGCAAGGTCGGACGGGCGACCGCATCCACCGAGCGGACGTCTCCGCCGGGATCGAGGCTGCCGGGTTTGGGCATCAGGCGCCAGGACAGCTGCGTGCCGCCGGCGATCGGGTCGGCCGTGTCGTCCGCCGCCGCCTCCAACGTGATCCGCCCCAGCCGCAGGCTCAGTTCCAGGCGCGTCCCTGTGCCGGTGGCGATTCTGGTCTCGGCCTGGGCGGTGTGCTCGCCTGTGGCGACGACGATCCGATACCGGCCAGGGGCCAGAGACAGCGTGGGTGCGGGTCCCGTCGGCGGTTCTGCCAGTGGGCGCTGTCCGTCCAGCGGGGTGACGGTCCAGACCAGAGGCTCGTTGAGGTCGATATCGGCCAGGCGCAGGCCCTGCCCGGCGATCAGCGACAGGTCCAGTCGTCCCAGGTCGATGCGCACGGGAATCGCGGCACCGGGGGGATCGCCGACCGGCACGCTCTGGCTGGACGTCGTGTTGGCGCCCGTCAATTCCACCCGATAGAGACCGCGGGGCAGCACCACGGCGATGCCCTCGCCGCCGCCCTGGTAGACGGGATCGGCCGCTCCCTCGGTCAGGATCCGCCAGGACAGCGGCACACCCACCAACGTATCGGTGCCCGCGGGGACCGCGACGAAGGATACCGGGACGGGCCCCGGCGGCGGTTCCGGGGCGCGCACCGGTTCCGGCGGCGGGGCAACGACAACGGGCGGCGGGGGTGACGGTTCGGCCGGGCGAGGCTGGCTGGTTGCCGCGGCGCCGGCCAGCGCCGTCAGGGCTGAGGACAATCCGGCGGCATCGGCGGCGGATGCCATCTGCCCGCCGCTTTGTTCGGCGATGCAGGACAGGGCCTTGGTTTCCTCCGGCTTGAGGCCAAACCCGACGACATGGATAACAAGCCTAGCACTGGCGGCACGCAGATCATGGGCGACCGCGCATGGGTCCTCGTTGCAGGTTTCCGGGCCGTTGCTGACCAGGAAAATCGTGCCGCCGCCCGGTGGCAGCAGGCCGGCAGCATGGCGCAGGGACGCCGACAGGGGGGTGCGTCGGCGGGCGCGCAACTCCGCCAAGCGACGCTTCGTGGTCGTCAGATCGATGGGCCCCAGCGGGATGATGGTTTCGATGTCCCGGCAGTCGGATTCGTGCCGGTGGCCGTAGGCCACAAGCGCCAGGCGGGCGCCCGGCTTCCAGCCCGCCACCTGCTCCAGCAGCGCCCGGCGAGCGGCGTCGAGCCGCGTTTCGGTGCGATCCGCGCGGCCATGCTGCCGGAGGCATCGACGATCATGACCGAGGCCTCGGGCGGCTCGGCCGGCTCCTGAGGCGGGACCCTGGGCAAAACTTGGGGCAGGATTGGAAGCACGGTCGGAGGTAAGATTGGGGGCGGGACCTGAGCGGAGGCCGGCCAGGACGGCGCAAACAGAGCCCCGATCAGCAGGCAAAGGACGATCCGGATGGCCTGGAGTCCCAGCCGAGGTCCTGACCTGAATCGATGCGGGTCGGCCGCGATCGGGTTGATGTATCACATCTGGTTTCGCTCCCGCCGATCGACCGGCGGGCGCCATCGCAGCCTCGGGATAGCACCGCAACCCGCGGGATCGGCATGATGGCAGCTTGTTTGCTGCCGGCTGCCGGGCGATTGTCGCCGTCGGACGATGAAGGGCGATGCGATGAAGCGACTGGTCTGGCTGATCCTGGGGATGTCGCTGACGCTGCCCACGCAGGCGCAATGGGCGATGTATCCGGCGGCAACCCGCGATCAGGCATTGGAGAAAGCGGTCGAGGAGCGGGACAAGACCCTGGGCGTGCCTCCCTCGAAAGGGCAGCGGACGATCGCCGTGACCACGGACAGTTTTGAGAAGGTGGCCGCGTACTACGTACGGGCCGCGCGGCAAGGAATATCTGGTGCCGCTGATGCCGGGGCAACCGTCCAACGGATATGAACGCGAGCTGCCGTCGGAGATACGGCGCAAGAACCGTTCCACCATGGAGTTCGTGGGATCCGGCATCAAGGCGAAGCAGGTCTTCATTCTGCTGGACGGCGCCGCCGACCTGTCGGATTCCAAGGATTACATCAGTATCTCACGCCCCTTCATCTTCGATGCGAAACGCGAGGGCGGGAAGATGGTGTATCTGGACATCCGCGACGTGACGGTGATCTACCGATCACAGCAGTGATACTGGCCTGCACCGGGCGGGACAGGCAGGCAGCCTGCATCGGCCGGGGGGCTTCGGTCAGGCGACGATCCCCGGGCGGGCGGCAGATCGAGGCGAACCGGGTGATGGCCGATCCAGTGCAGTTCTCTTTATATTCTATAGCGCCCTCGCGTTTGTGGCAAGAAAATTTACCCTCTCGCCCATGATCGGGCCGGCGGACCGGCCCAGGTCGTGATGTCGGGGCATACCGTCGTGCCGCCCCCGGTTGACGATATTTTGAGTCCGAACATCAGAGATCAAGTGTGACCCTTTGATCTGTATATCTTTGCGCAAAATACGTGCAGTGGTTAACGGGCGCGTCCCAGAATTGACACAGGCGCGGCTGCCGCGTTCATCAGCTCACGTCGCCGTTGAACCGCCTTGTCAGGAACGCCGCCCAACCACTTGAGTCAAATCAGAACATTGCGCGAGCTTCAGAAGTCACGAGAAGAGCGTTGGGCAGCGGGCTCATTCCGCTTCCATGCGGAAACACCGGGGTTCCGTTGCAAAACCATGCGGAATGCAGGGGGTTTCGTTCCGGATCGGCGCGGTTGACCGCTTGTTAACCCTCGCACGAAAATTAGGCGGTCTTGCTTCAATTCAGGGCGCGTCTCGGACCGCGAGCCGGGTCCCAGGTTTTCGCACCGAGCCGCTGTGCGTGTTTCTGTTTATCACACATACGAAATAATCAGGTAGGCCGCCAGCATCACCGCCGTCCAGAACGCCATGCTGCCGGTGGGCCAGGTGCGGGCCAGCACCCCCTCGATCCCATGATGCCGGCGCACCAGCCGAACCACTATTCGCCCCAGCCGTTCGCCCTGACGTTCGATCGCCCCCCAGGCTCGGTCAGCCCCAAGCCCGAGGGAGCGCACGTAACGCCCCCGCCAGAACCAGTCCACATCCAGAGTGATCGTCAGGGTCCGTTGCAGCCAGCCCAGCATCAGGAAGAACGCCAGACCCGAGAACAGCAACAACTGCAACTGAAAGATCACATGGTTGGCGGTATAGGGCACATAGGCCACCGGAAACGGCAGCAAGGCGTAAAGCGGCCCAGGCATCACGCCCAACCCCAGGCACAATGCTGAAAAGAAGATCATCGCCGCCCGCATGTTCCAGGGCGGATCGGGTGGCCGGAGCCCGCTATCCTTCTGGAAGAACACGAACCACGGGAACTTGATTCCGGCATGCAGGAACACCCCGGCGGACGCCGCCGCCAGCAGATACCACACCAGGGGCAGATGCGCGCCGGCCGCACCCTCCGATATCATCGATTTGGAAATGAACCCGGAGGTCAGCGGAAACGCCGAGATCGACAGCGCGCCCACAATCCCGCAAACGGTCGTGATCGGCATGGAACGGAACAATCCACCGACATCGGTGCAGTTGCGCTTGCCGGTCATGAACAGCACCGATCCCGCCGACATCAGCAGCAGCGCCTTGTAGATGATATGGGCGAACGCGTGCGCCGCGACACCGTTCAGAGCCATTTCGGTGCCGATGCCGATACCGGCCACCATGAAGCCCACCTGGTTGACGATCGAGTAGGCCAGGATGCGGCGGATATCGTTTTCCAGGATGGCATAGACGATGCCGTAGAAGACCATGAGCAGGCCGATCGGGACCAGCACCTCGGCGCCCGGAAAGCCCCGCATCAGCACATAGACGGCGGTCTTGGTGGTGAAGGCCGACAGGAACACCATGCCCGACCAGGAACTTTCCGGATAGGCATCGGGTAGCCAGGCTGCCAGCGGCGGAGCTCCGGCATTGATCAGGAACCCGGCCAGCATCAGCCAGCGGGCGGGACTGTCCAGTACCATCGGTCCGAACGTGGTCGATCCGGTCGTCGCGACTTCCCCGGCGATGCCGGCCATCAGCAACACGCCGCCAAACAGATGGATCACGCCATAGCGCAAACCGGCGCCTCGGGCGGCGGGACCGCCGCAGCACACGATCAGGGTCGAGGCCAGGGCCATCAACTCCCAGAACGCAAACACTGTGATCAGGTCGCCGGCGAACACCACGCCGATGGCGCCGCCGGTGTAACAGAGCGCGGCGGCCAGCTCGGTGATCCGCGTCTGGTTCAGCGCGAACAGCCCACCACCGAAGCCCATCACCGCGAACACGGTGGCGAACAGCCGCGACAGCGCATCGCCCTGCACCAGCACCAGGGTCTGCCCCAGGAACGAAGCTCGCAGCGCGATCCCATCCGGGATCGTCCAAATCGCCGCCAGCACCAGAAGCGGCAGCACGAGCAAGGTCGCTTGCCGCAGGTGTAGCGGCAGAAGCGGCAGGACAAGCCCGCCCAGGATCAGCAGCAGGCCGGGCGGGATGACGATATCAGCGATCATAGTAATGATCCGGCCGCTTCAGAACGGCGCCCAGAAACTTCGCGAACAGGACCAGCGCGGCGCAACTCGCGAAGCCGAACCACGCCCCGAAGCCGAACGTGCCGTCGATCCCGAAATGCGAATGGTGCACGACCAGCGTGTCCAGCAACACGGTCGATGCCAGGATGGCGATGAACAGGATCCAGAGCAGCCGGATCGTGGTTGCCCGCGCGAGCCAGTGGTTATCCATTGCGGAACAACTCCCTTCCCTTGAGGCGGTGATGGATCGTCCCCTCGGTCATGGCCGAGCGTGATCGCGGAGCCAAGGCAACGCCCGAGACGCAGCCGCCGGCGTCGATCGCGGCACCGACACGAGCCATGTGTCCGGCGTAGGCTCGCCCATGACGGTCATGGGGTTCCCATATCGGTCGGAGATTACGGCGGCGGGTATGCCCGCAGGACAGGTGATTTGCATCACGACGCCCCCATCATCAGTCTCGCCAACGCCAGGGGGACGGTCGGGAAGCAGAACAGGCCCAACGTCGCCGACGCCGTCACAACCAGGCTCAGCACGATTAGCCAGGGCGCTTCGCCGCCAGTGACATGCTCGGCCTCGTGCCCCGGCTGCGAGCCATCGGGCACCGGCAGGAAGAACGCACGATAAAGGATCGGCAGGAAATATCCCGCATTGAGCATGGTGCTGACCACGATGACCCCCACCGCCAGCCAGTTCGCGGTCTGCATCGCCCCGCTCAGAATGAACCACTTGCCCAGAAAACCCGCGGTCGGGGGCAGGCCGATCATGCCCAGGGCGCCGATCGCAAAGGCGCCCATCGTCCAGGGCATGCGCCGGCCGATGCCGTTCAGTTCGCTGATCTCGGTCAGGTGGTGCGCCGTGTAAATCGACCCGGCCGCGAAGAACAGGGTGATCTTGCTGACCGCATGACCGGCGATATGCATTGCCGCCCCCACCAGCGAAATCGGCGCCAGGATGGCAACACCAAGCACGATATAGGAGAGTTGGGACACGGTCGAATAGGCCAGCATTCGCTTCAGATTATCCTGCCGCAATGCCACCACGGACGCAGCGATCACGGTAGCGCCCGCGACCCAGGTCAGCCAGCCGGATTGGCTGGTGGCGGCCAGGGTCTCAATGCCGAAGATCATGACAGTGATCTTGACGATGCAGAAGACGCCCGTCTTGACCACCGCCACGGCATGCAGCAGCGCGCTGACCGGGGTCGGCGCGACCATCGCCGCCGGCAGCCAGAAATGCAGCGGCATGACCGCGGCCTTGCCGATGCCGAACACGATCAGGGCCAGCAGCAAGGTCACCTGGAAGACGCTCGCCTTGCCGGCCACAATGCCACCTGGCGTGAAGTCCAGGGTGCCGGCCAGCAGCCAGATGCCGACGACGGCTGGCAGGAACAGGATCAGGGACGAGCCCAGCAGCATCAGCAGATAGACGCGTCCGGCGTGAAAGGCGGCCGGGTCGCGTTTGTGGGTGACCAGCGGATAGGTCGCCATCGTCAGAAGTTCATAGAACAGGAACAAGGTAAACAGGTTGGCGGCAAAGGCCGCGCCGATCGTGCTGCCCAGGGACACCGCGAAGAACACCGCGTAGCTGCCTTGCCGTGGCTCTCGATTGGCGCGCATGTAGCCGATTGAATAGACCGAGGTAACAATCCACAGGCCCGAGGCGACCAGCGCGAACAGCATCCCAAGCGGCTCGGCGGCGAAGGCGACGGCCAGTCCCGGGGCCACCTGGATCAGATGCAGGGCGGGACGCGCCCCGGCCAAAACCGGGCCGGTCAGGCAGAGACCCGCCAGGAACAGCAGGCTGGCGGTCAGCAAGGTCGCCGCCTCCCGCGGGTTTGGCCATCTTGCCAGCAGCGCGATGATGACCGACCCGACGAATGGCAGGATCAGGGCCGCGATCAGCAGGGCATTGGCGCTCATCGTGCCACCCCGTCCAGCAGGCCCTCGGCGATCCGGCTGGCGATGCCGGCGGTCCAGGACGTGTCGATGCCAAACCAGATCGTCGCCGCCGCCAGGACCAACAGCGGCAACAGCATCGACAGCGGAGGATCGCTTACCCCGGCAAGGGCTGGCGCGGTGGGGCGAAACCACGCGACCTCCAGCACATGACCGATATAGGTCACCGTCAGCAGGGAACTGGACGCGATGACGAACGCCAGCCAGGGTGCGCCATCCTGCAAGGCGCCCATGATCAGATACCACTTGGAAATGAAACCGACCGTGCCGGGCGCGCCGATCAGCCCCAGCCCGGTGATGGTGAAGGCCGCCATGGTCAGCGGCATGCGTCGGCCGATCCCGGCGAGCTCGGTCAGGCTGACGGTTCCGGTTCGGAAAACGATGCAGCCGACCGCCATGAACAGCCCGGCCTTGGTGATCGCGTGGTTGACCACGTGCACGATCCCGCCGGTCAGCGACGGTTGGTTGGCGATGCCGATCCCCATCGTGATGTAGCCAATCTGCGCCAGCGACGAATAGGCCAGCATCCGCTTCAGATCGAGCCGGAACATCGCGATCAGGGAGGCCACGAAAATCGCGATCAGCGACAGCCCGATGATCATTTCGGCCACCGGTGAGGCGGCGAACCCTACAGCAGGCCCGACGATCGAGAACAGGAACCGGATCAGCAGATAGATCGCGACCTTGGTCGCCGTAGCCGCCAGAAAGATCGTCACGAGCGACGGGGCGAACGCATAGGCGCCCGGCAGCCAGGCGCTCAGCGGGAACAGGGCGAGTTTCAGGCTGACCCCGACGACCAGGAATGCGAGCCCGGTCACGATCGTGCGCGGTTGCTCCGCCGCGGCGCCCCCCAATCGTTCGGCCAGGTCCATCATGTTGAGCGTGCCGGTGGCGAGGTAAAGCAGCCCGATCCCGATCACGTAGAACGTGGCGCCGATGGTGCCCATGATCAGATATTGGAACGCCGCCACCAACGCGCGCCGGTCGCGACCAAGCGCGATCAGGACATAGGTCGAGAGCGACGATATCTCCATGAACACGAAGGCATTGAACGCGTCCCCGGTGACGGTGATGCCCATCAACCCGGTCAGGCAAAGCAGATACATGCAGTAGAACCAGGCCTGGCGGTCCGGTTCCAGTTCCCGGGCGACGCTGCGCCATGCGAACGGCATGATCACGGCCCCGATGACGGAGACGAGAACGAGGACAAAACCGTTCAGGGCATCGACGCGATACTCGATCCCCCAGGGCGGCTCCCAGCCGCCGATATGGTAGGAAACCGGGCCGCTGGCGAGCACGCGCGCCAGCAAGGTGATCGCCATGACCGGCGAGGCCCAACTGACCGCCAGGGACAGGCCGAACGCCGTTCCGCCGCGCCGCATGAAGCCGGCGAGCAAGGCGGCCAGCAATGGCGTAATGACCAGCAGGACCGGCAGATGAGCCAGGGGCTCGATCACTGGTCGGGGTCCTTGCCGACGATTTCGTCTTCCTCGATGGTGCCATAGGCCTCGTTGATGCGCACGACCAACGCCAGGCCCAGCGCCAGGGTGGCGACCCCGACGACGATCGCGGTCAGGATCAGCACATGCGGCAGCGGGTTGCTGTAGACCGTGAACGCTGGATCGATGATCGGGGCGGTGCCGCCGAGGATCTTCGCGGGCTCCAGATAGACCAGATAGACGGACGTCTGGAAAATGCCGAGCCCAATGAGCTTCTTGACCATGTTGCCGCGAGCGATGACGATGAAGAGGCCCGCCATCATCAGGAAGATCGTGATCAGGTAGTTGTAGTGTTCCAGGAACCGTCCCATTACCGCACCCGGCCGGCGAAGGCGTAGAACAGCGACGTCATCGTGCCGCAGACAGTGACCACAACGCCGATCTCAACCAGGAAAATCCCTAGCTCGCGTCCATGAACAGGGTCGTGCGCCAGCACCGAGTAGTCCAGGAAGTTCTTTCCCAGCAACAGTCCCGCGACGCCGGTGCTGGCATAGATCAGCACCCCCAGTGGCACCATCCGCGCCATGACCGTCAGCGGAGCGACCGATTGGGCGACCCGCATGCCGAAGGTCAGGGCGATCAGCACGACGGCGGCCGCGGCGATGACACCGGCCTGGAAGCCGCCCCCGGGCCCGTATTCGCCATGGAACTGCACATACAGCGCGAACAGCAGGATGAAAGGCAGGATCAGCTTGGTGCCGATCCGCAGGATCAGATCCGACATCCTCAGACAGCTCCCGCCGGCTCATCCAATCGTAGGGCGGACCCGCGGTGGGGACGCGAAACAGACCCCGGTCCAGGGCAAGCAAAACGACGAGCCCGAGCCGCCGGATGGGAAAGCCCCGCCATCACGCGCCCGTCCTTCCGTCATCGGCCCGCGGACGTCGCGGCCGGCCGCGCAACAGCAGCATCACCCCGATGCCGGCGGTGAAGATCACCGTCGTCTCCCCCAACGTGTCGAACCCGCGATAATCGGCCAGGACCGAGGTCACCGCGTTCGGCACGCCGGTCTCCTTGATCGTATCGGCCAGGTAGCGCGGCCCCACGTGGTGATGGATCACGGCATCCGGGGAACCGAAGGACGGCAGGTCCATCGAACCCCAGAACAGCGCGCCCCCTACCACCGCAGACAGCAGCAAAGGCACCAGGTTGTGGCGGACCGGCTTCATCTCGATGGAGCGGATCAGATGCAGGGCGGCCAACAGCAGCACGGTGGAGATGCCGGCGCCGACCGAGGCCTCGGTCATCGCCACATCGACCGCGTCCAGAACCATCATCACGCTGGCCATCAGGAAACTGTAGATGCCGCTCAGGATGACGATGCCGAACAGGTTGCGCTGGCGGATGATGGCGATGGTGACGGCGGCCAACAATGTCAGCAGCACCGTGTTGATCAGGGATTCCATCATTGGGGGGCGCTTGTGCGGCTGACGCCCCGCCGGTCCTCGGCCAACAGCGGCTTGATGTTTTCATGCAGTGCGGCGCGTGCCAGCGCGTGGGTCACGACCGGGCCGGTGAACACCAGCAAGCCCAGGATGAACAACAGCTTCAGGCTGACCAGGCTGAGCCCGGCGGCCAGCATCATCCCCAGCAGCATGAACCCAGCGCCCAACGTGTCGGTGATGCTGGCGGCATGCATGCGGGTGTAAAGCTCGGGCATGCGAAGCAGGCCGACCGCGCCGATTATGGTGAAGACGCTGCCGGCCGCCATCAGCACCCAGGTTGCGATTTCCAGCGCCATCGACATCAGTCCGGCTCCTTCATGTCGTAGGCCAGATCGCCGTGGCGGAAGAATTTCAGCACCGCCAGGGTCCCGATCATGTTCAGCAGCCCATAGGTCAGGCCGATATCCAGGAACTCCGGCCGGTCCGTCAGGAAGCCCAGCACCGCCAGCAGCAGAATCGCCTGAGTGCCGACCGAATTGCCGGCCAGGGCCCGGTCGAACACGGTCGGCCCCTTGATCGCCCGGATGACGGCGAGGGCCAGGGACATCAGGATCGCGATGGCGGCGGCGGTGAACATCAGCGTGCCCCTTCGAACCGGGTAACGCGCTGGTCCATGCCGCCGCCTTCGAGGTCGTCCGCCCCCTCGCGGACCAGGGCGTGCACCGTGATGTCATGGCGCCTCACCGCGACGGAGATCGTGCCCGGGGTCAAGGTGATCGAGTTGGCATAGGTGGCGATCCCGGCCGAACTGTGCTGACTGGCCCGCACCACCGTCATGGTGGGGGAAATTGGCAGCGACGGATGCACGACTACTTTGGTCACCGCCCATGCCGCCTTAATAATTTCCCACCCCAACCACGGAAAATACGTCACCGCTCGGCCCAGCAAATGCACCGGATGGCCTTCGTGATCGGTCGCACGGACATGGGAGACCGCCCAGGCGCAGAGCAGCGAGCATATGGCCCCTACGGCCACCAGCTTCACCGTGTAGTGCCCCGACAGAGCCAACCAGAAGGCGAACAGAAAGCCCGAAAGGCTTAGAATCCGCACCATATCTCCCTCTCGTGTTCGGCGGTCGTCGTCGCTGGCTGGTGGCATTCGGCCAGCCGCCGTGCCCTTTGCAAGCAGACGCGCGCGCGCCGTCTCCCCGTGTTATGTTGCCCGACACCAGCCATAATCGGCGGCGTTCGTCAACGCAGACCGGCGGTCGGGTGGACAAGCGGACGGACACACGGAAGGAGACGATCATGAGCGTGACCATGGGGAGCGGCGATTTCACCTACCAACCGGCGGAAGGCTGGGGTGAGTGGCCGGAAGGTTGGGACAAAGGCGATGTGGCCGCGGTCGGTGTCGATCGTTGGGACAACGTCTATGCCTTCAATCGAGGTCCGCACCCGATGGTGGTGTTCGACCGCGACGGCAAGTTCCTGCGCTCGTGGGGCGAGGATGTGTTCAGGAACGCGCACGGCGTCCATATGGGTCCCGACGATACCATCTACCTGACCGATGACGGTGACCACACAGTGCGCAAATGCACTCTGGACGGGAAAGTGCTGCTGACGATCGGCATTCCCGGCAAGGCGACCCCTTACATGAGCGGGGAGCCGTTCAACCGCTGCACTCACACCGCGCTGTCACCTCAGGGCGACATCTATGTCTCGGACGGTTATGGCAACGCGCGGGTGCATAAATACACGTCGGATGGCCGTTTGTTACACTCCTGGGGCGGGCCGGGAACGTTACCTGGGGAGTTCAATATTGCGCATAACATTACCTGCGACGAGGCGGGTTGGGTGTATGTGGCGGACCGGGAGAACCACCGGGTGCAGGTGTTCGACGGCAACGGCAAGTATGAGACGCAGTGGAACAATCTGCACAGGCCGAGCGGGCTGTTCATGACGGGGGGGAAGTGTCCGTTGTGTTATGTGGCGGAACTCGGGCCGCATCTGCCGGTGAACCGGGATCATCCCGGGATTGGGCCGCGGATCAGCATTCTGGACAACAAGGGCGTGATGATTGCGCGGGTCCAGGCGGCGCCTCCGCGCGGGGTTGGGCCGGGACAGTTCATTTCGCCGCACGGGATGACGGTTGATTCGCGGGGTGATCTTTATGTGGGGGAGGTGGCGTTCACGTCGTTTTCCCGGTCGTTTCCGAACGATCCGAAGCCGGCGCGGATCCGGTGTTTGCAGAAGTTGGTGAAGGTGGCGGGGTAGGGCGGGGCTTCGCCCCGGACCCCGACCAGGGGCTCTGCCCCTGGACCCCGCCAAGGCCGACGGGCCTTGGAACCCGGAACATTGGTGTTTTCACCCCGGGGTGAAAACACCAAAAGAATCGCATTCCAAAGGCCGTCGCCTTTGGCGGGGTCGAGGGCCAGAGCCCCTCGTGGGGTCCGGGGCGAAGCCCCGCCCTTGCGTACCCCAACCATCTCCGTGCCATACTTCCCCGACAACAGGCCGGCCGACCGGCACCATAAGGGGGAGACAATCCAGGTGACGGGGTTCACACGCCTACTGCACGCCATGGCCCTGCTGGCCGTGGCATTCGCCGCTCCGGCACAGGCGCAAAAAGTCCAGGACATCACCGTCTACGTGGTGAAGAACCTGCTGTCCTCGCCGCATTTCGTCGCCCTGGAGAACGGCTATTGGGCCGACCAGAACCTGAACGTGCAACTGAAAATGACCGGCGGCGGCCGCATGGTCGTGCAGGCGTTGCAGGCCGGCGAAGCGCAGATCGGCCATGTCGCGATCAGCGGGACCCTCGCCATCGCGCGCGCCGGCGGCGACAAGCTGATCGGGGTCATGCCGTATTACAACGCGTCCGATTACATGGGGCGTGCCACCGCCTATGGCATAGTCGGGCGGAAGGATCGCGGCATCGATGCGGCCAACCCAGCCTCCGTCCTGGGCAAGAAACTCGCGTTCACCGCCGGAACGAACGAGTACTACATGAAGCAGTGGATGCGGAAGAAGAACATCGACATCGCCAAGGTGCAGATCGTCAGCATGCTGGTGGAAGACATGCCCGTCGCGCTGACCCAGGGGCTGGTCGATGCCGCCGTCACGTGGGAGCCGTATGTCTCCCAGACCATTCGCGAACTTGGTACCAATGCCGTGGTGCTCAGCCGGGGCGAAGCCGGCCTGCTGTCCGACAATGTCGGTATTGTCAGCAGCGAGGACTACATCCGCAAGAATCCCCACATCGTCGAGAAATTCACCCTCGGCATCGCCATGGCGGCGAAATTCATCCGGGAAAATCCGAAGGAAACCGCCGAAATCGCCTCCCGCTACCTGGACGGCCTGAAAATGGCGGACGCGATCGAGGCCTACAAGAACCTGATCTGGGATCCTCGGATTTCGGTGTGCGTGATCGAGGGCAGCATCCGCAGTGGCAACGGCATGGCGCGGTCGGGCCAGATCAAGATGGATCGCCCCTTCGTCGCCGCTGATTTCTACGATCTGACGGCGTATCAGAAAGTCTTGGCCAAGCATCCCGACCTGTTTGCCGACCTGCCGCCGCTGCCCAGCAAGATAGAGGACTGCAAGGGCCAGTTGGACTGACCGGCCATGGCGTCCGACAAGATCACCGTCACCGGCTTCCGTCACTTCTTCAAGACGGAAGGCGGCGACGTGCAGGCCACCGGCGCGATCGACATCACGATCCAGCCGGGCGAATTCGTGACCCTGGTCGGCCCCAGCGGATGCGGCAAGACCACGCTGCTGAAAGCCATCGCCGGTTTCATCACGCCGACCGAGGGCACGATATTGTGCGACGGCAAGCCCGTACGTGGCCCGGGACGAGATCGGGGGGTCGTCTTCCAGGAACTCGCGATCCTGCCCTGGCGCACGGTGCGCCGGAACATCGCCCACGGGCTGGAAATCGCCCGCGTACCCAAAGCCGAACGCGATCGAGCCGTTGCGCGGTTGATCGGGCTGATGGGCCTGAACGGGTTCGAGGACCGCTATCCGCATGAACTGTCCGGCGGCATGCGCCAGCGAGTCGCCGTTGCCCGCACCTGGGCCGCCGACCCGGAAATCATTTTGATGGATGAACCCTTCGCCGCCGTCGATGCGATGACCCGCCTGACCTTGCAGGAGGAACTGGGCCGCCTGTGCGCGACCACACGCAAGACCGTCTTTTTCATCACCCACAGCGTGGAGGAAGCTGTCTTCCTGGCCGATCGGGTCCTGGTGATGACCAAGCGGCCCGGCACGATCAAGGCCGTGCTGAATGTGCCGCGGCACGATTCCGGCGGACGGGACTGGGACAGTTTCACATCCGATCCCGAAATGCGGGCGATCGCCGAACAGGTGATGCACCTGGTGCATGCGGAACGCGTTGCGTGATGCGCCGGCCATGATCGCCCGAACGTTCCTGCGCGACGTGCGGATCCTACTGCCGTTCGTGGTGCTGATCGCGGCCTGGTGGGCGCTGAAGGTCGGACTGGATGTCTCGGACCAGTTGCTGGTCTCGCCACCCCGGGTCTGGGACGGGTTCGTCTACCTGGTCACGCACGGGATCCTAGCGGAGTATGCCAGCACTAGCCTGCGAATTATCGGCATCGCCGCGTTTATATCCTTCGCGATTGGCGTGCCTTTGGGTTTTGCCGTCGGCACCAACCGTTACGCCGCGCGTGCGCTGGAAGGCACATTGCGGTTCCTGCAAGGCATCTCCGGCATCGCCTGGCTGCCGTTGGCGATCCTTTGGTTCGGCTTCACCCACACCACCACCCTGGTCATCGTCATCTACACGCTGATCGTTCCGATCGTGTTCAACACCATGACCGGCGTGCGCGTGATCCCGGGAAACTACGTGCTGGCGCTACGATCCCTCGGCGCCGGCCAGTTCCGCATCGTGACGGATGTCTACCTGCCGGGCGCGCTGCCCAGCATCGTGGTCGGCATGCGCCTGGGCATGGGCTATGGCTGGCGAGCCCTGATCGCGGCCGAGATGCTGGTCCGGCAAGGCGGCCTGGGGGATCTGATCTTCGGCGCTCGCAGCTTCAACCAGATCGATCGGATCATGGTGGGCATGGTGGTGATCGGTATTCTCTACATCGTCGTCGACCGCCTGCTGGTCCAACCCATCGAGACCATGACCTTGGCGCGCTGGGGCGTGCTGCGGCGATGACACCAGCGCTCGAACGACTCATTTGGCGCGTCCTGCCGGCCGTCCCCGCGGTGGTACTCGTCGTCGCCTGGGCGATCTATTGGCAGGTCGAACGCCCGCCGCCGTCGATCATCCCGTCGGTGGCCGATGTCGTCGTCACGCTCTGGGAACAGACGCTCTCGGGCGAGTTGCTGACCGACATCGCGGCCAGCGTCGGCCGCCTGCTGCTGGGTGCCGCGTTCGGCATCATCACCGGTGTCGCGGCCGGCTTCATTGCCGGTCTGCACCGTCCGGTGTCGGAATTCCTCAATCCGCTCGTCATCTTCTTCAACGCCATCTCCGGTATCGTCTGGCTCCCCCTCGTCATCGGTTGGCTCGGTGTCGGTTCCGCTCTTGCAACATTCCTGATCTGGAACACGGTGTTCTTCATCGTGTTCCAGAATACCGTTCTGGGTGTGCAACTGGTGCCGGAGGTTTTGGAACAGGGCGTGCGCACTCTGGGTGCCGGGCGCTGGGAAACCATCCGCAGCGTGACCTTGCCCGGCGCCCTGCCCTATATCCTGACCGGCGTCCGGTCGGGCCTCGGGTTCGGGTGGCGGGCGTTGATCGCGGCGGAACTGGTGGGCGCCAATACTGGGTTGGGCCACCTGATCTTCAGTGGCGCCGAATATCACCGCGCGGACATCATCATCGCCGGATGCCTGACCATCGGCGTGATCGCAACCGCAATGGATCGGTGGCTGCTGCTGCCGATCGAGCGGCGGACCGTGCGTCGCTGGGGCCTGATCACCGACGCTCAAGGAAACTGACCGGTGCGTGGGGCGAAAATCCGCCTGATCCTGGGCGCCATGCTGATCCTGGTGATCCTCTTCGGCCAGGATCTGATCGGCATGTCCACCGCGGGCAACCGGCTCGACCCGTCGCTGCGAAGCGTCACCGAGCCGGTGAACGTCATCGTCGTGCTCGATTTCACGCCGGAACGGTTCCACAATGAACGTCTGACCCGCTACGGCGTTTTCGCCGGCCGCGACCGGGCGGTGAACCGCCTGCGCCTTCGCATGGTGACGCCGGAGAACCTGCAACGCCTGGCCAGCATCGTCTGGATCGCGCGGATCGAGAAAGGACGTTGAGGGACGCGCTCCCGCACCGTGCCCGCCCCCAGGAATCCCCGCATCGGTGACCAGCGCATCCGCCGCGGTCATTCCGGTTTTTCGGCCACCCCTTCTTCCATCCCGGTCTGGCCGTGTCTCCTGCAGGCTCGCACGATATTTCAAACAGCCGTGTCGGCGGGGATGCCAGGGCAAGCACAAGCCTGACGATGGAGGAGTGTCCAAGAGACCCGACACTCGACATGAAGAACTGCCGCGTCCGATGGCGGCCCGCCACGGGCGCCATGCCGCCCGCCCGCGGGATGCACCCTGCATAGAGGTATGGTGCGTCAGGAGCGGCGTGACGACGTTCCACCCAACCCCTGCAGATCGGGCTGCTTCGCGAATTCCAGGTCCTCCGGGATTCGATAGCTCAGCTCCAAGCTGCGATCGAGCAATTCCATTTCACGCTGCAAGGCGGGCCACCGAGCCTCGGGCAGACCCGCGATGAGGTTCAGGATCATCGCCCGCAGCCGGCGGGCGACCTGAAAGTTCTCCGCGCCGTACAATCGAATCTCGGCGAAGGAAAGTTGAACAAAATCCTCCCAGTCCGGCGTTGGGAAAATGAGCCGAAGATTTCCATTCGCATCGAACACGGAGTCATCGTGCAAATGCCGCCTTCCGACCGATCGAAGCAAGCGATGGATCTGATCGATGGCAAGCACCGCGGTGGTGGGATCGTTGATCGCCTTGGACAGCGCCTTGACGGCAATGTCGACGATGACCCGGAAGGCAAACAAGGCATCCTGCTCGATCGTCCGCTCTCGGCCAAAAGCGACCTGTGCGCGCAGCTTGCGATCATCAATGGTCGCGGCATTGCCATACAGCCGGAACAGCGGCTCACCAACGGAGACGAAGTCCCCGACCCGGTGCACCAGCTCGACGATGCCGTCCGCCCGCTGGGCTTCACGGACGAGCATCCTCAGATTGACGGCGAGAACAACGGCCGAGCTGCCCTGATGTACGATAACACGTGATTCGCGCTCGGGCAGTTCGTGTGCGGAGATCGGTCTGTGCGGAGCCTTGATCACATCGGGGTAGACGGCCTCGATCACCTCGAGTCCCTGTTCGGCGATCAGCCATACGATCGTGACCGGTCGCAGCAGACGAGCGGTGTAGTCGATCAGGAACAGGAATGCCGCCACCGATGCCACGCCAAGGAACGTTACGATCAAGAGAGCAAGATGAGGAATTTCAGTGCCGGTCCGCGCGCTCATTCCGGTCGAGAACAGCATAGTGATCATGAAAAGCCCGACGGTAAAACGGATCGGGTTGTCCCGCAACAAGGCTGTCGCGATGATTCGCGGTGTCATCTGCCCCCCTGCCACCTGGATGGCGACGAGCATGGAGCCGAACGTGAAGACCATGAACGAGACCGCCAATGTGGTAACGGTGTCCATCACTCCAGTCGCGCCGGAGACAGTCGTTGCAACCTCGGGAACCCAGGGAAGGTCGACATCGACAGTGGACACCAGTCGAACTGTAATCTGTTCGAGAATCAGAGCAATCAGCGGGATCGTCCAGAGAGCCGAGCGTATGTAACTCTTGACGGTGTACCAACGGTCCCAGCGCATTGATTTTCTTTCTCTTAGTATTGGATATTGAATGAAACTCAGGCGGCGTCCGGCCGGTGGGCAACTTCGCCAGCCATTCCACGGATGTGGAAGTCATGCAGTCTACCTGATCCGGTGAACCACGCCAGGGTCCCGACCTGGACGAACAGAGCCGCCGGGACGGAACACCGATCCTGCGATTTGGTGGTCTGATTCACGCGACGCGTGGGACCCATATGTCACGTTCGGAGCGCTCCACTCCTGGCCGGTCGTGCCAAGGCGGATCGGGGAAGCGAGCCGTGTGAGGCACGCCCAAGAGCGTTCATGGGTTCGACGGCATGGATCGGATCCAGGCGGCTCTGGTGGCCGCCCGAGTGTCGGCATCGTGACAACAAGTGACTCCCTGAACTTCATCGTGTAGCGTCCATCATCTGACGCTACCCAACCAGCAGGTGACGTCAGACGACGTGCAGATAGCGACCCTGAAGCAGACCTTAATAAGAAGTCTAAAGGGAGGATATCGACACCATGAGCAACGAAAATCCCACTGATACTGGTTGGTCACGCCGCGACATGCTGCGTGGCAGCGCCGCCGCGCTGATGGGGGCCTATGGCCTGGCCCCGCGCTACGGCCTCGCCGCCGATATTCCGTATGAGTATGACGGATCGAAATTCCAGATGGCGGCGCCGGAACCGAATGCAAAGCGGGGCGGCGTGCTGCGCTACGGCATCCTCAATCGCCCGCCACATTTCGACGTGCATCAGTCCGGCACCGTCGGCAATATCGGCACTCAGGGCTGCATGTTCGACAACCTGGTCCGGCGCGATCCGCGCGACAGCGGCAAGACCATCGTCCCGGATCTGGCGCATAGCTGGGAAGTTGCCAAGGATGGCAAGACCTACACATTCCATCTGCGCCAGGGCGTGCAGTTCCACGACGGGACGGATTTCACATCCGCCGACATCAAGGCAACCTACGACCGCATCTGCAAGCCACCGGCCGGCATCAGCATTCCGCGCGCCGCGCTGTTCACCGCGGTCAGTGAGATCAACGCGCGCGACAAACACACCGTCGAATTCAAATTGACCGCGCCACGTTCGGTCAATTTCATGATGTCAGCCTTCGCCAGCGGCTGGAACGTGGTATTCAGCAAGAAAACGCTGGAAGAGAACGACTACAATCTGCGCAAGGTTCCCAATATCCCCGGCACCGGCCCCTTCAAGACCCAACGGCGGGTCGAAAATGAGGTCTGGGTGATGGAGCGCAATCAGAACTACTGGAACAAGGGCCTTCCCTACCTCGATGGCATCGAGGTCTATCATCTGTTGCCGTTTTCCCCGGAGTTGGGGGCCGCCATCCTGTCCGGACGCATCGATTACGGGCGAGCACTGGACCCGGGGACGGCACGGAAGGCGGCGGCGGTGCCGGGGATGTCGACTGCGAAATTCTACCAGAGCGTCATCCACGCGGCCTGGGTCAATGCCAAACGGAAACCGTTCGACGATCCGCGTGTCAGGCGCGCCCTGCACCTGCTCATGGAGAAGCAGGTGCTGGTGGACGTCGTGAAGGATGTCTCGCCGCTGATGACGGGGGGCTTCATCTACCCGTTTTCCGACTTCGCCACGCCCAAGGACCAACTTGTGAAGCGGCTGGGCTATCAGGACGACCCTGCGGCGGCGATCAAGGAAGCCAAGTCCCTGTTGGCCGCCGCGGGTCAGGGATCGGGCATGAAGCCGCTGGACATCATGGTGCGGGACCTCAATCACCATAAGCTTTTCGGGGTCGCGATCCAGGAGATCCTGCGGGCGGTCAATATTCAGAGCAATCTGCGCACGGCCGTCGAATCGGTGTGGTTCGGCGATGTGGCGTCCGGGAGCTTCGATTTGGCCATTGGCGCGATCGTTTCGTCCCTGCTCGACCCGTCCGACTACTTCAACGCGTGGTACCGCACCGACGGGCCGCAGAACTACTCGTTCTGGAACAACGCCGAATTCAACAAGTTGCTGGACCAGATCGACACCCAGGTCGATGCCGGCAAGCGCATGGCGCTGATCCGCCAGGCCGAGGACATCATGGAGCAGGACCCGCCGCTGCTGCCGATCGCCTGGGAGAACATCATCGATATCTGGTTCAACTACGTGAAAGGCCACAACCCGAAGGATTATTTCGGTATCTACGATGTCGTGCGGTTCGATACGCACTGGCTCGACAAGGCCTGACGCTCGGGCTCTTGATCGTCTGATTGAGCGCCGTGGCGGTCCAGAACAACGCGGTTGGCCCATGGGCTTGCCGCCGCGGTCCGACGCCATTGCCGTGGTGCTCGATCGGCGGCTCGCCGGCCGCGCGCTCCTGGCCCCGTCGCCATTGGGCGGGGCGGTGAACGCGCGGAGGAGGGGGTGCCCAAACCGTGGGTGCCGAGACGAACGCGGTGATGCGCGCCTGCTCGCGTCAGGCGATGGCCTCACCTTCGATTTCGATGACAAAACGTGGGTCGGCCAGACCGGAAACGAACAGCAGCGTGGACGCGGGGACCAACGCCCCCATCACCCTGGTGCGTTCGGCACGAAAGGCGGCCAGCAAGGCGCGATCCGTCAGGAACACCGTCGTCTTGACCAGATTGTCCGTGGTCAGCCCATTCGCTGCCAGGATCGCGGTGAGGTTGGCGAAGACCTGGGCAATTTGCGCCTCCCCGCTTTCGGGGATCGAGCCGTCGGGACGCACGCCGACCTGACCGGCAATGATGACCCGACGTTCCGGGTTCTTGATTTCGATCGCATGGGTGTAACCGCTTGGCGCTCGGACCGTGGAAGGGTTGATTCGGTTGATCGTGGCGGGCATGGCGGCCTCCCTGTGTTGGGTGTGTTGGCGCCATGTCGGGGGAAGGGCGGCCTTGTGTCAATCCGCAAGCCAGGCAGGCGCTATCCCGCCAGCCACGTCCATACCGCATCCTTGATGAAACGAGCATCAGCGGGATTGGCAACCGGATTCCCTGCCCGATGGCCCCAGATGCTCGGGATCGGATGCAGTTCTGCGCGAGAAAGATGAGGTAATTCCATTTCATTGTCGGCGGTGCGAAAATAAAGATCGGTCGCCCCCGGCATCAGCAGCACCCGCGCCCGAATCGCATGCAAGGCGCGATGCAGATCGCCATCATACAGCGGGTTGGCGCTGATATCCGCCGCATCCCAGGTCTTCAGTTGAGCATAGAGGTTCGCCGCCGGATTGGCGCCAAACCGATCTTCCCACCCGGTCCGCAAAAATGTTTCCAGATCTGGAGCGCCGAGGTTCGGTTGTGGTCCATCCGCCAGATGCCGGCGCTCCCGATAGAAATCCTGGCTGAGTGCCCAGCCGGCGTAGATGCGGCCGAACGCGCGTTTCGCGGCCAGTGGTTCGACGGAGAACCGTCCGTTGCCAATATGCTGTGGCGCGGCCTCCAAGGTCGCCATCAAACCTCGCAGAAACACCTGATTGTGGACCGCGGTACGAGCGACGCCGCAATTGACCACGATGCGATCGACCGCATCCGGGAACAAAGCCGCCCAGTGATAGGCCTGGAGCGCGCCCATGGACCACCCATAGACGCAGGCCACGCGCTCGATCCCGAACAGCTCCCGCAACGCGCGACGTTGCGTCTGGACATTGTCATGCACGGTCACCAAGGTTGGGTAGTCGGCGCTGTTGGAGGGAGACGACGACAGCCCGTTGCCGAACATGTCGCAGATCACAATGAACCAGCGCGTCGGGTCCAGGATTCCGTCCGGGCCGATCAGCCACTCCAGGTCCGGATGTCGTGCGCTGTAGCTGGTCGGATAGACGATAACATTGTCGCGCGTGGCGGACAATGTGCCATGCGTTTTCCACGACAGTGCTGCGTCTCGCAGCACCGATCCGGATTGCAGCGCAATATCGCCCGCCTGAAAGATACCTTGTTGGGTCGGCCAGGTCATGCGTCGATGTCCCCCATGGAGGACGGCATGGTTACGGAGGATGGACACGGGGGCAAGAGGCCGAACCGGGCCAGATGGGCCCAGGTCCATGCCGGTCTTACCGTGTAATGACCATTCGGATCGTCGACCGTGAACCGATACGGCACCTGCCGGGGGCAGGCTATATCGGGAGAGTCACCGTGGCTTTGACCCCACCGCCAGGCTGGTTGGTCAGCACCACATCGCCCCCATGCGCCCGCAGGATGTTCCGCGCGATCGGCAAACCCAGGCCCACCCCGCCGGTTTCCTTGTTGCGGCTCTGGTCTCCCCGATGAAACGGCTCGAACACCCGGTCAAGCTCTCCGGGCGGGATGCCCTGGCCCTCGTCGGTGATCTCGATCCTGACCGTGCCGCCGGCTGGTTCGTGCAGCCGGATCCGGGCCGACCCGCCATAATTGACCGCGTTGGTGACCAGGTTTGTCAGCGCACGCTTCATGTTCAGCGCTCGCGCCCGCAAGGTCATGTGTTGCGGCCCTTCATAGGCCAACTTGTCCACGACCTCGGGCCTGGTATCGCCGGCCTCGTCCAGGATGGTGCGCAGCAATTCGGCCAGATCGAGTTGCACCACCGGTTCGGTCGATCGCGCATCGCGACCGAAGGCCAGGGTGGCCGAGACCATCGTCTCCAGTTCCTCCAGGTCGTTCAGCATCTTGGCGCGCTGTTCCTCGTCCTCCATGAACTCCGCCCGCAGTTTCAGGCGGGTGATCGGCGTGCGCAGATCATGACCGATCGCGGTCAGCAGCTCGGTCCGGTCCGCCACAAAACGACGGATCCGGGCCGCCATCTGGTTGAACGCGGCGGCGGCTTTGGCGACCTCGGTCGGCCCACCCTCGGGCAAGGGAGGCGCATTCACATCGCGGCCGAGCGCCTCGGCCGCGGCGGCGAGGGCGCGCACCGGTGCGATGAGCCGGCGCACCGCCCACAGGCTGAGGCCGGCCGCCGCGACGGTCATCAGGATGAATGCGGTCATGAAGAACGGCCCGTGCCAGGGCCGGGGCGGGGTTGGCAGGACCGAGACATGCAGCCAATGCCCATCGGGCAAGTGGAAGGCGAACAGGACCCGGTGCAATTCCGGGCTGCCGTACAGCAATAAGGCCCGCCAGCGGCCCTGCGACACGCCGAGAGGAACCTCCCGTGCGTGGATAAGATAGGTGCGCTGCATCTGCGCCGGCATTTCGGCCAGGTCGCCGACCGGTGGCCCCTGGCTCATTTCCGCCGACAGATCCGCGCCGCGGCCGAATTCGGCCAACAGGGCTTCCCGCTGGGGCGCCGGGGTCAGGACGACGGTGCGATAGACGCCAACCACCCGTTCGGTCATGTCCTTGGCCTGACCGGCGCGCAGCACGTCCAGCCGATCCAGTCCGTGGATTACCAATCCCGCGGTTTGCACCACGGCCAGACCGATCAACAGAACCAGGGCAGTTCGGGCCGCAAGACCGCGGGGCCAGAACTTTCGCCTCACACGCGCTCCACCTGGGTTGCCAAGACATATCCCCCGCCACGCACGGTCTTGATCAGCTGCGAGTTGCGGCCGTCATCCTCCAGCTTGCGTCGCAGGCGTGACACGGCGACGTCAATCGCCCGGTCATAGGGGCCGGCCTGCCGGCCGCGCAAGAGGTCTAGCAGCATGTCGCGGGTCAGAACCCGGTTGGCGCGCTCCAGCAGGGCGACCAGCAAGTCGAACTCGCCGCCGGTCAGCATCACCTCGACACCGTCCTCGTTCAGCAGGCGCCGGCGCGCCACTTCGACCTTCCAGCCGGCAAAACTATACCCATCGACGGGCTCCTCCCGCCGGTGGTCCGGCTGTTCCCCCGCGCGCCTGAGCACCGCCCGAATGCGGGCCAGCAACTCCCGTGGATTGAACGGCTTCGGCAGGTAATCGTCGGCACCGAGTTCCAGGCCGATGATACGGTCCGTCTCGTCACCCATGGCGGTGAGCATGACGATGGGCACGTTGGATTGGCTCCGCAGCCAGCGGGCGATATCCAAGCCGGATTCGCCCGGCAGCATCAGATCCAGCACCACAAGCTGGTAGTTGCCGTTGTCCCAGGCTCGCCGGGTTTCCTTCCCGTCGCGGGCGGTGGTGACGCGCAGGCGGTGCTGCTCCAGGAAGCGGGCCAGCAGATCGCGGATCTCGCGGTCGTCATCGACAACGAGGATATGAGGCAATGGGTCCATGGCATGTAACATAAGCCGATCGCGGCGGCCGGGGAACGAGAGTTGCACTTCATTGCAATTCGTCGCACGCCAGGGTCATCGGCTGTAACAAAGCCCCAGGACAATCAGGTGAAGGACAGAAAGCCTCGGGACCCCGCCCCAAGGCTCTCTGTCCTTCACCCGATTGCCCTGACAAAGCCCCGCGCCGGAATTGACATACCAATGAGGTGCCAGCAATACTCATTGGTAAATCTGGTGCGCGGGCAGTGCCTCTCGGGCGCCGCTCGCCTATCCTCATGTTGAACGAGACAGCCACCCCTGCCGGAGATCGCCCATGAAGCTGATGTGGTTCCACCTGATGCCGTACACGGAGTTGCCGGAAGATTTCCGCGACGCCAATCCATCGGTGTGGGTCGATATCCACTCGACGCTGTTCGATCCCAAGCGCGCCCACCACATGTACAACGACTTCATGGATGAACTGGAATATGCCGCCGAGGTCGGGTTCGATGCGGTGTGCGTGAATGAGCATCATTCCAACGGCTACGGCCTGATGCCCTCGCCCAACCTGATTGCCTCATCCCTGGCGCGTCGGACGACGAACACGGCGATCTGTGTGATGGGCAACTCGCTGGCTCTGTACAATCCGCCGACCCGGGTGGCGGAAGAATTCGCCATGATCGACGTCATCTCGGGCGGCCGCCTGATCGCCGGTTTCCCGGTCGGGACACCGATGGACACGACCTACGCCTACGGCACCAATCCGAGCCAGCTCCGCCAGCGCTACCATGAGGCGCATGATCTGGTGGTGCGCGCCTGGACCGAGCCCGACACGTTCGCCTTCAACGGGCGCTTCAACCAGCAGCGCTATGTCAACATTTGGCCGCGCCCCGTGCAGCAGCCGCGGCCGCCGATCTGGATCCCCGGCGGCGGTTCGGTTGAGACGTGGCAGTGGTGCGCCGAGATGGACTACGTCTACTGCTATCTGTCGTACTATGGCTACAAGGCCGGGCGCGCGACGATGGACGGGTTCTGGGCGGAGATGGACCGTTTGGGCAAGGACCGGAACCCCTATCATGCCGGGTTCCTGCAATTCATCGGCGTCGGCGAGAGCCGCCAGCATGCCTATGACCTGTATGCCGAGGCCGCGGAGTATTTCTATGGCCGTTGCCTGCATGTCGATCCGAAATGGTCGACCCCTCCCGGCTACACCAGTGAGGGCAGCCAGCGCGCCGGCATCGAAAGCCAGGTGAAGAAGGCGGCTGACTCGGCGGTGCGCGGCAAGTCGACCGGGGAACGTTTTGCCTCGGTCGCGCGCGACATGGATGGTATCGTCGACAACGGCTACGTCATCATCGGCTCCCCGGATGAGGTCGCCGAACAGTTGCGGGAAGTGGCCGTCAACCTGAATGTCGGCCACCTGATGCTGTTGTTGCAATACGGCAACATGAGCAAGGAGCTGACCCGCTACAACACGAAGATGTTCGCCGAACACGTGATGCCCAAGGTCAAGGACATCCACGCCGGTTGGGAAGATCGGTGGTGGCCGAAACCGATGGCGTCCGACCTGCGCGCGTCGGTTCCCGCCTATCCACCACGCCTGGCGGCGGAGTAGTTTGCCTTACCGGGCGGGCTCATGCCGAGTCCGTCCTCCTTCCCCATTTTTATCGCAGCGGAGCCTCACGTGAGTGAACCCGAGACGCTGACCGTTGACATCAACGGCTTTCAGACCCGCATCTGGCGTAAGGGCAGCGGCCCCAAGCTTGGCTACCTCGCCGGATTTGGTGGGCTGCCGCGTTGGATGCCGTTCCTGGACGAACTGGCCAAGACCCGCACCGTGATCGTGCCGTCCGTGCCGGGTTTCCCGGGCGGCGACCGCGGTCACACGATCCTGGACTCGCATCTGGATTGGATGCTCGCTCTGCGGGAACTGCTGGAAAAGGCGGATCTGGTTGGCGCCGACCTGGCTGGAAGTTCCGTCGGTGCGTCGCTCGCCGCGGAAATGGCCGCGCTCTGGCCCGCCTCCGTCCGCCGGCTTGCGCTGATCGCGCCGTTCGGCCTGTTCGACGACAAGGACCCGCCGACCGACCCTTGGGCGCAACGCGCCGACGCGGTTCCCGGCCTGCTTTGCGCCGATCCGGAGATCTACAAGGGCATGAAGGCGGCCCCCGAGGGCGCCAACTCCATCGAGTGGCCCATCGAACAGGTCCGTGCCAGCGAAGCCGCCGCCCGCATCTTTTGGCCGCTCGGCAACACCCGCATCGAGAAGCGGCTGCGGTTCATCCAGGCTCCGACCTTGCTGCTATGGGGCAGTGAGGACAAGGTCATGCCCCGGACCTACGCCGACAAATTCGCAGCGGGAATTTCCGGCAAGACCGAGATCAAGATCATCGCCGGCGCCGGTCACCTGGCCGAACTGGACAAGCCGGCCGAGGTCGCCAAGGCGATCTCCGACTTCACCGCGTAGGATTCCAGCCGGGAAGGCAAGACCATGGCATTCGATCCCGATACACAGGCGGTTCTCGACATGATCCGGGCGGCGGGCCGGCCGCCCATGGAAACCTTGTCCCCGGATGAGGCCCGGGCGGCGTTCGATGCCGGCCGGAAGATCTTGCTGCCGCCGCCGGAGGACGTCGCAGAGTGCCGCGATACCACGGTCCCGGGCCCTCTGGGTCCAATCGCCGTGCGTCTCTATCGTCCGGCGGGCACCGAGGCCGCGGACGTGCTGCCCGCGCTGGTCTATTTCCATGGCGGGGGCTGGGTGGTCGGCGATCTCGACTCGCATGATGTCGCCTGCCGCCGGTATGCGAATGGTGCGCGCTGCCGGGTGATCTCGGTCGACTATCGCATGGCGCCCGAGCACGTGTTCCCGGCGGCGGTCGACGATTCCGCCGCGGTGACGCAATGGACGTTCGACAATGCAGCCGAACTGGGCGTTGATCCGACGAAAATCGCGGTTGCGGGCGATTCCGCCGGCGGCAATCTCGCCGCGGTCATGGCGGTGATGGCGCGGGACGGCACCTTGCCGAAGCTTGCGTTCCAGTTGCTGATCTACCCCGCGACCGACCTGACCATGACGACCGTGTCCTCCACGACGATCGGGCCGGGCGTGCTGCTGACCTCGGCGACCATGAAGTGGTTCATCGACCACTATGCCAAGGGTCAGGAGACGGATTGGCGCGCCTCCCCCCTCCGGGCCACCAGCTTGGCCGGTGTGGCGCCGGCGCTGGTGCTGACCTGCACGCATGATCCGTTGCGCGATGAGGGGATCGAGTATGCCCGGCGCCTGGAGCGGGAGGGGGTTCGCGTCGTGCACCTGCACTACTCGGACCAGATCCATGGCTTCGTCGGGATGGGACGGGTGATCCGGGCGGCCGGCGTGGCGATCGATCAGATGGCGGCGGCGCTGAAGCTGGCGCTCTGGCCGCCGGGCCCCCCGGTCTGATCCCGGCCTGCGAATAGGAAACGGACAGCCGAGCGGTGCGACTGCTCGGGGTCCGAGTGGGTCTGGGTGAACCGCAGGCGGTGTTGGTCGCACGGCCAGGAGCAGACCGAGAGTTTGTTAAGCGTCGGGCCTTTCGGCTGACCGCGGGGTTGCCGAACTACGGCATTCACACATCTCCGGCGCGGAGATGTGTGAATGCGATAGGGCTAGCGAAGAGGGTCACAGCGCGCCGCCGGTCACGAGGCTGCAGGCTGCCGATACATTTCAGTAAACAGATCCGCCATATGCGCGCGGGTGGGCGGTTCCGGCACCGCGTCATGCAGCCGCTCCCACAATCCCTCCTCGGTGCATGCGCGCCGGATCACCGCGGCCAGGGCGCGGGGATTGCCCATTTCGAAGTGCAACCCATCCACGTCATCGCGCACGCGTTCAGCCATGCCGCCGACATTCGAGCAGATCACCGGCTTGCCGAACATCCAGGCCTCGGAGATCACCAGCCCGAAGATTTCCCACCAGATAGACGGGACGATCGACCAGTCGATCGTCGTCATCCGGCGGTGGAGCTGGTCGAGGTCATAGGCACCGTTTTCGATGACGATGCGCTCGTTCGCCGGCAACTTCGCCTCGGCGGCCAGGAAATCCTGGATTTCCGCCTGCATCCCGGACGACGCGAAGTGGATATTGTCGCCGTTGACCTCCACACGGAAATCCGTGAAGCCCTCGCTCCGGAGGATGTTCACCGCGCGGAACACCACGTGGACGCCTTTGCTGTCGTGCAATTGCCCGAAATAGCCGAACCGGTTGGGGGGCTTCCTGGCTGGAACCGCGCGTGCGCCCGGGGGGGCATAGGATTGCTGGCCGTTGGTCACCCAGTGGATCTTCTCGCGCGGGATTCCCCAATCGACGTAATGCTCGATCATGAACCGGGTCGGGCAGGTGAAGGCGTCCACCTGGGCCAAATGCTGGCTGAACCATATCTTGCGGACCGCGAACTCATCCGGATGGCGTTCCGGGAAGCATTGGTGGCAGCGGAGCGGTGACGGCCGCCGGCACAGCGACCGGTCGGTTCGGCGCACCATTTGCCCGTCCGCCTGGCAGATCGCCAGGAACTCGTGAAAGGTGAAGACGATACGGCAGGACGGCAGGATGCGTCGGGTCAGGCTGATGATGTCGACGCCGATGTTCAGGAAATGGTGGAAATGCACCACGTCCGGCGCGGTCGCGCGCAGGAAGGCGACATAGGCTTCGGTCAGGGCCGGGTCGGCATTCTTTTGCCACCAGTGGGTGTAGTCATGTGGCCGATACAGGTATTCGTTCGGTCGTTCGTCGAAGCCGGTGATGCAGACATCCGGTCTGAACAGGATTGAATCCTGCCCCGTGGCGGCGGCCAGCAGCACGGGTTTCACGTCGTCGCGGCCGGACAGTTCCTGGAACAGCTCATAGGCCACCTGCTGCGACCCACCCTTGACCAGGTCAGGGTGATATACGGCCACGATCAGGACTTTCAGGGGAGTGAGAGCCATTATGCGCCTGCCCCTGACCGGGTGCGAGAAGGTGGAGATCGCCGGGACCGACTGGGAGCCGGCGGCTCGGATGCCACCGCCTCGGCCGGAGGTTCCGGTGTGACAACCAACAGAGGGTGACTGGGCGTCGGTCCCAGAAGATCCGCCGCGAGGACCGGCTGCCAGGTACGGGAAAACAGCCAGCGATTGACCATCACGCCACCATCATGGGCCAGCGATTGTGCGGTGAGCCGGCCCCCCAGATGCCACATCGGCAGATCGTGGATCCAGGCGGCCGTTCCGGCGGCCAGGCTCCTCAGGCACAGATCGGTGTCTTCATGCCGGTGACCGACGTAATCCTCGGAAAATCCGTTCAGGCGCTCGAACCAGGCGCGTTCCATTGAGATGAACGCATCGGCTATCGCCAGGACCGGCCGTGATGCGGTCGGCTGAGTTGTGGCGCGGCCGGTGCCCACAGGCGTGCTCGTCTCGACGGGCTCGACACGCAAAACCGATCGCCGCGTGATGCCGCTTGCATGGCCCGAGATCCGCTTTTCCACATCGAGGTACAGGCCGCCATCGGTGACCGATCCGTCGCCATGATAGAGCATCGGGCCGAACAGCCTGGTCTCATGATCCGGACGCTCCTCGATCAGGCGAGCATGGATCTGCGCCCAGTCCTGCGCGCGCGGCAGGATGTCGGGGCTGACAAACAGCAATCGTTTGCTGCCGGCAAATCCCGCGGCAATGTTGTTCGCGCAGGCAAACCCCGCGTTGCCAGGATACATCACCAGGGTCATGGGCACGCCGTAGGTCTGCGCCGCGATATGAGCCTCACGGCATAGCGGTTCGATCAGGTCGGGGTTGTTGATCACATAGATGAATTCGTAGGCGTCGCTCCCCGCCTGCATGGAGAAGGCTCTCGCCTGCACGAACAGCGGGTTACGCCGGTCATCGATCGGAACGATGATGGACCCGATGAGCTTGGTTTGCTGGGGTCCGAAGCGTTCGGCCACCGCTTTCGAGGTGATGGACTGGGTGATCATGCGGTTCAAGGCGATGATCTGATCGCCCATCCCGCCGTCCAGGGTGGCGAATGTCTCGGTCAATTTGTCGCCATGGTATTCAGCTCGCGCAAGACCCTCCAGCACCTTGGTCATCAGGGCGACGTTGGACACCGGCTCCAGGCGTTGTTCGGACGTCTGTTGCTTGCCGCTGCGAAAGCAGAGTTGCATCGGGCACGGCTCCTCAGGGTTGGAATCGGGTGTCGCGCGATCGGCATCAGGACCGGGGCCGACGAACGCCCAGAAACCAAACGGATACGGCGGGGCTTCACCGATTGTGGCTTCGACGTCGGGACGGCGCAGGCGAGCCATGCTGCCCGCTTGCCGAGGCGCGTCGCCGCGCTGTTCGACCCTGATCTCGGTCAGCACGTCTTCGCGATCATCGGTCCAGCCAACGATCAGCATCGCGCCACAGGGGGCATGGAGCGGGGAATCCACCGTCACCTCTGGCGGTGGGCGCGCCACCGCCTCGACCTCGCGGAGATAGGCCGCATGGGTCAGTCGCCCTTCGGCCTGGCCCGCGATGCGATAATGGTGCAGCCCGGACGTGATTTGCCCTTGCTCGATTGCAATCGTGACATCGGGGAATGCGCGCAGGTAAAGGGTTTCATCGAAGGGCGGGGCCGTCCGATCGGGGCTCTCCGCGGGCGCGTCGCGGGAGGAGGACCCGTCGTCATCGACACTCATGGCAGTCCTCTGTCCTCGGGCCTGCCGCGCCGCATGCGTGGCGGTTTGACGGCAATCGGCGGGGAGAGTTTCAGAAATCCCTTCCGTGCACGATGTTAAATTTTACCATCGGCGATTGAAAAGGTAAATCATGATGTATCCGGTGATTCGACCGCATGGGTGGAGGGCACGCGGATCGCGTGCGCGTTGCGCGGCGACGGTGAGGCGAGTTTTACCAGTGATGGGTTCGCGAGTGATGAGTTTACCAGTGATGGATTTGCCAGTCGATCGACAGACCGAAGTTCGGTCCACTCCGGTGTCGGAAACCGACCCCCTGGACGCGGCGCGGGACGTCGCGATCGTCGCCCAGATCGTCGAACTCTATGTCACGCTGCTGGATCGTGTGCCCAACGGACCTGAATTGGAGGACGCCGCCGCGGCGTTCAGCCTCGGCATGGGTGCGGGCGGGATGCGCGCGCGCCTCCAGGCCACGCCCGAATACCGCATCCGTCACACGTCTTTGCTGACTGTCGAGGCCATCGAAGCGTCCGGTCTGTTCGACGCTGGCTGGTACCTGCTGGCGAATCAGGATGTGCGTGGCGCGGGGATTCCTCCGATCATTCATTACGCCAATTTCGGGCGCGCCGAGGGAAGGGCCCCGAATGCCTATCTGCGCCCGGCTTGGTATCGAGCGATGTATGGCATCCCGGACGAGATCGACGTCCTGACCCATTACATGATCGCCGGGGAGCCGACGGGCCTGGTGCCGCACCCCGATTTCGACCCGGCGTGGTATCGGGCGGCCTATGAGCTGGAGCCGGATGAATCGCCGTTGGCACATTTTCTGGCCAACCGAGCGGCTGGTGTCGTCGCCCCCTGTGCCCGCCTGTGGTCGCTGCTCAAGACCGCATCCGACATTGTGCCGCCCGTCGGACACGACGTGTTTTCGTTCTACAGCGAGACGCATGTGCAACCGGATGGCCTGCCGATGCCGGATCTGGACCTGGTTCTGCGGTCCGGTGTGTTCGACGAGAACTACTACGTGCTTCACAGCGGCGATGTGCTGGACGCCGGCGTGGATCCGGTGGACCATTTCTGCCGCTATGGCTGGCGGGAGGGCAGGGATCCCAATGTCTATTTCAAGACCAGTTGGTATGCCGACACCAACCCGGAGGTGGTTAGGCTCCAGATCAATCCGCTGGTGCACTACCTGGTCGTGGGTGAGTCGCAAGGTCGGCGCCCGATCGTCTATTTCGATCCCGTGTGGTACAGGGAGCAGTACGGCATCGACCCGACCGAATCGTGCCTGGCCCATTATCTGCGGCACCGGCGGAGCCAGACGGTTTCACCCCACCCGCTGTTCGATCCGCGCTATTATATGGAGCGATGCGGGACCATCCTACACCCGCGTCGCGATCCATTCAGTCATTTTCTGATCGCAGGCATGCGGGACGATGTTCCCCCTTCAGCCCAGTTCGACCCAGTATCCTGGCGCAAGACTCACCGCGGCCGAAGATCCCGCCATTTCCGCCAATTGCAGTCGCCCGAGCGCGACAACCCGCTGATCGACTACCTGCTGTCGACCTATGTTTGAGTGCTCGGTCGAGTCCTGTCGACAACGGCTTGAGGCGCTCGATTCCCAGGCGGAAACGATCCGACGGGCAGGGCCCCCGGATCGTCCATTCCGGTCCGCGTCCTACTCGGCGGCCCGACGAGCGGCGAGCCGATCGATCTCCGCCTGCACCGCGGCCGAGGACTGGGCGGTGAACGCGGCGTGGTGGTCCCGTGCGTAGCCATAGGACTCCGTGCGCCACTCGCGAGACGATTGAAAATGCGGGTGGACGTAGCGGGCCATCAGTTCGAAATGCTGCTTCGTCTCAGCCCAGTCCGCCCAGTTCTGCGCCAGCTCCATGATCACGCCGAACCCGCCGGAGCCCTTCAGCAGGCGGTTGATGAAGGCGATCGCGTCGTCCGGCGTGCCGATGCAGGCCATGCCGCTTTCGATCATGTAATTATACCGGTCGGTGATGTCCGCCGGCACGATGGGGAAGGTCGCGACGTCGCGGAAATAATCGCAGAACGAGTCAAGCCCATGCTTCACGTTCTCTCGCGCTTTTTCCCGGGTCTCCGCGATATGCATCAACGTCACCAGACGCCAGTTGTTGCGGTCTGGCGTATGGCCGTGCAGCTTCGCCTGCTCGGAATACAGACCCCAGTTGTTGGCATGGTGCTTCATGGCGTCGTCGCTGGTGCCACCGATCGACAGCATGCCGATCCCGTGCCGTCCCGCCGCCAGCGCGCCCGCCGGAGAGCGGGACGCCGCCACCGCCATCTCCATCATCGGCCGCGTGTAGGGCGGCAGTTGCAGGCGGGCGTCGTCCAGGGTGAACCAGTCGGACTTGCGGGTGATCGTCTGGCCCTTCATCAGGTCCACGATCACGTCGAGGGATTCGTTCATCATCCGCCGTTGGTCGGATGGGTCGATGCCGATCTTCTTCGCATCATGCACCAGCGATCCTGGGCCCACCCCCAGCATCGTGCGGCCGCGCGTCTGGTAGTCCAGTTGCACCATGCGGTCAGCCAGGATGAACGGGTTGTGGTACGGTAGCGACACGACGCCGGTGCCGAGACGGATATGGCGTGTCCGTTCCGCCGCGCCGGCGATGAACACTTCCGGGGAGCCGATGATCTCAAACCCGCCGGAATGGTGCTCGCCGATCCAGGCCTCGTGGTAGTTCAGCCGGTCCAGGTGCTGGACCAGCTCCATGTCACGCTCCAAGGCCAGGATCGGGTTCTCTTTCAGATCGTGGAATGGCGCCAGAAAAATACCGCTGCGGAGATATGCCATGGTGAGGGTCCGATCCTGCTGAAGGAAGGCGTGTTCGGGTTGCGTCGAGATGATGCTACTACTGAGTATATTATACTGACAACCGGTAGCTTGCGCCATCGCGCACAATCCGCCCCGCGGTCGCTCCGGCAAAATGGGTGCCGATGACCAGAACCGGCGTATCGGCCAGCCGCTCGAACATGATGCGGCGGGTTCGGATGCCTTGCTCCTTATCGGTGTCGGCGGTGGTGTCCCATTCCGGGTGCGCGATCTGGCAGGGGTGGTGCATGAAATCGCCCGTGATCAGCCCCTGCTCCCCGCGCGAGTCGATTAGCACGCTGACATGGCCGGGCGTGTGGCCAACAGTTGGGATCAGGCTGATTTCGTCGCACAATTTGTGGTCGGTCTCCACCAGGGTGGCTCGGCCGGCATCGACGATGGGGGTCACCGAGTCGGCGACTACGAACTTCATATCCTCCCGGACATTCGTCGCCGAGGCCCAGTGCTCATACTCCGTTCGGCCCATCAGATACTGCGCCTTGGGGAAGGTCGGCACCCATTTGCCGTCCACCAGCATCGTGTTCCAGCCGACATGATCCACATGCAGGTGCGTGCACAGGACGGTGTCGATGGAGTCGGCGGGGAAGCCGGCCTGCTTCAGGTCCTCCAGGAACGGTCCGGTGCGGTCGTTCCAATGCGGGATGCGGCGATTCTGCTTGTCGTTGCCCAGGCAGGTGTCGACGATGATGCGCTGGGTGGGCGTTTCGACGATGAAGCTGTGGATGCTCATGCGCAGCCGCCCATTCTCGTCGGCGAAATGCGGTTGCAGCCAGGCGATGGGCTTGATGACCTCCGGAGTGGCCTGCGGCAGAAGGAAGCGGCTGCCGCCGGTCATTTCCAGTTCAACCAGCTTGGTGATCGTCACATCGCCAATGCGCCATTTCATCGACCGTTTCCTCTGGGGCTTTGCGGCCAGCTTAACCGATCCGCAGCTTAACCGATCCCCAGCTTAACCGATCCATTGGGCCGTGCCATGGTCCCGCGCCCGGTGAAGGAGGGATTCATGCTGAGCTTGCGACCGAACTGCGAGTATTGCGACAAAGACCTGCCGCCGCATGCAACGGAAGCCCGGATTTGCAGCTACGAGTGCACCTTCTGCGCCGACTGCGCGGACACCGTGCTGTTCAATGTGTGCCCGAACTGCGGGGGCGGGTTCGTCCCCCGCCCGATCCGACCCGTAACCGAACGGCGCCCGGGCGTGTTCCTGGGCCGGCACCCGGCGTCCCAGGACCGGATTCATATGAAGAAGGATCGTGCCGAGGTTGCCGTGTTCGTCCAGACCATCCGGCACATACGGCCCGAGGACCGCTGAGACGGCGCTCCTGAACCGGGACCTCCGGCTAACCCCTGGACGCACGAGCGGACAAACAGCAGGATCGCACCCAAGCAAGAGGGAGGTCGTGCTGTGGCCATTCGGATCGGAATCATCGGCGTCAACGGACGCATGGGCCGCCTGATCGCGGAGGAAACGCGCGCCGCAAGCGCTGATCTGGCGGGCGGTATCGGCCGACCCGGCGGCACTGTGTCTGCCCCGGCCGACGTGCCCATGCTCGCCGATCTGACCGCGCTCGCCGCCGCCTCGGACGTGGTGGTGGACTTCACCCATGCATCGGCGGCTCGTGGCAACGGGGAGGTGCTGGCGAAGTCAGGCAAGGCCTGGGTCCTGGGCACATCCGGCCTGTCCGCCGACGATGAGGCCGCCGTCGCGGCGGCGGCCGAACGCATCCCGGTCGTCTATGCGTCGAATTTCTCGGCCGGGGTCAACCTGGTGCTGGCACTGGCCGAACGCATGGGCGCGGCGCTGCCCGCGGATGCCTATGATGCCGAGATCATGGAAATGCACCACCGGCAGAAGGTGGATGCGCCGTCCGGCACCGCCATTGGGATGGGACGCGCGGTCGCCAAGGGACGCGGCGTAAAGCTGGATGACGTGATCGAGAGCGGGCGCCACGGTCACACCGGAGCCCGCAAGACCGGAGCCATCGGATTTGCCGCGTTGCGCGGCGGTCAGGTCGTGGGCGAGCACACCCTGATCTTCGCGTCGGGGAGCGAGCATATCGCCCTGACCCACCGGGCGTTCGACCGCCGTACCTTCGCGACCGGAGCGGTCCGGGCCGCGTTGTGGATCTCCGGACGCAAACCGGGCCTCTACTCAATGATGGACGTCCTGGGGATGGGATGAGCCGCCCGTTGCGGTAACGCGCGTTGCAGGGCAATCGGGTGAAAGAAAGAAAGCCTTGGGGCGCTGCCCCAAACCCCGCGAGGGCTTCGCCCTTCGAACCCATCAGGGGCACCGCCCCTGGACCGCGATCAATAAATGGCAACCAAGGCCCAGCCTTGGTGGGGGTCGAGGGGGCAACGCCCCTCGCGGGGTCCGGGGCGGAGCCCTGGGGTTCTGCTTCCTTCACCCGATTGCCCCGCACGCGTTGTCGTATGACTTGACCCCCATGGGGGTTTCGGTCACACACCGCCGACCCGCCATCCGGCCGGGCGCGGGCATCTGCCAGCCATAACCCTCCGCGACGCGAGAGAGCACCCATGCGCGACACGGGCGAATATCTGTTCACTTCCGAATCCGTCTCGGAAGGTCATCCCGACAAAGTGGCCGACCGGCTGAGCGACACGGTTCTGGACGCATTTCTGGCGGCCGACCCCTATTCCCGTGTTGCCTGCGAAACCCTGGTGACCACCAACCGTGTCGTCCTGGCCGGCGAAACCCGCGGTCCCGACACCATCACGCCCGAACTGCTGACGCACCTCGCGCGCATGGCGATTCGCGACATCGGCTATGAGCAGGAAGGCTTCCACTGGAAAACCGCCGACGTGCAGGTGCATCTGCACTCGCAGTCGTCCGACATTGCTCAGGGCGTCGACAGCTCCGGCAACAAGGACGAAGGCGCCGGCGACCAGGGCATCATGTTCGGCTATGCCTGCCGCGAGACCGCCACCCTGATGCCCGCGCCGCTCTATTACGCGCATGAGATCCTGCGCAATATGCGCGACCGCCGGATCGCCGGGGACCATACGGTGGCCGGGTTGCTGCCGGATGCCAAGAGCCAGGTCACCTTGCGCTATGTCGATGGCAAGCCAGTTGGCGCAACCTCGATCGTTGTGTCGACTCAGCACGTGGCTGGCCTGGAACAGGCCGAGATCAAGCGCATGCTCTGGCCGTTGGTCGAAAGCACCCTGCCGAAGGGCTGGATGCCGACGGAGCAGGAATTCTACGTCAATCCGACCGGCATTTTCGTGATCGGTGGCCCGGATGGCGATTGTGGCCTGACCGGGCGGAAGATCATCGTCGACACCTACGGCGGTGCCTCTCCGCACGGCGGCGGCGCATTCAGCGGCAAGGACCCGACCAAGGTCGACCGTTCGGCTGCCTATGTATGCCGCTACCTGGCGAAGAACGTGGTCGCCGCGGGGCTGGCGGACAAATGCACCCTGCAGATCAGCTACGCGATCGGCGTGTCGCACCCGCTGTCGGTCTATGTCGAACTGCACGGCTCCGGCAAGGATGTCGATGAAACGCGCCTGGAAGCAACCTTGCGCGAACTCGTCGACCTGAAGCCGCGTGGCATCCGTGAGCATCTGCATCTGAACCGGCCGATCTATGTGCCAACCTCGGCCTATGGCCATTTCGGCCGTGAGCCGGACCTGGAGAAGGGCACCTTCACCTGGGAAAAGACCGACCTCGTGCCGGCCCTGAAGTCCGCATTCAACCGCTGACGGACGGCACCACCGTAAAGCCGCCACCGGATCGGCTTTACGGCCGCAGCCGCGGTCACAAGCTGCGGCCGCGGCAGGAAATCCTGCTGGACGTGACACTGCCCCGGTTGCTGTTCCGGGAATCACACGCCGCCAATCCGTTGGCGGCGTTTCCATGCGCGGTTTCGGCGCTTTGGTTGGAAGTCGGGTTCGGTGGAGGTGAGCATGCCCTGGCCCAGGCATCCGCCCATCCGGAAGCGGCCCTGATCGCCTGCGAGGTGTTCGAGAACGGTATCTGCTCGATGTTGGCCGACCTCGTTCCGCACGGCGGAGAAGCAACCGCGCCCCTGCCAGCCAACCTGCGTCTATGGACTGACGACGCGCGCGTCCTGTTGCGGCAATTGCCCGATGCCTGCCTGGATCGGCTGTTCCTGATGTTCCCGGATCCCTGGCCGAAAGCCCGCCATGCCAAGCGGCGCTTCGTCCACCCGGGGCAGCTTCCGCTGCTGGCCCGGGTCCTGAAACCGGGCGCGGTCTGGCGTGTGGCCAGCGATCATCCCGTCTATCAGGCCTGGGTCAGGGATGTGATGGCAGCGCAGGACCTGTTCGACGCCCCGGAACCCGCAGCCGAACGACCGCCCGATTGGGAGCCGACGCGCTATGAAGCGAAGGCGCTGCGTGAAGGCCGGTCGTCTTTATACTGGACATTCACGCGCCGGCGTTGAGCCGGCCAACAAGCTGCGCGTAGAATGCCCGTCATGCGTTACATTTCCACTCGCGGTCATGCCGCTCCCCGGGATTTCGCCGGCGTCCTGCTCTCGGGCCTGGCCGAGGACGGGGGATTGTTCATGCCCGAATCCTGGCCGCATTTTTCACATGTGGACTGGCGGGCCATGCGGGCGCTGTCCTACCCGGCGCTCGCCGCGCGGATCATGCAGCCTTTTGTCGGTCAATCGGTCCCGGCCGCCACGCTGTCAGCGATCTGTCACGATGCCTATGCGGGGTTCCGCCATCCTGCGGTCGTTCCGCTCGTGCAGCTAGAAACCGGCCTGTTCGTGCAGGAGTTGTTCCACGGCCCGACCCTCGCCTTCAAGGATATGGCGATGCAGGTACTGGGCCGTCTGTTCGACCATGTCCTGACCGAGCGCAACGCACGCGTCACCATCGTCGGCGCAACCTCCGGCGATACCGGGTCCGCGGCGATCGAGGCTTGCGCCAACCGGGAACGCGTGGATATCGTCATCCTGCACCCGCATGAGCGCACCAGCCTGGTGCAACGCCGGCAGATGACCACGGTCACCGCCCCCAATGTCGGCAATGTCGCAATTCAGGGCACGTTCGACGACTGCCAGGACCTGGTGAAATCCCTGTTTGCCGATGCGCCCTTCCGCGAGGAAATGCATCTGTCGGCGGTCAATTCCATCAACTGGGCCCGGATCGCGGCGCAGATCCCCTATTACGTCGCGGCAGCCCTGGCCTTGGGCTCGCCGGAACGCGAAATCGCCTTCAGTGTCCCAACCGGCAATTTCGGCAACATCCTGGCCGCATGGGCGGCTCGCCGGATGGGCTTGCCCATTGCGCGCCTGATCGTGGGGTCCAACCGCAACGATATCCTGGCGCGGTTCCTGGCCGCCAACGACATGTCGATCGCAGGGGTCGAGCCGTCGCTGTCGCCCAGCATGGACATCCAGGTCAGCTCGAATTTCGAGCGACTGCTGTTTGAACTGCTGGAACGCGACCCGGTTGCGACCGCGGCGGCGATGCGGGCCTTCCGGGACTCGGGTCGGATGCCGGTGAGCGAAGACGCATGGCATCGCGCCAGACAGGTCTTCCACGGATTCCGCCTGGACGATCCGGGCATCGAGGCCGAAATCCGCCGGATCCATGCCGCATCCGGCTATCTTGCGGACCCCCACACGGCAATCGGTGTCGCGGCGGCGCGCGCGCTGGCACCAGGTCACGGCGTGCCAGTGGTCGCCATGGCGACCGCGCATCCCGCCAAATTTCCAGACGCGATGGAACGCGCGACCGGCCACCGGCCGGCCCTGCCGCCAAACCTGTCCGATCTGTTTGAGCGGGAGGAGCGGTTCGTCGTGCTGCCGAACGATCTCGCCGCGGTAGAGGCAAACGTGCGGGCTCTGGTGCACCGAAACACCGTCCCGGCCTGATCAACACCGATGCCAAAGGGATTACCGGGGTACATCACCGACAGGAGATGATCCACGGACGACAAGGGCCGGAATCCCTGAACAACGCGGCGGCCAGAGTACAGGTCGACTCCGGCCAACCGCCCTTACGCGCCATGGCGATCGGCAGTCACGACCTCGCGGACACGCAAGCAGCAGCCCGGGGATGGTCATACCAACCGCCAGAAACATCGACTCATCATAGCCCGAAGGTTTTCTGCGTTTTCATCGGCTTGATGACCCCGCGATGAGTATGGCTTTCTGTCGGCTGGTATGAACCGCTATTGGTCTCTGAGCTGGATCTCTTGGCTCGCCGCGACGCTGTCCACCGACGTCGCCGCTTTCGAAACGGCGACGTCCGGTCACAGCTTTACGCCTCGTTCGACTTGTCCAGCACCGGCTGGAACGCCGCCGTCGCCTTCTTCAACTCCGTCGCCACGTCGGCGCCGCCAACAATGTTGGTCAATCCGACCCCGATGGTGTCCCGGAACTCGGTGACAGGCACGATCACCGGCAGTCCGGGGCGTGCCATCTTCAGGCTGGCTGTTGTCGTGTCGAACCATTCCTTCGGGAAAGCGCTGTTTTTGACGATATCTTCGCGGCCATAGGCCGACAGCCGGGGCGGTGTGCCAGCGCCGGAACGAAGCTGCTCATACTGCACTGGTTTGCTGGTGACCCATTGTAGATACATCCAGGCCGCTTTCTTGTTCTTGGCGGTCGCCGGAATGCCCATCCCGTCGATGAAGGTTGCGCAGTTATGTGCCTTCGGCCCAGCCGGAACGGGAGCAAAACCGACCTTGTCCACGATCCGCGATTTTGTCTTGTCCAGCAACGGTGCCGAAAATCCGATCCCATCCCACCACATCGCCGCTCGGCCTTGCATGAACGTGGTCTGGCATTCGTTCCAGTTGAAACCGATATTGCCGGGAGGTCCACACTCCCGCATGATTTTCTGGTACCACAGTCCGGCGTCGATCGCGGCCTGCGTATCGGTCAACAGCTTCTTGCCATCCGGAGTGACCGTCTCCTGGTCCCATCCCAGCAGGATGTTGTCGTACAGGACGACATTGGCGTTCTTCAGGCCGCGCCCGACAAACCCGTAGGTCTGCTTCGATGGGTCCGTGAGCGCCTGCGCCATCGTCATCATCTCGCCGAAGGTCTTCGGCGGTGCGGTGTAGCCCTTCGCGGCCAGCAGTTCCTTGTTGTAGAACAGGATGAACAGGTCCTGGTTCAGCGGCAGCGCGTTAATCTTGCCGTCGTCGCCGGTGGCCACCTTCATCGACGGCGCGCTGAAATCCCCCAGATCGAAATCGGCATGCGTCATGCCCTTGTCACTGATGAAGGGCCGCAGATCCTCCATCCACTTGGCCTTCTCGACCAGGCGCTTCTGCACATGCATGCCCACATTCACGACATCGAAGCTCGGCCGGCCGCTGGCCATTTCCATCGCGACCTTGGGTCGCTGTTGTTGCTCCGGAATCTGCTCAAATCCAACCTTGATCCCGGTCAGTTCCTCAAAATCCTTGTTCAGCCGCTTTGCCAGGTCGCCACGCGGAGAGAGCTGGAAATTGACCTCGATGCTCTGACCCTTAAGCTGCTTCCAGTCGAACGCGGATTGCGCGTTGGCCCGCTCCACGATCGCGGGCGCGGCGAGAACGGCGGCAGAGGCCTGAAGCAGGCGGCGGCGACGTATCATGCGGTTCCTCCATTGGTGGCCTGCTCGCGATCCGGACGAGCAAGGCGGCGGACCATAACGGGTTCACCCGGACCTAGGAAGCGGACACGATCGCCGCGACCGTCGCGCTATTCGAAGCGGGAGAAATCCGGCTTGCGCTTTTCGACGAAGGCCTGGAAGGCCTCGGCCGCTTCAGCGCATCCGACCCGGTCGCGGAAAATGACCAGCTCTTCGGCGATTCGGTCGGTCAGGTCCTGGCTGCCATGCCGGATCAGCTTCTTGGTCAGTTGCACCGACTGGGGCGGCAATGCGGCGAGACGGCGGGCCAGGGCACGCGCAGCGGGCATCAGGTCCTGGTCGTCGACGACCTGATTGACGAAGCCCCAATCGAGCGCGGTTGCCGCGTCCAGTGGCTCCCCCAACAGGAGCAGGGCGTTGGCGCGCTGATGTCCGACCAGCCGTGGGAACAGCAGGGAGCTGCCGGCCTCCGGCACCAGGCCAAGGCTGGTGAACGGCATGACGAACCGGGCGGAGCGGGCGGCGACGATCAGGTCGCAATGCGCCAGCATGGTGGTGCCGACCCCGATGGCCGCCCCGTTCACCGCGCCGATCAACGGCTTCTTCAGATCCTTCAACGCGGTAAGGAACGGCGACGCCGCGCTGCGTTCGTTGCTGGCGGCGCGTTGCTGGAAATCCTTGATATCATTGCCGGAGGTGAACGTATTCCCGACACCCGTCAGCACGATGACGCGCACCGCCGCGTCGCTGTCCGCGGCGGCGAACGCATCGACCACGGCGGCATACATCGCTCGCGTCAGCGCGTTCTTTTTCTCCGGTCGATTGAAAGCGATTTCCAACACGCCGTCGGCGCGCGCAAGGGTGACGTTCTCGGTCATGGGATGTCTCCGCGACGAGCGAACCGCTCCAGCCTATTGTTGTATCGCACGATTCACGCCGTTGCGTTCCGCTCAGCGTGATCATGCTGCAACCCTACGCACCCCGCCCGGTCCCGGCAACGCCTGGCGGTCGCTCGGTTCGCGCGTTACCGGTCGACCGATCCTGGCAGGTGACACGCAATATAGGGCGGCAGGTTGAATGCGCCCACATGGATCTCCGGCGTCCAGTATTGCGTGTTCCCCAGGATCCCAGAGGTTTCGGCGCGGGCGCGGATGGTCTCGACGGAGACCCGCGTCAGGCCTGCATCCTTGGCCGACCACCCCAAGGTCATGAACCCGCCGACATAAGTCGGCACCGCGGCGACATAGGCGGTGACATGGGGAAAGTAGCGTTGCCGGCGGGCGCTGGTGTCCCGCAGCTCATCGGCCTGCATGAAGGGCACGCCGCACTGGTTCACCACCAGGCCGCGCGGCGTCAGGATACGGGCGCAGTTCTCATAGAATTCGTCAGTGAACAGCACCTCGCCCACGCCGATCGGATCGGTCGAATCGACAATAATCGCATCGAACGAGGCGTCCGGCGCACGCTTCACATAGTCGATGCCATCGCCCACGATCACTTCGGCGCGTCTGTCGGTCCATGCATCCCCGCCGATCCTGGGCAGGAATTGTTTCGACAGGCGGATCACCTCCCCGTCGATCTCCACCATGACCGCGTGTTGGACCGATCGATGTTGCAGCACGCGGCGCAGCACGCCGCCGTCGCCCGCGCCGATGATCAGTACATTCGCGGCCGACCCATGGGCCAGCAAAGGCACATGGGCCAGCATTTCCTGATACACGAACTCATCGGCCTCGGTGATCTGGATGACACCGTCCAGCACCATCACCGTGCCGTGCGAGAAACTCTCGAAGATGACGATGTCCTGGAAATCGCTCTTTACCCGGGCCAGTTCCCGTTTCACCAGGAAGCGCTGGCCCCAATCGGAATAGAGTGATTCGTTGATCCAGCTATCGGTCGCCATCAGCGCTCTCCATGCGAACAAACGGCCCGGACAAATCGGTCCGGGCCGTGAATTGCCGAGACGGTTGGTGCAGGTTACGCGATCAGGCCGCGCCGCTGCTCACCCAGATTGATCGAGGTCGGAGCGAAGGCCGCCTTCAACGCAGGCAACCCGTCATACGGATTGCAGGCGCCGCACATGAAGATATCGATCGCGGCGAAGTCGCGCTCCGGCCATGTATGGATGGAGATATGGCTCTCTGCCAATACCAGCACACCACTGACGCCGCCATTCGGTGAGAAATGGTGGAAATGGCCATGCAGGATCGTCGCACCGGCCGCTTCCGCGGCGTTGCGCAAGGCGCGATCGATATGATCGGGATCGCACAGATTGGTAGCCCCCCAGAGGTCCACCAAGAGATGTGTGCCGGCGAACTTGACGCCGTCCTTCTGAACAAAATAGTCCTTCTGCACTTCGGCATCGGACTGCGTCTGGTTGCTGCTCGGGAGTTCCGAGACCATCCCCAGTGGGCTGAGTGCGTTCATCGCGTACCCCTTCCTACCAGTAGACGGCCTGTTGGACGTTGCACACGACAGGCGAAGCCTGCCCGTGGTTCGGTCCCCTGGGGCCAAGGCGGCGGAACATGATCAAACAGCCCCCGCAACGCAAGGGCTTTTCGTGATCGTCAGCCATGAATTTCATATCCGCCCGGAATGTGGCCGCTACTGTGTCCTCGTTTGCGCCTGGAGCGCCTTCAAGCCGGCCGGCAAGGCCCGCACGAGTCCGATTTCCTGCTTGGCTCGTTTCAGATCGCTGACGCCTCGCACCGGGTCGGCGGTCAATAGACGGAACATGTCCGCGACCGGCCCGATCCCCATGCGCGCATCCTCTCGAACTCCGAGCGATGCCAGTGTGGTGTCGTCACCGGCTCGCGCTGCCGCGGTTGCCAGACGCAGCACGGCTCGCTTCTGCCGATCGTCCAGATCGCCCGTCGGCGGGACGGTCAGGTCTACCAGGTCGGTCAGCGCCTGCTTGGCGGCTGGCCAGTCCTGCACGCGCTCCAGAATGCTGGCCTTGGCTGCCAATGCCGCGGGGGATCGCAGCCCGGACAGCATCTCCATCGCCGTAGGCGTGTCACCGAGCCTGGCCGTTGCGTCGGCGCCGATCAGTGCGCGCGTCTCCTGGAGTTCGGCATCTGGGTTGGCCATGCTGGAGGCCGACAATGCTGCCACGGCGCCGGCCGGGTCGTCTTCCCGCAGCCGCAGCTCTGCCAGTCTTGTTCCCAGCCCGGCACGACCGTGCGGGGTGGGCGCCGCTTTCATCAGTTTCGTCAGCACCTGGTCGGCGCGTTTGGGAAGGTCCAGTGCCAGCAGGCGTTCGGCAAGCCTGTTTTCCAGGTCCGTGTCCTCCGCGCCGGGAGGCAGAAGATCGGCGTTTTCCTCCACCAGCGCGATGAAATCGAGTGGCTTCATCGATGCGGCGGCATCCTCATGGATCAACGTGCCAAACATGTCCCGCATGCGGGTCTGGATCTGTTCGGCGTGGGGCGGGAAGTCGGCCCTCGCGTCCCGCAACTGCTTCAGGGCCTCACGCCAGCCACCGGTCTGCCGACGCAGTTCGGCGATGCGCAGCCTCAGGGCAAGATCGCGCTGATCGCCGCGCCAGACATAGAGCAGCTTGTCCAAGGCTTCGACCGCCTTGTCATTGTCGATCCGTTGGCTCGCGAGGCGCAGTTCGACGGCGCGGACCGCGGCGCGCGCGCGGACCAGACGATCGCGACCGGCTGTCAGGGCGTCGAGTTGCTCCAGTGCCTTGTCGGTATCGCCTTGGGCCTGTTTCAACAACGCCTGAGCCAGGCCCAAAGTGGGATCGGTCTCACGCTGTCCGAGCATGCGGGTGGCGGCGTTGACCTCCCCGCCCAGGATCAGTGTTTCCATGGCCAGAGGCAGCACCTTGTCGCGCACCGCCGATGGATAGGTGAAGGCCAGCGGTGCCGTGCTGGCGAGCAGGGCCGCGGCCTGCGGCGAGCCTTCCTGCTGATTGGCCAGCAATATGCCCCGCCAAAACGATATCTCATCGATGCCGGACAGGCGCGGATCATTGATGCCGTTCGCTTGATCCAGGCGATTGGCGAGTATGGCGGCGATCGCAAACAGACCCTTGAAATCCGCGGAGGCGGCCTCGCGCGGATCCTGGCTGGCGGTGACTTCCAGCAACGCCATCGCCTCGGCGCCGAGGCCCCCGGCGATCATGGATTCAGCGGCGGCTCGCCGCTTCGGGCCGCGCGCCAGCGGCGCTGCTATGGCCGCCTCCCGCACCTGATGCTGAATCCGTTGCAGCAGGGCCTCGGTCGGCATGGCGGGGAACTGGAAGCGGCGCGTCAGACGGGCGGCCGCCAGAAGGGCATCGGTCATGAAGGAGGGCGAACTGAGCATCAGGCCCTGGGATCCGCCGGTGAGCAGGAAGCCGGTCGGAATGACGCGAAAGGAGAGAATGTCCGACAGCGGCTCGACCACCACGCCCAGATGGGTTGGGATTAGCGAGAACTCCGCGGCCCGCCGACCCGTTACAACCGCCTGATTTGGCTTGCGCTGCGTGCCGACCAACAATGTGCCGCCACTCTCTGGATCGGCCAGGCTAACGATGTCACTGACTCCGTCGACGAGAAACGTCATGCGGCCCTCGGCCACGACAGGCACGATGGCGTGCGGATCCGGGGGCGCCAAAGCGAGCGCGATTTTCCAGGCCTGGGGCGACCGCGAAACCGTGACGGCCTTGCCTTCGGGCAACGGCACGCGGATCACGGCGCCGCCTGGCACAAGCTGCGTGTTGGTGCCCGCAAACACCGGATCGCTGCGCAAGGCGGTCAAATCGAGCAGCCGACGTTCGTCGAACACGATCCAGATCGCGGGGCCACGGCGGAACGCCGCCGCTCCGACAGCAGCCGGAAATGGCACGGTAAATCCGGGCCCCTCCAGCCCCGGGATTGCCGCCGTACGGCGGACGACCAGCGCGATCGGGCCATTGGTTGGGACACGCGGGACGGCGGTGACCTGTGGCTGGATGATGGCGTCCTCGGAAGCCGCAGCCGGCGCCTGAAGTTCAGGAACCGCCCTTGCGGGCGTGGGCGGGTCAGCCGGATCCTGGGTGACCGCGACAACAGGGGCTGTCGCGATCGCTGGTCCCGCGTGCTCTGTGCCCATCCCGTTGTCCGGGGCGTGGTGCCCGGGAGCCGAGGGGGTTGTTTCCGGGGGCATGACCGGGGCCGGGATTGCGGGAGTGCTGATGGGTGCCGTGGACGGTGATAGGGCCTGGCCTGGCTTGGGTGCGCGAACGGCGGGCTGGGTGGCACCGGGTTGGGTAGCGGTTGGCTGGGTAGCGGCGGGTTGGGTAGCCGTGGGCTGGGTGGCAGCGGGTTTGACGGTGGCGGGCTTGGTGGCGCCGGGCTTGGCGGCGGGAGGCTTGGCGGCAGCCTGTGCCGGAATGGCCGGTGGGGAAGCCAATGGACTGCCCGTTGGAGCGGTCCTTTCCGGACTGGTGTCTGCTGGGGTGCCCAGGGGCATGCTCGCGGGCGGCACCGCAACCCGAGGGGAATTGACCGGCGTCATCGCGCGCTCGGAGGGCGAACCTGGGGTTTGTGGCGGTGTCCGGGCGCTTTGTTGAGCCGGGGCGGGTTTGAGTTCGACCGTCGGCGCCGGCGTGGCCGACACCGCCTTTGCACCGACCGGCCGGGATGTTTCAGGGGCGGGCGGATCAACGATGTCGATGACGACGCGGTTGCCGAGGCGCATCTGACGCAAGGTTGCGCCGGGACTGACCGAAAACGCCGCCGCCGCCGCCGTCGCGATCAGGCGCGACACATTGCGCGGCGCGGATTGTTGGCTGTCCAGACGAAAATCATCCGGAAAGCGCACGACAACCGTGTCGCCGTCGCGCGTCAAGGTGTAGCGCGCCTTCGGCGGTGCATCGAAGACGATCCGTCCATAGCCGGGATGACTGCCGGTCCGGACCGGCACCACCGTGCCATCCGGTGCGGACGCCTGTGCCATGGTAAGAAGCAGCGCGAGCGCCCGTGTCGCGCGTGAGAACCGCCACCGGCCACCCGGAAAAGACGTCAACCGCGCAGTCGCGCTGCGAAACCTGCCATGTAGCCTCATTTTTCGGGCCCCACGTCCATGTGCGATTTCGGTGCATCGGCGTTCCCATCCGTGTTGGGCGGTCGGCGATGCATCGGTCAGTCGAAGCTCGCCAGCAGCTTGTCGATATCCGACTGGTCCATGGCGTGCGCGGGAAGCTGCGGTCCGTTCAGCAGGTCGTCGTCGCTGGCTGAAACCGGATTTGCTTCTGATACCGCGGCGGACCCGCTGGTGTGGGACCCGAATGTCGCCACGATTTGTGCGACCTTGGCCTCGATGGCCTTCAGGGTTGTCACCACTTTCGTGATGCGCTGCCCGGTGATGTCCTGAAAACTACAAGCTTCATAAATCTGCGTCGTCGCTGCCTGCAACTTCGCGGACGCTTCGCCGGTGACGCTTCCGGCCACCTCATCCAGCGTCTCGCAGCTTTCAAGGATGTTGTGCGTGGCCGACGCCGTATGCGCCACGATCGCGTCCAGTTCATCCGTCGCGAATGGGATGTCGCGCTCCTTGATGTCATCGACCCGAAGAGCGGCGATCTCCGCCTTAGCGCTCGCGATGGTGCGGCCAAGCTCCTCGACCTCGGTCAGCAGGGACGTTTCCTTGGCGGACAGATCGCCGCTCATTGTTGTCAACACGGCGCGTACAACCTCCGCAATGGTATCCGTATCCCGAGCCGGTTGGCGGGTCCGGACGTCCGCCAACCGTTCGGCCAGCGCGTCTTCGCCAGGGTTGCCTGATTTGTTCCTGGTCCCCAACTTTCTGGACTCATGCATGGGCCAGTACCTTTTCGATCTTGTCTTTCAAGGTCTCGGCGTTGAATGGCTTGACGATGTAGTTCGACACGCCTGCCTGCTTGGCGGCGACCACGTTCTCGGTCTTGCTTTCGGCTGTGATCATGATGAAGGGCATCTGTTTCAGCTTGGCATCGGCCCGGACTTCCTGCAGCAACTGCAGGCCGGTCATCGGCGCCATGTTCCAATCGCTGATCACCAAACCGAAATTGCCCGAGCGCAGCTTGGACAGTGCCTCGGCCCCATCGGTTGCTTCCTCGACGTTGTTGAACTCGATCTGCTTCAGAAGGTTACGGATGATTCGCAGCATGGTCTTGTAGTCGTCGACGATCAGCACGTTCATGGACTTGTCGATTGCCATATCTCATTATCCTTTCACTTTGTGATGGGCGGTGTTCACCCACCCGCGGTCGCTGACCTGGCAGGTTCGGCCCGCGGACGGGGTGGCGTGGTGGATCCGGTGGTCGCCCCATTGGGTGTCGCGCCCGAAACCCCGCTGGGAGCGACAAGGTCCCGCTGCGTGCGCAGCTTCGCCAACTCGGTGGTCACGTCGCGGGCCTTGTCGGGGTTCATCGCCGACAGGATCAGAGCGGCCTTGCTGTCCTTCATTCGGTCCAGGACCTGCAACAGAACCGGCATCTGCAGGTCGTTGAAGATGGTGGCGGCATCGCGTGGTTTCATGGTCTCGTACAAGCGGACCAGACCCTGCCAACTGGCATCGTCACGCAGTTGCCGAGCGTTCTCGAGCGACTCAAGGCGCTTCTGCAAACCCTGAAGCTCCGCCACCCGTGCGGAGAGTTTCTGTTCAGCGGCGGCCAACACCGACTCGCGGGACGCCACGGTCTGCTCGCGAGACTCCAGCTGCTGGCGACGCTCCCGCAATTCCAACAACACGGCCCGTTCGCTTTCGGGTATCGCCGGAACCGGCGGTTCGGCCGGTGGGGCATCTTCCGCGGCCGACCCTTGCCGCCCGGTCTGCTGGGTATCGCCGGATTTGATTGGACCGGTCCCTTGCACGCTTGCGGCGGGGGCCGGTTTCGACACCTCGGGGGCCGACGCCACGGCTGTGCGCACCAGCGAGACCGATTTCATCGCGAGCAGTCCGCCCAGGAGTGCGATCGTCACCGGATGCAGCCGCGGCACCCCGATATGGAGTTTCATCGTGCCATCCTCAGGGCCTTCAGCAGATCCCGTTCGGCCTGGCTGCGGACCCGTGGCTCCGGCGGTTCCTGTCGCGCTGGGGCGGGCGCTTCCGCCGCGGAAGGAAGAAACGCCGATGGCGATTGCGCCAGGCCAGATTGCGCCAAGCCCGAGTGCAGCGGGCCAGCATCAGCCACCAAGGTCCGGGAGGAGCGTACCAGGGCGTCCATGCGGTCCGCCAGGCGCTCGCCGCGCTCCATCAGGAATGCCAGGTCGTCTTTCAGAGCGGTTGCCGCCTCGGCCTGGCGGGCAATCTGGCGCCCGGCTCCATCGGCGGTCGCCCGCAGCCGTTCGATGCCGTTCTCGGCCTGCATTGTGCTGGCGTTGAAGCCCGCGACCAACGCTTCCAAGGTCGCCCGATCGCGCTTCAGCACCCCCAATGCGCGCTCCAGCCGTACCGCGTGGAACAGCGTGGCTCCCAGCATCGCGACCAGAACGAGTTCGATGATCCATTCCATGACGAACATTCTGCGCCGAGATCGTTAACAACAGATTAGCGAGGTCATGATCGATCTCCGGCCTGTACCCGCGGCACTTCGCGTTCGATCCGGACGGCAACGTGGCTCTTGCGGCGACCAACCCTGCCCTCGAACAGAACGACGGCGCCGCAGCGGATCTGCACCGGGGCGCCGGGCCCGGTGTTCAGGATGATCCGCATGCCCGGTTGCAGGGCGACGATATCGCCCAGCCGCAGGATCTGTTCGTCCAGCACCACGTCCAACTCGACGTCCGTGTTCCAGAGCTCTTCCGCCAGATGGGTTTCCCAGATGGAATCGCGGCCGAATTTCTCGCCCATGAACTGCTGCAGAAGCAGTTCACGCACCGGTTCCAGGGTTGCATAGGGGAGCAGCAGTTCCAGCTTGCCACCCCGGTCTTCCATGTCGATGCGCAGACGAGCCAGGACCGCGGCATTGGAAAGGCGGCTGATGGTGGCGAAGCGGGGGTTCACTTCCAGGCGTTCGAACCGGAAGGTGACCGGGCACAGCGGATCGAAACTCGCGGACAGATCGGCCAGCACCACCTGGATCAGCCGCTCCACCAGGGTACGCTCGATGGTGGTGTAGGGCCGGCCCTCGATCCGCATCGCAGCGGTGCCGCGCCGCCCGCCCAGCAGCACGTCGACGATCGAGTAGATCATCGCGCTGTCGACGACCATCAACCCGTAATTGTCCCACTCCTCCGCCTTGAACACCGCAAGCATCGCGGGCAGCGGAATCGAATTCAGATAGTCACCGAACCGCAGGCTGAGGATGTTGTCGATCCCCACTTCCACGTTGTCCGAGGTAAAATTCCGCAAGCTGGTCGACATGATGCGCACCAGCCGATCGAAGACGATCTCCAGCATCGGCAGACGCTCGTATGACACGAGGCCGGAGCTGATGATCTTCTGCATCCCGGTGCGGGCTTCACTGCCCGCGGGACCGTCGTCGAAGCCAAGCAGGCTGTCGATTTCCGCCTGATTGAGGACGCGCGCGGGGAGAGCCGGTGTCTCGCCGTCTTCGGTGGGCTCGGTTTCCGCGCCCCAGGCGGCCGCGAGATCCTCGTCCGACTGCTCCTCGGACCCGCTCATTGGATCAGCATCTGGGTGAAGAGGACGTCGCTGACCTTGGCTGGGGCGGCGGCCGCGTTGGCGCGGGCGATCAGTTCCTCCCGCAGGCGGTAAGTGCCGGCGGACCCGCGCAGTTCGTCGGGGCGCATTTCGCGCATATAGGTTTGCATCATGTCCTGCAGCCGCGGCATGACCGCGCGTACCTTTTCGACGTCGCCGGGTTTCGGCACTTCAAGGCGCGCGACAATCTTGATGTAGCTGGGCCGCTGCGGGTTGCCGTTCAGATTGGCGACGAGCTCGGGCAGGTCGATGTAACTGGGCGGTACCGGTTTCGCCACGGCATCCTTGTTCGGATCCTCATGTTTCATGCCCAGCATGTTCGGCAGGATACCGGTGAACCACAGGCCGGCGCCGATCCCGAGCAACAGCACGACTCCGCCAACCAGAATCAGCAACTTTGCCTTGCCGGATTTCTTTTCCGGAGCGGCATCCCCGTCAGCGGCGGGGGCGTCAGTGGCGGAGGGGGCCAAGCTCATGGCGTGGAACGTGACAGGGGTGTGTTAACGAAGGGTTTTTCCTCCGGGATGAATCTGCATACCGGGCAAATTATGCCGAGGCGTGCCGGGTGCCCTCCCCATTGGGTCCCAATCGGCGGGTGGGCCGGGATGCACGGTTATCGGCGGGTTGGAGGCTGCACTGGTCCGCGGTCCTGGGAGCTTTCCAACTGGCACGTGGGTTGCGTTGCCCGGGTCGAAGCACAACCGACCGGATCCAGCGACCATGGATATTCCAAGCTCTATCGCCGCCTCTCGCCTCGTCGCGCAACAGCGTGCGATCGAAGTGACCGCGGGGAACATGGCCAACGCCAACACGCCGGGGTTTCGGACGGTTCGCGTGCAGTTCACCGATTGGCTCAGCCGGCAGACCAACGCGGATGTGCCGTCCGGTGGGCGCGTCGTTGCCTATACCCAGGACCGGGCCACGTGGCGCGAGACGCAACCCGGTAGCCTGACCTCCACCGGCAATCCGTTCGATCTGGCACTAACCGGCGACGGCTACTTCACCGTCGACACCAAACGCGGGCCGCGGCTGACGCGTGACGGTCGGTTCACACCTTCACCCGACGGACAATTGACCGATGGTGTCGGAAACCCGGTGCTGGACAGCACGGGGCGCCCGATCCAACTCGCGCCCAACGATACCAATGTCACCATTTCCGGTGACGGCACGGTCTCTGGCGTCAACGGCAGAATCGGCAAGATCGGGGTCGTGACGCCGGACGACCCCATGAAGCTCAAGGCCGAGGGCGGCACTTTGTTCGACTCCGAGTCCCCAACCTCGCCGGTCATCCTGCCTGGGGTGGTTCAGGGGATGGTCGAAGGCTCCAACGTGCAGCCGGTCCTCGAGCTGACGAGGATGATGAACGAACATCGGCAGTTCGAGTTCGTCTCCCAGTTCATCCAGTCCGAGGCGGATCGGCAGCAGAAGGCGATCGACAAGATCCTCAGCCCGACCAACCGCTGATCCCGACACTACTCACAGGAAGAGGACACCGATGCGCTCGCTCGATATCGCCGGCACCGGAATGCAGGCCCAGCAGACCAACGTCGAAGTCATATCCAACAACATCGCGAACATGACCACCACCGGATACAAGCGCCGGCGGGCGGAGTTCCAGGATCTGATCTATCAGAACCTGCGCCGCGTCGGGTCGAACAGCTCCGATACCGGCAGCGTGGTGCCGGCGGGGGCACAGGTTGGCCTGGGCGTGAAGACCGCGGCGATCTATCGGATCAATGAGCAGGGCAACCTGCAACAGACGTCCAACACGCTCGACATGGCTATCCAGGGCAATGGTTACTTCCAGGTGACCTTGCCCAGTGGCGACACCGCTTTCACCCGCGACGGCACGTTCGGTCTGTCGCCGGATGGCACGATTGTCACCGCTGACGGGTATACCGTGCAGCCGGGTTTGCAGATTCCACCGGGAGCGACCGGTGTGACGGTCAATACCTCGGGACAGGTGCAGGTCACCTTGGCGGGGCAAACGGCGCCGCAGACCATCGGGCAGTTCCAGTTGGCGATTTTCCCCAACGAAGCCGGGCTGGATGCGCAAGGCGACAATCTGTTCATTGAAACGTCGGCCTCGGGTGCGCCGGTGGCCGGCAATCCTGCCTCCGTCGGCTTCGGGTCGGTGATGCAGGGATTTATCGAGACCTCCAACGTCAATGTGGTCAGCGAGATCACGAACCTGATCTCGGCCCAGCGCGCCTACGAGATGAACAGCCGGGTGATCACGACCAGCGATGACATGCTGTCCACCTTGACCAACCTGCGGTAACGGCCATGCGACGGTTTTCCCTCCTTGCCCTGATCTGCGCGACCTTGCCGGCACAGGCTGCGACGTTGCGTCCGGTGGCCACATTGAATGGCCCGAATGTCTTCCTGCGCGACCTGTTCGATGGCGCGGGACAGCATGCCGACCGCCTGCTGGGCCCCGGGCCCGGACCTGGCGGCCGGTACATCGTGGAATCCGCTCAGCTCGGCGCCATTGCCCGTCAGTTCAGTGTGGACTGGCGTCCGGCGTCCACCGGCGACCGGGTCATGGTGGAGTGGCCCGGCCGCCCGATGAAGCGGGAGGACGCGCTGGACGCCGTGCGCGCCGCCCTGATCGCCAATGGAGCCACGCGGGACTGCCTGATCGAGATGACCGGATTCACGCCGCCGATCGTGCCATTGCATGCCTCACCGCAGCCGCTCGTCGCCCAGTTGGACTACAACACCGGCACGGGCCGTTTCACCGCGATCCTGTCCGTCACCGGCGAGGGTATGGAGACGATCACCACCCGGATCGCCGGACAGGTGGATGAGACGGTGGAACTGCCAGTTCCGACCAGTCGTCTGCACGCCGGTGCTGTCCTGCGTCCGGAGGACGTTCATCTCGCCCGGGTCAGCACCACGCTCGTGCGCACCGAGGTGGCGCGGAGCCTGCGCGAGGCCGTGGGCATGCAGTTGAAACGTCAGGTACAGGCGGGACAGCCTTTGCCGGCGGCGGACCTGATCCGACCGGCTGTCGTGCAGCGTGATTCCCTGGTGCGCATGCAGCTTGAAGCGCGCGGCCTGTCGCTGTCGGGTCAAGGGGTCGCGCTCGAGTCCGGCGCGACCGGCGAGCGTATCCGCGTACGCAACAACAACTCCCTCGCCGTGCTGGAAGCCGAGGTCATCGGCCCCGGGCAAGTCCGTGTCGCTCCCGATACGGTTCCGATCCAGCATGCCACGCGCGTCAGCCGAGCGGTGCAGCGATGAAAAATGTTGCGTCCATTCCGGCGGGGCTCGCGGTCCTGTCGCTGGTGTTGAGCGGATGCGGCTCCCTGACCCGATTGTCGGAGATCGGGCGTCCGCCGACGATGACGCAAACGGCGGATCCGACCAAGGACCCGACCTGGCGCCCGGTCACGATGCCGATGCCAGCGCGCGAACCAACGCCGAATGAGGCAAATTCGCTGTGGCGATCGGGATCCAGGGCCTTCTTCAAGGACCAGCGCGCCGCGCAGGTGGGCGATATCGTCACCGTCCTGGTGGACATGAACGACAACGCCAATCTGAAGAACGTCACCGCCGCCACCCGCGCCAGTTCCGAGACCGGTGGTATGCCGCAGTTCTTCGGGATGGAGACCCTGCTGCCCAAGACCATCACCGATCCCGCCAAGCTGCTGTCGGTCAACAGCGCCAACAACAACACCGGCAACGGCCAGATCCAGCGAAATGAGGCGGTGACCCTGAAGCTGGCCGGTGTCGTCACGCAGGTTCTGCCCAACGGCAACCTTGTGGTGGCGGCGCGCCAGGAATTCCGGGTCAACCACGAATTGCGGGAACTGCAAGTGACTGGGGTGATCCGGCCGCAGGATATCGCATCCAACAACACCGTGAAGCATGACCGGATGGCGGAGGCGCGGATCGCCTATGGGGGGCGTGGGCAGCTTACAGAGGTGCAGTCGGCGCGCTGGGCTCAGCAGTTGATGGATATTCTGTTGCCATGGTGAGCGGAGTGGTCGGCATTCCGGCCAGGGATGCCGACGCGTCCGCGCGTACGTTCAAATCTCCACCGCCTGGTCCGGCAATTTGTTCCTATGACCGGGCGGTGGCGGCGCGATTGCGGCGGGGCGCCACGGCCCCCCGAAGATCCGCCGGCGCCGGTAAGCGAACCTTCCAATGACGTAACGCCGCTCGAACCGTCGTCCGAGCCGGCATCCCACGATCCAGTTCGACGGCGATGGGGATTGGCTTTGGGGGTGCACCATCCCGGACACAAGCCGAATTTCCAGACATCAGGGCAACGTCACCTGGATCGCCTCCATGGGCATGCGGGAGCGGGTGATTCTATGGGCGGGCCGGTATTCCTCGCTGACAAAGAGGATCAGACTCTCTATAGCGCTGTCGCCATGATCGTGCTTCAACCTGCCCCTGCTACCATTCCGCCCGGCCGCCGCGTCTATGCCATTGGCGACATTCATGGTTGTGCCGAACAGCTCGGCCATCTCCACCAGATGATCACAGAGGATCTGGCTCGCCGCCCGATCGAGACCCCCGTGCTGATCCATGTCGGCGACTATGTCGATCGCGGCCCGGACACCGCCGGGGTGCTGTCCCTGCTCTGCAACGGGTCGCCGATTCCGGGCGTCCAGATGGTCAATCTGCTGGGCAACCACGAGCATACCATGCTGGAAGCACTCGGCGGGGAGCGGGCCGCCGCGACAGACTGGCTTTTCGCGGGAGGGCGGCCGTCGTTGGAAAGTTATGGAGTCAATCCGGACTCGCCCCGGAACAGTTGGGCCGCATCGGTTCCGGAGACGCATTTTGCCTTCCTGCGCGGCCTGTCGTTGATCCACCGGGAAGGCGGCTATGCGTTCGTGCACGCCGGCGTCCGGCCCGGGGTCGCCCTGGACAATCAGGCCCGCGACGACATGCTGCGGATGCGCCAGCCGTTTCTTTACTCCGAGTCGGATTTTGGCGCGGTGGTCGTCCATGGACATACGCCGGTGAAGACAGCGGTGGTCCGGCACAATCGCATCGCGATCGACACCGGTGCGGTGTTCGGTGGCCCGCTGACCTGTTTGGTCCTGGAGCATGACACGCTAGGTTTCCTGACTGCCGATCCGGTGCACGAACCCGTCTCCATCGCCCATCGATGACCCGAAACCTCGAGGTCAGGCGATACCCAGGAGCGAGCGAATAATCTGGAGGTTTCCGTGAGGCCGCGCGACGTGGACGCGGCGAAGCGCTCCGAGCTTGACCTTATTGAAGCCGGACTGAACTGAACCGCGGGCCGCGTATGCTATGGGTCATGGCCTGCGCCGTTACTCGCGGCGAATGCGAGTTTGTGCCGATCGACCAATGACGTGGTGGCAGATGCGCGAACGACCGGGGACTAGCGTCGATAGCCAGGCCTGGATCGAATTTTTTGCTGGTTCGGCGCTGGGTGCTTCGTTGGCGACCGAGCGACCCGATCGCGCGCAATGGGCGGTGCCGACCAAGGCGCGGTTGGAACCGGCGAAATGGCTGACCCGCGAGGTCGGTGAGGATACGGCCGACCGGGTCATTGCGCTTACCGAGACATGCGTCGTCGCCGAACTCGACATGCCGATTGTTTTGGCCGCGGCGGACCTGTGCGCCCGGCACAAGCTGGCAACCGCGGATGCCATCGTTCATGCAACCGCGCTGGCGCACCAAGCCGACCAGCCAACCTGTGATCGGCATTTCGAGAATCTGCCCAGCGTGCGCCTGATTCCCACATCAGGTGGGTAGGGACTCAGACAAGGCTAGTTGTATGGTTCCGATTCGGGGCATAACAAAAATCAAGAATTCCGCACCAAGTTTCCATCCCTGAAAAAACTCGATCTTCCCAACGCATAAATCGAGTGCGAAAGTGCAAGCTGCGGTAACCCCCCGCCCTCCGTGGGCAAAGCCCTCTCACTCCAGACCCGGCTTACCAAACCGGTTACGCAGCGCGGAACGATCGGCCTCCGAACCACATGTCCCGCGTGGCAACGACACGTCGCTACGATCGCCCCTCAGACAGCCCGAGAAACCCTTACTGATTAGCCGGTGCCCCCGTCCAAACCTCCCGATACAACGTTACGATCTCCCCCGCATCCGGCACACGCGGATTGTTGTTCGGGCTCCCCGACGCCAGGGCCTGTTCGGCCATCAACGCCATCTTGCCATTCCAGTCGGCCTCGGTGATGCCGAACTCGGCCGGACTCGGCACCGACAGGTCCTTGTTCAGTGTCTCCAGCCCCGTCACCAGCTTCGCCGCCGCGACTGCATCGCTATCGGTCGGCGCTGCGAAGCCGATCTGGCGAGACGCCGCCCCGTAGCGCCCCTCCGCTCCGGACACGGAATACCGCGTGATCGCCGGCAGCAGCATCGCGTTGGACAGCCCATGCGGCACGTGGAAATGCGCCCCGATCGGTCGGGACATCCCATGCACCAGCGCCACCGAGCTGTTGGAAAACGCCAACCCCGCCTGGGTGGCGCCGATCATCATCGCCTCCCGCGCCGCCGCGTTGCGGGGTTCGGCATAGGCGGTGCGGATATGCTTGCCGATCAGCCCCATCGCCGCCATCGCCAGCGCGTCGGAGAACGGGTTGGCGCGCTTGGAGACATACGCCTCCAGCGCATGCGTCAGGCTGTCCACACCCGTGTCGGCGGTGGTGCGCGGCGGCACCGAATATGTCAGCTCATAATCCACGATCGCCGCCAGCGGCAGGGCGCCGAAGCCGTTGATCAGCATCTTCTCGTCGCGTTCGGCGTCGGTGATCACAGTAAAGCGTGTGCACTCGCTGCCGGTGCCGGCCGTGGTGGGGATGGCAATTACCGGCACGGCGCCCTTGTCGGCCGCCACCGGCACCTTGTAGTCGCGCATCTTGCCGCCACCCGAGGCCAGGATCGCCATCGCTTTGGCGGTGTCGATGGGGGAGCCTCCGCCGAAGCCGATCATGCAGTCGTAGTCGGACTGTTGCAGCACGCGGACACCGGCCTCCACCACCGTATCGGTCGGTTCGGGGATGGTGTCGCTGAATACACCGACGGCAATACCAGCGGCTTCCAACGGGTCCAGGCAATGGCGGACCATGCCGGATTTGACCATGAACGGATCGGTGACCACCAAGGGTCGGGATAGGCCAAACTTGGCCAACACCTCGACGATTTGCTTTACGGCGCCACCTGCCACCAACAGCATGCGGGGGGAGGCGATATTGGCGGTCACGGAACTCATGATGGGCTTCTCCGACGCGGACGGGGACGCAGGTTAGAGCGGGGTAGGTGGCGGTGGAAGGGCAGGGTAAAGCCCCTGGTCGGGGTCCCTACCGGAGTCGCACATCTGCGGAACGAATTGCCAGATGCCAACCGAACAGGATGTGGTCAACCTGGCGCGCCTTCTGTTTGCCTTTTGGTGGCACCTCAATCGTCATGCGCCCGGCTTCAGGCGGGCCTGCGCAGTGTTCCGGCAGCAGATCGCCGGTTGCCGTGGCGCGAGGATGCGCCGAACGGCACAGCAAGTGCACATTGACGGGCCGGCGCGCGAACAGATCGTAGATGTCGCTCTCGCG
>Ga0082335_1001050_pt1 | contig 63498 bp, 48 predicted proteins | sample Subgrocontami58m_FD_72375 | JGI IMG/M metagenome (GOLD analysis project Ga0082335, IMG submission 72375) | Subsurface groundwater microbial communities from S. Glens Falls, New York, USA - GMW37 contaminated, 5.8 m (SPADES assembly) (version 2) ... | reverse complement strand
CAGGAAAGGAAAACCTGAGGCATACTATTTCCCGCCACAATTGAATTTTATGGGTAATAACTTTCCATATACATTCTTTGGGCTTGAGCCTGGCACAACGAAGGAAGACGTCAAAAAGTGCCTCAAGAGATGGAATGAAGGTGATAATGGCATCCTTTATCTATCCAAGGCATACAAACTAAAACCCGGAACAGGCTGGAATGTTCCAGGAGGTATATTACACGCCCCTGGCTCCTTTGTTACATATGAGCCACAGAAGGCATCTGACGTCTTTGCCTTGTTCCAGTCTATGGTTCAGGGTAAATATGTCCCGCGTGAGATGCTTGTAAAGGATGTGCCAAAGGAGTTACATAATGACCTGGACTATATTATGAGTATGATTGACTGGGAGGCAAATGTTGACCCTGAATTTGTAAAGCATCACTATCTTGAGCCTAAGCCTGTAGAAGATATTGGGACTATGAAGGAGAAGGGGTATGTAGAAAACTGGATTACTTACGGGGCAGAGGAATTCAGTGCAAAAGAACTTACGGTATTTCCTGGCAGAAAAGTCAAGATACGTGATAAGGCTGCATATGGTTTAATCCTGGTCCAGGGTAGTGGAACTATTGGAAAGATGGAGGTTGAGACACCTACTATGATAAGGTTCGGTGAGGGGACATTAGATGAACTATTCGTCTCTTGTGAAGCGGCGTGCAATGGTGTGGCAATCAGAAATACAAGTAGTACTGAAAACCTTGTCATGTTAAAACACTTTGGACCTGGAAACCCAGATACTTCTATATGATGCTCCTATGCCTACTGATGGGCTTGGCATGAACTTTTTTCAAAAAAAATCAAAAAATTCCGACGAAACTTATATAGGAAGGGATAGTGTTAGAGATACGATTCGTTATCTTAACAAATGGATCCCAGTTTACCAAAAATAAAAATATTGCAATCATACCTGGAGATGGAGGATTTACTGTACTCAGGTGTGTGAAAGACATCTCTCTAATCTCCCTTCCTAACGAAAAATCAGGCAAAAGACAAAGTATTGTCATGCATATTACGTAATACATTGAAATGAAATTAGTTACAACAATATATCCTGACGGAAAAGTTGTCACTCATAACTCTAATATTTTCAATAAGATACAACTTTAACTGTTAATTAATTGTCACAATGCGGGTAGATGAGTGCCTGAAAAATGAAGGTGGGAAATTGATTTTGAAAATTTTTTAAAATTTTTTCTACTTCAAAATAAAAGAGTTATGAAAAAATATCAGTAAAAATTGAATTTTTTTTTCAATCGTGGCATGATTCTTGCTATATAGTAAGATAGAAGTAAGGAAAGAAAGAGATTTTTCCCTCAATCTTTCCATGTTGTGGAAAATATTCTTCCACTATTAAGAAAAATTGGAGAAATAATATGGAAGGTTTACTGAAACCATCTACTAAAGCAAATACAGGATTATTGAGACAACTTAATAAAAGCCGTGTTCTGGGGTTAATCAAAAAAGAGACGGATCTGTCACGATATGATATAGCGAAAAGAATGAGGATTAGTCCCACAACAGTTTCTTTAGCAGTAGAGGAATTGATTAGAAGCAATCTGGTCATAGAATCAGTAAGGCGAAATACTGTAGCTGGTAGAAAACCTGGAAATTTACGGCATAACCCGGATGCAGGTTATGTTGTGGGAGTAACAATTGAATCTCCTATTACAGGGGTTAGGATGAACCTGGATGGCGAGTTACTTCAGCAGGAGAAAGCCGAGTTTAAAATAGGCGACAGCCTTGCATTTGGATTGTCACAGACATCCCTTGTTTTAAACAGACTCATCCAGCCAACCATGGGCAACGGCAATAAAGTATTAATGATCGGAATGGGTGTTACAGGTTTTGTCGACCCTGAGAAGGGAATTGGAATGTTTTCTCCACCCTTTGGATGGAAGGATGTCCCATACAGGGAACATTTTGAGGACAAATTTGGCATACCGGTTTATGTGGATAACCATGAAAGGCAGGCAGCTATAGCCGAGAAAATATTTGGCGCTGCTAAGGGCAGTCATAGTCTTCTATATATCAGGGTAGAGAATGGGGTAGGCGGAGCGATTGTTCTGGATGACAAAGTTTATCGCGGGAAGCACTTCTTTGCCGGTGAAATAGGCCACACAGTAGTTTTAGACGGCGGGCCCAAGTGCAGATGTGGAAACACTGGGTGCATAGAGGCGCTTTTCTATAACGAAGTTCTTGCTGAACAGGCAAGGGCTAAGGCTATGAATAAGGATAGATTAAACCAGAGCGGATTGAAGGCGGTTGATATCCTGCGAATTGCCGAGGGGGGAGATGAGGGTGTTAAAGATGTTTTGGCAGATGCAGCAGGTTATTTAGCAAGGATGATTGCCAATCTGATAAATGCCTTTGACCCTGAAGTCGTTGTTCTCAAAGGGAGCCTTTTTGAAGAAGGGGAATTGTTCTTCAGGCTGGTTAAGGAAGGGATATTCAGAGATGTTTTTAAGATGATGGCCCGCAGATTGAGGATTGAAAAGGCTCAGATAGGGGAATTAGGAGGCGCTATGGGAGCAGGTGCCTTTGTATTAGAGAAACTGCATGGTTTTCCGTCAAGATTATTGGAATCAAATGCATCCTGATACGGTTTATTACAGGGCAAATCTGACCAGGAAAGGAGGCGGCAAAATAGGGAAGGTTAAGAAAAGGTAAGCCCTTTGTTGTGGAATAAGACCTCGCAGATTAATGTGGGATGGAGAAGAGGTCTTGAGTAATAGAGATGTGCCACAGTGGCACAAGGAAAAGGAGGTTTAAGATGGATAGATTTAATAAATTGTTTGTAGGAGTAGTATTGGCAGTAGGTCTATTGTGCGTGGGATTCGCTACCACAGGAACCGCTGATAATAATACGGTTTTTCTGCTAAGCACGCAGGGAGGGGTGGTTTTTGATGCTCCATGGGATTATGTAAAAGCAGGGTATTCCCCTGAACTTAACTTAAATGATATTACTGTTGAGTGCTGGGTGAATCCTGTTGCTATTGACCCTCGCACTGGCCTTCCGCCAGGAAGAATGGAGCTGGTAGGTAGAAGTTGGAGTGTCCCATACGCACTGTGGAGATGGGAGACAGGGACGGTCAATTTTATGGTGTTTTTCCCTTCGGTCGGCGGTATCCAACCAAAGCAAATTACGTCCACGAGTGTTGTGCCTCCTGGTGTATGGACACATGTTGCAGGGACATATTCTTCGTCAACAGGTGAATTAAAAATATATGTGAACGGAGTGCTGGAAGGGACTAACAACATAAGTACACATACGGACATCACAAGTCTGGTTCCTTTTGTAGAAGTTACTGATTTGACTATTGGGACAACCGCATGGGATTACCCATTTCTCAACATCTTTTTTGGTTTGATGGATGAGATTCGTATATCCAACGTAGCCAGGGACCCGAGTGAATTTCTTACGAGGGACGGCGAGTATGCACAGGGATATGACAACGGCTACGACGATGGCTATGCAGATGGCTTGGCGGTTAACAATGCCGCTCTTCTCGACATGCTGCCGCCAGGTATCAGGAAGAATGTAGAGAAACAGCAAGGATTTGCCAAATAAGCAGGATAAGACATTGTCAATGAACGTGTTAATATCCTGTAAAGGGAGCGAGTAGGAAGAGGGGCTCATTCAATGAGCCCCTCTTTACCTGTTATTAGAGAGGTGGGAACGGTTATTATGAAAATAAAAAAATTCATAAGAGGTTTCGTTCTATTCGGTTTGATTGCCGGTGTTTTTGGTAACGCCGGCTTTTTATATGCCGGTAATGAGACTGTAATATCGGACTTTGAGACGCCTCTTGACGTTAAGTTATGGTCTCTGAGCATTCCGGGTCAGCCGGGCGAGAAACCGGAACAGGCAAGGATAGAACATGGGACAAAAATCACTGCTCATGGCAAAGGTGCTATGAAATTCAGCATGGTATTTCAGTCTGAAGGACATGAGCGGATGAATTTTGAAAAGGCTACAGACCTTCCAGTGATAGACCCATCTAAAGACGGGCTTGAATTCTCCATTAATCCGGATGATATGGACAAGCAGAATTATGACCTGAAAATATTTCTGGTTGACAACAGCGGCGAGGTCTGGGTGTACGGGGTAGTCTTTACTTCTCTGGCAAAAGGATGGAATCAGTTAAAAGTGGGACTTAATGAGTTCAGGTTTGCATGGGGAGGCAATGGCGATGAGAGTAATGATGGGTTGATTGACGGCAATAAAATCGGGCTGATGTGGTTTATGTTTTCTGACGAGCTGGCAATCCAGACCGGCAAGGATGTCCCTGTAACGGCTGTCTTTTATTTAGACGATGTAAAATATATCCGGGGTATAACAAAAGAATCTCAGAATCGTTCTCCCCCGGCAGAAACGCGGTCTATAGAAAAATCCGATAAAGACATCAAGGCTGTCAATCTGCCTGAACTGAGTTATTTTGAGTCTGAGGATGATTTCAGCAGATGGATGTCAAACGAAGGCGTAAAACTGGAACTTTCAACAGAGCATGTCACACAGGGGCAATATTCTGCCATGCTCACTTTCCCTGTTCCGTCTCCTCCTGAGAAACAGACAAGAATTATTTCCCTGAAATATCCGGCTTATAGTTCCATGGACTGGTCGGATTACGGGATGCTGACCGTTGATTTCTATAACCCAAATGATTTTACTGTCCGTCTTCTTCTGGAAATACCCGGGCTGGTAGCTTTACACTTTGAGATGCCTCCCTCCCGGCAATTTATACTGAGGGCATCGCTTTTAACCCCCATAGATTTTTTAAATGAGGAGAGTTCCTACCCTGTTGATAATGCAATGGAGCTCAGACTCTCTACGAATTTTTTTACACCCAATCCTGCCGACTCCCCTGATATTGTCCCTAAGACAGATAAAGTAACAATCTTTATTGATAATATGAGACTGCTCAGCAAGAAAGAGGCGACGGATTTCATTGAGAAGTTATGTCCGATTGAACCCAAGAAGAAGGTAAGCACAGGTCCAGCCAGAGAGTTCCCACCAATGAGTGAAGATGAGGTATCACGTTTCCGGAATCTAAATATCTTCTGGATGGATAGGAGTGATATAACTGACCAAGCAGCCAAAAATGAATTTGCCAGAGAATTTGCCACAGCCAGGGTCATTACCGGCTACGGGTTAAATTTTCGTGTAGGTAAACCTGAATCTCTTAATGAATTAAAACGGTATGATATAATAATATTTGATGATATTGACTCAACCGTGTTTACCCAGGAGCAACTGGAAATGGTAAAGCAGTATTACCATGAGGGTGGTGCAGTTGTTATGCTCGGCGGCTGGGCAAGTTTCGGCGGTCACGGTACACCGTCCGGGCATAATAAGAATGACGGCTATAAGAATACACCAATAGAGGATATCCTCCCGGTAGAACTTCTGCCTCCGCCTGATGACTGCAGCGGGGGTATGGAACTGGAGGTAACAAATCCGGGGCATGCGGTCATGAAGAATATCCCATGGGAAGAGGTACCTGTTAAATGGTACAATGTAGTCGTACCAAAAGATGAGGCAGAGGTACTTGCCATTGACTCAAATGTGGAGGGTAAGGTAACCCCTATTATAGTAGTAGGTGAGAGGTCTCTTGTTTTTGCTTCTGTAGATTGCCGGGGGGGCTCTGCCATGCTCAATTGGAAGCCATGGGAACGGTTCGTTATTCAGGGATTGAATTATATTACGAAAGAGAAAAAAATAGCAAGGAAAATAGACTCCAGGCCGTTAGATGTAAATGATGAAAAAGTAAAAACTTCACCGCAAGAATCAAAGGCATATCCTGAATTTGTGCCACTTTCTGAGAGAGACTTTATTTTCATGCCTACATCACATTCATCATGGGCTGATGAGGTTATAATGAGCCCTCTTTTTGAAGAACTCGGGTTTTTAAAATATGGATATGGGCCGGTTATGATGTGGTATCCGGAGTCCTCGTTTACGCGGGTAAATTACGGAGGATACGGCATTGACCTTAAATCCACCTGTGTGCCCCAATTCAAACACTTTGCCGAGATGCATATGCCTTTCTTTGTAGGGACGTTCAGCGGCTGGGAGGCTGGACAGCCTCTTGATATACGTCTGGAAAGGTCAAGGAAGGTTACTGAGTGGGCTAATGAGATTGGCGGGAAATACTTTCTGGGTGTGCGCTGGGGTGAGAGCGACGGTATTGCCTATTATTTCAAGACTGTTCAGGAAAAGACAAACAGGATTGAGAGGGCAAACGCCTATATTAAACTGGTAAAAGAATTGAGAGAAAGGACAGGCGTGCCTCCCGGCAAGTTACTCATCACGTATCCGTCTCTATTCTTTAACTACGGTATGGATTTTGAGGCGGGGGTAGATGTAATTAACAGGGTAACGCCCGGCCAGTGGAATAATCTGGAGATTAACGTTGCCCAGCTCAGGGGAGCAAGCCGGAGTTTCAAGGGGACCCGCTACGGCATGGGTACTGCAACAGACCCAGCCTGTCATACGCCTTCCTACTATGATAAAAAAAGCGGGAGGTATGACGGTATCAAAAAAATGGATTACTCATGGAGATGGTCGCAGGAGGATATATTCAAATTCTGGATACATAATTACTATAACGGCGGAGGTTACCTTGACTCGTATTACCAGCCTCCATTGGCTGACGGCAAGGCTACCGAATATACGGGGACAATATTGAAATTTCTTGATTTTGTTGATGATAATCCAAGGGCCAAAGACATAGTAACAAAAATAGCGATAGTTCGTAGCAAGGGTGATTTATGGGGTGGAAGCCACGGTATAAAATTAGAGGATAACCCTCACGGCCAAAAGGCTCAGGGGTTCGGCAACTGGGTGCCCGGAGGCATACCATTCAAAGAAGAGGCAGATTTTAATTACCTCAATCTCTTCTTCTCTAACTTTTCTGACGATTGTATCTATACCAAATCACTCTGGACAGGGACGCCTTACGGTACTGTGGACATTATATATCCTGCTATGAAATTAGAAGATATGAAGCGATATGACTGTATAATCTTTTTGGGCTTTCACAGGATGGATTCTGTAAGGGAGGATTTCTTTGATGACCTGGCAAGGTATGTAGAAGGTGGTGGGATAGCATTACTTTCTGCTGACCAGTTGAAAGATAGCTGGGATAAATTTGATTCGGAAAGGATAGGGAACCTTTTTGGGGTAGAGATATCAAATTCCAAGGTTATGATTAGTGATTCAGTAGAAGTGAAAGATGAAAGCATATTGAGATTAGACAAAAGAATATATAACATAGATTCTGAAATGAGATTAAAAGACGAAAAAGAACCATGGACATATAAGGTCAAGACAGGTAGAGCCAAGGTTATTGCTGAAGATAACCAGAGGACTCCGTTGCTTCTTATGAATAGTTATGGTAAAGGCTATGCCTTCCTTTTTACATCTCCTACCCTATCTATTATCCCGCCTGTTGGGGGAAACGGCCTTGTTCAGGATGTTATAGACAAGATGGCAAAATATAAAGGTTTGCCTGTAAGTATCTCTCCAGCAAGTGAGAATGTGGAGTTTTTACTCAGCAAGACAGGCACTGATAAGGCAACAATCTTTATAATGAATCACGGCCCTCAGGACTGGGATGGGGACGTAGTGATAGACCTATCCCATGTAGGGTTAGACAAAGGCATGGGAAAGAAAATAATTGCAAAGGTATCTCATGGATACGATAAAACTGAAGAGATAGTACCTCAAATAGAGAAGATAGAAAACAGGTTGAGTATAAAAGGACTGTCTATAAAGGGTGATACAGGAGATTCTTATGCCTATCGCCAGGCAAACTTTGCCCTGATTAGATTGGAGTAATTATGAAAAGATTTTATTTGATTTTACTAATGCTACTATTAGGGCTATTCGGCTGTGCCAGAGAAAAACCTGTAGAGAAAGAGACTATCATAAGGTTTTTTAATCCACAGGGCCTCAGTGAAGAAATAGCGATTATGAAAGAGATTGTCAATAAGTTTGAAGAAGACAATCCTGATATAAAGGTCAAGATAGATTCAGGGGGAACGCCGGATAAGATTTTGGTGGAGATTGCAGGCGGTTCTCCTCCCGACGTTTTTCTTACCTGGATGGAAAAGGCGCCCTTGGCAGAGAAAAATGCTTTGATGGTACTTGACGATTATGTCAAGAAATATAACGTGAATCTGAGTGACTATTTCCCATGGGCACTTGATTTTTCAAAATACAAGGGTAAACTTTACTGTCTGCCCGTAAACATGCACATTAGCGTTGTCTTTTATAACAAAGACATGCTCAAAAAAGCAGGTATTCCTTATCCGGAAGCATCATGGACATGGGAAGATTTTCACAAGATAGCCAAAGGATTGACCATGGACACTGATAATGACGGAAGACGAGACCAGTTCGGGGTTCAATTGGCTTCTTTAAATCCATGGCTGCTTCCTAACCATGGGCACATAGTTGACATGGAAAATAAAAAAGTTAATGTCAAGAGCAAGGAAGTGATAGAGTCTTTAAAGTTCGCTTACAGACTGTATCAGGATGCGTGTCCGACGCTCTCTCAGATGAAGACGTTTGGCGGGGTGGGTGAAGTGGACCCTTTTATGAGTGGAAAAGTAGGCATGCTTGTTCAGACTGCGGCGTATGCAAGCATTTTCTCCCAGATTAAGAATTTTAACTGGGACATAGCGCCTTTACCGGTACCCCCCGGCGGCAGGAGAGTAAACGTTATATCAGGGGACTGGCTGGCCATTCCCGCAGGCACTAAACATCCGGATGAGGCGTTCAGGTTTGTGAAATATTACTGCGGCAAGGAAGGAATGAAGATACTCTCCGAACACAAAAGACTTGTCCTGCCCTTTAAAGAAGCTGCCCTTGGTTCTCTTGTCCCTCCTCCGGAAAACATAACATATTTAAGCAATATCTTTAATGAACCTTATACCTTTGACCTTTTTCACGGACAGGGGGATACAAGATGGAGCCAGGTAGTGGATGTTTCCTACAGATGGTGGGAATTAATTCTGTTGGGCAATGTCGGGTTTGATGAAGGCATTAATAAAATGGAAGAAGAGATGAATCGAAAATTGAAGCAAATCTTAGGTTCTGTAGAGTAAAAGGCAAGTGTAATGAAAAACGGGGAAAAAGGTTTTACTCTCATAGAACTTTTGGTCGTGATTGCTATTATCGGATTATTGGCATCAATGCTGCTTCCCGCACTGAAGGATGCCAGGGAAAAGGCTAAGCAGGCGAGGTGTAAGAGTAACCTGCGGCAGATAGGGATGGCAATGAATCTGTACATACAGGATTGGGATGGCTTTCTTCCTGCTTTACGGCCAAATGTGTTTGTATTCCTTGCACCTTATATGGGACACCCTGAGGCAACCACGGGAGCCGTAGCAGAATATCTGCAGGTATATGTTTGTCCCACAGGTGAGCCAAAGAATTCTTCTACTTACCGGGGCAGGTGTACCTATTCATACAATCAGGGATGTGTGAGTGATTCTGCAGATGCTTCTCCATATGATTATGATGAGGGGGATAAAATCTCTATGATTAGCAACCCAAGTCAAAGAATATTTATGATGGATGGAGTTGTTGTGACAGGGGGAGGTTATTTCCAGGATAACGCTTGGTGGACTTTTCCTACTGCCAATAACTGGGCCTATCATAGTGGAGGAGGTAATTTTGTATTTGTAGATGGACATGTAGGATTCTATATGTTAAAAAATATGCCTACAGATACAAATTTTTGGGGCAACTCTACTACTAATGACTAATTACCTTTTCTCTACGGACAACTTTAAAGAAGACAATTAGTCCTGCAATTTCTGAGATGTTGTGCAATAAAGCAAAGGGACCGCATGTGCGTGATGATTAAATGTAGCGTAAAAAGAAAGGACGTAAAGAATAATAAAAAATTGAAGATAACAGAAAAAATTATGTTGGTTGCTGTTGTGTTATCTTTAACAGGCACAGGTTTGTTTCAAAGAGATGTTTCATTTGCCGGCAAAGAGAGATTGCCGGCAGGTGAAACACCCTTGTCGGAAAATGAGTCTTACAAGGTCGACTCGTTGCCTGAATTGAGTTATTTTGAAACAGAGGAAGATATCAATAAGTGGAAGTTAGAAAAGGGTCTAACCTTAGAACTTTCAACTGAACATGTTACCCAGGGGGGATATTCCGGAAAACTCACCTTCCCAATGCCCTCATCGTTATGGGTAACAACACCTATCGCCTCTTTACAATATCCGGGCTATCAATCCAAAGATTGGTCAGATTATGGAATGCTATCAATAGATGTCTATAACCCCAATGATTTTACCATAGAACTCCAATTCACTATTCCGGAACTGGTCAAAGGAGAAGAACACATTTACATCCCTAACTATACCCCGTCTTATTTACCATTCTGCAGGATACCGCCTTCTTCTGTCTTTACTTACAGGGTAAACCTCTTCATGCTCACCCCATTTTTATCTGCCGAAGAAAGGTGGGCTGTTAACGAGGTAAAAAGTTTTGGTATTGGTCCCATTACTACCCTTCCTGAGAATCTATCAAAAAAGGGGAAGGAAGTTCATATATTTATAGATAATCTTAGATTACTTACCAAGAAAGATGCCAGGGACCTTATAAACGACGAATTATGTCCTATTGAACCCAGGAAAGTTGTGCCCCAAGAAATTCCTATTGTTAAAGATGAAAAAGTTTCCGATAATGTAGAGAAGGAAGTCAATCTTCCTGAAAATTCCGTCCCGGTGAATGAGAGGGATTTCAACTTTATGTATGTGTCTCATGATTGGGGGAACTGGCGTGATAGTGTCGTAACTCAACCTCTTTTTGAAGAGATGGGTTTCTTTAAGTCAGGTTACGGCCCGGTAATAGTTGACTTTCCCGTATGGATTATAGAAAAGACAGAGGCAACAGTTCTGATCCAGCCTCAGGACGTTGACCTGTGGACACTCTGTGTCCCGCATTTCAAGCAATTGGCTGAAAAAAGGATACCTTTCTTTGTTAGTGTAATCGGGTTCAAGATACTTCAGCCGCACCAGATATATATGGAAAGGATAAGCAAGGTTATAGAGTGGGCTAATGAGATCGGCAGGGAATATTTCCTGGGAGTAGTCCTTTATGAGACACCTGCTGCTGTTAGCTACTACTCTGTCAAGGTTACTGACAAGAGAACAACCCGGCTCCAGAAGGCAGATGCTTATGTTGAAGTATGGAAGAAATTAAAAGAGGAAATAGGCCTGCCTTCCGGCAAACTGGTTATCGGAATGCCATCCTTCTTTTGGTCAGAAGAATTATGTGCGGAAGCAGGCACAGATATACTTATCAGGGAGATACCCGCCCACTGGAATAACTTAGGTCCTATTGCTTCCCATTACCGGGGATTGAGCCGCAGTTTTAGTAATAAAAAGTATGGTATGACTATAGCCCCTGACCCGCCGCCTACACAGGCCTTTTATCCTGATGAGCCATGGGCTAAATATTATGATTCAGGGACGCTTCGTTATCTTGATGAAGGAGAAAAGCCCTCGGATTACGAAGGATATCCGAGATGGCTGCCGGAAGGGATTTTTAAATTTTATGTATGGTCCTATTATCAAGGAGTAAATTATCTTAGTTATTCCCAACTGGAGCGTCCTTTAGCCGGAAACAGGATTACTGATACGGGTAAAATGACACTCAAGTTCCTTGACTTTATTGATAATAACCCGAGAGGTAAAGATATTGTGACTAAAACAGGCATAGTCCGTAGTAAAGGGTGTGTCTGGGGAGGGGCAAAGCATCATTATCTAGATAATAATCCAAAAGGATTAGGTCACCATCCCTATGGTAAAGAAGATATGGATTATGTTTATCTTAACCTTTTCTATCCTGATTTTTCTGATAATGCGGCACTAACTAAGATGCTCTGGACAGGCACTCCTTATGGAGCAGTGGATATCATTTATCCCAGGATGAAATTAGAAGATATGGAGAGATATAACTCTATCATTTTCTTTGGCTATAACCGGATGGATTCCGTAAGGGCAGATTTTATCAATGACTTGATGAAATATGTTAGGGACGGAGGAGTAGTTCTTCTCTCTATTGACCAACTTAAAGGTATTAAAGATGAACTTAATTTAGATAATTCAGAAAATTTTATAGGCACAAAAGCCTTTCCAGATAAAATGGAAATCAAAGATTATATAGAAGTAACCGAGGAAACCCCTTTTAGGATAGATAAGAAAAGATACTCCATTGCTCCCATAAGGGAGTTCTATAGAGGAGAAAAAGAAAGCCCTTGGGTATATAAAGTCACTCCTATAGAAGCAAAAGTAATTGCCCGGGATTCCCGGGGCATCCCTATCCTTCTCTATAATAAATATGGCAAAGGCTATATTATTTTCTTTACTTCTCCTACCCTATCCATGATTCCGGGAGAGAAAGGCAAACCTTTTGAGAGAAGTAAATTCGTTGAAGATATTATTGATAAGGTATGCAGATATAAGGATATTCCCGTAGAAATATCTCCCAAGAATGATAATGTGGAATTCCTTTTAAGTAGAAAAGTGGATAAAGAGGCGACTATCTTTATAATGAATCATGGACCGGACAGGTGGCAGGGGGATATAGTTATTAATTTAAAAGAGGCAGGCTTGAGCGAAGGCATAGGAAAGAATATTTCCGGGAAAATAGTAAAGGGTTACGAAAATATAAAAGAGATAACCCCTGAAACAGAAAAAAGAGGAGATAACCTGATTATCAAAGGGATAATTATAGAAGGGGACACAACATATTCTCCTGCCTTTATTCAAGCAAGGTTTGCTTTGATAAAACTTTGCGCTGGGCCTTAGAAAGCTAAAATCATGGACAAGGTTAAAAATAAGACGATTCCAATCTTTATCATTTTTATACTTTTTTTATCAGCAGGATGCCGGATAAAAGAAAAAGATAAAACAGAAATACGGATCGCTTTTTGGGGTGATGTAAAAGAAATACAGGCAAAAACAGAAACATTGAAAGAATTCGAAAAAGAACATCCGGAGATAAAAATAAAGTTAGAGCACTCTCCTTTTCAGGGTTATCGGGAAAAAATATTGACCCAGATGGCCGGCGGAGCTGCTCCGGATATTATAGAAGTGGGTTCTGGATTTGATTCAGCTTTTTTTGTTGAGCGAAATGTATTAATGGACCTGATGCCGTATATAAAGCAGGATAATAAGTTAAATTTAACGGACTTTTACCCCAGAACAATAGAAGTATTCAGCAGGGACAACAGATTATACGTCATGCCTTTTGGATTTGAACCTCATGCAGTGTATTATAACAAGGACCTTTTTGACAAGGCAGGTGTGCCTTATCCTACTGATGATTGGGATTGGTATGACCTGTTGGATAAAGCCCAAAAACTTACTGTAAAAGACAAAGACGGTAAAGTAGTGCAATGGGGTTTTCATTGCTGGGCATGGGCTATTACCCCCAGTAACGGCGGTCTTGAGGTGGATGATAGGTTTCATCCTAAAAGGTCTACACTTGACGAGCCCGGCACAATTGAGGCCTATAAGTTTTACGTGGATATGGTGCACAAATACAAAGTTATTCCCTCTTCGGAAACTTCAGAACAGTCAGGCATGAGCTTTGTTCAAATGTTTATGAGTGGCCGTTTGGCAATGATTTATACAGGGTTTTGGGAGTTAGGTAATTTCAGGCAAGCTAATTTTGACTGGGATATAGTATTATTCCCGAAAGGTCCTAAAGGTAATCCGTGGCATCCAATAGGAGTAATCGGATTTGCAGTAACGAAGGAGAGCAAACATCATAAAGAGGCATGGGAAGTACTCAAGGCTTTAACCGGCGAGAACGCCCAGAAGATAAGAGTAAGATACGGACTGTCATTAGCCCCTGTTAAAAAGGTGACTGAAGAGTGGATAAATTCCCCAAAGGAAAGGCCGTTTAATAGAAGAAGAGTAGTAGAGGAAAGTATAAAGCGAGGAATAGTCTCAATATATCATCCCGACTGGCCATATGTAATGGAGACAATATACCGGGAGCCGATGTATTTAGCTATTGACAAAGGGACAAAGCCGGTTGAAGAAGCTGTAGGAGAGATTGTGCCGAAAGTAAACGAATTTTTAAGGACGCACCCTTTAAATAATTAATAAGATATGGAAGTAACAAAAAAGGGTTATTTATAAAAGGTGACACAACAGATTCTTGTGCCTATCGTCAGGCAAACTTTATTTTGGTTAAAATAGAATAACGATTAAAGAGGACTCTGGGATAAAAGGACGTTGCGGAATTTGTTAAGGAGAACACCCTGATGGAGGGAGGAATAGATGAAGGTACTTCTTACCGGCGGGACCGGATTTATAGGAAAGGCTGTGCTTTCAAGATTAGACAGGAAACATGAAATTAGTATTTTCGGAAGAACTAAACCAGAACCAAAATATGAGTTTGTTAAAGGTGATCTTAGAAATTTGGAAGCAGTTATCAGGGCAACAAACAACATTGAAGCAATTATTCATCTGGGTGCAGTCCTTGTTGATAAAGATCCTGTTGAAACTATGGAAATCAATACAATGGGGACCTTCAATCTCTTGGAGGCCGCGGTAAAGAACAATGTAAAAAGATTTGTCTTTGCTAGTAGTGTTCAAGCGATGGGTGATGCAGTTTATTTACCGATAAATGAAGATCACCCCTGCAAGCCAAAAAACATCTATGGCTTAAGCAAACTTATGGGTGAAGAGCTATGCAGTTTTTACAGTCGGCTCTATAATCTTAGCACTATCTCTCTGAGAATAGGGGGGGTTTTAGACTGGAAAGACTTATCTAAGAAACCAGGTGACTGGCCTGAAATACTTTGGAGTTGTGTGGATGTCCGGGATGTTACTCACGGAATCGATCTCTCATTGGATGTTGAAGTGACAAAAAATGAGATATTATTTATCACCGCAGCCGATCAGTTCTCAGCAGAAAGCATCCCAATACTTGTAAAGAAACATTTTCCCAGGGTAAAAATTTCAAAAGATTTCCTCTCGAGAGAAAGGGCTTCCTTCTTTGATATATCAAAGGCAAGAAAGGTTTTGGGGTATCAACCAAAGTATGATTATCATACTTATATTGAGTTGCAGAAAAAAGGAATAGCTCATGAATGAGATAGATAAAGCAGTCATATTTAAAGGACCAAGGGAAGTCGTAGTAGAAAAAATAGATTTTCCCTCTCTAAGCGAAAATGATATCCAGATAAAAAATATATTTACGGGTATTAGCATAGGAACAGAAAGATGGGTACTTACTAATCAATACGAACCCTTAAAGGATAAATTCCCCATTATACCTGGGTATCAGGTTGTAGGTGAAATATATAAAATGGGGAAGAAGGTAAAATGCTTAAAGAAAGGCAATCTGGTAGTAAATGGATGGGTAGGTTCTATTAAAACAGTTCATAACTTTACCTCTGGTTGGGGTGCTCATGCAACTTACTCTATATTCAATTGGAAGGGTGCGATTCGACTTCCAGAAGAGGTTAATCTACAAGAGGCTGCACTTTCCCCATTAGCTGCTGTGGCTTTTTTGGGAGTAAAAATGAGCGAGGTAAAAAGAGGGGATTTGGTCTGCGTTATTGGACAGGGAATAGTGGGACAGATGGCTGCCCAATTATCAAGATTGAGAGGAGCAAAAGTTATTGCCTGCGATCCGATAGAACAGAGAGTGGAGTTATCATCAGCCTATAGTGCAGATAGGGCTATCAACCCTGGGAGTATGAATTTAAGAGATATTGTAACAAAAGAGAAATTGGAAGGGGCTGATATTATCATTGATACCTCGGGAAATGCTAAACTAATAGATGATTTACTTGATATTCTTTGCTCCAAGGGAAAGATATGCCTACAGGCCTGCTATCCGGGTGTCTCTACAAATCCTGAAGTATTAAAAACCCATTTTCAGGATATATATAGTAAACATCCTAAACGGCCAAGGTTTATTTGCCCGTCAGGATGGGAATACGAGGACCATAATGAAATAATTCAATTACTTTTAAAGAGAAAGATCAGAATATCGCCTTTAATTTCCCATTGCATAAGCAGCGATAATGCTCCGGAAACCTATCGCTTGATGCTTGAGGAACCCCAAAAGATACTGGGGATAGTTTTGAAATGGACCTAAAATTAACCGCTTAAGTTAAGAATGGCAGGATAGAAGTAGAAGGAACAGTCGAGATTGACAAAGGAGGAGTTATCTTACGAAGTCAGGCTATAAAAGATTTTCAGAATGACCGATTTGGTATGTTTATACACTGGGGGCTATATACAGTTGATGGTCTTGATTGCTGGAAGATGCATAATATGGGTATCCCGGTAAAAGAGTATATCCAGAGATTTGAACCGCGGTTTAAGGCCGAGAGATTCAATGCATGTACCTGGGCCAAGATCGCAAAAAACGCAGGGTGTAAATACGTAGTCATGGGAGCTCGGCACCATGAAGGTTATTGTCTCTGGAATACCAAAACGACGCGTTTTTCCTCATCGCATATGACACCGAAACGGGATTTTATAGCTGAATATGTGAAAGCTGCCAGGGCCGCAGGATTAAAAGTTGGCTTTTATTATTCACTGCTGGACTGGCGCTATAAGAGTTATTTTGACGGACCGAGGATAGACCCAAAGGCATGGCAAAAATTGGTTACTATGGTTCATGAGCAGGTGCGGGAATTAATGACAAATTATGGCAAGATAGATATTCTATGGTATGATGGTGCATGGCCAGATGATTGGAGTTACCTACCTATTGATGATGAGGTTGCTGAAGCATGGCAGAGTCATAAGCTCAATGCTATGGTCAGAAAACTGCAATCTGGCATTCTGATTAATAACCGTTCATATCCCCTTTCCGGAGGGGATTTCGGAACCCCAGAGCAGAAGATAACCCCTGAAGACCGGCCGTGGGAATTATGTGATACCATGGGAGATTTATGGGGTGCTGCATCTCAGGATTTGAATAGAAAGACTCCACGCGAGATTATCACAAGGCTTATTACCTGTGTATCACTTGGTGGTAACATGCTGTTGAATATCGGGCCAAAGCCTGACGGGACTGTACAGCAGTGGCAGAAGAGAATCATGGAAAAGATCGGGATATGGATGAGGAAACACGGCGAGGCGATCTATGGCTGCCGCGGAGAATGGAAGTCACCCTTTAATAACGGACTTGCACCCTGGAGGACTACCCGTAAAGGCAATATATTGTATCTGCATCTCCTGCGTTATCCTGGACCTGAATTTAGTATCGCTAATTTCCACGATTACTATTTAAAATATGCTCATGTACTGGATACTGGTCAGCAGTTGAAGATTATACATGAACCTACACGTGATATTATTCAAGGACTTCCCCTAAGAGCACCTGATCCAATTGCTACAGTCGTTAAGATCACAATTCGTCCGAAGAGAACTGCGGGGGAAAAGCACTATGTCCGGATTGGACTTGAAGATCCCGAAAAAGAGATTTATTAAATAATGGCTATATATGTAACAGAAACAATATACCGGGAGCCGATGTATTTAGCTATTGACAAAGGAACAAAACCGGCTGAAGAAGCTGTAGGAGAGATTGTGCCGAAAGTAAACGAATTTTTAAAGACACATCCATTGGAAAATAAATAGGTTATTATCTCTGCCCATGTCCAGGCAACAAACACGGTTAGAGTAATATTGAGGAATGTGTCTGGTAGTACATTGGATATCGCATCAGGAATGCTGAGAGTCAATGTTTGGAAGTATTAAATGCAATATTAACTGAATTCATGGGGTTTTCCTATATTGCAAAAATAACTTCAAATTTTGAGGAAAACTCCATGTTTTTTTATTGACAAAATGTGGCTTGATGTTATAATTTTAAAATAGTGAGATAGAATCATATGCCAAGATTAGGTCCGGAATGTTACGGTGTTATTGACACGAACTTAGATGTGTCCTATTACACACGTCCTGATGCATGCCCATTTGTTAGTGGTGTTCCATTAGGAGGATTAGGGACTGGGACTATTGAAATAAGGGCTGACGGTAGTTTTCGTGAATGGCAGATATTCAATAACTGGGGTAATAATCAGAGTATAGCCATATGGGAACACTGGCCTTCATTTGACCTTCAGAATGCATTTCTGGCTGTAAGGGCAGAGACTCCAGATGGTAAGACAGTGGCTCGTGTCCTTGAGAAACAGCCCCTTTTTAGCAGGCAAGGTGTAAAGGATATAAGATATACAGGCCGTTTCCCTTTTGTAGAATTATATTATACAGACCCTGCTCTACCAGTGAGTGTGAAATTATCTGCCTTTTCACCATTCATACCACATGATGCCCAAAACAGTGCCTGTCCTGTAATCCACTTCTCATTCGTTATAAGCAACCTGACGAATCTACTAGTGCAAGTCTCATTGATGTTTTCTATTGAAAATCCTTTTGCTGACAGAGCCGGGATGAGAATTATCCGCGATAGAAAGGCGATAGTTTTAAATGGGAAAAGCCCCAGGGGTGAAAATCCATCAGGGCTTTGTCTGGTAGGGGATGAAGGAGAAACTTCCTATAAATTGTTATCCAATGATACTGCAGAAGAGTTATGGAATGATTTTATATCAGATGGACTATTATCCTGTGACTCCAGGCAAAAAGAAGGTAAACAGGGAACGCTTTGTAATACTCTTTCTGTTGAGCCTAATAGGACTAAATGCACCGATTTTACCCTCTCTTGGTTCTTCCCTGACCATTATGAAAATGGGACAGGGCAATACCTTGGACACATGTATGCGAACTGGCACACTGATGAATGTGATGTTGCGGAATATTTTCTAAGAAATTTTCAGATGCTTATTGAACGTACCAGGGCATGGCATGATGAGGTTTACGGTTCAGACCTTCCTGAATGGCTTACTGAGATGATTGGCAACAGTGTAAGCCTACTTGCCAAAGCGAGCTGGTGGACTGCTGATGGAAGATTTGGAATCTTTGAATCTTTTCAATGTCCGAGTATAGAATGTCTCCATGTCCGCTACCCGGGTTCGGTCCCGCTTGCCCTGCTTTTTCCTAAACTTGACCAGTCAGTTCTCCTTAGTCATGCCCGTTATCAGTTGCCGTCCGGCCGTCTTTATGAACAGTTTGGGAGAGGAGAAGAACCGTCTTTAAAACCTGTTTCTCTGGAAATAGCACGCGACTTTGCCGATTTGGTCCCCTGTTTTGTTTTGATGACCTACCGTGATTTTATCTGGACAGGAGACCGTGTTTTTCTTGATGAGATATGGCCCCATGTAAAAAAGACTATCAGATATGAACAGACAAAAGACGTAGATAATGACGGTCTGCCCGATAATGTCGGAGCACAAACGACCTATGATGTCTGGGATATGGGGGACCAATCTTCTTATGTCTCGTCATTATGGATTGCATCGCTTGTTGCTGCAATAAGGATGGCTGAAGTAGAAGATGATGTTGAAGTTAAAGAAGAATGTATGCTAATTCTACAGAAGGCCAGGATTTCCATGGATAAGAAATTATGGAATGGAAATTTTTACGCTGTGGGTGAAGATGGCGGAAAACTACGCGAGAGTGCATCACCCGACAGCCTGAGCGGACAGTGGTATGCTGACCTATTGGGGTTAGGGAATATTCTACCACCTGAGCACATAGATTCTTCTGTCCGGGCTACATTGACATATTGCGGTAGCGCTTCAAATTTCGGTGCTGTGAATGCAGCAAAGCCGGATGGTTCGGTTGACTTCACTGGCAAGAACCCTGTGGATAATAGATTTCCTGAGGCTATATGGCCAGGTCCTACTTTTGTATTGAGTAATATGGCTATCCATCGCGGGATGGTGGACGAGGGACTTTCTTTGATTTATAAGGTATATAGAAGTCTTACCAAGATTACCACTGGCGGATTATGGAATATTCCTGATGTGCTCGAAAAAGATACAGGCAGACCGCACCCATGGTTCTTTGGCCATTATTATAGGAGTGCAGCGATATTTTCAACCCTCTTTGCCCTGACAGGATGGAACTATAATGCTTATATCCGCAAGCTAACCCTCTGCCCACCTGGACAAACAAAAAATTTGTCTGTGCCATGGGTTAGCGGATATGGATTTGGAAGTATAACTTGTCAGAATCCACATGGTACCGATGATAAATTCAATGTTGAAATAAAAGTTGTAAGTGGTAAGATTGAAATCAGGTTTATTGATTTGGCATTGCCAGATTCATTGAAAGGTAATAACTTGAACTGCAAGGCAGAATACGATGGAGAGAAGACCTCTGTTGATTGCAGGGTCAGAGATAAAAGAATTCACATTGCATTCCCATCAAATATCAGAATTTGCAAGTATTTGAGACTACAGTTTTGAAAAAGGAGGTTTAATGGAGACACAGAACGGATTTTTACGGACAATGCTTTACCTGCCGGTAGACCGTGTCCCTGATATTGAATTTGGCTACTGGCCACAGACTATTAAACGCTGGCACACAGAAGGTTTTCCTGCAAATTTGGAAGAAGTATATTTTTCACAGCAGCACGACTCGTATTTTGAAATGGATTGCTGGCCTGTTTTTGCCATTCCGACCCAGTATTCTTTAAATCCCCCTTTTGAAGAGAAGGTATTAGAGGAAGATGAAAGGATACGGATTGTGCAGGGTGTAGACGGTGTTGTCTCCAGACAGTTCAAGTCAGGCAGAGAAGAGTCAAGTATACCGCAATTTATAAGTTTCCCGATTAAAACCCTGGATGATTTTAAGAGGTTAAAAGAGGAAAGACTGCGCCTTGATGACCCTGTGCGTTTGACTAATCCAAAGGCATGGAATGAATGCCGCCGGAAATTACAAAACCCTGAATGTATAATTACCTTTTGGGCAGGTACCTTATACGGAGGATGCCGTAGTTTAATGGGGGTGGAAAACCTGTCTGTTGCTTTCCATGAGGAGCCGAAACTTATTGAAGCAATGATGAACCATTTTGCAGAATTGACGCTTCATGCTCTGAAGCAGGTGCCACGAGATATACCTATCCATTACATCAGTTGGTGGGAAGACATGTGTTTTCGCAGTGGGCCGCTTATTTCCCCGGGAATGTTCAGGGAATTTATGGTGCCGTATTACAAAAAGGTCATGAATGCTGCAACAGAATACGGTTGTTGTCTTGCTCAGGTGGATTGTGATGGTTCTATCCATCAACTCATTGGCCTGTGGTTAGAGTCAGGCATTAACGTGATGATGCCTTTAGAGATAGGGGGAGGGACTGACCCATTCTGGATTCGTAAGGAATTCGGCAGACAAGTACGGCTGATGGGCGGTGTGGATAAAAAAGAGATAGCCAAAGGCAAAAAAGCCATTGATAAGGAACTGGAACGGATTGCACCACTCATAGAGGATGGTGGGTATATCCCGCACATGGACCACCTTGTGCCGCCGGATATTTCCCTGGAAGACTACTGGTATTACAGGAGGCAGAAACGCAAGTTGCTGGAACAGGTTCGTCCAATGAGAGAAATTAAACATGGGATTGCTTCGTCTGCCTGAGGCAGACTCGCAATGACAAAAAGAGGGAGAATAATATGAAGGAACAATGGTTTAAAAAGTGTTATCGGAGGTTACTTATTGACAGTCATATACCTGACTGGGACGATAGGTTTTTATCAAAATTTGACCCGAAGAACGTCGTGGACATGTATTCCCTTGCCAATGCAACTTCTGTAATGCTCTATTCCTGCTGCCATGTAGGCAACTGTTATTGGCCAACTAAAGTAGGCCACATGCACAAGGCTCTTAAGGGTAGAGATGTATTTGGTGAGATTATAAATATGTGCCACCAAAGAGGGATTAAGATGATAGTCTATTACAGCGTTATCTTTAACCGCTGGGTATATGAGAACTATCCGGACTGGCGCATGATAAATGCATCAGGCAAACCCTATGGCGAGAATAATAGACACGGCCTTTCCTGTGTCAATTCTCCTTATAAAGACTTTGTTCTTAAACAGATGGAAGAAATCTGCACAAATTATGATTTTGAGGGTGTATTTTATGATATGACCTTCTGGCCAGGTATATGCTATTGCAGTTATTGCCAGAAGAGGTTTATATCAGAGGTGGGAAAAGAACTACCGAAGGTTATAGACTGGTATGACCCTGTCTGGTCCAATTTCCAGAGAAAGCGTGAGAAATGGATGATTGAATTTGCCTCAGCTATTACAAACCAGGTAAAGAGATTTAAACCAAACGCAACAGTAAATCATCAAACGTCCACTCTTCTATGGGACTGGGGAGTGGCGACCTCATTGGATTTGGTGGATTACTGTGATTATATGGGAGGCGATTTTTACAGCCCCAATCTTTCGGACATGTCATTCGTGTCTAAATTCTTCATGAATCTCACCCTGAACAAACCTCCTGAATTTCACACATCCCGTTGTTATAACCTTTCTGACCATACTACTATCAAACCAAAGGAGTTGATGAGAAATCAGGTTTTGTTCATACTGGCGAATAACAGCGCCTTCTCCTTTATTGATGCCATAGACCCGGAAGGGACATTGAATAAGAAGGTTTATCAGATGGTTGGAGAACTATATGAGGAGGCCCAAAAATACGAGCCTTACTTGGGCGGTGAACTCCTGAAAGATGTAGGGCTCTATTACAGTTTAGAATCAAAGATAGATTTTTCTCATAATGGCAAGAAAGTTGACGACCCTCACCTTGTTACAAACCATCTCCATGGCAAGGCAATCACAAATTCTTGCAAATCTATCCTCAATGCCCATATCCCTTTTGATATTTTGACGAGGAAAAGACTTAAAGACCTATCTTCATATCAGGTCATTATCCTCCCGAATATATTAGTAATGAGTAAAGAGGAGGCAGATGCTATACGTGATTATGTCAGGAACGGTGGCTGTGTCTATGCCAGCAAATATACCTCTCTATATTCAAGAGAAACACTGAAGCAAGATGACTTTATGCTCGCAGACCTTTTTGGGGTATCTTATCTTGGAGAGACAAAAGAAGAGGTTACATACATGGCTCCAAAAGGAAAAGGTGAAGACCTATTTATGGGTTACTCTGCCAAATATCCTTTGATTAATTTCGGTTCACAGTTAAAACTGAAATTAAACAAAAAAGCAGAGGTTCTATCTACTCTTACCCTGCCTTATACAGACCCTAAAGACCCAAACCGATATTCTTCTGTCCACAGCAATCCTCCTGGTATTCCTACAGATTATCCGGCTGTTGTCTTAAACCAGTACGGCAAAGGCAGGGTCATCTATGTTGCGGGAGACCTTGAAGCGATGGAATACGAGCCTCATCGGCAGATATTTACTAATCTAATCAAGTCCCTATCTCCGAAGCCTTTCTTATTTGAGGCAGAAGCACCAAAATCAGTTGAGGTGTCTATCTTCCATCAAAAGGAGAATGAGCGTTATCTGATTAACGTGGTGAACTTCCAGAATGAATTACCCAATATACCTGTTGAAGGGATTGTGCTCAGGGTAAGGTTAGATGGCAAAAGACCTGAGCGTCTGATTAGTCTGCCTGAAAACAAAGAAATCCCTTATGAAATTAAAGGGGACTGTTTGGAGTTGACTGTTCCGAAATTAGAGACATTTTTGATGATGGCTCTGGATTACAAATAAGGAGATAACTGTGTATTTATCGGTGGCGTATTATCCTGAACACTGGCCCAGGACAGAATGGGGAAAAGATATAGGCCTGATGGCTGATGCAGGAATAAACTTAGTCAGAGTAGGAGAATTTGCCTGGTCGCTGATAGAGAAAGAGTCAGGAAGGTTTGATTTCTCATGGTTAGATGAGATAATAGGGTTATTGGACAAATACGGGATGAAGATAATCCTGTGTACGCCGACTGCCTCGCCTCCGCCCTGGTTAGTGGAAGAATACCCGGATATACTCCTTGTACACGCTAACAGGAGCAGGAGGCTCCTCGGGAGCAGACGCCACTACTGTTATAATAACCAGAACTTTCACGAGCATACTGTGAATGTTGTCCGGGAGATGGGTAAACGGTTCTATAACTGCCCGACGGTTTTTGCATGGCATATAGACAATGAATTTGCCAATGAAGGCACAGGTAAATGTTATTGTCAGGTATGCAGGGAAAAGTTTCATAATTGGCTCAAAGCCCGTTACGGAGATTTGGATGAATTAAACCGGAAATGGGGGACCGTATTCTGGAGCCAGGTTTATACGAAATGGACACAGATTGAACTGCCTGTTAATGCCTTTGATGGAACAGTGGAGCTTCAACCTGCTTTTAGAAATAACCCAAGTCATCTTTTAGCTTTTCAGAGGTTTGCCTCTGACTCTTATATTGGTTACCTGCGCCTGCAGATTGATGCCCTGCATGGAGAGAGAGTTTCTGCACCGGTTACGACCAACTTCGGGGAATTCAGCGCCAATGAGATTGATTATTATGACATGGCTAAGAACCTGGATATAGTTTCCAATGATTGTTATCCTGACCCCACTATTTCTGACTATACCCGGCAGGCCTTTGTTTATGACCACTCACGAGGAATAAAGGGTGAAAGGTTCTGGCTTATGGAGACCACCACCGGAAGCATGGGTATCTGCTGGGCCAGGCACAACGGCCCTAAACCACTGCCTGGGAGTCTGCGTGTGTTAACATATCAGGCTTTCGCCCGTGGGGCAGAACTGATAAATTATTTTCTGTGGCGGACCTGTCGTTTTGGTGTAGAACAGCATGAGATGGGTATACTTGACCATGACGGTATTCCCCGCAGACGCTATGAAGAGATTAAGAAAATAGGCCTGGAGTGGAACAAACTGCGTAAGGAATTGAGTATTGTCCCGCAAAAGAATGAAGTGGCTGTTCTTTTTTCATATGAGCATCTCTGGTCAAGCAGGATTTCACCTATCAGTCCTAAATTTACGTATTTGGGACACTTATCTCAATACCATCGCATTCTTCAAGAGATGCATGTGGGAGTAGATGTTATCCCTTATGATAGGGATATTTCAGCATACAAAGTAATTCTTGCGCCGTTTTGCTGCATGGTTAATGATGAAATTGCGGCACATCTTACAGAATACGTTAAAGGAGGGGGAACGCTTATAGTAACTATTGAGACAGGCATGAAGGATTTTGAAGGTGTAATTACAGACGAAACGCTTCCCGGTAAACTCAAGGCTCTTATGGGAGTTGAAGTTGAGCACTTTGAAGGATTGCCCAACAATGAGAATCTGACAGTCTGTCTTAATGCGGGAAATAAGAAGATAAGGAGCGCTCCGTTGATATGGAGGGACCTCTTAAACTCCATAGCAGCAGAGCCGGTTGCTGTCTATGAAAACGGCTACAGTAAAGGCCAACCCGCCATAACCAGAAATATTTACGGTAAAGGTTATGCCTATTACTTTGGAACGGTCTGCGATGATAAATTTACGCGTGAATTTATAAAGTGCGTTGTCAAAGAAAAGGGCATTAAACCTCTTATCACGGAGGAGAGAGAAGGTCTTGAAACAGTGAGACGTGGAAAGTATCTATTCATTTTAAATCACAGCCAGAGGAACAAAACGATTTCTCTGGGCCGGACATACGAAGATAAGTTAACACATAAGAAACTAAAAGGCAAGGTTAAATTGGAGACTAAAGGAGTAATGATTCTTGAGCCAACCTAATGACCTTAAGCCTGAGTCCTGTATGAGAAGATATTTGTCCTCACACGATATAATTTACAACTCAAAATCCAATGGTTGGCAGGACGGCCTTCCCATAGGTAATGGTGATATTACTGCTGTTGCCTATTGTGACGGCGCTGATTATGTGCTGGATATAAAGAAGGTTGACCTCTGGGATTTGCGGTTCAAGAGAGAATCGCCGCTTGCCGGGCATAAGAAAATTACCGGTCTTGTTAATAAGAAAAAATGGTCTGAGCTAATCATGATAAATCAGGCTGAGTGCGGACCGGCAGAGAAAAATCCTTTTCCCACACCTAAACCCTGTGGTAGTTTCAGAATCAAATCAGCCCTGGGCAGTGATAAGGATAATCATACAGAAAGGTTGTCTATACTTGACGGGGTTGTAACCTGTAAAAGTAATGGAATAATCATAACGTCGTTAGTGGACACGGACAGTAACCTGTTGTTGATCAGGTTTAAAGGTAAAGAAGACGCGGCAGCCTGTTTCGAGTTATCCGCATTTTCCGATAGTCTTTTGGGAAAGCCTGAATTTACTTGCGGAAAAGACCGTTTTGGTTTTACCCGGATGATTCCGGAAGGTCCTTATTTTGCTGTCATCTCATATATTGCTGAGTCTCGTATTGAACCGGGGACCGGGTCTGTAACTGTCAGGTCCTATTCCCAAACCACAGACGTTCTTGTTGCCGTTGCTGTCGGCGATAGTAAGGAAGCCGCCTGTCGTAAAGCATCTGAGGCGATTACAAGAGGTTTGGAGAAAAGTTTTTACGCTATTTTAAAAAACAGGCAGTGGTGGCATTCATTCTGGGAAAAATCATCAATATGTCTTGAAGACAAGTTATTAGAGAATCTATGGTATTATAGTTTTTATTTACTGGCATCTTCTTCCAGGGGCGAACTTCCGCCTACTTCCAATCCCAGTGCATGGTATATGGAAAATTTCTGCCCCTGGCACGGTGATTACCACACCAATGCCAATATAGAGATGCTCTACCAGCCTATTTTAACCGGTAACCATCTTGAGTTGGGCAAGCCTTTTTATGAGCATTTCTTTAATGTTCTCCCCAGGATAAAGAAAGATACGCAGGCTGTGTTTGGTATCCCGGGCGCTAAATATGCCTTCAGCCCAATACCTACCGGAGAAGAAATCGCAGGAGGATACTGGCGATATGAGATATATGTCACGGCATGGATAGGCCAGATGTATTGGTTATACTACCTCTACAGCAGGGACCGTGACTTCCTGGAAAAGCGGGCATATCCTGTTATACGAGAAATAGCCGGATTCTATGAAGGTTATTTGACTAAAAACAAGGAAGGCAAATTCTGTGTTTTTCCGTCTCATCCTGTTGAACAGCAGCATGCGGCATTCGCATATCTATCAGGCGCCGGTGAAGTAGCGCAGGCTGATGGAAAGCCGGCAGGAGCAGAACGCGATAAAACATCCGGCGTTTATCAGCCCTTGTGGGAGCGTAATGTGCTCATAGAGGTAGCATTTGCCAGATATATTTTAGGCGCTGCTTTAAAAGCAGGCAGATTAATGAATAAAGATAATAGAAAAAGAAAAAAATGGAAACAGATATTGGATAACCTGAGTCAATATCCCAATAACGGTAGTGTGTTTCTGGAATACGAAGGTGCGCCTCCTTATTTTCCTGTCCATCATGCCGATATGCTTTCTGCCGTATTCCCCTGTTGTGAAATCGGCATCGGCAGTGATAAAAAGTTACTGGATATGGCGCAAAGGACACTCCAGACAATATGCTATCACAGCGCCCGCAGCAGGCCACAACCTCCTTTTCCGATATTGAACTGGGCTGATGACCTTAACTGGTGCTGGCTGGCAGCTATTTCGGCCAGACTGGGTCTTGGGGATATGGCCCTGGGTTTTATATACGACATGGGAATTTTATTCCATCTAAAGAACAACGGGTTTTTTAGCGTAGGTTTTGAAATTCAAGACCCCCAGGCAAGACAAAAGGAGACACTGGTGAATGCCAATCCAAACAGCGGTTTGGCAGTGGCCATAAATGAGATGCTCCTGGGTTGCTATGATGGAAAAATACGGGTATTCCCTGCCCTGCCTTCGGGCTGGAAGAACGCCCAGTTTATAAATCTAAGGACCGAAGGGGCGTTTCTGGTATCTTCACGATTAGCCCGGGAGAAGGTGCAATACGTCCAAATTATAAGCCTTGCCGGAGGCAGATGTGATTTGATAAATCCATGGGGTAGAGAGAATGTAAATATTATTATAAGTAATGGTTCCTGCCCGGAATCCGTATTAAAGAAATCAGGATATGTAATATCGTTTAGCACAAAAAAAGGAGACACATACACTGTCCGGAATTTAAAGGCCAAAAGCCGTATGTCTCAGATAGAAGATATGAGACTTCAATCCGGGACTAAATCCACTCCGAAATTTTACAGTGGTCCGTCCTATATGTGCAATACAAAAAAGGATGAGTGTTGGGTTGTCTATCTTGGGAAACCGCATCAAAATAAAAATGTGCTAAGAAGTGCGCATGGGAGGAACAAATGAATAAAAACAATAAGATTTTGAAGGTGGGTATTGTCGGTTGCGGAACGATAGCACAGATAATGTATCTGCCTATCTTGAGAGAGTTGGAAGAGCTTTATAAGGTAGTCGCGCTCTGTGATGTTTCTAAAAAGTTAGTGCAGAAAATGGGCGAACTATATAACGTGAAACAAATCTATACGGATTATCATAAGATGCTTAAAGAAACAGATATGGATGCGGTTATTATTCTCACTCCTATAAACCATTCAGAGATATCAATTAAAGCAGCACTGAAGGGTATCCACATCCTGACAGAAAAACCCATGTCTATAAGTCTCAAAGAGGCAAACGAGATGCTCATTGCGGCGAAGGAGAACAGGGTAAAACTGATGGTTGCGCATATGAGGATATACAATCCTGCATATGAAGCAGCCAGGGAGATTATTAAGGGTATTAAAGATAAAAGATTTATCCGATTGCATACCAGTTGTGGTATTACAGGAGGTGCTCCAGAATTTATTAACCAGGTTGCAAGGATATACCGTTTTGACGATATACCAGATAAGGTAAAAGAAGAACAGAATATTTTTATAGATAAACACCTGAAGGAACTCACTGGATTGTCTGAAGCGGCAAGAAATCTGTATATCAATATACTTGGAGGAGCCATTCACGATATATACGTTTTGAGAGGGATATTCGGGAATCCCGAGAAAGTACTATTTACTGAAAGATGGAACGACTGGCTCATCTCTGTGTTGGACTATGGAGAAGGGCTAAGATGTTCATATACAATGGGAGGCACGCCTGATGTTTCAGATTTTGAAGCAGGACTTACTGTTTATGGACGAGATAAAGTAGTCAACTTAAGGTTCCAGCCTTCCTACATAAAGAATGCACCTGCAGAGATTGAGGTAAGGGAGATGGACAAAGGTATGTTTGTCAGAAAGACTATTAGGGCATCATGGGAAGAAGCCTTTAAGAGAGAACTTATGCACTTTCATGAATGTGTAATTAGGAACATGCGACCCATTACGCATGGTGAAGTGGCAAGACAAGACCTGAAATTATTGATAGATATATGTAGAGCATATAAGGAATAAAAAAGCATAAAAATATCTGGCTAAGACACGTCTTACTGTCAATCCCCCCCATTACCCTCTTTACTTATCCCCACTTCCCAAAGGAAATCCCCAACATTATCAATATAAACATTTTCCAAAATGTTTTTCTGATTGAAGCATATTCGTTGCATGTGTATTCGGGGCTTTACGGACCCGGCTTTCTCTCTCATATTCCCCTAATGCCTGTTTAATAGTGACTTCTTTGAGCCCTTGGTTATGTAGTGTGTAATATTCGGGTTTGCCATTGATGTTTGGGTGAAAAAGAAAGCATTTGTTTCCTCGTTCGGTGATCTCAATGTTGAATTTTTTAAGTCTCTTTAGTAATTCTAAATACGCAATAGGCTTATCAGTGGGCATGAGCGCAGATCATTCTGTTTAGTATGCCTTGCGTGGAAATCTTCTTTTGCCTGAAGAGCTCATTTTTTGCAATCTCTGTTTTTAAACTGTAGAAAGTTTCCCAATCTTCTTTAGGGGCAGGACGAAATAAACTTTCTTCTTCTATGTCTTTTTCAACAGCAAACTGGATATGAGATTTTATCAAATCAGCTAAATTGTTATGGGCTTCTTCTAAGGTATTCCCCTGAGCCACTAAATCAAATTCTAAACAATGAGCGATATGCAAATCTCCATCCATATATTCCAAACAACTCAGAATGGCTTCTCCTTCAGAATGAATTTTTTTGCCCCCTATAAATCTTTTTATGATTTGCCCAATATATCTACCCATACTCGTCTCCCCCTTTCTTCTCCCCTGTTTATAGTCTACCACATGTGTAGGAAAAAGTCATAGTCCATTTTTTCCCATTTTTTTCTTGTTTTTTCTGTTTGAAAAAGATTTTATACTTTACTATACTTTAGGAATATGTTACAATCTATAGTCATGAAGCGAGCGGATGTGTTAAATATTCAGGGTGATACAAAGGCACTTGTCCCCACTGCTTCGTTATGCGAAGCAAAACGGTGGGGGCTTGTTGCGGGGGTTGACCTGGGGGGGACTAACGTTAAAATAGCCTTAGTGGCTGAAGGCGGGAAGATAAAAACAAGAGGGAGGTTATCTACCCTTGATTACCAGAATAAAGAGGAGATAATAGAGGGGATACTCTGTTGTATAGACAGGTTATTGGCTGGATTTGGCAGGGTTAAAATGCCTTTGTGCGGCATAGGAATCGGTGCGCCCGGGTTAGTTGACAGTGTTAATGGCATTGTCCATGAACTTCCAAATATTAATGGGTGGGATAGTGTTCCATTGAAGGATATAATTGAGAAGAGGACAGGTATTGCCACATTTACAGACAATGATGTAAACCTTATGGCATTAGGGGAATTTACCTATGGTGCAGGGCGTGGTGCAAAGGATGTTATATGTCTTACCCTGGGGACAGGTGTCGGTGGTGGCATAATACTTGATGGAAAACTATACAGAGGCGCTACACTTTCAGCAGGCGAAATAGGGCACATGGCTATAGATAAAAATGGTCCTCAATGCAGCTGCGGCAGTTTTGGGTGCCTTGAAAGATACGTAGGGAACCGGTATATTGTAGAATCTGTGGTTGAGAAATTGAAAAAAGCGGGTTCAGATAAAAGTAAAATAGTTGAACTGGCAGGAGGGGATTTAGATAAGATTACCCCTGAGATTATAGAACAGGCGGCAAGAAAAGGGGATAGGATTGCGATAGGGGTATGGGAAGAAGTTGGGAGTAATATAGGTGTGATATTGGCAGGTGTAGTCAATCTCTTAAATCCTGAAAGGATAATTATCGGCGGTGGTATTGCAAAGGCAGGTGAACTATTGTTTGGTCCCATAAGAAAGGCTGTAAGGGCGAGGGCTATGGATGTCCCGGGAGACACAGTAAAGATTATTCCTTCTAAATTATGGGATGACGCAGGGATATTAGGCTCAGAGGTTTTGGTGCGTGAGAGAATAAGCAATGGACAATAAATTGGATTTTGTTGACACTGAGAAGGTTTTATAGTATAGTAAATGACATGATTAAACCTGTATATCATCCAACGAAAAAGGAATTTCTGAAGAAGGTAAAAAAAGGCAATCTCATCCCTGTCTATAGAGAGATGCTGGCTGATTTAGAGACGCCTGTATCTGCCTTTATGAAGATGGATAAAGACAGTTACTCTTTTTTATTGGAATCCGTAGAGGGCGGCGAGAAGGTGGCAAGATATTCCTTCATGGGGTCTAACCCTTCTCTCATCTTTAAAAGTAAAGGTAACAGGATAGAGATTATCAGAGGAAAGAAGAAAGAGTCTTACATAACAAAGAAAGACCCTATCTTTGAGATAGAAAATCTGATGAAGGGATATAAGTTTGTCCCTGTGAAAGGGTTGCCCAGGTTCTGCGGCGGACTTGTAGGCTATATCGGATACGATATGGTCAGGTTCTTTGAGAAACTGCCTCAAGGGGGGGTGGATGATTTGGACCTGGATGATTCTATATTTGTCCTGACAGATACCCTGTTGATATTTGACCATGTCTATAAGACTTTAAAGATAGTCTCTAATGTCCATGTGACTGGCTCACCTAATAGTGCATATGACGGAGCTAAAAGTAAGATTGAAGAAATCGTCCAAAGGCTTAATAAACCACTTATAGAGCGTTTATCCACCCTGGGGTCTGCATCAAGAAGACCGGGTACTACTGTGAAGGCAGGTTTCAAATCAAATCTTACCCCCGGACAATTCAAAGAGATGGTCCTGAAGGCAAAGGAGTATATCAAGGCAGGGGATATAATACAGACTGTTTTATCACAGAGATTGGAGATGAAGCTAAATGTCAGGCCTATAGATATATACCGCTCATTACGTGCGATAAATCCGTCCCCTTACATGTTCTATTTAAAGTATGATGATTTATTTTTGATAGGTTCTTCTCCTGAGATTATGGTACGGTGTGAAGATAACAATGTAGAGATTAGGCCTATAGCAGGCACAAGGCCAAGGGGTAAGGACACAAGAGAAGATGAGGAACTGAAGAAGGAACTCCTTCGTGATGAGAAGGAACGGGCAGAACACATTATGCTCGTAGACTTAGGACGGAATGATTTAGGCAGGGTATGTGAATATGGGACTGTCCTGGTGCCTGAATTGATGACGGTAGAGCAGTATTCACATGTGATGCACATAGTGAGTGACTGTATAGGGAAACTCTCTCGGGGTAAGGATATATTTGACGTCGTGAGGGCTGCATTTCCTGCAGGGACCGTTACAGGTGCACCCAAGATAAGGGCTATGGAAATTATTGATGAATTGGAAACTACCAAAAGAGGTCCATATGCAGGCTGTGTGGGATACTTCAGTTTCTCAGGGAACCTTGATACGTGTATTACGATACGGACTATAATAGTGAAAGGGGATAGATGTTATATACAGGCAGGTGCAGGCATAGTAGCAGATTCTCAGGCAGAGAAGGAATATAGGGAGACTATCAACAAAGCCAAAGGGATGCTCAAGGCAATAGAGATGGCAGAAGAAGGATTATAAAGATGATACTCATTATAGATAACTATGACTCGTTTACCTATAACCTTGTCCAATACATAGGTGAGTTGGGCGCAGATTTAAAGGTTTTCAGGAATGACAAGATAGATATTAAAGGGGTTGAGAAACTGGTGAACCTTAAGAAGATTGTTATATCCCCTGGCCCGTGCAGTCCTAAGGAGGCAGGTATATCCAATGAGGTCATAAAAGTATTTAGTGGAAAAATTCCAATCCTTGGGGTATGTTTAGGCCATCAATGTATAGGATATGTCTTTGGCGGAGATGTGGTAAGGGCAGACAGGCTCATGCATGGCAAGACGTCAATGATATACCATGATGGCAAGACAATATTTGAAGGTATAGAGAACCCGTTTGAGGCGACGAGGTATCATTCGCTTATTGTAAAGAAAGAGACCCTGCCGGGGTGTCTTCAGATAACAGCGGAGACTAAAGAGCACGAAATCATGGGACTTAAACATAAGGACTTCCCTGTATGGGGTGTTCAATTTCATCCTGAATCCATATTGACGAAACCAGGGAAGAAGATATTGGGGAATTTTTTAAAGTACAGCCACCCTCACCTTAATCCTCTCCCCTTGAGGGAGAGGGGTCGCAGTTGAGGCGGATAAGCCTCAACATGCTTTGCGACGCCCGCCGAGATGGTGAGGCGGGCCGGGGGGTGAGGGGATAATTTCAAAAAAGAATTTAATGTCAAAACCATTAATAACCCCAGTTTTGTTCTTATTATTTAATCGTCCCGATACAACCCGAAGGGTATTTGATTCTATACGAAAAGTAAAACCTACAAAACTTTATGTTGCTGCTGATGGTCCAAGGGAAAATAAAGCGGGTGAGGCTGAAAAATGTCAGGAGACGAGAAGTATCATAAAGCAGATTGACTGGGAATGCGAGGTTCGTACCCTTTTCAGGGAGAAGAATTTTGGATGCAAGAGGGCAGTCAGTTCATCAATAGATTGGTTTTTTGAAAATGTGGAAGAAGGTATCATTTTAGAAGATGACTGCTTACCTGACGAATCATTTTTCTGGTTTTGTCAGGAATTGTTAGCAAGTTATAGATATGATAACAGAATTATGCATATTGGCGGAACCAACCTCCAATCTGGACAAAAAAGGGGCGATGGAAGTTACTATTTCTCAAAGTATAGTCATATTTGGGGCTGGGCAACTTGGAAACGGGCATGGAAGTATTACGATGTAGAAATAAAAAGTTGGTTTAGGTTTCAGGAGCAGAATCAAATGGCAAATGTTTTTGCTGATAAAGAAACGCAAAAATTATGGATAAAAAAACTTCAGGCAGCCTATGAGGGTAAAAAAAACACCTGGGATATTCAGTGGGATTATGCCATCTGGAGTCAAAATGGGCTTTGTATCTTGCCAAATGCAAATCTTGTTTCTAATATAGGGTTTGGGCAGTCTGCCACTCATCCTGCTAATGGAAGTAACAGATTTGCCAATATGAAAACTTATAGTATTAACGGAATCATTCATCCGCTTTTTGTTTTACAAGATGAAAAAGCCGATGAATTTACTTTTAGAACTCACTATCGGCACTCATTTTTTGATAAGATGAAAAGTAAGATAAAAAGAATTTTTAACAGTAAATGATAAAAGAAGCGATAGCCAAAGCAGTTGAAAAGATTAATCTCTCTCCAGAAGAGACAGAAGGTGTTATGGAGGAGATTATGTCTGGGGCAGTCTCCCCTGCTCAGATAGGTTCTTTCATAACAGCCTTGAGAATGAAGGGGGAGAGTATAGATGAAATTACCGCATTTGCCAAGGTGATGCGTAAATATGCTACCAGGGTTCATGTGAAGCAGAACAACCTGCTGGATACCTGTGGAACAGGTGGCGATGGTAAGCATACATTTAATATATCAACTATAGCCGCATTGGTTGCTGCAGGTGCAGGAGTTGTTATCGCAAAACATGGGAATAGGTCCATTTCTTCAAGGTGTGGCAGTGCTGACCTTCTGAAAGGGTTGGGAGTAAATATAGAAGCCCCGCTGCCTGTAGTAGAAAGATGTATCAATGATGTGGGAATAGGTTTTTTATTTGCTCCTATGCTCCATCCTGCCATGAAATTTGCAGCAGTTCCCAGGAGGGAGATTGGCATTAGAACTATATTCAATATATTAGGGCCCCTTACTAACCCTGCGGGGGCAAGTTGTCAATTACTCGGTGTATATGACGCGTCCCTTACAAAGGTTATGGCAGAGGTCCTAAAAAACTTAGGTTCTATCCATGCAATGATAGTTCATGGTAGTGACGGGCTGGATGAGGTTACTACCACCAGTGATACTATCGTCTCAGAATTATCCGGGGACAAGTTAATAAATTATCGTATAAAACCTGAAGATTTTGGGATGAAGAGGGCATCGGCGCAGGATTTAGATGGCGGAGACCCTGTAGTCAATGCCAATATAGCAATGGAAATATTGAATGGAAAGAATGGGCCGAGGCGGGATGTAGTCCTTTTGAATGCAGGGTGTGCCATCTACGTGGCTCATAAGGCAAGGGATATCAGAGAAGGTGTTGAATTGGCCCGTAAATCCATAGATTCAAAAGAGGCGCTCAGAAGGCTTGAGTTGTTAAAGGAGTATACAAATGCAGTTTACAGTGAACAGTAAACAGTTAACAGTAAACTTGTTATGATACTTACAAGGATAATAAACGAGAAGAGATTAGAGGTAGAGGAGTCTAAAAAGAACCTCGCCTTAGAAAAATTGTTGGAAATCATTTCTAAAGGACGGATTGAACCCAGGCGAAATTTCAAGAATAGTATCACAAAAAATCATCACATCCATCTCATCGCTGAGATAAAAAAAGCGTCCCCTTCCTGTGGTGTCTTGAGAGAGGATTTTGACCCTGTTAAGATTGCCCAGGTTTACGAGGCAAACAAGGCGGAGAGCATTTCTATCCTGACTGATGGAAAGTTCTTTCAAGGTAAACTTTCCTACATATCCAGGGTGAGAGAGGTGACCACGATACCCATATTGAGAAAGGACTTTATAATAGATGAATACCAACTATACGAATCTTTCATTGCAGGGGCTGACGCAGTCTTACTCATATCGGATATACTATCTGAAGAAGAATTAACCTCATTTCTCTCCATAGTGAACAGATTGAATATGTCTGGTGTGGTGGAGGTGCATTCAGAATGGGATTTGGAAAAGGCACTAAAAGTAGGTTCACCCATTTTAGGAATTAACAATAGAGACCTCCATACGTTTAAGGTGGATATTAACACTACCTCAAGGTTAATAAGACTCATCCCAAAGGGCAAGGTGGTTATTGCAGAAAGTGGCATTACAAGTTATGAGAAGGTCATGTTCCTTAAAAGCCTTGGTGTAGATGCTGTTCTTATCGGGGAGGCATTTATGAGAAGCCCTGACATAGGTGCTAAGGTAAAGGAGGTCATGGGATATTAAGGTTAAAATATGTGGTATTACTAATGCAGGGGATGCAAAAGAGGCTGTTCGTCTGGGAGCCGATGCTATTGGATTTGTATTTTCCTCAAGTCCGAGAAGGATAAGTCCAGAGAATGCAAGAAGGATATTAGAAATAATTCCTCCGTTTGTCTCATCCGTCGGGGTATTTGTTGATGAGGATATCCGATTCGTAGAAGATGTCTTAAAAGAATGTCCCCTGACAGTATTGCAGTTTCATGGAGAAGAAGGTTCTGATTATTGCCATAAGTTCAAGCAAAATAGAAAGGTTATCAAGGCATTCCGGGTAAAGGACTGTTCAATAGTTAAGGATTTGGACATATATGACGTGGATGGGTATCTTCTGGATGCCTTTGTTAAAGATATGCCTGGCGGCACAGGCAGGACCTTTGATTGGCATGTCGCATCACATGTAAAGAAACTAAATCCAGATAAGCCGGTTATATTATCTGGTGGATTGAATGTAGATAATGTTGCAGAGGCTATAAGGAAAGTTCATCCATATGCAGTAGATGTATCAAGCGGGGTTGAGAAAAGCCCTGGTATAAAGGATATTCAGTTAATGGAAAGATTTATTAAAACCGTTAAGAATTTGTAAGATTTCTTATGAATAAACATTGGAACAGATTATTCCGGAACCTATTGCGGCTTTACCTGAAACGATTTCCATTAAGGGACGGTAAAATTCACATATATCAACGCTTTTACAAATACTTCACACCCAGCAATAGATTTATTATATGTAACCTTGACTTTGGATTTAAAATGTATTTGGATTTAGAAAATGAGCCAGAAAACAAAATCTATTTCTTTGGTAATTACGATGAAAGACATGAACCCACTTTGGTTAGACGTATTCTCGAACCCGGGGACGTGTTCTGGGATGTTGGTGCCAATATAGGTTTTTACTCCATGCTTGCATCTATCTATGTCGGAAACAGTGGTCATGTTATAGCCTTTGAACCAGGGAAAATCGCTTACTCTGCCCTGGAAAAGAATGTCAAATTGAATGGGTTCTTAAACATTAAACCATATAACTTTGCTGTTTCTAATGCCTACGGTAAAGAGATGTTATATTCATCCGGAGACGTAGCTTTTGGCGAAGCCACTATAATTAAGAAGCAAAGTCAAGAGTATAGTAACATTGAAACATGCAAAGTAATAGCGTTATATCAATTCATGAAAGAAAATAAACTAAATACTCCAACCTTTATTAAAATAGATGTTGAAGGATCCGAAGTCAATGTGTTGGAGGGTGCCGAAGAAATATTATGTTCCGAGAAACCACCTATGCTTTTAGTTGAAATGAACGAAAGAGTACGCTTACAGAGTCTGCTTAAAAAGTTTGGCTACTTTCCCGCTTCATTGCGAAGAAGAAAGTGGCATTTTTTAGAAGATGTAACACAAGTTAAAGAGCGAAATGTTTTTTGGTTTAACCCAAAAAATAAATTTCACCTCTTTCGTATCAAAAAGGTTCCTATATATGGCAGTCAAGAGAAGTAATCCTTTCATTACAATCTGGCTGGTGTTTAATGACGCTGGAGTAATTATTGTATCTTTCCTGCTTGCCTACTGGGTGAGATTCTATTCAGGGATTATACCTATAGTCCATGGCATCCCCCCTTTAAAGGAATACACCCGTATTATTGGATACATACTTATAATTATGTTGCTTGTATTAAGGTCCTATGGGCTTTATAGGTCCAAGAAGCGAAAGTCCAGGGCAGATGAATTCTTCTCCATGGTAAAGGCTATTACAGTTGGCTTATTCTTTTTAATGGCGATTACATTTATGTACAGGGAATTTTCATTTTCAAGAAGCGTGCTTTTTCTGACGTATCTTATATCCGTCATAGGACTGGCGGTTTCAAGATTGTTTATAAGCCAGTTTGAGTTATGGTGGAGGAGATTCAGGGGAGAAAACAGGAAATTATTGATTATCGGGACAGGGGAAAAGGCAAAGAAACTCGTAGAATCTATCCAAAGGAATCCACATTTAGGATATGAGATTATCGGATTTTTAAGCAGTGATGCCAAAAATCCTTCCCAGAAGTATTTTCTGGGAATGCATGTATTAGGCTCATTGAATGATTTAGCAGGGGTTATTTCAGGTGGCTGGGTGGATGAGGTAATATTGACCACACCAGACCTTTCCAGACAAAAGGTAGTGGATATAATACTTGAATGTGAAAAAGAGCTGGCTTCATTCAAATTAGCTGTAGATACACTCGGGATGGTAACAAGCCAGGTAGATATGGATAATTTAGGCCCCATCCCACTCCTTGGATTAAAGGATATCCCGCTTGATGAGGCAAGTAACAGGTTTATAAAAAGGGCTGTGGATATAGTCCTCTCTTCTATAGGCCTTGTAGTGTTATCACCTCTATTTCTGGTCGTTGCAATTATGGTAAAATCCGATTCCAAGGGACCTGCCACCTATAAACAAGAGCGGGTTGGCGAAGATGGCAAGAGTTTTATGATATATAAGTTCCGGACCATGCCAGTTGGGGCTGAGAAGGCAACAGGTCCGGTAAAGACTACGAAGAATGACTCGAGAAAGACAAGGCTCGGTGTGTTCCTGAGGAAATATAATTTAGATGAGTTGCCGCAGCTGTGGAATGTACTGAAAGGAGATATGAGTTTAGTTGGACCAAGACCTGAGCGGCCATATTTTGTGGCACAGCACAAGATGGATATACCAAGGTATATGTCACGCCACAGGGTAAAGTCAGGCATGACAGGGTGGGCTCAGATGAATGGCTTAAGAGGCGATACACCTATAGAAGAAAGAACCAAATATGACCTGTATTATATTGAAAACTGGTCATTGTTATTTGATATAAAGATATTAGTCATGTCATTATTTGCTACTGAAAATGCCTATTAAAATAATTAGATGGTTAGATATAGCGATAGGATGGTGCCTTCTGGCATTGGTTGTCGGGCTCTCCTTTTCTCACACTGCTGCCCTTCAGGCATTTGCTTACATAGGGGGATTCATATTCTGGATTGTCAGGTCCATATTAGCAAAGAAGTTTGAATTTGATAAAACGGCTATATGGCTTCCTCTTCTTTTGTTTGGCATTGCAATATTCATCTCCGGGGTTATTGGTTTTGACCCATATTATAGTCTGAATGAGATGCGGGGTGAGTTTGTTACGTATGTCCTGATATATTATCTTGTAGTCCATAATGTTAAGACTATTCCACAGGTCAAAAAACTACTCAGCATCTTGATTATAGCATCTGCGGTTGTAGGGTCTTACGGTATATTCCAATATTTTCAACACCATATAAGAATCTCTTCGTTTCTTTCAGATTACAATTATCTCAGCACATATTTAGTGATTGTAATACCAATAGTTGCCTGTATCTGTTTTTCAAGTAACTTAAAGAGGAAATTTTTAAAACCTGTGCTTCTTCTTTTACTCTTTGTCCTGTTTATAGCATTGATGTTTACACTCTCAAGAGGTGCATGGTTAGGTTTCTTATGCGGGACAATTATTATAACTATGCTTACCAAGGATAAGAGGCTCATGTCTTTTTTTCTTCTATTATGTATGATAGGCGTCTTCTCTCTACCTGATAGTGTATTATACCGTGCAAAGACGATTATTGATATAAGTAAATACAAAGCAGAACCCACCATAGGGCCAAGGTTTGAACTATGGAAGTTCGGACTTTCAAAGATTCGCGAAGAGCCATTTTTTGGAATAGGCCCTGGCAGGGATATTATAATCAGGAAATATCCAGAAGAGAAGATTTCCCTGATGGGGAATGAACATAACCTGCTTTTAGAGATTGCATTAGGGATAGGAATACCCGGGCTTATAGCATTTATATGGCTCATTGGCTCTCTTTTGAAATTTTTATGGAAGTCATTCTTATCTAATAAAGATGATTTCAAAAAGGCGGTTATCTTAGGTGTGGGCGCGATGGTAGTAAGTTTTATCGTCCGATGCTGTTTTGACTATGTATATGTAGACAACCTCGCAAGATTACTCTGGATGTTGATAGGTATAGGTGTGGTGACAGCAAAGATGGGTGACTGTGGTCACGAATAAGTGACCACACGTTTAGTCACGCTTGCGGGGTGCTGGTGCGACGAATAAGGAGCACCGTATAGCACGCCTGCCGAGATGTGAGGCAGGTTGGGGGTGAGAAAGGCTGGGTATCTAATATGGAAAATATCATTTATCTTATAGTTGGTTTAGTGATAGGTATATCAATTGCGGTTTGGCTGTGGAGGATGAAGAAGGATGACCTTGTAAATATCATTTCTAAGAACTCTGAAGAGTTTATCAAGCGTGCACATGAGGTATTAAAAGGGCAGACCCAACTTAATGAGAAAGAATTAGAAGGTAAGAAGGCTCTTATAGACCAATCCTTAAATCTTATGCATAAGGAATTGGAGAAGGTGAATAATATCATTAGAGACCTTGAGAAGGATAGAGAGCATAAATTTGGAGAATTGGCAAATCAATTAAAAAATGTTGCCCAGGAGACCTCTAAATTAGAAGAGACGACAAATAGCCTCAAGGCAACACTATCAAGCAGCAGGAAGAGGGGGGAGTGGGGCGAAAGGATTGCTGAGGATATTATAAAACTGGCAGGGTTTATTGAAGGGATAAATTATGAGAAACAGAAGACGATTGACTCTGGTTCTACCCGCCCGGATTATACCTTCTTTCTGCCACAGAACCTTAAGGTTAATATGGATGTGAAATTTTCTTTAGACAATTATATACGCTACGTGGAATCTGATAGCGAGATAGAAAAAGAGCGGCACAAGAGCCAATTCTTAAAAGACATAAGAAGCAGGATTAGAGATGTTACAACGAGGGATTACATCAATCCGGTAGAGAATACGCTGGATTATGTCCTGGTATTTATCCCAAACGAGCATATCTATTCGTTTATCCATGAGAATGATAGGACCATGCTTGATGAGGCATTGAGAAACAAGGTAATACTCTGCTCTCCGCTTACCCTTTATGCTGTGCTTGCAGTCATCAGGCAGGCAGTTGATAATTTTAAGTTAGAACGTACAACATCAGAGATACTCTCCCTCCTGGGTGCATTCAACAAACAATGGTCAATGTTTTTAAAGTCACTTGAGAAGGTAGGTAAAAGGATAGAAGAAGCCCAGGAAGAGTTTGATGCCCTTTCAACGACCCGCCGCACCCAGTTAGAGCGCCCCTTAAGGCAGATAGAGGAGATGAGAAAGCGGAAAGGGGTAGATATTGACCTCCTGCCAGAATCTATTGACATGACGGAAGATGAGATGTGAAGATAGCACTCGTTCATCCGAGGATGGATATACCGGGTGGGGCTGAGAGGCTTATATCCTGGATTGCTAAAGGGTTGAGTAAGAAGGGGCTTGAAGTAACTATATTTACAGAGAAGTTTAATCCTCGCCTTATTCCCTTGGAACCTGCGGACGGTATAAGGGTAGAGCTTTTTAAAAAGGGGTTATTAGATAGATTTATAAATTCCAAGATAATGGATAAGAAGGCTTTTGCAAGGCAACTATCCTCTCTTTTAAAAGGTTTTTCTGTAGTAATCTCATTCAATTTCCCTTCATACTGGTGGGTGGCAGAGGCGAAGAGAATATCCGATTCCTTTCCTTTATCTTTATGGTTCTGTAATGAGCCTTTACGACGGTTATACAGGGATAAGGCAGACAGTTTCCTCATGGACTATTTCAAATCGGAAATTCAAAGTTGTAGGGGCGACATTTATGACGCCCATTGTTGCGGGTCTGATAAATCCGACCCCTACATTGATACTCAAGCAAGTCAGTTAGAAGAAGGGTTTAACAGGTATAACCTGCATTTAAAAGAGGAGGTAAGAAAACGCCTTGAAGAAGATAAAATCAATATGGCACGTTTAATGCGTGATAGGAAGATAGATAAAGATTCTGTATCATCTATGGATAAGGTGTTGGCTATCTCAAGTTATACTGCCGAGAGTCTTAAATCAATATTTGGTATAGAACCCAAGGTATGTTATCCCGGGATTCCATTAAGGGGGGATAATTCTGGAGGACTGAAGGCCTCCGTTAGACGTGGAAATACAATCCTTACTATTGGATGGAGTTCTCCAAAGAAGAATATCAACAATGTCCTTGAGGCAGTAAAGATATTGAGAGGGAGGGGTTCTGTCCCAGGTTTTAAATTAAAGATAATAGGCCATGATGCACGCTTATGTAATATAAAAGGATTAATAGAAGATTTAGGGATTGGTGACATCGTGGAACTCATCGGCCGTGTGGATGAAGAGGAATTATTCCAATACTATAGAAACGCTAAGGCTGTAGTTTATATACCTATAGATGAGCCATTTGGGCTTGTCCCTGTAGAGGCAATGATGTGTGGCACACCAGTTGTAGTATCTAATCATGGTGGACCAAGGGAGATTGTCCAGGATGGTAAGACTGGTATCCATGTTGACCCATTTGACCCGCGTGTGGTGGCGGATGGGCTTGAGCGGTTGTTGAATGACGATAAATTGGTAAACGAGATGGGGCAAAATGGATATAATTTAATGCGTGAGAAATTTACCATAGACCATTTTGTTGAGAGGCTTATTGGTGATAACATTATTCCGTGACGAATATGAAAGACTAATAGAGGATGCGAGGCGTAGAGGTGAGAAGAAATTTCTCGTTGCGTGGAACAGGGGTCTTGGTGATATCCCTCTATGCGTCTATGGATTTGTTGCATTGATAAAAAAAAATATTAATGATGCAAAGGTAACGATTATGACCCGCTCCGGGTTAGATGAGGTATTCAGGTTAATAAGGCTCGTAGATGATGTTATAACTATACCTCACTGGACCAGGGAAGATAATCTTAAAAAAGGTCAGCCTGTCAGATTAGATGTGGAGGAAGAATTAGAGAAATTAGGTCTAAAAGGGAAGTTTGATGTCATAATTCATAACCTAAAGGCTGGGAAATGGAGGAAACGTCAGATAGGGAAGATCGTCCCACGGCTTGAATGGCGGGAGGAAGATAGGGATTTCAATATTGAGATTCTTCGGCTTGCGCCTCAGAATGACAAAAGGAAATGTCACTCTGAGCACATTCGCTTCGCTCAGTGTAAACTCCGCGAAGAGTCTAACTTAGGGGGAAGGACTACGGATAAATATGTGGTTTCTTTGCATATAGATAGTGAGACCGGGCATATCTATGGGTATAATAAAAACTGGGATATAGAAAAATGGAGGGGATTGGTAAAGAGGTTATTGTCAACTTATAATGACATCTACTTTATCCTGTTAGGGCTCACAAGACACGATGAGCCATTTTTAGATAGTTCATTTATAACAGACATGCGCGGCAGGACGGATATTAAGCAACTACTTTCTATCGTTACCTCATCTAAGATGCTAATCGCCCCTGATAGTGGGATATTGAACCTTGTCCATTATTTAGATGTGGATATACCTCTGGATGTCATCTCTCTCTGGGGTCCTGCAAAATATGGCATATTACAGTTAAAGGTTGCTTCGCCAAACCGGCTTTTGAATCACTTTCCATTATTGGGTAAGAGAGAAGACATAAATACTATTGTGGTAGAAGATGTCTTAAAGGTAGTGAAAGATAGGTACGAAAAAAGAATAAAATGTTAACCATATTGCATTCAGAATCCTCTACAGGATGGGGTGGCCAGGAGATGCGGATTCTACGTGAGGCACTCGCATTTAAGGAAAAGGGATACAACATAATAATAGTCACTTCCCATGGGAGCAATTTAGAGGAAGAGGCTCACGTCTCAGGCATTAAGACATGTGTCCTTGGGTTGAGACACGCTATCTCCCCATTTGATTCTTTAAAGGTGTTATCAATTCTGAAGAAAGAGCAAGTGGACATCGTCAATACCCATAGCTCTATAGATAGCTGGGTTGTAGCACCTGTTGCCAAACTTTTAGGTATACCTGTAATAAGGACAAGGCATGTATCAACACGTATTAAAAATTCATTTCTATATAATAGGTTATGTGACAGGATTATCGTAACTGCAGATGCTATAAGAGAGGATATGATAAAGGTAAATAGAATCAATCCTGGAAAGATAACTGTCATACCTACAGGTATAGACCTTGCCAGATTCAATGTCCTTAAGGTAAGTAGCGAGAAGGTCCGCAGGGAATTTTTCATACCAAATGGTGTGCCGGTCATAGGAATGGTCAGTGTGCTGAGGAGCTGGAAAGGACATAGATACTTTATTGAAGCGGCTTCTAAGATTATCAAGGTCCTGCCATATGCAAGATTTATGATAGTAGGCGATGGCCCTATGAAAGATTTTGTTGAGGATACAGTTGATAAGTTTTCATTGCAAAACCATGTTATAATGACCGGGTTCAGGACTGACATACCTGAGATAATGGCTGCAATGGATATATTTGTATTGCCTTCCACAGGCTCTGAAGGTATACCTCAGGCAATCTTACAGGCACAGGCATTATGCAGGCCTGTTATAGGGACAAATGTAGGGGGAATCCCGGAGGTTATAGAAGATGGTGTAACAGGGGTTCTGATTCCTCCCAGGGACCCAGATACACTTGCCAGTTCAATCCTCTCCCTTATCCATGACAGGGACAGGATGAGGGAATTGGGAATGAATGGGAGAAGGTTAGTAAAAGAGAAATTTTCTATCCAGAATATGGTAGATAAAATAGAAATGGTGTATAGGGAATTTTATGACATTAGTAGAGTGAGGAAGTTCCTTGAAAATAGGCATCATTAGAAAACAGTATGTGCCGCACGGCGGGGCTGAAAGATACATTGAGGCATTAGTCAGGGAATTAATTACTCGAAGACACCAGGTGCATATCTTTGCTAATAGATGGAAGGATATTGATAACCATATAACCTTTCATAAGGTACCTGTTGTAGGAGGGCTTTCCTTTCTAAAGGTCCTGAGTTTTGCATTCTTCACAAGTATAAAATTGAGAGGTTCTAAACTTGATATTATCCACAGTTTTGAGAAGACATTCAAGCAGGATGTCTATCGGGCAGGTGATGGCTGCCATGCCGAATTTTTAAGGCAGAGAGGTAGAGGACAATCCCTTTTTAAGAAGTGGTTTACCTGTTTAAACCCTCTCCATATCACTATCCTCTTCATAGAGAAGAATCTATTCAAGAAGGGGAACTACAGGAAGATTATAGCCAATTCCAATCGGGTTAAAGAGGATATAATGAGGCATTATAAAGTACTTCCTGAAGACATAGCCGTTATCTACAATGGTGTAGATATGGATGAGTTCAATCCGGGAGAGAGAGGGTTGTATATCGGAGAGAGAAAGAGGATTGGCATTGATAGAGATGCCCTTGTGCTATTATTTGTAGGTTCTGGCTTTGAGAGAAAGGGACTGGATGCATTGATATGTGCCCTTGCTTATCTAAATAAAGAGAAAAGTGTTGTATTAGTTGTTGTAGGTAAGGGAAGGTATAAAAGATATAAGAAATTAGCAAAGCGGCATGGCGTGGAAGAAAAGGTCTATTTCTTAGGGACACAATCTGACATTAAAAGGTTTTATCTTATGTCAGATATATTTGTTTTGCCATCAATTTATGAGCCATTCAGCAATGCATGCCTTGAGGCGATGGCATGTGGTATGCCTGTGGTTACAAGCAGGGTAAATGGGGTATCGGAATTATTGGAGAAAGATAGTAAAATCCGGGATTTGATATTGGATGAGCCTGATGATTCAAAAGAGATAGCAGGTAAAGTGAGGATGTTATTTGATGAAGAAAGTAGGCGAATAGCCGGGGAAAGGTGCAGGGAACTCGCAGCCAGATTGTCACTAAATGAAAATGTAAATAAGACTTTAGAGGTGTACAGAAGAGTCAAAGAGTCTAGTGTCTTGTTAAACAAAGAATGATTACTTTTAGAGAAGTCATTCCTGCGAAAGCAGGAATCTATTATCTTGTGAATACTGGATTCCCGTTTTCACGGGAATGACTAAAAAGTAGTAAACGTTACTTAACAGAGCACTAGTGTCTAAATATTAGGAGGTATAATGTGGGCAAGGGTAGATTATTATCTATTATTGGAATATGTCTTTTACTGGCAGTCTTTTTAGGTAATACCTGTGTAAGGGGTGAGTTTGTTACAGAACCAACAGATACCATCGGTGAGGCAGGACAGATGGCTTTAAAAGTGGGAATAGAATATTTAGACGGGCGCCAGTTAGAGTTTACTCAAGGTCCCAAAAGAGACAGGAAATTAACAAAATTACCATATATAGGATTTGAGATAGGACTTGGAGAAATGGTAGACCTTGAGGCTGATTTTGAATCTATTTATTTAGATGAGGAAGGTAGAGATAGTAAATACGGTGTAGGTGACTTGAGGTTATGGAACAAGATAAGGTTTAAAGATGAAGAGGGGTATTTTCCTTCAATGGGTTTTATGTGGGGGGTCAAACTACCTAATGCTAATTATGAAGATGGATTCGGAACAGACGAGACGGATTTCTTCTCAAGTTTCTTATTCTCTAAACACATTGGCAATATATATTCTCACATAAATTTAGGGCTCGGGATACTTGGGAATCCTGATGAGACGAATGCACAGGATGATGTCCTCGTATATGGCGTTAGTGTTGAGTATCCTATGTCAGGTTCTATCAATCTTCTTTTGGATATTAATGGCTACGCCGGCTCAAATAACAATAACAATTTTTCATCTCTCATTCTGGGATTTCAGAAAAAGATGGACGACGTTATATGGGATTGGGGCTGGAAGATTGGGCTCACGGATGAGAGTGAGGATTGGGGGATTACAACAGGTATTAAGTGGATGCTCAGGTAAAATGTAGGCGAAGCCATGCAAAGCTATAAAAATATATTGATTATCAAACCGAGTTCCTTGGGTGATATAGTGCACAGCCTGCCTGTACTCAAAGACTTGCGCAGTGGGTTCCCTCGTGCCAATATCGCATGGCTTATAAAGAGGCAGTATGCAGGTATATTGGAAGGTAACCCTTATCTCAATGAAATAATACATTGGGAGTGGAATGGTGCCAGATGGTTTGCAGGATTGCCTGGATTGATAAAAAAACTTAAGAACAGCCACTTTGACCTTGTTATAGACCTACAGGGCCTATTCCGCAGCGGACTCGTGAGTTTTCTGTCAGGTGCCAATGAAAGGTTAGGTTTTAAAAATGCGAGAGAGTTAAGTCCGATATTTTATACCAAGCGGGTTTCTGTCCTTAGAAAGGAAATACATGCAGTAGACCGTTACAGGCTCATAACAGATTATCTGGGTATTAAACAAGGTCCTCCGGATTTTACCATTGCCATTGATGAGCAAGAGAAGGAATGCGTAGAAAGGCTGCTTTTTGAGTCAGGGGTTAAGAGTGAAGATATTTTGGTCATGGTAAACCCATCTGGCAGATGGCAGTCCAAGAAGTGGAATCCAGAGGGTTTTGCCAGGATTTGTGACATACTCAATACCGAGTATAGTGTAAAGACTATCATTATAGGTAGCCAGGAAGATATAGGGCTCGCCTGTGAAATAAAGGAATTGATGAAGACTACACCTGTAATCCTTGCTGGCAGAACTACGATTAAAGGGCTTGTGGCATTATTGAGTAAGGCCTATCTTTTGGTTACAAATGATAGCGGGCCTATGCATATCGCAGCAGCGTTAAATGTTCCTGTAGTTGCAATATTTGGGCCAACAGACCCTGGCAGGACAGGCCCTTACGGCAAAGGACATATAGTCGTAAGAAAAGAGATACCATGCAGTCCTTGTTTTAAAAGGGATTGTAAGAATTTAGTGTGTATGGAAGAAGTAAGTGTAGAAGAGGTAAAAGATAAAATTGGGAAAACAAAATGGTTAGAAAAACAAAACGTAACATAGGGATTTTCCTGGTCAGTATCTTTTTATTGACAGGTTGCGGGGTATTTAGAAAGGCAAGGCTCCCGGAGGTCTTAGAGGTTCCTTTACCACAGGTAAGCACAACCGAGGTCAGACCAGAAGAGGAGCCATTATTAAAGTCAAGGCCATTTCCTGTTGGGGAGAAACTTACCTACAGTCTTAGATGGACGGGTATACACGTAGGACATGCTACGTTAGAGGTAGAGGATATAGTCGAATTCAACGGCTTCAGGACATACAAGGTTGTATCACGGGCACGCTCAAATGACTTCTTCTCGCTCATTTACAGGGTGGACGACATGATACAGAGTTTTATAGACCTTAAAAAATTATACTCCTTAAGACTTGAAAAGCGTCAGGAGGAAGGTAATTACAGGTCGTTTAAGATTACAGAATATGACCAGATAAATCATACGGCCCGACAGTTTAAGTATAAGTCCGGTTCTGTAGAAGAAACGGGATTCAGTATACCATCTGATGTCCAGGACATACTATCATGCTTTTACTATTTGAGAAACCAGAATCTGGAAGCGGGGAAATCCGTATTTATAAAGGTAAATGCAGATGAGAAGAATTATGACCTTGAAGTTAAGGTCCATAAGAAAGAACGTATAGAGATACCGGACTTAGGAGCATATGATGCAATATTGGTAGAGCCACTCGCAAAGTTCCAGGGTATCTTTGTGCGCAAGGGAAAGATACTCATATGGGTTACTGATGACTCAAGGAAGATACCACTCCTCATGAAGAGTAAAATACCCATAGGTTCTATTGTGGCTATGTTGGAAAAGATAGAAGGATAGGAAAGTATAAAAGAAATGATGAACTGAGCGAAAGTGAAGTGAGGAATTTTCTTGAAGGGTATGATTAATAAAAAGGCAAGAAGGAAGGTATTATATATAATATTAAAGGCGATGTCATCTTTGGTATTATTCTTACCAGCCAGATGGGTGCTTCCCACGGGTTCTCTTCTAGGGGGTATAGCCTATTTAGTTTTGAGTAGAGAGAGGAAGAATGCGATAGAAAATCTCAACATAGCCTTTTCCCATGAGAAGTCTGCACGTGATATTAAAAGGGTGTGCAGGGAATCATTTCAGAATTTAGGCATAAATCTGATTGAATTGTTGAGATTCCCAAAGTTAGACAGAGAGAATATAGATAAACTCGTCACAATAAAAGGCGAGGATAGGATAGATACTGCGATTGAAAATGGGAAAGGGGCTATCATGCTGACTGCACATCTGGGTAACTGGGAACTTTTGGCTGCATATGCTGCCTTGAAGGGCTATCCTATCAATGTGGTGGCACGCAATATATACTATGAGGGATATAACGATATGTTGGTGAGGCTCAGAGAATCAAAGGGGATGAAGGTTATTTACCGTGAGGATGTCAAACGAATGTTCCATTCATTGAAGAATAACGAGTTATTAGGGATATTGGCTGACCAGGATACTGACAAGGTAGATGGCGTATTCGTCAAATTCTTTAATGAGTTGGCATATACCCCAACAGGGCCTGTAGCATTATCCATCAGAAGTGGTGCCCCACTCATCCCGTGTTTTATAATAAGGGGAAATGGCAGGCACACGATATTTGTTGAGGAGCCACTGCCTATTTTGAGGACAGGGGATAAAGATAAAGACCTTTTGGTAAATACTGAAAGGTATACCAAGGTTATAGAAGAATGGGTGAGGAGATACCCCTCACAATGGGTATGGCTCCACCAGAGATGGAAGACTAAACCAAAGGTCTGATATGAATGTCCTGCGGATAATAAATGGGATTATTGATAAATGCATAACAGAAGAGACCTTGAGGATAGGGGAAGGGCTCTCTTTTGAGAGGGGTAATCTTGTAGTTGTATCAGGCGATGCTGCCCTAATCAACACCTTGAGACTCTTCCGTATAAGATGTCACTACATACCTAAACAATTATGGTATCTAATGGGAATTATTAGTAAGTTAGCAGATATCATCAGGGACGAAGGTATAGATATTATAGAATCTATGGATGAACTCAGTGCTGTCCACGGGTTCTTTGTGTCAAGGAGGACAGGAAAGTATTTTATAACAAACTTTTTTGGCCAGAGGATTACCCGGTTTTCAAGGGTTATTGGCTGGGGAAAATACACTATCGTCCAGACCAAAGAGAATGGCAGGCAGTTGATAGAAGCATTTGATATACCTCATCACAGGATAAGGTTCGTCCCGTTAGGCGTCCAGATTGGTAGTAGCGCATATCAAATTCCAGGTGTAGACAAATCTATAGCCATCCTATTGAGCCCGCCAAACACAGATGATAATAACGCGGATATAGTCAGGGTAATATCAAGGGTTGCAAAATTCATTTCCGATATTAAAGTTACTATCCTTCTGAACCCTAAAAAGGGCGGAAAGAGATTCAGGGATAATATCCTGCATCTGATAAAGAGATATGATGCCACCAGGGTGATAAGGCTCATAGACCCATATGGTCTTCATTCGGCACAGGTTTGTAGTTCCACTATATTACTATTGAATGACTGTGCAGATATTGCAAATTTAAAGTTTCTGATTGAGGCAGGCTCTAAGGGAGTTGCAGTCATAGCACGAAAGGAACGAGGGGCACTTGATATAATCAAGGACGGGGAAAATGGGCTATTAGTCTCATGGGAAGATGAAAGAACTATCGTTAGTACGATATTAAAGGTATTAAGGGATAAGGCACTTGCCGATTCCTTATCTAAAAAGTTGAAGGCATATGTGGCTCGTGAACATGATTGCAATAAAGCCATATCTATTAGATTAAATGTATATAAAGAGGCTATCTCTACTCAAAAGGTATTGGTAAGCCACCATGGGGCAGGTAATATAATAGATATAATAAGATTATGCCCTATCCTGAAGACTATTAGAGAGAAATTTCCTGATGCTCATGTGGCAGTCTTGGGAGAATCTAAATACAGGAATCTACTCAGGTCCCAGGGTGCTATTGATGAGGTTATTACCAGGCCAAGGCATAGAAATAGGGGGGCATTGAGAAGGTTCTATGCTGAAGTTACGATGTTACAGAGGGATTATTATGACATAGGGTTCAATATAGGCAAAAGCCATGCTTCGCTAAGAGAAGGCTGGCTTAATAGGTTATTTTTACGCCTCATATGCGTCAAGAGGCTCTACTCTAAAAGTGAAATTGAACCCCAGGCAATGGGAACTCATCCTTTTAGACTTGATATACCTGACTCGTGTAAGAGTTATATAGATGAATTTTTATCTAAAGAATGGGTCGGGGTTAGCCAACCCATTATGGGCTTGAATATCGGTATAGGAAAGTGCAGGCTCAAGGGGTGGCATCTGGAGAACTTTGTCCGATTAAGTGATGAGGCTGCTAAACGATTTTCTTTAAGGGTGGTTTTAACAGGCACTCGTGATGAGGTGCACGATGCAGCAGAGTTCGTAAGATTTTCCAGGACGAGGCCCATCAATGCGGTTGGAAAGACAAGCCTGATAGAGTTAGCTGCCTTGATAAATCGTTTTTGTGTCTATGTGACGGCAGATACCCTGCCATTATATATCGCCTGTGCTGTGGGCACACCGACTATTGCGATTTCAGGTCCTACGGACCCACGGGCATCTCTACCTTTAGTGGATAAAGATAAACTTGCCGTCTTAAAGAAGGATTTACAATGCAGCCCTTGTAACAAGAGAAGATGTTCAGACCCCGTATGTATGCGTGAGATAACGCCAGAGGATGTATTGGGAGCTTTAGGTGTATTAATTCGGAGGTAAGGTGATAAGCCGATATATAAATATAGCGATATTGACATTTGCCGTTATCTTCATCTCTTTTTCTCTTGATTCACCGGTCAACTGGGATCAGGTGGATTTTTATGCAGCAGCAGAGGCGAGCATGAAGACAGGGATTCCTGTCTATAATATTGCTGTAAATATCGGAGAAGAAGTGGGGTTGTGGCATCCTCCATTGTATATCTATTTGATGGCGTTATCATTCAAGGTATTCGGGGTAAACATAATAGCCGCAAGGTTAGTCGGCATTGTTTCTCTTATAATAAGCCTTATCCTTATAAGGGGTATTATAAGAAGGATTTATCCTAACAGACATTCAGATATCTTCTGTTTATTCCTCCTTTTAACCGGGCTTTCACCTTATATCATTCAGGGGACACTCCTTTTAGACATAGACAATACCATATTGACTACCCTGATATTATTATTCTTGTATGTCTATCTCACATATAGAGTTAACGCACCTTCGGTACAAACCTGTAGGGGTTTGATTCATCAAACCCTCAGCAACCATCTTCTCCTCGCATTACTATTCGCAATACTCCTATGGGCAAAGTTTACGACTCCATTTGTTATACCCATATCCATATTTATATATCACTTGATTAATAAAAGAATAAAACTTGCCTTACATGGCCTATTTACGATAGGTGGCATTGGTCTTATAGTATTCCTGCTGTCTTTTTGGGCATATTGCAGTCATAATAATCTTCCCTTTGATATGGCTGTGTCCAGAAATCTTGGTATAGCAGCAGGCTCTCTTTCTAACTTTTCTAATAAGGCATATGATATTATTAAAAAACTTGGGAACTTCTCTTTCTGGCTATCGCCCTTCTATATCGTATTGCTGGTAATGAACATTATCTGGTGGCTCAGGAAGATATTGCTCCCCAATCCCCGTCATCCTGTAAATCTCGTCTATCTTATTGCATACCTTTCTTTTTTCGGATACCTGATAATAAGGATGGATGCGTATTACTATCCGAGATATATATTTCCATCTGTAATCCTAATCAATCTATTGGCATCTGAGATGGTGGTGAATCTTCTGCCGGCAACATTAGCTTTGCATGCTTCGCTAAATAGACAGATATGGTTTTTCTTAATAGGCATTACATTAATATCTACCATATTTTATCTAATCTTCCTTGTTGACCCGCTGCTTGAATTCAATAATCTAAAAAGAGGGTTGTCTCATGAATCAATGCCAGATGTGGTAAAGAGGATAGCGGCTATGGTTTTTATGTACCTCGTGCCGACTCTTATATGCATCATCTCTTTAAAGAAGACAGAAATAAAAAGATTATTTGGATTTCTATTAATCCTTATGATGGTGGCATCGTACATTAGCCTGGATATTGTTCAGGCCCAGGCCAACTATTCCACCTCTTACTTCTACGGAGAAGAGGGATTCAGGGAGACTGTGAAGTTCCTAAAGGATAATTTGAAAGAAGGCGAATTCTTTGCTGCAAGGAGCCGTGACCTGGCTGTTATGTCTGGAAAGAGATTCTATATCTTTGACAGACTCCATCCAGAAGACGTATCAGGCATATTGAAGAATAATGACATAAAATATCTTGTATTGAGAGATGAATTCTATCTTGATGGCATCACCTCTCGCAATGTCTTTGACGATATAATGGCTAATAAAGAGAATAATAAGATTATTAGTGAGAATTATGCCCTTGTAAAGAGGTATGGTTTCTTTAGAATATATGAGAAGAAGATTTATGAAGGATAAAGACATAGATATTGTAATAAAGATATTGAAGAGGGAGGCAAAGAGATATGAAGAACCTGTGGTGACTGAAGTATCCAAGTCCCGCTCCCCTTTTCAGGTGCTGATATCGTGCATTTTGAGTTTGAGGACAAAGGATGGGGTTACACGGGTCGCTTCAAAGAAACTCTTTGAATTGGCCAATACACCTCAGAATATGGTATCTTTAAGTAAAGATGCCATCATAAAGGCTATATATCCTGTAGGTTTTTACAGGACAAAGGCAGCAAATATACTCAATATCTGTAAGACACTCATAGATAAATACGATTCAAGAGTGCCAGACGAATTGGATGAGTTGCTTAAATTTAAAGGCGTAGGGAGAAAGACAGCGAATTTAGTTATGACCTTAGGGTATAGAAAGTTAGGGATATGTGTGGATACCCATGTCCACAGGATATCTAACAGGTTAGGATATGTAAAAACCAGGATGCCTGAGGAGACTGAGTTTGCATTGAGGTCAAAATTGCCAAAGAGATACTGGATAATATATAATGACTTGTTAGTGACACATGGCCAGAATGTATGCAGGCCCATATCCCCGTTTTGTAGTATATGTAAGGTGGAGAGATACTGTGATAAGGTAGGTGTTACGAAATACAGGTGATTCTAATATGTGGGAAGGGAAGACTGTATCGGTAGTTTTACCGGCATATAATGAAGAAGATAATATAAAGAAGGCGATAGAGGATTTTGCCGGGTCTCGTTATGTGGATGAGGTCATAGTTGTAGACAATAACTCTACAGACCTCACCCCGGATGAGGTAAAGAAGACCAGGGCAAAGTTAATCTATGAGCCAGCACAGGGTTTTGGGAATGCGGTCCAGCGAGGGCTCAGAGAGGCAAGAGGGGATTATGTAATCCTCGCTGAGCCAGACGGGACATTTTCAGGCAAAGACACTCTAAAATTATTGAGTTACTCTGATGACTTTGATATGATATTGGGCACGAGGACGAGTAAGGATTTGGTCTGGAGCGGAGCAAATATGGGCTTTGCACTTAAGTGGGGTAATTGGCTTGTTGCAAAGATGTTAGAATTTCTTTTCAATGGCCCGTCAATGACAGATATGGGATGTACTATGAGGTTGATAAAGCGGGACCTATTGGAGAAATTTATTTATAAATTTACTGTAGGTGGCTCTCACTTCCTTGCAGAAATGACGGTTCTGGCTATCCTGAATGGTGGCAAGATAGTGGAGGTGCCTGTAAATTACCTTCCACGTGTAGGTAAATCAAAGATAACCGGTTCCAAGTGGCGGACAGTGAAGGTTGGGTTTAATATGGTAAGGACGATACTGAAATATAGGTTCAAAAGTTTGAAATGGAAAAAAACAACATAAGAGTAACCAAATTAATTCTGACTACCTTATGTTTAGCATGGGCTCTAATTACCCTGTATTTTTTCTTTACTAATCCCAGCGTAAGGCTCGGGGTCCTTATGTGTATGCTGAAGAGGGTGTACCAGTTGGGTTTATTATCCTTCATTCTATTCCTATCGGCAGGTATTGGAATGCGGCTGATTCGGAATTTCAAAGTTGTAGGGGCTTATCCCCATTTTCATGGGGACAAGTTTATGACGCCCGCTAAAAATTCCGGTCCCCTGTCCCCTGGCGGGGAGGGTTCCCACGCGGGGAGGGTTCCCACATATATATGGCTTTATAGTATCGGGATTGGATTAGGAGGGCTTTCTTATATTACGCTATTACTCGGACTTCTTGGTATCATGGAGAAGTGGGTATATTTTATTATATTAGGCATACTAACAGTCTTTACAAAAGATGAGTTAATAGAATTCTGCCAATACATCTTTATTAAGATAAAGGGGGTGAGAGAATCTAAAATTGGTATATTTAACCTAATCCTGCTTTCTTTATTTGGGTTATCTATTATTCTCAACCTCTTTGGCGCTTTTACCCCGGAGGTTCACTACGATGCATTAGAATACCATTTTGGTGCACCAGGTGAATTCCTGCGAGATGGGAGGATACATTTTCTCCAACACAATGTCTATTCCAATTTTCCTTCATTGGTAGAGATGTTATACCTTTTAGGCATGCTCATAGAAGGCGATACATTAGCCAAACTATTCCATTGGACATTTGGGATACTCACAAGTCTTTCTATTCTCTCTTTTGGGAAGAGGCTATTTGGTATAAAGATTGGATTGATTGGAATGGCAATCTTTTATGTATTTGGCCAGATTACGATACTATCTACGCAGGCGTTAGTAGACATGGGTGTGGCTTTTTATAGTTTCTTAGGCATTATGGCAATTATAGAATGGGTTGGGACAGAGAAGAGAGGATGGCTATTACTCTCAGGTATCTCAATTGGGCTTGCAGTAAGTTGCAAATACCCTGCTATATTATCGTTCCTTGCCATTGAAGTATTGATTTTGTTCCATACTAACTGGGTAAAAAGACTAAAAACCGCTGTTCTATTTGCGCTCATTGTCCTTTTAACTTCTTCTCCATGGTTCATTAAGAATTTCATATGGACAAGAAATCCTGTATACCCTTTATTCTATAATGTATTTGATGGTAAGAATTGGGATAATGCCAAGGATGAGAGGTTTCAAAAGGCACATGCACCTGGAAAGAAAGACCTTATTACCCTTGTTCGGACGCTATGGGATATGACTATTAAAGACCAATTTATGACGCCCATATTTTTGTTATTCATCCCTCTGATTATATTTTTGAAAGGTATAGACAGGCACATAAAATACCTTTTGGTCTATCTTGCACTCTTTTATCTATTCTGGTTCTATTTCACACACAGGATAGACAGGTTCTTCCTGCCTGCTACACCTGCTTTGGCATTAGTTTCAGGATACATATATATGAGACTGAATGATGCCACCAGGGTATTATCCATAGGGATAGACCTTCCTATTCCACATAAAGGAAGGGTCTTAAGGGGATTCTTATCCATTATATTAGTATTCTCTCTTTTGTTTAATTTTTATATCTCGGCATTTACATTATCCTCTATAAATCCATTCGCCTATGCATTTGGGTTTGAGACGAAGGATGAATTTCTTACGAGGACTCTACCTCCATATTCTGCCATGAAGTTTATAAATGATGAATTGGATGAGGATGCAGTAGTCCTTTTAATGGGCGAGGCAGAGGTTCACTATATAAATAGGAAGGTCTTATATAATACTGTCTTTGATACATCTATAATAGAAGAGATAGTTAATACCTCAACCTCACCTGAAGAGGTATTGGAGAAAGTGAAAGGTTTGGGTGCGACTCATTTGCTGCTCAACCGCGTAGAAGTTGCCAGACTCAACAGGACATATTCTTACATGAAGGATTTCAATTGGGAGCTCTTCTATGACTTTGAAAAGGAATATCTTGAGAAAATATATTCCTTAGAAGAGAAGGTATTGATATATAAGGTTAAAAGATAATTTAAGGATATGGATATGGAACATCCGACTGGGCGGAAGGTCAAGGTTCTGCATATAATTACAAGGCTTATCATTGGCGGTGCCCAGGAGAATACACTCTTCACAGTAAAGGGCATCATGAAGTTAGACGGGTATGATGTCAAACTCATCTCAGGTCCCCCCTTAGGCCCTGAGGGAAGTTTAGTAGAGCAGGCCAAGAGAGATGGTGTGGATTTGACAATACTACCTGAACTCAGGAGGGCTATCAATCCGCTTCTGGATATGGTGAGCCTTTTAAAGTTATATCTATTTATCAAGAAAGAAAAGCCAGAGATAGTCCATACCCACAGTTCAAAGGCTGGGATATTAGGAAGGCTTGCCGCAAAGGCTGTTGGTGTGCCTGTGATTATACATACAATCCATGGACTTCCATTCCATCCGTATCAGAATAAATTATTGAACTGGCTATATAGAAAGTTGGAGCGTTTTGCAGGAAACTGGACAACAAAAATCATAACAGTATCAGATGCAATGCTTGAGTCTGCATGGGCAGCCAAAGCAGCACCAAGGGAAAAATTTGTCACCATCTATAGTGGCATGGAGATAGAAAAATTTATGGATTTAAAGGTAGATGTTAAATCTATTAAGGAAAAACTTGGTATACCTCTTGATTCACTAATCGTTGGGAAGATAGCGCGGCTATTCCCTTTAAAAGGCCATGAATATATCTTAGAGGCAGCCCCTTTGATTGTTAAGGAATTCCCGGATGTTCGGTTTCTCTTAATTGGCGATGGAATACTAAAAGATGAGTTAATGGCTCAGGCTAAAAGATTAGGTGTCCTGAGTAATTTTATCTTTGCCGGGCTTATCCCACCTCGTGATATACCACCCTTTATATATGCAATGGATGTGTTAGTCCATACCTCACTCAGAGAAGGATTGGCAAGGGCAATACCCCAGGCATTTTTATGTTCAAGACCTGTAGTCACATTTGATATAGACGGGGCACGAGAGGTTGTCCATGATGGCAAGACAGGGTATATAATAGCGCCATGTGATACAAAGGCACTGGCAGAGAAGGTTATAGAATTGCTTAAGGATAAAGAAAAGGCCTCCAAATTCGGCAAAGAAGGGAAGAGACTGGCAGCCTCACTATTTGGCGTAGATACCATGGTGCAAAAGATAGATACACTATATAGAGAATTGATTTAATAGTACAGGAAAATCCTCAAAAATACCTTGACACTTTATTCCTTTTTTGGTATTATAATAAGTGTTTCCAACCATTATATTTTTCTCACATAGAGTGTCCATAGGGTTCTGGGGAACTGTCAAAAATAAAAGCACTGTTAAATCAGTAGAGGGGATTTTTTGTGTTAAAAAAGATGCATCAAAAAACTGAAAGGGGGATGTTTTTATGTTGAGTGACCTGGATATAGCACAGTCTGTGAAGATGAAACCTATTGAAAAGATAGCCCAGGACATAGGAATAGATAGTGAATATTTAGACCTTTATGGCAGGTACAAGGCAAAGGTATCTCTTGATATATTGAAAAAATTAGAGAATAAACCTAATGGCAAATATATTGATGTGACTGCTATTACTCCAACGCCTTTAGGAGAAGGTAAGACAGTAACCACAATCGGACTTTCTTTAGGTTTGAACAAGATTGGTAAGAAGGTTATCACTGCTATAAGGCAGCCTTCTTTAGGTCCTGTATTTGGCATAAAGGGAGGGGCTGCTGGCGGCGGCTATTCCCAGGTAGTGCCTATGGAGGATTTCAATCTACATCTCACAGGAGATGTCCATGCTGTGGGTCTGGCACATAATCTACTTGCTGCATTTATTGACAATTCCATACTCAAGAAAAATCCGTTAAAGATAGACCCGTTGACTATTACATGGCGCAGGGTAGTAGATGTCAGTGACAGGGCATTGCGTAATATAGTCATAGGGCTTGGCGGTAAGAATGACGGAATTCCGAGAGAGAGTGGCTTTGACATTACTGTGTCATCAGAGGTTATGGCGATACTGGCACTTACTACAGGGCTTTCTGATATGAGAGAACGTTTGGGCAGGATTGTGGTAGCAAGCACCTATGACAATAAGCCAGTGACTGCTGAAGACTTAAAGGCAGCAGGTGCTATGACTGTCTTGATGAAAGAGGCGATTAAGCCAAATCTTATACAGACTATAGAACATACCCCATGCCTTGTCCATGCTGGTCCTTTTGCAAATATCGCCCATGGAAATAGTTCCATATTGGCAGATATGATAGGTATCAAGGTAGCAGAATATTTAGTTACAGAGAGCGGGTTTGGCGCTGACTGCGGGGCAGAGAAATTCTTTGATATCAAGTGTAGATATAGCGGATTGGTTCCAAGTGCAGTAGTCGTAGTATGTTCTATCAGGGCACTCAAGATGCATAGTGGCAGGTTTAAGATTGTAGCAGGCAAGCCGTTAGATGAAGGACTCTTGAAAGAGGATGTAGAAGCTGTAGAGAAGGGCTGTTCCAACTTAGAGAAACATATAGAGAATCTCCGGTTGTTTGGGGTCCCTGTTGTGGTGGCAATTAACAGATTTACGAATGATACTGATAAAGAGATAGAGGCGGTTAAGAAGAGGGCTAAGGATGCAGGCGCTGAAGATGCGGTTGTAAGTGAAGTGTGGGCTAAGGGTGGAGAGGGTGGCAAGGACCTGGCAAAAGCAGTTGTCAAAGCGGCTGATAAGCCGTCCAAATTTAAATTCCTATATCCCATTGATATACCCGTAAAGGACAAGATTCACACAATTGCAACAAAGATATACGGGGCAAAGGATGTCCAGTATTCTTCTATTGCAGATGAGAAGATAAAACTTTATACCCAGCGTGGCTATGATAAACTTCCAATATGTATGGCAAAGACTCACCTTTCAATCTCACATGACCCTGAATTGAAAGGCAGGCCTACGGGATTTACGCTACCAGTCAGGGATATTCGTGCATCTATAGGGGCTGGATTTTTATACCCACTGTGCGGGGATATGAGGACTATGCCTGGGTTGCCATCAGTGCCATGTGGGACTATGGTGGATATTGATAAGGACGGTAAAGTTGTAGGGCTATTTTAACGTTTAGGAATTTCAAAACAGAGATTCTTCAGTCACTTTGTTCCTTCAGAATGACAACAATGTCATTCTGAGCGAAGCGAAGAATCTAACTTGAGAGGAGTTATAATGGCAGCGGTTATTTTGGATGGTGAAAAATTAGCAGCAAGTATCAGGGAGGAATTGTCTCGGGAGATAGAGGCATTAAGAAAGTCAGATAGTGTACCTTACCTGACAGCAGTGCAGGTTGGAGAAAATCCAGCCTCTAAAGTCTATGTGAACCAACAGAAAAAGGCATGCAATGAAATAGGCATAGGATATGAACTCAAACAGGTCCAGGAGGACATTACAGAGAAGTCCCTTATAGATATTATAGAAAGCCTTAACAATGATAAGAAGGTGACAGGTATAATATTACAGATGCCTGTCCCAAAACATATTGATGCCAGAAGGGTTCAGAGGAGACTCTCTCCGTTAAAGGACGTGGAGGGTATGCACCCTTTTAATATGGGGATGTTAGTATATGGTGACCCAAAGATAGCCCCATGCACTGCGAGGGGTGCGATAGAATTATTAAAGTCAAGCGGGGTTAGCCTGAAGGGCAAGGAAGTCGTTGTAGTAGGGCACAGCGAAATAGTTGGCAAACCCATTGCACTCTTTTTACTCCAGTCACAATTGGAGTCTGCTACACCTACAGTCTGCCACATAGCCACAAGGGATTTGGCATCTCATACCAGGAGGGCTGACATCGTCATAGTTGCAGCAGGCAAACCAAATCTCATTAAGGCAGATATGTTAAAAGATGGTGCAATGGTTATTGATGTAGGTATCAACAGAATTCCCGTATTGGATGCTCAAGGTCAGCCTGTAGTTGATGAAAATGGAAAGAAGAAGATGAAGACTGTGGGTGATGTAGAGTTTGACAAGGCAAAGGATAAATGTTCATTCATATCACCTGTCCCGGGTGGGGTTGGACCATTGACAGTTGCTATGCTGCTGCGCAATTGCGTGGAATGCGTGAAAGAACAAAAATTAGAGATAGTATAATTATGAAGATTGCAATTACTGGTAAAGGTGGGGTTGGTAAGACAACTATTACTGTACTGCTTGCCAGGGTATATGCGGATGATGGGCAAAAGGTTTTGCTTATAGATGGAGACCCTGATGCCAATTTAGCCAGGAGTATGGGAATTAAAGACCTAAACATTACACCACTCATAGAATTGGACAAACTCATAGAAGAAAGGACCGGGGCAAAGCCAGGTTCTACAGGTGCTTATTTTAAATTAAACCCAGAGGTTAGCGACATACCTGACAAATACTGTATCAATCATAATGGTGTCCAGTTACTTGTAATGGGGACGATTCGTAAAGGCGGCGGTGGCTGTGCCTGCCCTGAGAACACCTTTTTAAAATCCTTCCTCAGGCATATATTATTAGAGAGGGATGAGATTGTAATTATTGATATGGCTGCCGGGATAGAACATTTGGGGCGTGGAACCGCAGAATCTGTAGACAAGATGCTCGTCATAGTAGAGCCATCTCAAAGGAGCGTAGAGACTGCCTATAAGATTAAAAAGTTATCTATGGATATAGGGGTAAAAAATCTCTATGCCATAGCCAATAAGGTCCGTAATGCAGCAGAAGAAAAGTTCCTGAAGGATGCCATGCCTGATTTCAATATTCTCGGTTTCTTACCTTATGACGATAGTATAATAGAATCTGATAGAACAGGCCAATCTATAAATGATAAAAATAAAGTGGTACAGGGAATTAAAGATATACGAAAAAAGTTAGAGGAGGGGAAATGAGTAATTCCAAGGAGAAGGTTCAGGATACCGCTAGTATAGCGATGTTAGAAAAAGCGGCTCAGATAAAGGTTACTACTGTCTGGGATAGGCACGATGCTATGCAGCCCCTATGCCCATTTGGGACAAGCGGATTATGCTGCAAGAACTGCAATTTAGGGCCATGCCGCATACGCCCGAATGTTGAAAAGACAAGGTATGGCATATGTGGTGCGGATATGGATACTATTGCCGCAAGAAATTTGGTGCGGCACATAGCAGCAGGTTCATCCTGCCACTCGGACCATGGAAGAGAGATAGCCCAGACACTCCTTTTAGCATCTAAGGGCAATGTTCAAGGGTACGCGATAAAGGATGAAGTAAAACTAAAGGCAGTTGCAGAAGAATGCGGGATAAAGACAGATTCAAGACCTAAGGAAGAGATAGCCAGAGAACTCGCTGAGAAACTGCTTCTACAATTTGGCCAGCAGGAAGGAGAACTCATATTTGCAAAGAGGGCGCCCGGCAAACAGGTTAGCACATGGAGGAAATTAGGCATCATGCCAAGGGGTATTGACAGGGAAGTTGTTGAATCTATGTCCCGGACAAATATGGGCGTGGATAATGACTATAAGAATTTACTATTCGGTGGTATGAAGACTGCACTTACTGATGGATGGGGCGGCTCTATGATAGCCACTGAATTGAGCGATATCCTCTTTGGCTCTCCACAACCAGTAAGGTCAAAGGCTAACTTAGGCGTATTAAAAGAGGATGAGATAAATATAGTAGTCCACGGACATGTGCCCATTTTGTCTGATGTGATAGTCTCAGCAAGCAGGGATAAAGATATGCTTGAGTTGGCACATAAGGTTGGGGCTCGTGGAATCAATGTGGCAGGGATTTGCTGCACTGCCAATGAGATGCTTGTCCGCAGGGGTATACCTGTAGCAGGGAATTTCCTACAGCAGGAACTGGCTATCATTACAGGTGCTGTTGAAGTGATGTTAGTTGATGTCCAGTGTATAATGCCGGGTCTTGCAAATATAGCTACCTGTTTTCATACAAAGGTTATATCAACTCACCCAAAGGCAAGGTTCCCTGGCATGCAACATATAGAGTTCAAGGAAGAGAATGCCATCTCTATAGCAAAAGAGATTGTGAAGTTAGCCATTGATAATTTTGCGAACAGGGATAAAGAGAAGGTCAATATCCCGCAGGAAAAGATGGATTTGATTGCAGGTTTTACTGCGGAGAATATATCCTATTATTTAGGTGGGCGTTACAGGGCTACTTACAGGCCATTGAATGATGCTATTATAGCAGGCCGATTAAGAGGTGTAGCAGGGGTGGTAGGATGTGACAACCCCAAGATGCAGAGCGGCTCATCACACATAACTATGGTAAAGGAATTGATTAAGAATGATGTCCTC
>Ga0082335_1001049_pt1 | contig 63517 bp, 53 predicted proteins | sample Subgrocontami58m_FD_72375 | JGI IMG/M metagenome (GOLD analysis project Ga0082335, IMG submission 72375) | Subsurface groundwater microbial communities from S. Glens Falls, New York, USA - GMW37 contaminated, 5.8 m (SPADES assembly) (version 2) ... | reverse complement strand
CCCCGCGGCGCCGCCCCCGGGGGGGCGCTCCCCCGCCACTGTTTCACCACCTGCGTTGCAATCGTCAGCAACAGGATCACGGCCGCGGCCCAGCCTATGATGTCAATCGTCATGGGCCACCCGCGGCGCCTAATTAAGAAGCAAATAGATGATTACCAGCACGATGAGCGGCACACCCATGATCCAGCCCAGCAAATATTTCCCCACGATGGATGTTCCTGGTTCCTGTTAACGGATCGCTCGAATACCAATGCCACGTTTTGAAGTTACGCGGAAAACCAGGCAGGGTCTGTTCGCTGACGTACGGAGACAATCTCATGCATCGAAAGCTGCCACGGCCCATGCCGGAAATTGCGCGGCCCGCGAATGACGCCCCCGCTTAAGTGCTGACACAGTTCGTAACAATTGCTTTCACACCGTAACCTCGCCACGGTCAACAATGGCTTGCGTGCGGGGGCTTATCCGCACGGGTAAACAACGCAGCGATATTCAATCGGAGTCGGCCTCAATGCGCAAAATATTGATTACGGTTTTTGCCGGGTGTATCGGATTGGTTGGCGCTGCAACTGTGGCGGCTGCAGGAATGTTTTCGGCGACGCGTACGGTCATTGCGATAGTGGCCGATGACCTGTTAGTGGGTACGGCCGAAGGCCATCTCAATGGGGCGGGAACGCTCGCCATCCGTTCTCAAAAGAACCCTGCCCTGACCTGTCTCGGACAGTTCACGTCCAGCTCTCAACTGGGTGGTTCGGGGGAGATGCTTTGCAGTGATGGCACCACGGCGACATTTCAATTCCAGCGTTTGAGTGTGTTCAGCGGCCACGGCACCGGCAGCTTCGGCCGCGGCACGATGAGTTTTGCGTATGGAGTCACCCATGAAGAAGCCAGGCCTTACTTGAAGCTGCCTGAGGGCAAGAAGCTCACCCACAACGGCACAGTGCTGGCGCTGATCGACCGATAGCAAGTCGGGGGAAATGGTAGCCGCCTTGCCCGAAACTCTCCGTGCGCTAGCGTACATACGATGTAAACTGTTCGCGTCTATCCTGCCGGTTGCGCGATCGGAAGCTATCGATGTTTATCACGGGACTGGGCACGGCAACTCCGCTGCATCGCTACACGCAGGCGCAGTGTTGGGAGGCGTTGCAGGTTGCACCGCAGTTTGCACTGCTTGACCGGCGCGCGCGCACGACGTTGCAAAGAGTGCTGCTGAGCGACAACGGCATACGCACGCGGCATCTCGCGCTCCAGGCGCTGGCCGGGATTTTCGCCATCGATCCCGATACTCTGCATCGCCGTTTCGCATTGCATGCGCCCGCGCTTGCCCGCGACGCCGCGACCCGTGCGTTGCAGCAGGCCGGAATGCGGCCGCAAGAGATCGATGCCGTCATTATCAGCACCTGCACCGGCTATCTTTGCCCCGGACTGACCAGCTACGTCGGTGAAAGTCTGGGCCTGAGGCCGGACGTGCTCGCACTCGATCTCGTCGGCCAGGGCTGTGGCGCGGCCTTGCCCAATATGCGCGCGGCCGCGGCGCTGCTGCGGGCCGGCGATTGCGGCAAAGTGCTGTCGATCTGCGTGGAGGTCTGCAGCGCCGCGTTTTATCTCGATAACGATCCGGGGGTATTGATCAGCGCCTGTCTGTTTGGCGATGGCGCGGGTGCGGCGGTGCTCGCCGCGACGCCGGATCCGGCCGCGCGCAGCATCGAATGGCGCGCGGCGGGGTCATTGCACAATCCGGCCGAGCGGGACGCGTTGCGCTTCGAACACAAAGACGGCATGTTGCGCAACATCCTCACGCCGCAGGTGCCGCGGCTCGCCGCCCGGCACGCCGCCGTCGTGCTTGACGACGTATTGAACCGCCAGGGGATGGCGCGCGACGAGATCGATACCTGGATCTGGCATGCGGGCGGCCGCAAAGTGCTGAAAGCACTGCGGGAAAGCTTCGGGCTTTCCGCCGCCGATGTTTGCTGGAGCAGCAAAGTGCTGAGCGAATTCGGTAATCTGAGCAGCCCGGCCGTGTATTTCACGCTGCAGGCGGCGCTGGAGGGTAATGCTCCCGGCGGGTGGTGGTGGATGTCGTCGTTCGGCGCCGGATTCAGTTGCCACGGCGCGTTGCTCAAGGTGGCGTAAATGAACATTCCGCGCACGCTTCAACCCGAGTGGCTGGACGAGCTGCCGCCCGGCGATCCGCGCGCGATGCGCTCGCGCCGCGATCTGCAGCGCATCAATGCGCTGATGTTGAACTGCACGCTCGTCGCGCGGGAACTGCGCCGCATTTTCCCCGGGAAACCACCGCGCGCGATCGCGGAAATCGGCGCGGGCGACGGAACCTTCATGCTGCGGGTCGCGGAAAAACTTCCGTCGCAATGGCAGGTGGAGGACGTCGTTCTATTGGATCAGCAAAGTCTGGTCAGACCGGAGACGCACGGAAAGTTTGGTTCCATGGGATGGAAAACACAAACGGTGGCGGCGGACGTGTTCGCATGGCTCGCGCAACCTGCCACGCCGATTTTCGATGCGATCGTCGCCAACCTCTTTCTGCATCATTTCGACGCGGCGCGATTGGCGGCATTGCTGGCGCTCGTCGCACAGCGCACGCGCGTGTTGATCGCGTGCGAGCCGCGGCGTTCGGGCCGCGCGCTGCTCGGCAGCCATTTGCTCGGGATTATAGGTTGCAACGACGTCAGCCGGCACGACGCCGTGGTGAGCGTGCACGCGGGTTTCAGAAATCAGGAATTGTCAGGATTGTGGCCGGCCGCAGGCGCGTGGACTCTGCGGGAGCATGCGCGCGGATTGTTCAGCCATTGCTTCGTGGCTGCGTGCGCTGGCGGCCATAACGGCGCCGGCCGGGCACGCGAAACATGAAAGCGTATGACGCGCTGGTCATCGGGGCGGGACCGGCCGGTGCGACGGCGGCCCTCATCCTTGCGCGCGCGGGATGGTCGGTCGCGATCGTGGAGAAAACGCCGTTTCCGCGGCGTAAAGTCTGCGGGGAGTTCATTTCGGCAACGAGCTTGCCGCTGCTGCGTGAACTCGGGCTCGCCGGCGCTTATCTCAAGCACGCCGGTCCGCAAGTGCGGCAGGTCGGCTTATATGCCGGCAAAACGATGCTCGCCGCCGACATGCCGCGTCCGCGGGGCGAGGCGGAATCATACGGCAGAGCGCTGGGGCGCGAGCATTTCGATGCGCTCGTGTTGAGTACTGCTACGATTGCCGGAGCCGAGCTGTGGCAGCCGTGGGCGCTGACTGAAATCGCGAAAACCGCTGGGGGGTTCGTGGGCAATGCGCAGGCGAAAGGCACGCGGGAATCCGTTCAACTGCAAGCACGCATCGTGATCGCCGCGCACGGCTCGTGGGAGCCCGGTATGCTGCCGACGCAAATCCCGGACGCTCCGCCGCGCGCGACCGACCTGTTTGCGTTCAAGGCCCACTTTTTCGATTGCGGCCTTCCCGCCGGATTGATGCCGCTGTTGGTATTTCCGGGCGGCTACGGCGGCATGGTTCACAGCGACGGCGGACGCGTAAGCCTTTCCTGCTGCATCCGGCGCGATTATCTGGCGCGCTGCCGGCGCCTGTGGCCAGACACCAAAGCCGCCGACGCTGTCATCGCGCATATACGCACCTCATGCCGCGGCGTCGACGCGGCGCTGGCCGGTGCAACGCGCGATGCATCGTGGCTGTCGGCGGGGCCGATAAGGCCCGGCATCCGCGCATTCCGCCGCGACGGGATTTTCACGGTCGGTAACGCGGCAGGCGAGGCTCATCCCATCGTAGCCGAAGGCATCAGCATGGCCATCCAGTCGTCCTGGCTATTGGGCGAGCGCCTCATCGCACACCAGGATGAAGTCCGGTCGGGGTACGGCACGGCGGCGCTCGCCAGCGGCTACGCCGCAAGCTGGCGCAGGAACTTTGCGGGCCGCGTGCACGCGGCGGCGGTATTCGCGCACCTGGCGATGCGTCCGGCCACCGCCCGTGTTGCCGCGGCAGTGCTCAAACGCGCCCCCGCAATGCTGACACTCGGCGCGTACTGGAGCGGCAAGACGCAGCCACTGAGCGCGTTGCGGAGTTCCGATTCGGTCAGTTGACTTTGATGTTGTTCGTGACCGACTTCACTCCCTGGATGCCACGCGCAAGCGAGACAGCCTTCGATGATTCGTCCATGCTTTTGGCCGTGCCGGTGAGTTCGACCACGCCGTTGACCGTTTTGACATGGATGGTGGTGGCGCTGACCTGCTTGTTCTCAACGAACTTGGCTTTCACTTTGGTCGTAATCCACGTATCGTCAACCGGCTGATCCGAGCGGCGCTTATTTGCGGTACGCTCCTTGACCGGCTTTTCATCGGCGCGCGCCGCGGCTTCCGGCGGTGTTATCTCGATATTGTTCTTGACGGACTTCACACCATTGACCTGGCGCGCAAGCACCACGGCGCGCGCAGCTTTGGCCTTGGATCTGGCCGTTCCGAACAGTTCGACAGCGCCGTTGACGGTCTTGATTTCGATGTTGTCGGCCCTGACCTGCTTATCCTTGAGAAACTTGCCTTTGATTTTGGTCGTGATTACCGAATCGTCGATCGGGTGATCCGAACGACTCTTCCCGGCGGTGCGATCCTTGTCCGGCTGTTGGTCGCCGGCTGCCGCGGTTTTTGGCGGTGTTATCCGGATATCGTTCCTGACCGAATTGACGCCTTTCGTATCGCGCGCAATCCTGACGGCCTGATCCGCTTCCGCCTTGCTCCTGGCATTGCCGCTCAGCGTCACGACGCCCTTGTCGTCCGTATCGACTCTGATGTTCCGTGCTTTGACCAGCTTGTCTTTGGCGAATTCGGCCTTGATTTTGCCGGTGATTACCGCATCGCCGACGTTTTCCTTGACGCTTTCCTTCATCGCTTTGAGATCGGCGGCATAGCCGGCCACGGGCAGGATCAGCGCGGCGATCACTAACGTTGTCGCAAATCTGATAATCATGGTCTACCTTTCTGAAATTGGGTCAGTGGGTCAGAGGAATGCTAGCCGCCTTGCCTGAAATACTCCGTGCGGTAGCGTACATAAGACGCCGGCTGTTCACCCGGTGTAATCAGGGATTGTCGGCTAGCGCCCTGATCAGATCGCGCGCCTCGGCCGCCCCTGGTGCGTCGCGGTCCGCTTCGCTGACTGCCAGCGCGCGCTCGTAATAGGTCCGCGCTGCGGCACGCTCGCCGCCGAGCGCGCTGGCGCGGCCCAGGCCGACGAGATCGAGATAAATCTTGCGCGGCAACGCGAGTTCCCGGTCGATGGCAAGCGCTTCGGTCAGCGGTGCGAGCGCCGCGGCAGCGTCGCCTGCGCGGATCGCGACATTGCCGAGCAGGCGCAGTGCGTTGGCGGCTTCGACGCGGTCACCGGCTCCCCGGCTTGCGTCCAATGCAGTTCTGGCGCTTGCCGCGGCAGCGTCGGTACGCCCCTCTTCCAGCGCCAGCAGACCCCTGACGTTGTGGATCGCACTCGCGAGCGTGCAGCCCTGCTGGCCGCACCAGGCCGCTGCTTTCTCCAGCCATGCGGCGGCATCCGCATGGCGCCGTTCGTCGAAATCCAGCACCGCACGGCGCAGTGCCGCCTGTGCAAGGCGCGCGGGCGGGAAACTCAGCCTGGAATGATCGAGCACGGGCTCCAGGCTGGCACGGGCTTCGGCGTGTTTCCCCAGGCGCTGGTAGGCGATCGAGAGGTTGATTGCGTTGGCGGCAATGCCGTCGGCATTCTCGACCGACTGTGCAATTCGCAATGCCGCCTGGTATTGCTGCACGGCGCCGTCAAAGTCGCCGCCGCGGAAGCGCAACTCGGCCCTGCGGTTTGCCTCGATCGCCTCGGCCTGGCGCGCGGCAAGCGGTTTCGCCGGCTGCTGCGCGCAAGCCGCCAGGAGCACAATGCCCGCGGCAACGAACAGCCGTATGCCCGCGCGATGCAACATTTCAGCGCGGCGCTGGCGCCGTTGCCGGCTGGCGGCCGGGTCCCGCCGATTCGAAACTGTCCACTGACAGGGTGCGCATGGTCCGCGCCTCGATGGCACTGCTGAGCGGCCAGACATTGCGTGCCGCACCGAGGATTTCCTGCCCGTCGCGCACCAGGTCCCCGCCATCGCGGACTAAATTTCCACCGTCGCGGGCCAGGTTCCCGCCCTCGCGCATCAACGCGGGCGCCTGCTTGAGAGTTTCGTTAAGTGCCTCGCCGTTCCTGCGCGTCTGCTCGCGCACCTGCTGGGCGGCTTCGGCGAGCGAATCGATGGCCGTCGCGAGCTTGCTGGTCAGTACCGGCAGCTGCTGCTCGGCCTGCGCGCCAAGGCGGGCGGCAGCGCCGAAGCTTGCCTGCAGATCCGGATTTACAGCGAGTACGCTGCGGTCAACGTCGCGCAGCACCCTGCGCAGCTCCTGATTGGTGTCAGGCAGTTGCTCGAGCAGAACTCGCACCGCATGTGCGGACTTGCGAAAATTGCTTTCCGGATGGTTGATATCTTCAATCGCCCGGTGCAGTTGCGCGAGCAGAGGCGTCACCTGGATCTTGAACTCGTCAATCAGCTCGGCCACGCCGCGATTGGGCAGGAAATCGATCACCTCCCCGGCAACGATAGATCCGGCGCCGCGGGACGGATCGGAGCTGGGAACGATCTGGATGTTCGCGGCGCCAATGTAGCCCTCCCGCAGCAGCCGCGCGCGTGAACCCTTGGGCAGGTGCGCCAGGTAACTGCTGTCGATGGAGAGTTCCACCTTCACGCCGCGATCCGAGATCAGCATGGTCTTCACGCGTCCGACCGGCAGACCAAACAGCTTGACCGTCATGCCTTTGTTGATGCCGAAAACATCCGCGGCGTAGAAGTAGATCGATGTATGACGCACGAACGCGCCCTGCTTGTAGCTGATGAGACCCACCGCGCCGAGCAGGACAAGCACCGCGGCAATCAGGAACAGGTTGACCGTTTTTTTGATCCCGGCAAAGCGCCTGGGAGTGGCGTATTCGACTTGCATTGCGTTCTCCTTAATTGATATCAGCCACCGAGCACGTCCTCCAACTGTACAAAAGTCCCCCCCGGATGCCTTGCAAGATACGTGGCTGCAAAGTAGGGTATCCGCATGCGCTCGGCGCTGTCCAGTCCGGGGGCAAAGTCCTCGACCAGCACCAGCTCCGGCGCCTCCAGCAGAATCCGGGCAAAGCCGGTAATTTTCCTTTCCAACAGCGTCATTTCCTCGGGAAGCTTGCCGAGCATCGTCGCCGGCGCCCCTCCAAGTTCGGTGATCAGAGCATGCACTTCCACGGCAATTCCCTGCAGACGCTCCGGATGGTGGCATCCCAGCGGCAGAATGATGTTCTCCCACGCGTTGAGGTTGCTGAGCAAGCCGCCCGCCGCCGCCAGGAACGCCAGGCGTGCGCGCAGCGCGATTCGCTCCTTCATGCCGAGCGCATTGACCTCGGCACCCAGCAGCACCAGTCGCAAGTCCGGATCCGGCTTCATGTCGAATATCGCGGCCAGCAGCCGCGCCCGGTGCGCCGGATTTGCAATCCGGATGCGGAAACTCACGCCCGCGGGTATCCATATCCGGCCATCCGAACCGGAGTCGGCCGGAAGTTCACAGGCAAGCCCCACTCCGGAGGTTTCCAATGCCTGCGGCAACACCGCATCCGCTGTCACTGGCTGATTTGCAGTATTCATAGCTCGGCGGTCACCACGCCCATCCACAACACGCCGAACACCAGGTAGGCGAAAAAGACATTCAGCAGCATCACGACCAGGGTACTCTGGGTTACCGCGCTGATCGCCGCCTCGGGAATGGCGTTGATCGAAATCCCGGGCGGGTGCAATCCGTGGTAGCAGGAAATGACGGCGATGCTCACGCCGAACAGCACGCTCTTGAGCAGGGAATAGACAATATCCATCGGGCTCGCAAGCTGGAAAAAACTGTCCGCCAACTCATCGAGTGTGGCATTCACCACCAGCGTGCTGAGCAGCATGCCGCCGCCTACCGCGATCACCTGCACTCCGAAAGTCAATACCGCGGTCGACACCGCGATGCCGACCACGCGCGGCACGACCAGATAGTCGAGAGGATCGACGCGCATCTGCCGCAGGCTCGCAATCTCGCCCGTGATTTGCATCAGGGCGAGCTCCGTGGCGATGGCGGTGCCGCTACGCTGCAGCACCAGCAGCGCCGCAAGCAACGGCCCCATCTCGCGCAGCACCACCCACAACAGGATTTTCACTGCGAGCGCCGCATCGGCCTCGAGTATATCTATCACGTAGACTATGATGAGCGTGCCGATGAACGCGCCGCGAGTCACGATTCCCACCGCGGCGCTCGCTCCGGTCAAATAGATCTGGCGCGTCAACTGCTCGGCCATTGGCGGCAGCCTGAGTACCGGCAGCCGGCGCAGCACATGCCCGAGCAGCTGCATGCAGCCTTCCAGCTCGCGGTAGGCGCGGATCATAACCATGCCGCCTCCATTCAGCCTGCCGATTCAAGCAGCCTGAGATCCAGCGTCATGGCGTTGTAGCGCTGTCCGCGCAGCAGCAGCCGCGTCTGCGCTGCGTCGCGGGCGAGGTCCGAGTCGTAGCCGGCCTTTTCCAGAATGATCTTCAGCCGCTTGCCCAGGTCGGCGTCGTTTTCGCAGACCAGGATCCGCGGTCGTGCGGGGGGCGCATCAGAGGTAGCGGCCGCCGGCTCGGAGCATTCCGGCAAGAAGAAATAAAAGGTGGTCCCCTTGCCCTTCTCGGTCGTGAAACCGGTCTCCCCACGAAAGCGCTCCACCATGGCCTTCGAAATCGACGAACCCGGTCCCGGGCTCGGCATCTCGTTGTAATTCTCGAGTTTTTTGTTCAGCAGCCGCACTTCCAGCATGTTGTGGATGCGCGTCTTGACTTCGACCAGGTCGAACGGCTTGCTGATGAAATCCTTGGCGCCGGCTTGCAACGCGCGCAGCTTGTGGCCAGGTTGGGCGGTGATCACGAGGAACAGAGGGTAGCCGTCCGGATCGATGGTCTTGAGGCCTTCCATCACCTGGAATCCATCCATGCCGGGCATCTGCAGGTCGAGCAGAATCAGGTCGTAGCGGTGCTTGCGATGCAGCGCGCAGACTTCCTGCGGCTTCATGGTCGAGGCAACCGAGGTGTAGCCGGCTTGACGCAGCAATCGATCGAGCAGGCTGACATTGACCGCCTGATCGTCAACGATCAGGATGCTGGCGTTGAGAATGTCGGATTCAGCAGCCATCATGCTTGCTCCTTTCTAGCTGCGCGGCCTGATGTGGCTCCCCGCCACGTGCGAGCAGCGCGGGAACCCCGAACCCCGTTTTCCGCTTGCCTTGCGCAGCGGTTCGCGCATTGATTCGATACGCCGCCCCCGGAAACATTCGACCGGGGCCATCCATCGATTTGGCATGATCGTCCTCACCCAATGTCTGGTCTGTACGCCAACGCACAGAACGGTTTGACTGCCGAGACGAAAATTGCCCTGGTACACTGCTATGAACATTCGGGGACATCGTCATGCGCGCTGAACAATCCATTATCGTACTGCGGCGAGGCATTGCCGTTTTCATAGTCATGCTGGCGGGTAGCGCGTTTATCCCGTGGCTTGATAACGCAGCGGATTTCGAAATGACTGACATCGGGCATTATCTCAGCCGGATGGTCTCGGTACCGCTTGCGCTCGCAGCGCCGCCCGGCGCGGCCAGAGTGGCGTCACAACCCATGCGCGCTGATCTTCAGGCGTTAGTAGACGAGCACATGGCGCTGCGGAATCCGAGAGTGGCGAGACCTGCCCCTCTTTCCTGTCCTTAAGACATCATTACGCGGCGCGATCTCTTTATGTAGTTGATCCACGGCGCGCCCGCGGCAAAACGCAAACGTGCAACCAGGCGGAAATACGGACTTACTTGTCCTGACCAACCCCGGTTTCTGCAAAATCCAGCGCCACATCCAGCGCCTCCATGAACTCGTTGACCTTGATCGGCTTGGTGAGATAGCGGAAGAATCCCGCCTGCAGCCCCTTCTCGATGTCGTGCGGAATTGCATTGGCGCTGAGGGCAATGACCGGGATGTGAGCCGTGGCCGGATCTTTGCGCAGGATCTTCATGGCCTCGGTGCCGCTCATGCCGGGCAGATTGATGTCCATCAATATCACCTCCGGCGGTGTGGCGCGCGCAAGCTTGATGCCCAGAGTTCCGTTCACCGCGCTCAGCAGGCGCAAATCGGGGCGGCGGCGCGCGATAATCTGCTCGACAAGTTGCAGGTTGGCCGGATTGTCCTCGACATAGAGCAAGATACGCGGCGCGGCGCCGTTCCGGGCTTGCGGCTGGGCCGGAGCTGTGTGCTCAGCTTCGTCAACGGCAAGTGCCGGCGCACCGGCCACTACCAATTCGATCCAGAACACGCTGCCCTCGCCGACGGTGCTTTCCACGCCGATTGCCCCGCCCATCAGTTCGACCAGCCGCTTGGTCACCACCAGGCCGATGCCCGTGCCTTCCTCGGCGCTGGCCTCCTGACCGAGGCGATTGAACGGCTGGAACAGTTGCGCCAGATCTTCCGGCGGCAATCCGGCGCCGGTGTCCCTGATGCTGACGCGAACGCGGTCCGGGAGGCTCGCGGCGTACTCCACGACCACCGATCCGCCTGCCTGGTTGTACTTGATCGCGTTGGACAGCAGGTTGATGAGCACCTGTTTCACCCGGGTCCGGTCGGCATTGACAAAGCAAGGCTGGTCGAAACGGGGAAAGCTCATGCGGATGCTGCGCTTTTTCGCCTGCGGCTCGATCATGGACTGGCATTCGAACATGATGTCGTTCAGCGACACCGGTTCCAGCGAAATCGAAAGCTTTCCGGATTCGATCAGCGCGAGATCGAGGATTTCGTTGATCAGTTCCAGCAGATACCACCCGGCCTGGAGAATCTGGTCGATGCTCGCCTTTTGCGAGGGCGTCGGCGGCGGGGAATCGGACTCCATGAGCTGGGCAAAACCGAGAATCCCATTGAGCGGGGTGCGCAGCTCATGGCTCATGCTGGACAGGAAATCCGATTTCGCGAGGTTGGCCTTGTCCGCCGCGGCGATGGCGCTTTCCAACGCGACGTTATTTTCCTGCAGCGTCAGCTCGAAACGTTTGCGTTCCGTGACGTCGCGCGCCGCGGCAAACACCCCCCGCAGCTTGCGATCGCGGTCGTGCAAGGTGGTCGCGTTGTAAGACACCACGGTTTCCTTGCCATCCCTGGCGCGCGCGGTAAGCTCGTAATTGGTGACCTTGCTTTCGCGCAAGACGCGCTTGATGGCCGCCTCGGCACGCTCCGGATCGGTAAAGTAGTTCTTGAACGGCGCACCGATCAGCTCATCGCGCGTGCAGCCGGTGAGCGCCTCCATCTGCTGGTTGAGGTCGGTGATGATGCCGCGCAGATCGGTGGTCATCAAGGCGTCGATATTGGATTCGATGAGAGAGCGCGTGTAGAACTGCTGGTCGCGCAGGCGCTGATCGAGCAGCATCTGCTCTGCTTCGACCTGCTTGCGCGCCGTATTATCGGTGCCGATCAGCAGGTAACCGATGATTCCGCCCTGCGCATCGCGCAGCGCCGTGACCGACACGACTGCCGGGAACCGGCTGCCGTCCTTGCGGATGTAGGTCAGCTCATAGATGTCCTCGATCCCGCGCGAGGCCTTGAACACCAATGCCTCAAAACCCGGCGTAATCGGGGTTCCGAGTTCGAGGCTCAAGGCTTCGGCGCGCGCGATCACTTCCTGCGGATCGGAAATGTCGGCCGGCGTGATCTTGTTCATCACTTCGGCGGCCGTGTACCCCAGCATCCGCTCGGCGCCGACGTTGAAGATCTGGATGACGCCCTTCGCGTCAGTGGCGATGCTCGAAAAGTTGGCGCTGTTGAAAATCGCGCTCTGCAGGGCGCCTGCCTCGAGCAACGCCGCTTCTGCCTCCTTGCGCGCGGTATTGTCGGTGCCGATCAACAGGTAGCCGATGATGGCGTCCTGCGCGTCGCGCAGCGCCGTGACCGACACGACCGCCGGGAACCGGCTGCCGTCCTTGCGGAAGTAGGTCAACTCATAAATGTCCTCGATCCCGCGCGCGGCCTTGAAAACCAATGCCTCGAAGCCCGGCGTAATCGGGGTTCCGAGTTCGAGGCTCAAGGCTTCGGCGCGCGCGATCACTTCCTGCGGATCGGAAATGTCGGCCGGCGTGATCTTGTTCATCACTTCGGCGGCCGTGTAGCCCAGCATCCGCTCGGCGCCGACGTTGAAGATCTGAATGACGCCCTTCGCGTCGGTGGCGATGCTCGAAAAGTTGGCGCTGTTGAAAATCGCGCTCTGCAGGGCGCCCGCTTTAAGGAGAGCCTCTTCCGCCTGCTTGCGCGCAGTGTTGTCAGTCCCAATCAATAGATAGCCGATGATGGCGTCCTGCGCGTCGCGCAGCGCCGTGACCGACACGACTGCCGGGAAGCGGCTGCCGTCCTTGCGGAAGTAGGTCAGCTCATAAATGTCCTCGATCCCGCGCGAGGCCTTGAAGACCAGCGCCTCGAAGCCCGGCGTGATCGGGGTTGCCAGCTCGAGGCTCAGTGCCTTAGCGCGCACGATCAGTTCTTGCGGGTCGGAAATGTCGGCCGGCGTGATCTTGTTCATCACGTCGGCGGCCGCGTAGCCCAGCATGCGTTCCGCGCCGACGTTGAAGATCTGAATGACGCCCTTCGCGTCAGTGGCGATGCTCGAGAAGTTGGCGCTGTTGAAAATCGCGCTCTGCAGGGCGCCCGCTTTAAGGAGAGCCTCTTCCGCCTGCTTGCGCGCAGTGTTGTCGGTGCCGATCAATAGATAGCCGATGATGGCGTCCTGCGCGTCGCGCAGCGCCGTGACCGACACCACCGCCGGAAAACGGCTGCCGTCCTTGCGGAAGTAGGTCAGCTCATAGATGTCCTCGATCCCGCGCGCGGCCTTGAAGACCAGGGCCTCGAAGCCCGGCGTGATCGCGGTGCCGAGCTCCGTGCTCAACGCTTCGGCGCGCGCGATCACTTCCTGCGGATCGGAAATATCGGCCGGCGTGATCTTGTTCATCACTTCGGCGGCCGTGTAGCCCAGCATGCGTTCCGCGCCGACGTTGAAGATCTGAATGACGCCCTTCGCGTCAGTGGCGATGCTCGAGAAGTTGGCGCTGTTGAAAATCGCGCTCTGCAGGGCGCCCGCTTCACGCAACGCCTCTTCCGCCCGCTGGCGCGCGGTATTGTCGGTGCCGATCAACAGATAGCCGATGATGGCGTCCTGCTCATCGCGCAGCGCCGTGACCGACACGACCGCCCCAAAGCGGCTGCCGTCCTTGCGGATGTAGGTCAGCTCGTAGATGTCCTCGATCCCGCGCGCGGCCTTGAAGACCAGCGCCTCGAAGCCCGGCGTGATCGGGGTTCCGAGTTCGAGGCTCAATGATTCGGCGCGCGCGATCACTTCCTGCGGATCGGAAATGTCGGCCGGCGTGATCTTGTTCACCACCTCGGCGGCCGTGTAGCCCAGCATGCGCTCGGCGCCGACGTTGAACAATTGAATGACGCCCTTCTCGTCCGTGGCGATGCTCGAGAAGTTGGCGCTGTTGAAAATCGCGTTCTGCAGCGCCCCTGTCTTGAGCAGCGCCGCTTCGCGCCGTACCTCGGCGATGACTTCCCCCGTGCCGGCATCGTCGTCGAGAACGTCAGAACTTAGAATAGCAGACATGGCGTACCTTTATGCCCCGTGACAAGCCACGGGGAATTGCAATTGGTGTAGGGTGCGCTTGCGCACCCTACATCGAAATTACCGCAGTCAGCTTGGCTGCAGCGCCTTTTGGACGGACATGACAACCCGATCCCGCCCGCTGCTTTTGGCCTGGTAAAGCGCAACGTCGGCCGCCTTGACCAGCGCCGCCGCCTGGGACGCATGGTCGGGGAAAATCGCCACCCCCAACGACAGTGTAACAGCGCCCAGGTCCCGATTGGCATGATTTACGCTCAAAAGCTTTGCACCCTCGCGAATTTTCTCCGCGCGCTGCCGCGCTCCTTCCGCGGTCGAAGGGGACAGGATCAGCATGAATTCCTCACCTCCGTAGCGACAGGCAATATCGCTTCCCCGCACGTGTTTCTTGAAGAATGCCCCCAATTCACGCAAAACGGCATCGCCCCCGTCGTGACCGAAGTTGTCGTTGAACTTCTTGAAGTGATCGATATCGATCATGATGACGGCGAGCTGCGCAGCGTTGCGCTGGGTCCGGTGCAGCTCCTGCGTCAGGGCCTCTTCCATGTAACGGCGGTTGAAAAGCCCCGTCAGCGGATCCCGAATCGACAGATTGCGCATGGATTCGCGCAACTTCAGGTTGGCGATGCCCAGGCCGATGTTATCGGCGAGAATTTTCGCCAGCTTGCCCTTTTCCGCCATGTGCGCTTCAGCAGCCTTGTCGTTCCTGGGCAAGCCGTCAAGCAGATGCAGGATACCGAGGGTCTCACCCTGCGCGAGCAGCGGCAGACAGACGGACATGGGTCCGTCGTCGCTGACATGGGCACACCGTCGCTCATGCCCGGTCGCGAGATGAACCTGTCCGCGTCGCTGCGCCCAACACTCCTGCGGCGGAAAGATCAGGTTGGCCGGCGGCAGCGCGCCCCACACCGCGGCGGCTTCCAGCATATCGCGCGAGGGGCTGAGCAGGAACACTGCGCCGGAGTCCTCGGGAAACAACTGCGTCACGGTATCAGAAATGATCGAATAGGCCTCGGCTTCGGTAGTGCTGGTCTGCAGAAAGTCGTTCATCGTGCTGAACAGCGTGATCTCCTGATTGCGCCTGGCGAGTTCCGTCGCCTGGTTTCTGAGTTCGTCGTTGGCCGCGTTCAGATCGGCGGTTCGTTTCGCTACGCTGATTTCCAGATTGGCTTTTTCGTGCGCCAATTCGGCGGTCCGCTCCGAGATGATAGCTTCGAGCCCTCGCCCGTAGGACAACAGTTTGTCGTGGTTCTCCTTCAGATCGGCGGCCGTGCTGCCAAAGGCGGCGGCCAGATCATCAATTTCGTCGCGCAGCTTCATCCCGGCTTTATGCACTCTGGCCGACTTCGTGTTCTGCAAATTTCAGCGCCACGTCCAGCGTGTCCATGAACTCAGTGACCTTGATGGGCTTGGTGAGATAGCGAAAAAATCCCGCCTCCAGGCCGCGCTCGATGTCGCGGGGCATCGCATTGGCACTGAGGGCAACGACGGGGATGTACGCCGTTGCCGTGTCGGCCCGCAGGATTTGCATGGCTTTGATCCCGCTCATGCCCGGCAGATTGATGTCCATCAGAATTACGTCCGGCCGCGAGGCGCGCGCCAGCTCGATGCCGGCCGTACCGTTCCTCGCGCTCAGCAGGCGTATATCGGGGCGGCGCGCGATGATCTTCTCGACCAGTTGCAGATTGGCCGGATTGTCCTCGACATAGAGCAGGATGCGCGGCGCGGCGCCACTCCGGGTTTGCGGCTGGATCGCAGCCGTGGGTTTGGCTTTGTCAACGACAAGTTGCGGCGCAGCGGCCGCGACCAACTCGATCCAGAACACGCTGCCCTCGCCGACGATGCTTTCCACGCCGATTGCACCGCCCATCAGTTCGACCAGCCGTTTGGTCACCACCAGACCGATACCGGCGCCTGCGTCGGCGCTGGTCTCCTGCCCGACCCGAATGAACGGCCGGAACAGTTGCGCGAGTTTCTCCGGCGACAATCCCGCGCCGGTGTCCTTGACGCTGACGCGGATGCGTTGCGGGGCGCTCGCGCTGCATTCCACAACGACGGATCCCCCCGGCTGGTTGTACTTGATCGCGTTGGACAACAGGTTGATGAGCACCTGTTTCACCCGCGTCCGGTCGGCCTTGATAAAGCAATGACGGTCGACCGTGGGAAAGGTAACGCGGATGCCGCTCTTTTGCGCCCGTGGCTCGATGGTGGTCTGGCATTCGAGCATGACGTCGGCCAGCGACATCGGTTTCAGCGACCACGACAGCCGCCCGGATTCGATCATCGCCAGATCGACGATTCCGTTGGTCAGCTCCATCAGATACCATCCCGCCTGCAGAATCTTGGCGATGCTTTCCTTCTGCGAGGGCGTCGGCAGCGGCAACTCGGACTCCATCAACTGGGCGAAACCGAGGATCCCGTTGAGCGAGCTGCGCAGCTCATGGCTCATGCCCGACAGGAAATCCGCATTCGCAAGGCTTATTTTTTCCGCCACCGCTTTGGCCTCCGCTATTTCTGCCTCGACCTGCCTGCGCTCGGTCCGCCGCAGTTGCTCTTCCACCTGCTTGCGCGCGGTATTATCGGTGCCGATCAACAGATAGCCGATGATTTTGCTGTCAGCGTCGCGCAGCGCCGTGACCGACACGATCGCCGGAAAGCGGCTGCCGTCCTTGCGGATGTAGGTCAGCTCGTAAATGTCTTCGATGCCGCGTGCAGCCTTGAAGACCAGGGCCTCGAACCCGGGCGCAATCGTGGTCGACAGCTCGCGGCTCAATACCACGGCGCGCGCTATCACTTCCTGTGAATCGGTAATGTGGGCCGGCGTTATCTGATTCACCATTTCGGCGGCCGCGTAGCCCAGCATGTGCTCGGCGCCGGCATTGAATAGTTGAATGATGCCCTTCTCGTCGGTGGCGATAATCGAGAAGTTGGCGCTGTCGAGAATCGCGTTCTGCAAGGCTCCCGTTCTCACGGGAGCCTCCTTGCGCTCCGGCTCGATACTGGAAGCCGCCGTGGCGACGGCCTTGTCGAGAACGGCGGAATCAAGTTTGTTCGCGAACATGGCACAACCTCCGTTCAAATCGTGAACTGGTCCTGTCCATGAAGATCACATCGCCGCTTCGAGAACAGGCCGGCCGTCTTCTTCCCAGCGCCGTGCGGGGGATAGCTCCGAATGTTCGAACCGGCGGGCAGCTTCGCGCCAATTCGCCACCGACCACCAGCCCTGCAAATAATCGACGCGCCGGTTTTCATGTTGCAGGTAATACGCGTGCTCCCACACATCGTTGACCAGCAGCGGGAAATGCCCTTGCATCAGGGGATTGTCGTGACCGGAGGTGGTAAACACCTCGAGTTTGCCGCCGTCCTGCTGCGTCCTCGCCAGCCAAACCCAGCCGGATCCGAACAACTTCCCGCCGGCTTCGTCAAACCGGGCCTTGAACTTCCCGAGGCCGCCGAAATCACGCTTGATCGCATCGGCAAGCGCGCCCGTGGGTTCACCACCCCCGCCCGGAGTCATGGCCCGCCACAACATGCTGTGATTTACGTGCCCCCCCGCGTTATTGCGCACAGCCGCTCGTGCTGCTTCCGGTATCTTGTTCGGGTTGAGCAACAGCCAGATCGCGGAGCGCTCGCGCAATTCGGGAAATTTTTCCAGCGCTGAATTCAGGTTCGCCACGTACGACGCGTGATGCTGGTCGTGATGCAACGTCATGGTGCGCGCGTCGATATACGGCTCCAGCGCCGCATGGTCATACGGCAACGCCGGCAGCCGATGTCTCGATTGGCCTGATTCTAGACTGTCCATGGTGTTCCTGATTCAGAGTGCATCGAGCTGCGACCGGACGTTACGGCTGCCTGACTTGCGAATACGGCAGACCGCCACTGTCAGCCTATCCGTCGTTGGGACAATTATCTTCTCGCCAGTCAGGCCGCTCTGTGCGTTGCCGAACTTATCGGCAAATTAATCATCCTATGTGCGCAACCGTACGGAGCCGGCATCGTTTTCGGCGTAAATATTGTGCGACGCATGCATTGAAAAGAAAGGATGCCTTTGTGAATATCACCCTGGGCCTTACTCCCCTGGTATCGCTGATCGCCGGGATACTTATCCTGATCGTGCCCCGGCTACTGAACTATATCGTCGCCCTATATTTGATAGTCATCGGACTGATAGGGCTCTTCGGCGCCGGTAACTTTCACTTCTGATTAAACCGCTGCGGGCGTTCCCGGCGCGCTAAAGCCGCGCCCTACCCGCGCCCAACGCCATCGTCGTAGGGCGCAGATTCATCGCGCCAGCGACCCGCACGCCGCGCAACATAGCTACGGCTTGCGGTTCTTCTCTTCTTCGTCGCGTTTCTGTTTCTCCTCACGTTTCAGTTGCTCGTCGCTCTTCCTCGCCTCGCGCTTTTCTGCGGATTTGGCGGCATCAGGCTTCGGTGGTGGCGCTTTCTGCGCCTCGGGCGGCGGCGCCTTCTTCGCGTCCGGCGGCGGTCCCTTCTGCACTTCCGGCGGCCTCGGCACACTTACCGACGGTAGTGGCACTTTTTGCGCGTCGGGTGGTTGCAGCGCCTTTTGCGCTTCGGGCCGTTGCCGTCCTTTCCTCGCGTCAGGCGGCGGTCCCTTCTGCACTTCCGGCGACGGCGCTTTCGGTGCTTCAGGTGGCGGAGCTGCCGGCGCTGCAGGCGGTCGTGGCACGCTCACTGCCGGTTGCGGCGCACTTACCGGAGGCTGCGGCGCCTTTTGCGCTTCGGGCCGTTGCCGTTCTTTCCTCGCTTCAGGCGGCGGTCCCTTCTGCACTTCAGGTGGTGGAGCTGTCGGTGCTGCAGGGGGTCGCGGCACGCTCACTGCTGGTTGCGGTGCACTTACCGGAGGCTGCGGCGCCTTTTGAGCTTCGGGTGGTTGCGGCGGCTTTTGCGCTTCGGGCCGTTGCCGTCCTTTCCTCGCTTCCGGCCCCCGCCCCTTCTCTGCTTCGGGCGACTGCGTTCCCCTTTGCGCTTCGGGCGACCACGGCCTTTCGGGCGCAACGGCTTGCTGTTTGGGCGGCACCACTGCCGGCTGCACGGGACTGACGACATTGACGACCGGTAGCGGCGCTGGCGCAGCGGATTTTACGGCCCCGAGCGCTGCCGCATCGAGCGGCTTGCCGGGATTCGCCTCGAGCGAGCGCTGCCTTGCCGCAAACGGGACGGGCGCGGCTGGCGGCCGCTCTTTCGCCACAACCGGCCGCGCGTGTGCTTCTGGCGGCGGCCTGCGGCTCTGGGGTGCCCCACCATGCACGCTGACCTGCACGGGTGCTATCGCGGCAACCGGCGTAACCGGCGCCTTCGCAATCGCTTCATTCGACACCCGGATTGCGGCTTTCGCAACCGAATGCGATTGCGCGAACGCAGCCGCTGGCACGGCAACCACGGCACCGGGCACCTGTCGATTGACGTAGGTAACGTTCGTCACATTGGTGTTGTTGTATACGTTGGTGATGGCCGTGTTGTTGACCGTCGTATTGCTGGTATTGACGTTGTTGAAATACGTGCGGCTCACCGGGTATGTAGGCCGATATACGTCGCGGGGGCCGAGCGGAAACCATCCCACGCTGCCGGCACTGCCGCTGGAAATCGCCAGACTGAAATTACTGCCGCCAATGAACGCGACTAGCGCCGGCGCGTACACGGGCTGCGCGCGGACCGGTCCCGGAACCCAGCCCCAGGTTCCGCCGAGATTGGCCCAGCGGCCGTAGTGCGATACCGCAAATCCCCATGGCGCGTCGTCGATCCAGGTCCAGCCCCACGGCTCGACCCACGCCCAGCGCCCGTCGCGGTACGGCGCCCAGCCGGCCGCGACGCGATTCGGGACCCACACGTTGCCGTAGCCCTCGGCGGAGCGCCAGCTGCCATGCTCATCCAGGTCCTCGTACCCGATCACATCGCGCGAGACGTAGCGCGCGGAAACCGAATTGTCGCCGCGGCGGTCGCGATCGTAGGACCAGCGGTCAAATGCGTCCTGGCGCGGCGCCTCGAGGTACTCGTAGTCGCTCAAGCTGGTCCCGAAGTAACGGTAGGTCTCCCCGGCATTGACGAGGTACGCCGCGCCTTCGCCATAGACCTCGGCCTGGCCGTCGCGCGCTGCAACGGTCGTCGCATTGCCGGCCGGATCGACGTCGATCCGGTATCTGCCTGGCCGGCGCATCGAATACGCGAGATTCGGCGTGTCGACCTCGACCACGTCCCGCGGGCCGAGGCGCCGCACTCGCACGTTCAGCGTGCCTTCCGCTAACTGCAGTTGCGCGACGCGGTTGTCGAGATTGAGCAGTGTCACGCTGGTGTTGGCGCCCAGGTAAAACGCGGCCGAGCCGACTTGCAACTCGGCACGCGCGCCGGCGTCCACCCACAAACGGTCGCCCGTGATCAACGGCCGGTTTATTCTCGCCTCCCCCCAATCATTCTCGCCGGCCGGCGAGAAGCTTACGGCGCCGCTGATATAGCCGAGGCGCGCGACGCGTGCCGGCGGGGCGGCGCCGGCCCAACCCGCCAATACCAGCGCCGTGCAGCCGAGCAGCAGCGCGAAAATGCGGGCGCAACCGGGTTGCTTATGCATGGTCATGCTCCAATCACCGGGCGCGATTAATCTCGCTCACGCGTCGCTGCCAGTCCGTCAGTTCGGGCTCGGCCTCGTCATCCGCGTTTCCATACGTCTCCTGGACCCGGCCGGCCAGTTGATCTTCGGTGAGCTCGTCCCATGGCTCAGTGACGTTGCCCTTGAATTGTTTCCAGTTGTCCTCGATGTGATCCCAGTTCATTTCAGTCTCCTTGCGGTTGCTCAACAGTCGGTGCCGGTCGCAATTGCGGCGGCCCAGTGCAGGCTCACCACGATGCCTGCGATCGTGACATCAAGTATCTGCCTTTCCCCACGCGGCACAGTGCGCTGACGTACATACGACGCAGGATTTTTTGATCCGCGTTGTCGCGAGCGACAACCGCGACGGCGGTGTGTCATTGGCGGCCCTGCATGACGATCTGAACGATCACCGGAAAATTGAAATTCTCCGTGCGGTGCGCCGGAAAGCGGGCATCGCCCTGCCGGTTCTTGTCCGCGAGCGACTTGATGAGACCGTCCACTCCGCCTTCGCGGACTTTGCCGGCAAACGTTTCACGATAGGTCGTGATCAGGCTTACGCCCTCGATCTTGATGTCGTAGACCTGCCACCCCGCCGCGCGCTTTTCCATGTCGTAGTCCATGGTCAACGACTCTTTCCCGGGCTGCTTGATCACGGTTTTGACCGTGACCTCAGTGTCGCCGGAAGCCGCGCGCAGCCGCTTGAACTCGATGACCTGATCACGGTAACTCGACAGCGCAGTGGAATAAGTGCGCACCAGCAAGGTCTTGAACTCCGTGATGAGCTTCTGCTGCTGCTCAGGTGTGGCCAAACGCCAATTACGCGCCACGGCGATCTGCGTCATGCGTGGGAAGTCGAACAGTGGCAGTATCCTCGATTCGACCAGAGCGGCGACCTTCGCCGGGTTACCCGCCTGGATCTCCGGGTCCTGCCTGATGCTGGCGAGCACCTCCAGCGTGACCTCCTTCAACAGCACGTCGGGCGCGACGTCCTGAGCGAGAGCAAGCGGCGCGGCAAGCACCGCTATCAGCACCAGCGCGGACTTGAACGTGATTGTTTGCATGTTGTTTCCTTTGATCATTAATTTAGTCACGGACGCCTTCGTTCTGCCTAGCGGTCGACGAGCGCCAGCTCGGTGCCGTTGTGGGTGAGCTTCTTGCCCTCGGGCAGCTTCAGGTAAGGCTCGGCTTCTTCATGGCCGAATCCGTACGCAAAACTCATCGTGCCCTGGCCGAAGCGTCCGACACCGTGGCCGCGGAACACGCTTAATCGCCGAAACTGAAATGTCGCGGCGCTGCCGTCGCTGCAATGCAACTGCCCCGAACCACCCAGTGCGGCGCTGGATGTAAAGTCTCCGAGACAGATCAGGGCGTGGTTTTTTTGCGACCGAATGGCGAGGGAGCCTGCGCCGTTGAGATGGCCTACGGCCTCGCCCACGAACAGGTCATCGGCCAGTATCGCAATCACCGTACGCGTCGCTGAAAACGGCTCTGCCCCGGCCAGCGTCGGCGCGCCGGCCAGTCCGATCCACGCGGCAAGAACCTTAAGCAGTATTTTGCGCATTGCAGCCGACCCCGATCAAATATCGCTCGACGGCGCAGACGTGCAATCTTGAATGCCGTCGATCGTGACGTTGATTATGGCGCTGCGCCCAGGAAGTGCTGTGCGTTAGCGTACGCAGGGGGGAACAAATCTTGCGATCGAACGTCCGCCACAAAAAAACAGCCCCCGGAAATGAGCATAACCGGGGGCTGGAACCCGCCAATGAAAAGGGGAGGAGGAATTATTGGCGGGAAGGAGGAAACTGGATTATTCGCCGGCGCAACCGATAATTCTGTGCGGTAGCGTACATAAGCCGGAAATCAACCGCATACCCCGCGGATTATTGCGGCACAGATTCGCGTGCGCCGCAACCTGACGGGTACTGCCTTTACCTGAGCCGCATTTCGTTGCGGACGTTCACCACGCCGTTGATGTTGCGCGCCACCTCGGCGGCCTTGTAGATATTGGCCTGGTTGCCCACGACGCCGCTCAACAGCACGACGCCTTTGAAGGTCTCGACGTTGATTTGGGCGGATTTCAGGGTGGGCTCGCTGAATATCCCGGCTTTGACCTTGGTTGTAATAACCGTATCGTCAACGTATTCGCCCGTGCCCTCCTGCCCGGACGTGACCGCACAACCCGCTGCGGACGTCAACAGCACGGCGACGAAAAACGGGGCCAGGCATCTAAGTTGTTGCATCGCGGAACAGCCTCCAATTTTCGAACCATAGTCTCCCGCCGCAAGCTGCGCTGTACGGCAGCGCACATAACGGACGATGATTCTCCACAAACCGCTCGTATTGAAGTTAGGTTTTGCACGTGGGCGCCGGGTGTACGTCAGCGCACAGACCGCAGATCGGGCGGGGAATATCATGCCAAATCAACAGCAGGAGATCGACATGTATCGGGATCGTTTCGAAGGCAACTGGCAGCAGTTCGGCGGGGAAGCGAAAGAACAGTTGGGCAGACGCGCCAACGATCCCCCGTGTGAGTTCACTGGTAGAATTGTGGGATGTCACAGAATCTCGGACGCGGAAGCCACGCGTCAACTCGATGATTTTTTCGATTGCAACCGCAACTGGTTGGCCCTCGTGAATCGGTAATCACCGCAATTCGAACTTCTAAGCGGCTGCATCGCGGAACGCTCTGGGTGGTCAAGCCTTCTTGGCCCAAAGGCTGCACCAGCCCTCGGGACTGATCTGGCCATCAACCAGCATGCAGGAATTCGACCCGGCGATGAAATGCACGCATAGCCCGCACTTCTGCTCGCCCTTCGGCTGGGTCTGGTATTGCACGGTCGCCGGTGGCACTTTCCTGGTCGCCGCCGGGGCGGCCGAACTCGCGCTGGCGGCCGGGGAACTGGCTGGAGCGGAACTGGTTGACTTCGCGCCTTGCTTTGAGTCACACCCTGAGAGTACGATCGGTACCCAGAGGCCGCAACCAATTGCCAGTGCTCCGCGCAGCACCACCCTGCGGGGTGGGATTTCTTCTTTCATCATGTGCTCTCCGTTGGGTGACCATCACCCGAGCAATTTTCGTCACGGCAGTCAAGCCGGTCTGTGCGTTGGCGTACAGACCGGACATTGGGCGGGGTAGACTATGCCAAACTAATGGATGGCCCCTGAGCATGAAATGGATTAAAACCATACTGATCGCGCTCGCGGTGCTGCTCGTGATCGCAGTAGCGATGCCGTTTTTCATTTCGCTCGACGATTACATTCCGCGGATCGAGAAAGAGGTCTCGGCCACGCTCAAAGAGCCGGTATCGATCAAGAGCATCAGATTCTCGGCGCTGCCATTGCCGCATGTCACGGTCGAGGGCATCACGGTCGGCAAGACCGATGACATCAGGCTCGGCAAAGTGACGGTGACCCCCGATCTTTTCTCGTTGCTGCAATCGACCAAGGTCATCAGGAGCATCGAGATCGATTCGCTGGCCCTGACGCGGAAGGCGATCGACAAAATTCCCGCCTGGACCAAGTCGGATGCCGCCAAGCCGCCGCAACAACCGCCGCAAGTCCGGGTCGAGAGTATCCGTCTCGACAACGCGGTGGTCACGCTCGACAAGGCGGGCTTCGGCCCGTTCGACGCGCGCGTGCGGCTTGACAGCAAGGGCGAACCCGAGGACGCCTCGATCACCACGCAGGACGGCAAGCTCAAGGTGCTCATCAAACCTGACCAGTCAAAATATCTGATCACCGCCAGCGCCAAATCGTGGACCTTGCCGGTCGGGCCGGCGCTCGTGTTCGACGAGTTGACCATCAAGGGCGTGGCGACGCTCAACGATGCCAACCTGGGCGAGGTGAATGCCAAGCTTTATGGCGGCACGGCCAACGGCAAAGCAACCGTCAGTTGGCAGAAAGGGTTGCAGCTCAAGGGCAATTTCGACGTCACTCAAGTCGAGATGCAGAAAATCGCCTCCATGCTGGCATCCAAAACCCACGTCAGCGGCAAGCTGACCGCCAAACCGGTTTTTTCGGCGTCGGCGGCATCCGCAGAGCAACTGATGAATGCATTGCGGCTGGAAACGCCGTTTAACGTTCAGAACGGTGTGCTCCACGGCGTCGATATCAAGCAAGCGGCGACCAGTCTGATCAAGCAGGGGGCGACGGGCGGCGAAACCCGCTTCGAGCAGTTGTCCGGCAATCTGGTCATGGAGCGCGGCAGCTACCGTTTCACGCAACTCAAGATCGCCTCGGGCGCGCTGGGCGCTGACGGCAATGTGAACATCTCGCCGCAGCAGGAATTGTCGGGACGTATCAACGCCCAAGTCAAAGCGATCGGCACCAGCGCCAACGTGCCGCTCAACGTTGCGGGAACGGTCGACTCACCGTTGCTCTATCCCACGGGTGCATCCATGGCCGGTGCGGCGGTTGGCACTGTCTTGCTGGGCCCGGGACTTGGCACTTCGGTAGGGGCAAAAGTCGGAGGCTGGGCCGAAGGCCTGTTCGGCAAGAAGGATGCGAAAAAATGATGAGCATCGAAAAACGCAGCGCCAAATGCTGCAAATGAACGCGCCGGGGGCGGCGGTGATTGAGCAAAGGAAGTTCTCGTCCTGTGTAAGACTTTGTATGTCTGGGCGAACTTTAGTCCCATTCGCTGTCTGAGAGATAGATCAATTCAACATGCAATCTGAAAGTATGCGCCTGCGTATTCTTGCCTGCTGGTTCTTCTTTGCCGTTGGCGCCGAGGCCTCGGCGAACGACCTCTATGCCGAGATCAACCGCGCACGCGCCGGGGAGGGACATTGTGCCGTGGCGGGCAAATTGCCCGCGCTGCTGCCGCGCGCCGCGCTCGAGCAGGCCGCGAGGGAGATGGCGCGGGGAGACAATCTGCAGAACAGCCTGCAGCGTGCCGGCTACAGATCGACACGTTCCCGCGCGCTAACCGTTAGCGGCGACGGAGTCGGGGAGCAGGCGATTGCGGTGCTGGCGAGACAACGTTACTGCCCGCAGTTGACCGATGCCGGGTTGACTGAGGTTGGCATCTACCGGGATGCACGCGTGGTCTGGATCGTGATGGCGGCGCCGTTTGCACCGCTGGCCGGAGTATCCGAGGCAACGGCTGGGCAGCGGATGCTGGCTCTCGTTAACCAGGCTCGCGCGACGCCGCGCTACTGCGGCAACAGGGCGTTCGATGCGGCGCGCGCGGTACGCTGGAACAACTCGCTTGCCGAAGCCTCGCGGCTGCACTCCGAGGACATGGCTCTCTACAACTACTTCGGCCACAACGGCCATGATGGTTCCGCGCCGGCGCAACGGGTCGAGCGCGCAGGCTACCGATACCGCGCTACCGGCGAAAACATCGCCGCCGGGCAAATGAAACCCGAGGACGCGGTGGCGGGCTGGATCAAAAGTCCGACCCATTGCGCCACCCTGATGAACCCGGCGTATACCGAAATGGGCGCCGCGTTTGCCATCAACGCCAACAGCGAGATGGGCGTTTACTGGACACAGGCGTTCGGCACGCCGCGTTGATTCTTTTTCTGTGCGCCAGCGCACAGACCATTGCACCGTAAAGGTGGAAGACTGTCGCCAGGAATCAGGCCAATGTAGCAGGCCGCTTCGACTTCAATTGCTACCACCGGAGATTCAAAATGATCAGAAAAATTATGGCATCACTATTGGCGACATTATTCTTCGCCGGCCTGTTTGGCACGCTGGCAGGTTGCAACACCATCGAGGGTGCGGGCGCCGACATCCAGCAGGGCGGAAAAGCGATCAAGGACGAGGCGAGGGAACAAAGAGACCGGAGGTAATCTCCGGCTGCGGCGACGCCATTTTCGAATCAGTTCAACGCACTGGGGCAAGCTGCCCCTGCACGGCATTCCAGAAAAGCGCGGGTAAAGGACTGCACCGCGGCCTTATGTGTGCCAGCGCACATACACTTGCCGGAAAGTGCGGTATTAGCTTATTGGCGCACGCCCCACCTCTCACCCCGGCCCTTGCCCGCCCAGGCGGAAGAGGGAGTGTTCCCGGCGATGCGGGCGCGCCAGATGGTGTCGCGGATATCCGATACACCAAGCAACATTGCTTTAGGCGAAGGGTAAATCTTCCTTGAAAGCTGATTACAAGATTGTTGCTTTGTTTGCCGGCGCGGCCCTGCTGGTTGCGCTGGTGGTGGCGCTATCGTTCTGGGCTTTCAGACAAATCGAGACGGCAACCGAAGCGCGGAACCATTCCTACGCTTTAATAATCCGCTCGGACGCCTTGCTGGGTGACCTGGTAGATGCCGAGACCGGTGTGCGCGGCTATTTGCTGGTCGGCGACGAGGCCTTTCTGGAACCGTATTTGGCGCTGCGCAATGGCATCCCTGGCCAGCTGGAAGAATTGCGTCGGCTTACCTTGATCAGTGCTGCCCAGAAGCACCTGGACGCACTCGCTCCATTGGTGGATGCCAAATTGTCGCACATCTCGCAATCCGTTGAGTTGCGCCGCAACAATGAGGTGGCTGCCGCACTGGCGGTGGTACGCGATGGCCGGGGCAAGCGGTTGATGGATTCGATTCGCGCCGAGATGAGTAGCTACATCCAGATAGAGCAAGGCGCGCTGGCACAGCTCGAAGTAAAGTTCCAATCGAACATGCGCCAGTTGTTTGTCCTCATCATTGCAGCCACCCTGTTTACGTTCCTGTTGGCGCTTTTGTTGGCCTACTTGATCTATCGGGAAGGTCAGCATCAATTCAAGAATCTGGTGCATCTCGAAACCCAGCATTTGCTCGAGGTTCAGGAGCAGACGAATAGACAACTGCAGCAGGCCAACTTCACCTTGCGGGACAGCGAGGAAAAGCTCGCGGTTACGCTCAATTCCATCGGCGATGCAGTGATAGCCACCGATGCGGAAGGGCGTGTGACGCTTCTGAATCCCCTCGCCGAACGGCTCACCGGTTGGACCCAGGCGGAAGCCACCGGCCGCCCGGCGGACGAGGTTTTTCACATCATCAACAAGGAAACCCGTCAACCCGCCACGACCCCGGTGAAGGAAACCCTGGCGCATGGCACGATACAGGGCCTGGCCAACCACACCCTACTGATTGCACGCGATGGCAGCGAGTGCGATATCGCCGACAGTTGCGCACCGATTCGCGACCGCGACGGTCAGGTGATCGGAACCGTGCTGGTGTTCCGTGATGTCACCGCGGAATATGCAACGCAGCAGGCCTTGCGCGACAGCGCCGCACTGGTCCAGACGATACTCAATACCGTGGCCGACGGCGTCATCACCCTGCATGCCCGTGGCGGCATCGTCGAGACCGTCAACCCGGTCGCCGAGCGAATGTTTGGCTATGCCGCCGCAGAACTCATTGGACAAAACTTCAGTCTGCTGATACCCGAGCTTGATCGAGACCAGCGCAATGGCTCCCTCGAGTACTACAGTGCGAGCGATGAGGCCCACGCCGCCGGCCTCGGACGCGAGGTCGTGGGCCGGCGCAAGGACGCCAGCATTTTCCCGTTGGAGATAGCGGTAAGCGAAATGCGGCTGGGTGGCAAGCGTTACTTCACCGGCATTTTACGTGATATCACCCGGCGCAAGCGGGCGGAAGAGGCGTTGCTCAAGGCAGGCGCCCTGCAGAGCGCGATTTTCAACAGCGCCAACTTCTCGAGCATCGCCACTGACGCGAAGGGCGTCATTCAGATCTTCAACGTCGGCGCCGAGCGCATGCTGGGCTACACGGCCGCCGAAGTGATGAACAAGATCACGCCGGCCGACATTTCCGACCCGCAGGAAGTGATCGCGCGCGCCAAAGCGCTGAGCGTCGAGCTCGGAACCCCGATTACGCCGGGCTTCGAGGCGTTGGTGTTCAAGGCCTCGCGCGGGATCGAAGACATCTACGAGCTGACCTACTTCCGCAAGGACGGCAGCCGCTTCCCGGCGGTCGTGTCGGTCACCGCGCTGCGCGACGAGCAGGGCGGAATCATCGGCTACCTGTTGATCGGCACCGACAATACTGCGCGCAAGCAGGTCGAGGCAGAGCGGGCGCTCCTCGATCAGGCACTGCAGGATAAGAACGCCGAGCTCGAGAGCGCCAAGCTCGTGGCGGAAACAGCCAATCTCGCCAAATCGGATTTCCTGTCCAGCATGAGCCATGAGCTGCGCACGCCGCTCAGTGCGATCCTCGGTTTTGCGCAACTCATGGATTCCGGGTCGACGCTGCCAACGCCCGCCCAGAAGCGCAGCATCGATCAGATACTCAAGGCGGGGTGGTACCTGCTGGAACTGATCAACGAAATCCTCGATCTCGCGCTGATCGAATCCGGGAAGCTGCCGCTGTCGCTGGAACCGATATCGCTCACCGAAGTCGTGCGCGAATGCCAGGCCATGATCGAACCGCAGGCGCAAAAGCGCGGCATCGGCATAACCTTTCCCCGGTTCAAAATCCCGTACTATGTCAATGCCGACCGCACCCGGGTGAAGCAGATCCTCATCAACCTGCTTTCCAACGCGATCAAATACAACAAGGCGGGCGGAGCGGTCGCCGTGGAATGCAACGCGAGCACCCCGGGACGCATCCGCATTTGTGTCAAGGACACCGGTGAAGGATTGACTCCGGTTCAACTGACGCAGCTGTTCCAGCCGTTCAATCGTCTCGGACAAGAGGCGCACGCCGAGGAAGGCACCGGCATCGGCCTGGTGGTGTGCAAGCGGCTGATCGAATTGATGGGAGGCGTCATTGGCGTGGAAAGCACGGTTGGCAAGGGCAGTGTGTTCTGGATCGAACTGAACCTGACGGCTGAACCACAATCTGCCGCCGGCGCAGCCAGACCCGCGGCGGTCGCCCGGGCGCAAGTCCAAACCGGTGCGCAGTTGCGCACCGTGCTCTATGTCGAGGACAACCCGGCCAATCTGATGCTGGTCGAGGACTTGATCGCGCGCCGGCCCGATATCCGCCTGCTGAGTGCGATGGACGGCAACCGCGGCGTCGAGATTGCGCGCGCCTCCCGGCCGGATGTCATCCTGATGGACATTAATCTGCCCGGCATCAGCGGTATTACGGCGCTGAATATCCTGGCTAAAGACCCGGCAACGGCGCACATCCCGGTGATCGCGATCAGTGCCAATGCCATGCCCCGCGACATCGAGAAAGGTCTGGCGGCAGGATTCTTCCGCTATCTCACCAAACCGATCAAGGTCAACGAGTTCATGGAGACGCTGGACGTGGCGCTGATATTTGCGAAAACGCAGACGGCCCGCGCGAATATAGAGGAAAAGGCATGATGCTCAATGCAGCCGAATTTTTTAACGCCAGCATCCTGATTGTCGACGATCAGGAGTCCAATATCAGTCTGCTAGAGCAATTGCTGAGCGAGACCGGCTACACCGCGGTTACCTCGACGATGCAGCCACAGGAGGTCTGCGCGCTGCATCGCAAAAACCGCTACGACCTGATCCTGCTCGACCTGCAGATGCCCGGCATGGATGGATTCGCGGTAATGGAAGGCCTCAAGACCAACGCCGCCGACGGCTACCTTCCGGTGATCGTGCTTACCGCCCAACCGGGTCACAAGCTGCGCGCGTTGCAGGCCGGCGCCAAGGATTTCATCAGCAAGCCGTTTGATCTCATCGAAGTCAAAACGCGCATCCACAACATGCTGGAAGTGCGGTTGTTGTACAAAAAACTCGAGGATTACAACAAGGTGCTGGAACAGACGGTGCAGGAACGGACTGCCGAACTGCGCGAAAGCGAAGCGCGCTACCGCAGCCTGACCGAGCTTGCCTCCGATTGGTACTGGGAGCAGGACGCGAATGGAAACTTCAGCAAGGTATCCGGTCCGGTGCTGGAAATGCTCGGCATCCGGGTCGACTCCTTTGCGGGCAAAACCAGCGATGCGGGGAAGGATGGCTGGAACGAGGCGGAACGCGCAGTGCTGCAGGCAAAGATCGCGGCGCGGCAGCCTTTCCTGGATTTCGTCTTCAGCCGCGTCAATGCCGATGGCTCGCAGCAAAAATTTCAGGTGAGCGGAGAGCCGATGTTCAACCAGTCCTGCGGCTTCACCGGTTACCGCGGCATCGGCGTCGAGCTTCCCACCAAGAACTAGCACTCAGGACTTCGATAGGTCGACATGTCATTACCCCATAGCCCCAATCAAAACCATCTGCTCGCCGCCCTGCCCGCCGCGGAATTCGAGCGCCTGGCTTCCCATCTGGAACTGGTCCCGATGCGGCTCGGTGACACCCTCTACGAACCCGGCGGCCAGTTGTCGCACGTTTATTTCCCCACCACCGCCATCGTGTCACTGCTCTATATCATGGAGTCCGGCGTATCGGCCGAGATCGCGGGAGTGGGCAACGAAGGCGTACTCGGTATTTCGCTCTTCATGGGGGGGGACACCACGCCCAGTTCGGCGGTCGTGCAGACCGCGGGCCACGGTTACCGGCTGCAGGGGCGGTTGCTGAAGGAAGAATTCAATCGCGCCGGGCTGATGCAGCGTTTGTTGCTGCGCTATACCCAGGCGCTGGTCACCCAGATGTTCCAGACCGGGGCCTGTAACCGGCACCATTCGATCGAGCAGCAACTGTGCCGGTGGCTGTTGTTGACCCTCGATCGATTGCCGACGAACGAGTTGATCATGACGCAGGAATTGGTCGCCAGCGCACTCGGCGTGCGCCGCGAAGGCATTACGGAGGCCGCCGGGAATTTGCAGCGAGCCGGTTTTATCAGTTACCGCCGCGGCCACATTTCAGTGCTCAAACGGTCCGGACTGGAGGCCAGTGCCTGCGAGTGCTATGCCGTCGTCAAAAAAGAATTGGGCCGCCTGCTGTCCGACGTGCAGTACCGCCAGAGCCCTGCTGCTATCGCCAGATAACGGGCCGCACCACCCTCGCCTGCGCCTCGCCCGTAACGAGCTGCTCATCCAAAGCAGCTAAATAAAGAGGCTCGACGATTGAAGATCAGCAGCAAAACCGTGCTTCGAAGTTTGCTCCATCTGCCGGCGTTGTTTCGGCGCAACCGCCGGAGGCCCGATTACGCGGGCGAGGAGCCGCCGTTGCGGGCGGAACTGTTCAGCGCCGACCAGATGGAACGGCATGGGAAAACCCTGGCGGGCTCGCACCGATTGAGCTCGCGGCGCGCGTCGGATCAGCTGCTCGCGCGGTTGGCCGACAACGAACACGTGCTGCTGGAAGCCTGCAACCTGCTGACGGCGGCAGTCAAGGCCAACCGCCGGATTTCGCCGGCGGGGGAATGGCTGCTCGATAACTTTTATCTGCTCGAAGAACAGATCCGCACGGCCAAACGGCATTTGCCGAAGGGTTACAGCAGGGAGCTGCCGCGCCTGGCCCACGGCCCGTCGGCCGAACTGCCGCGCGTGTATGACATTGCGCTGGAGGCGATCTCGCACGGCGACGGACGGGTGGACCCGGAAAGTCTCAGCCGCTTCGTAGCAGCCTACCAGAAGATCACCGCGCTCAAGTTGGGCGAGCTGTGGGCAATTCCTATCATGTTGCGCCTGGCGCTGATCGAGAATCTGCGCCGGGTCGGCGCACGGGTGGCGGCCAGCACCCTGGACCGGGACCGCGCCGACGCCTGGGCGGACCAGATGATGGAGGTCGCCGAGAAGGATCCGAAAAGCCTGATTCTGGTGGTGGCGGACATGGCGCGCTCGAATCCACCGATGGCCAGCTCGTTTGTCGCTGAGCTTGCGCGACGCCTGCAGGGTCAGAGCGCCGCTCTGGCATTGCCGCTGACCTGGATCGAGCAGCGGCTCTCCGAGTCCGGCCTGACGATCGAGCAGTTGGTGCAATCGGAAACCCAAAAGCAGGCCTCCGGCCAGGTCTCGATCGCGAACAGCATCGGCAGTCTGCGCTTTCTGGGAGCGATGGACTGGCGCGAGTTCGTCGAAACGATGAGCGGCGTCGAGCAGAAACTTCGGGAGGATCCGGTCGGAGTCTACGGCAGGATGGATTTCGCCACCCGGGACCGCTACCGGCACGCAGTCGAGAAGACCGCGAAAGCGAGCCGTCTGTCCGAGGGCGAGGTCGCGCGCAAAGCGATTCAGTTGGCTCACGAAGGCGCGGCCAGCGCGCTGGCCAAAGGCGGGACTCCTGGTGGCGATCGCGCATCGCATGTGGGCTACTACCTGATCGACAACGGTCTGCCACAGCTCAAACGGGCGGCAGAGATGCGCGTATCGATCGCCGAGGCCGTGCGGCAAACAGGCCGCCGGTTTCCCCTGGTTCTTTATCTGGGCGCGATCGCGCTGCTGACACTGATCTTTACCGTGAGCTTACTGGCCAAGGCGGGTGCCGGCGGGTTGGCGGGCTGGAGTCTCGCCCTGATAGCGATCCTCATGGTTTCGTGCACCAGTCATTTGGCGATCGCGCTGGTCAACTGGGTGGCAACCTTGCTGGCGACGCCCCGGCCGCTGCCGCGTCTGGACTTTTCCGGGGGCATTCCGTCCGACTGCCGCACGCTGGTGGTGGTCCCGGCCATGCTCGTCAGCGCTCAAGACATCGCGGCTCTGATCGAGGCACTTGAAGTCCGGTTCCTGGCGAACCGGGATGACCACCTGCAGTTTGGCCTGCTGACTGATTTTCGAGACGCGCACGAGGCAACGCTGCCGGAAGACGAACCGCTGTTGCGGCTGGCCAGGAACCGGGTCGAAGAATTGAATCAAAAGTACCAGGGCGCCAAAGGCGATGCCTTTTTCATCTTCCATCGCCAGCGCCGCTGGAATCCCCAGGAGCGGCTGTGGATGGGCTACGAGCGTAAGCGGGGGAAGCTGGCGGAATTGAATTCCCTGCTGCGCGGCGGCGGCGAGGATGGTTTCTCGCTGATCGTCGGCGCGACTGCCGTGTTATCCAGCGTCAAGTACGTAATTACCCTGGACACGGATACCCAGCTACCGCGCGATTCGGCGTGGCAGTTTGTGGGCGCGATGGCGCACCCGCTGAATCGTGCGCGCTACGATGAAAACAAGCAGCGCGTCTGCGAGGGCTACGGCATCCTGCAGCCGCGCGTGGCGGTGAGCCTGCCGGGCACGAACCGGTCGCGGTATGCGCGACTGTTCGGAGCCGAGCCCGGCATCGACCCGTACACGCGCGCCGTCTCTGATGTTTACCAGGATCTGTTCGGTGAAGGCTCATTCATCGGCAAGGGTATTTACGACGTGGACGCGTTCGAGCGCTCGCTCAAGGGACGCTTTCCCGAGAACCGGATCCTCAGTCACGACCTGCTGGAAGGCTGTTGTGCACGGGCCGCGCTGCTGAGCGATGTGCAGTTGTACGAGGAATATCCCTCCCGCTACAGCGCCGACGTGAGCCGCCGTCACCGCTGGATACGCGGGGATTGGCAGATTGCATCGTGGTTGCTGCCGCGCGTACCGGACAACCGCGCAGATTCCGATACCGGCCGCCAGCGCAATCCGCTCTCGGTTCTGTCCCAATGGAAGATCTTCGACAACCTGCGGCGTAGTCTCGCGCCTTTGGCGCTGACGCTGCTGTTGCTGCTGGGCTGGACTCTCTTGTCGCCCGCCTGGTTCTGGACCCTGGTGGTGATCGGCATCAGCCTGATTCCGCCCTTGATTGCCTCAATGCTTGACCTGTTCCGCAAGCCGGATGAGGTGCCGCTCGTGCAGCATCTCGCCGCGGCATTGCGCTCAACTGGCGGGCACTTCGCGCAGGCGATACTTACGCTTGCCTGCCTGCCCTACGAGGCATACTTCAGCCTGGACGCGATCATCCGCACGAACTGGCGGATACTGGTCACACACATGCGGCTGCTGGAATGGAGTCCGTCGGGCGAACCGGAGCGTGAGTTCGACCGCGAGGTTGACCCGACCCGACGCACGAACCTCCTCGCCTCCTGGCGGTCGATGTGGATAGCACCCGTTATCGCGGTTGCCGCGGCAATCTATCTGGCGGCCTCAACGCCGGCAACGCTGGCAGTGGCGGGACCGATTTTGTTCCTATGGATGGCATCGCCCGCCATCACCTGGTGGATCAGCCGGCCGCTTGCCCGCCACGAAGCACGGCTGACGGCCGACCAGATCATTTTTCTGCAGAAGATGTCGCGCAGGACCTGGGCGTTCTTCGAGACCTTCGTCGGTCCCGAAGATCACTGGCTGCCCCCGGATAACTATCAGGAGCACCCGGTTGCCGTGGTTGCGCATCGCACCTCCCCGACCAACATGGGGCTTTCGCTACTCGCGAATCTGTCCGCGTACGACTTCGGCTACATTCCGGCGGGACAACTCATCGAGCGCACGGCGAACGTGCTGCACACGATGGCGGCCCTGGAACGGCACCAGGGTCACTTCTACAACTGGTACGACACGCAGTCTCTGCAGCCGCTGCCGCCTCTCTACATTTCGTCGGTGGACAGCGGCAACCTCGCGGGCCATCTGCTGACCTTGCGGCCGGGGCTGCTCGCGCTGCCCGATCACAAGATCCTGGGGCCGCGCTTGTTTGACGGGCTCGGTGACACCCTCAGAATCCTGATGGACGTTGCGGACGAAGCCACGTCACCAGGGCTCGCTCAACTGCAGAAGGATCTGGAGTCTGCCTACGATTCCCGGCCTGCCACGCTCGCGGCGGCGCAGCAGTGGCTGGTGCGGTTGGCAACGTCTGCTGCGGAGATCGCCGGCAGTTTCGATGTTGGCAACGCAACTGAGCCCGGGAGCGATGCGAAGTGGTGGGCGCAGGCGCTGGCCCGGCAATGCCGGAGCGCACTCGACGAGCTGATGTTGCTCGCCCCATGGCTGGTGCTGCCGGCTGCGCTGAACTGGCTCAGCGGCTTCCCGCACCGCGATGCGATCCCGACGCTGCGCGAACTCGCAAGACTTGAGATGGAGTTGCTGCCCGCAATCGAGCAACGGCGCGGCGCGGGCGCGACGCCCGGGCAGAGCATGTGGCTGGATGAGTTGGGAGGACACATCGCCACAGCCAGCCGCCACGCGCAGGAGCGGATTACGGCAATCGAACGCCTGGCGCTGCAAGCGGGCGAACTGGCGCGAATGGAGTATGAATTCCTGTACGACAAGGCGCGTCATCTGCTCGCGATCGGCTACAACGTCGGCGAGCGGCGGCGGGATTCGAGTTACTACGATTTGCTGGCCTCCGAAGCGAGATTGTCCGGTTTCGTGGCGATTGCGCAGGGACAACTGCCGCAGGAAAGCTGGTTCGCCCTGGGGCGGCTGCTCACGACTACCGGGGGTGAGCCGACGCTCCTGTCGTGGAGCGGTTCGATGTTCGAGTACCTGATGCCGCTGCTGGTAATGCCGACCTACGAAAACACGCTGCTCGACCGCACCTACCACGCGGCGGTGGAGCGACAGATCGTGTATGGGGTTCAGCGCGGCGTAGCGTGGGGCATCTCGGAATGCGGCTACAACACGATCGACGCTGCTCTCAACTACCAGTATCGCGCATTCGGCGTGCCCGGCCTGGGGCTCAAGCGCGGACTGGCCGAGGATCTGGTGATTGCGCCGTATGCTTCGGCGCTCGCGCTGATGGTCGCGCCCGAGCACGCGTGCCTGAATCTGCAGCGACTCGCCGCTGAGGGGCTGGCCGGAAAATTCGGGTTTTATGAAGCGGTCGACTACACCGCGTCACGTCTGCCGCGCGGGCAGGCGAGCGCCGTGATCCGGTCATTCATGGCGCATCACCAGGGCATGATCCTGTTGTCTTTGGCTTACCTGATCCTCGACCGTCCGATGCAAAAGCGCTTCGAGTCGGATCCGAGGTTCCAGGCGACCCTCTTGTTGCTGCAGGAGCGGGTGCCCAAGGCCGGAGCGTTTCAGTTGCATACTGCCGAGTTCTCCGCCATTCGTGCGACTGCCGACGATCCGGAAATGCCGGTGCGCGTAATCGCAAGCCCCGGCACGCCGACACCGGAGGTGCAGTTGTTGTCGAACGGCAGATACCACGTGATGGTCACGAACGCGGGCGGCGGCTACAGCCGCTGGAAAGACCTCGCCGTGACCCGCTGGCGCGAAGACACGACCTGTGACAACTGGGGTACGTTCTGTTACATCCGCGATGCGGCGAGCGGGGTGTACTGGTCGAATACTCATCAGCCGACGCTCAAACGGGCGGAAGCTTACGAAGCGATTTTCTCGGAGGGACGGGCGGAATTCCGCCGCCGTGACCTTGATTACGATACGCATACCGAGATCGTGGTATCGCCGGAAGACGACATCGAACTGCGCCGGGTGCACATCACCAACCGCGCGCGGACCCGTCGCACGCTTGAAGTCACGAGTTACGCCGAAGTGGTGCTCGCCGCACCTGCCGCGGATGCATTGCATCCGGCGTTCACCAATCTTTTCGTGCAGACCGAGATCCTCCGCGAGCGGCAGGCTATCCTCTGCACGCGCCGGCCGCGCTCGCTCGCCGAGCAGCCGCCGTGGATGTTTCACCTGATGGCCGTGCACGGGGCGGGGGTCGGAGAAATTTCGTACGAAACCGACCGCATGCGCTTCATCGGCCGCGGGCGCACCGTTGCCACACCCCAGGCGATGGGCGAAGCGGCGGCGCTCTCGGGAGCCGCAGGCTCGGTGCTGGATCCAATCGTCGCGATCCGGTATCGAATTACCCTCGATCCGGAACAAGCGGCAACGATAGACATGGTCTCCGGCATCGGCGCCACCCGCGACGCCGCCTTGAGCCTGGCCGGGAAATACCAGGATCGGCATCTTGCGGATCGGGTATTCGTGCTGGCGTGGACCCATAGCCAGGTGGTGCTGCGGCAGATCAATGCCAGCGAGGCTGACGCGCAATTGTATGGGCGTCTGGCGGGCTCGGTTATCTACGCCAATTCGAGTTTGCGCGCAGATGCGGGCGTTCTCAGCAGGAATCGGCGCGGACAATCCGGCTTATGGGGCTATGCCATTTCCGGCGACTTGCCGATCGTGCTGCTGCAGATTGGCGAGCTGGCGAATATCGATCTGGTACGCCAGCTCGTGCAGGCCCACGCCTACTGGCGCTTGAAGGGACTCACCGTGGACCTGGTGATCTGGAACGAAGATCGCGCCGGTTACCGGCAGCTGCTGCAGGAACAAATCATGGGGCTGATCGCCGCGGGCGTCGAAGCCCAGGTGATCGATAGACCCGGCGGAATCTTCGTGCGGCGGGCGGAACAGATCTCGGATGAAGATCGCATACTGGTGCAATCGGTCGCGCGCGCCATCATCAGCGACCGGCGGGGAGCGCTGGGAGACCAGATCAACCGGCGCGGCCTGCTCGAAGTGCGCGCACCGCATCTGAATTTGCCGCGCTTCAAGCCGAGCCGGGCCCACCGCGCCGAGTTCCCCGTGACGTCCACGGCCCCGCGCCGCGATCTGCTTTTCCACAACGGGCTCGGCGGCTTCACCGCCGATGGGCGCGAGTACGTGATCACGACCGCTCAGGGGCAGGTGACGCCGGCGCCGTGGGTGAATGTGCTGGCGAATCCGCACTTCGGAACCGTCATTTCCGAGAACGGCATGGCCTACACCTGGAGCGAGAATGCCCATGAGTTCCGCCTGACCCCATTTGGCAATGACCCGGTGAACGATGCGGGCGGCGAGGCCTTTTACCTGCGTGACGAGGAAAGCGGACACTTCTGGTCGCCTACGCCATTACCGAGCCGCGGCGCCACGCCTTACGTCAGCCGGCACGGCTTCGGTTACAGCAGCTTCGAGCACGCGGAAGGCGGCATCGGCTCGGAGCTCATGGTTTACGTGGCCCTGGACGCCGCGGTCAAGTTCTCGGTATTGAAAGTGCGCAACGCGTCAGGCCGCGCGCGCCGGCTCTCCGCCACGGGATACGTCGAATGGGTGCTGGGCGATCTGCGGCCGAAATCAGCCATGCACGTAATTACTGAAATCGATGCGGCGAGCGGCGCGTTCTACGCACGCAACGCATACAATACCGAGTTCGCCGGCCGGGTTGCGTTCTTCGACGTTGACGATAGCAACCCGACCTTCAGCGGCGACCGCGCCGAGTTCATCGGGCGCAACGGCACGCTCCGGAATCCGGCGGCCATGACCCGGTCGCAACTTTCCAACAAGGTGGGAGCCGCTTTGGATCCCTGCGCGGCGATCCAGGTTGCGTTCGAGCTGGCCGACGGGGAAGAGCGTGAGTTTATCTTCAGGCTCGGCGCCGGGCGCAACCTCAACGATGCACGCGAGCTGATCGCGCGCTGCCGCGGTTCGGCGGCGGCGCGCGACGCGCTGGAACAAGTGTGGGAATACTGGAAGCACACGCTGGGCGCAGTACAGGTGGAAACACCCGATCAGTCCCTCAACGTGCTGACCAACGGCTGGCTTTTGTATCAAACCCTGGCCTGCCGTCTGTGGGCGCGCAGCGGCTACTACCAATCCGGCGGCGCGTTCGGTTTCCGCGATCAGTTGCAGGACGTGATGGCGCTCATTCATGCCGAGCCCAGGCTCGTGCGCGAGCACCTGCTGCGCTGTGCGGCCCATCAGTTCTGGGAAGGCGACGTCCAGCATTGGTGGCATCCCACCTCCGATCGCGGCGTGCGCACGCACTGTTCGGACGACTACCTGTGGCTGCCGTTGGCGATGTGCCGCTATGTATTGAGCACCGGCGACACCGGGGTGCTGGATGAATCCATAACCTTCCTCGACGGCCGGGCGGTGAATCCCGAAGAGGACTCGTATTACGACTTGCCCGGCCACTCCGACGAGTCGGCGAGTCTATACCAACACGGTGTGCGGGCCATCGTGAGAGGGCTGAGCTTCGGCGAGCGCGGCCTGCCTCTCATCGGCTCCGGTGACTGGAACGACGGCATGAACATCGTGGGCGCAAACGGCAAAGGCGAAAGCGTGTGGCTGGGTTTCTTCCTGTATGAAGTGCTGATGCGATTCACCGAGGTTGCGCGCCTGAAGAACGACACGCCCTTCGCCGAGCGCTGTCAGAGAGAGGCCGCGCAATTGCGCCAGAACATCGAGCGCAACGGCTGGGATGGCGAGTGGTACCGCCGCGCCTACTTCGACGACGGCACACCGCTGGGATCCGCGGGCAACGCCGAATGCCAGATCGATTCGATTGCGCAAAGCTGGTCGGTGCTGTCCGGCGCGGGGGACCCCACGCGCTCGCGCGCGGCGATGGCGGCGGTGGACCGGCGCCTGGTGCGGCGGGACCACGCGCTGATTCAACTCCTCGATCCGCCTTTCGACAAGTCGACTTTGAATCCCGGCTACATCAAAGGCTACGTGCCGGGCGTACGCGAAAACGGCGGCCAGTACACGCACGGGGCGATCTGGACGGTGATGGCGTTCGCGGCCCAAGGCGACAGCCGGCGCGCGTGGGAACTGTTCGACATGATCAACCCGGTAAATCATGCGAATTCCGAGGCGGCGATTGCCACCTACAAAGTGGAACCTTACGTGGTCGCGGCCGACGTCTATGCGGTTGCGCCGCACACGGGCCGCGGCGGCTGGACCTGGTACACCGGATCCGCAGGCTGGATGTACCGGCTGATCGTTGAGTCCCTGCTGGGGTTGACGCTGGAAGTCGACAAGCTGCGCTTTGCGCCCTGTCTTCCCGCCGATTGGGAAACGTTCAAGCTGCATTACCGCTACCGCGAAACGGTCTATCACATCACGGTGCTACAAACACCCGCCGCGTACAACCAGGCCCGTGTCACGGTTGACGGCGTCGCGCAGCGCGACGAGACCGTACCTCTGGTTGACGATCGCCTGGAACATGCGGTCGAGGTGCGGATGTCTGGCTAGTTCTTTTTAACCGTAACTGGCGCCGGGGCAACGTGTGATTGCGCGCCGCCTTTGAAGATGCGGCCGACAGCACCGCCAATGCGGGCGCCGATCGCGGTGCCGATACCGGGCAGCACCGCGGTACCGATAACCGCGCCCGCGAAAAGTCCCGGCGGCATCGTAGCCTTGGGCTTGTTGACCGGCCCGCTCACCGTGAAGGGCACGCCGGGCGCGCCCTCGGCGAGATACAGGGTGCCGCTGGCCTCGATCTGGCTGTGGTAGATGGTGGCCTTGCCCGTGGCGGTGTACTTGCCGGCGCTGGCATTGAGCCCGGTATAGGTCACGCGCATACCCTGGCCGGTGTTCTGCGTATCCATCTGGCCCGTCAGCACCTGCAACGCGGTCTGGCCGTCGCGCTCTTTGCCGCGCGTACTGATGGATTTTTCGAGGTCGAAGCGCAATATCGTTGCGGGATGGACGGAGAACGCGGTCTGCGTATGCAGTGAGCGCACCAATTCATCCACCGAATTGCCGTCCGCCGACAGCACCGTCTGGCCCGAGCTTTTGCCGCCCACCGGTGAGCGCCGGTTGAAGGTGCGCATCGCGCGGGCCACCTCGATATCACGTGGAGCCAACTGGCCGCTCAGGTGCATGACGCCGCCGGTGGCCGGCTTCAACGCAACGGTGCCGTGCGCCGTACCGCCGCCGACATGAACGCGCATCTGCCAGCGGTCGGCATCACCCTCGCGCGTCGATGTCAGCGTGAAAGGCGGACTGGCGCCCGGGCGGCGCAACTCGGCGTGGCGAGGGCGCCAGTGCGCGTCGAAATCGATTTCACCGTCATAGGCCACGGCGATTCCGCTGTAGGAGATCCAGGTGAGATTGCGAAACTCGAGATGTTCGAGCGCCACGCCATCGCCCGCATCAGGCTCGCTAGCATCCGGTTTGTCGTGAAAGGCGATTACCGAGTTGCGCGGGAAAACTGCGTCATCGATGTCGATGCGCGCAAACACCAGCTTGCGGTGCAGCAGCACGCGCACGTTGGGATACGCGCTCAATTGTCGGATGACCACCGGTTCCGCCTGCTGCGTGCGAAAGTCTCTGACCACGACCACGGGCTTGGGCAGCAACGCCCAATGGGCAGAACCGATGGTTGCCTTGACACCCAGCCGTGCTTCGGCCTCGGCCGTGAGCCGGGCAGCAAGTTCTGCATTGGTGGGCAGCCACCAGAGCACAGCCAGCCACCCCGCGCCAAGCACAGCCGCCGCAATTCCGAGGCCAAGTGCCCACTTTTGGCCGTGCTTCATGGTTTGCGGCACCAGCGCGGGCTAGTTCCCGCGTGCCTTCACCGCCCCCCGGCGCGGCGTTGGGCAACGGCGATTTGTCCCAGGGGCGTTGGCGTTTCCGCATCATCGCGGGCACTTCTCGCGACCTCTGCAAGGTCATCAGCAACAGCAGTGCTCTCCGTGGGGCTGGTTGACGATTCCACTGTGGCGCGCTGGGCGTTCGGAAACCACCGGTATGCAAGCCACGCCAGACCGCCGAAGACGATTCCCGAGATCACCCCCTGTAACGGGCTTCTGGTGGCGACGCCGACGCTGTAGCCGGAAGCACCGCCAATGGCTATCGCGACCAGGTTCCAGACAGCAAACCGCCAATTCATATGCTCTTTTTGAGATCCTCAACCGACTGCTCGACGTCGCCGACGGCCTTTTGCACCTTGCCGGAGATCTGTTTTGAAAGTCCCTTGATTTGCTGTTCCTTGCTTCCAACCAGCTTGCCCGCCTGTTCCTGGACTTTGCCGGCAACGTCTTTCGCCACTCCCTTCACCTGGTCCTTGTTCATGTGCGGTTGCTCCTGTTGTAGGCGCCACGCTCAGCGCGATGAAAAAATAACGGCCATTCAAGTTACGGATACCGCGGCCGGCTGCCGCCGGCTGCCGCCGGCGATCCGGTACCAAGGCGATTATCGCCTCGGCAAACACGCTTTTCTGTGCGTTGGCGTACAGACGGGACCAGGGACGAGGAAGATCATGCCGGTGCGGTGGACAACCAAGAAGGAGGCCGGGATGAATTGGGATCGTTTCGAAGGCAACTGCAAGCTGGTCGGCGGAAAAGCGAAAGAACAGTTGGGCAGGCTCACCCATGACCTACAACTTGAGATCGCCGGCAGGCGCGATCAACTCGTTGGAAACAATCAGGAGCGCTACGGGATCGCGAAAGAAGAAGCCGCGCGTCAACTCAAGGAGTTCATTGCGCGCAACCGCAACTGGGATTTCTCGAATCGGTAATTAGCTCGCCAGGACCCGCTATATTGTTTTGTTTGTCGGGCTGGGAATTTTATACGGCACCAGGCGGTCGTATTCTTTCTTCACTACCGCGTAGCACTCGCAGACGCGCTTTTCCAGTTTGGCGCGATCCAGCACCTTGATGTGGCCGCGGCTGTACTGAATCAATCCCTCTGCCTGCAAATTGCCGGCGGCCTCGGTCACGCCCTCCCGCCGTACGCCGAGCATGTTCGCGATCAGCTCCTGCGTCATCACCAGTTCATTGCTTTCCAAACGGTCCAGGCTCAACAGCAACCAGCGGCAGAGTTGCTGGTCCAGCGCATGGTGCCGGTTGCACACCGCGGTCTGCGCCATCTGCGTAATCAGCGCCTGCGTGTAACGCAGCGCCAGATGCTGCAAATTGCCGCCCAGCGCGAATTCCCTTTTCAGAACACTCGCCCTGAGCCGGTAGCCGTGGCCCGCGCTTTGCACCACCGCCCGGCTCGGCGTGCTCTCGCCTCCCATGAAGAGCGAGATGCCGACCAAACCACAGTTGCCGGTGATCGCGATTTCCGCCGAGTCACCGCTTTGCATGACGTAGAGCAGCGAAACGAGGCAGGTGGTCGGGAAATACACGTAGCTCAAATGGCCGCCGGACTCGTAGACCACCCACCCGAGCGGCATCGGTATGAGTTCCAGATCGGGCGCGAGGCGCGCGTAATCGTCTGCGGGCAGCGCCGCGAGAACATGGTTTTGCTTTGCGGTGTGCAGCGAAGGCATGGCAGCTGTTTCCTTACGTAAGGACGTATTACCGAGCTGCCCGATACCGGAAACACGCCGGAATAATGGAGTTTACGGGATTCGATTTTACACCTTATGTTCGATACCGCACAGACCCGGTCGGGGCAGGCACTATGATGGTCGTAGTGCAAAGCAAGCGGGTTGATTTTATTAAGAAAGTCATCACATGAACATCGCAGTAGCAGAGTTAGCGCCGGACAGCAGCATCGTCAGACCGGAAGAACTGGAGTTGGCCCAGTTGATCGTTGCCACGCTTAACCTGGAAATCGCGGCTGCTGAAATCGACCCGGCTGCCCCTCTTTTCCGGGAAGGGTTAGGACTGGATTCGATCGATGTGCTGGAACTCTCGCTGGCCATTTCCAAGATCTACGGCCTCCAGTTGCGCTCGGACGACGAGAACAATCTGAAAATTTTCAGCTCATTACGCAGCTTGAACCGGCATATCGGGCAGCATCGTACCAAGTAAATGCGATGGCGCGCCGGTTCGGTTGGCTGTGGGCGGCACTGATACTGCTGACAGGTGTCGGGTATCAATGGCTCCTGCATTCAGCCGTCGCAGGCGGGCAAATCGAGTCTATCCGTATCGCGCTGGCATTGCTGCCGCTACTGGCACTGGCCGGTTGGGTTGCAATCCGTGCCCGCGATAAGCGGCTGTGGTCGTTTATCCTGGTCGCGGCGGGCCTGGCGATCTATGCGCTGGAACAGCACGCGGGCTGGGGACTTGCCGCGGCGTACGGCAGTCCCCACGCGGTGATTTACCTGTCCTTATTGTGGCTTTTTGGCCGCACGCTTTGGTATGGCAATGAACCGCTCGTCACCCGGTTGGCCCGCCGCGTGCATGGCACGCTGCCGCCGAAGCTGGCCGCGTACACGCGCCGCGTGACAATTGCGTGGTGTGTTTTCTTCACCGCTCAGATGGCTGGTTCCGCGCTCCTGTTCGCGTTTGCGCCACTCGAGATCTGGTCGCTGTTCATCAACGTCCTGAATGTTCCCCTGCTGGTTCTCATGTTCAGCGGCGAGTACGGGTATCGTTTAATTCGTCACCGCGACTTTCCACCGGCGTCATTCTTCGACGGAATCCAGGCGTTCTCGAACGATGCCGCGCAGTCCGCCACCGCGCCAAAACACGCCAGCACACCGACATGACCACCATTCCCCTGATACGCGCTTACAGCGATAACGCGGTATTCGCTTATCGTGACCGGCTCCCCATCGGTGTGGAAAGGTTCCTGCGGGACGTCGAGCAATTGGCGGCACTCCTTCCCGATCGGCGCTACATCCTCAATCTGTGCGCCGACCGCTACCATTTCGCCGTCGGTTTTTTCGCGGCGCTGCTGAAATGGCAAATCAGCCTGTTGCCTCCCAACCATACGCCCGATCTGATCGGGCAACTGAAACAAGGCTATTCCGACGTCTATTGTTTGACCGACGCCGCCAACGGTTACCAGTCGCTGGAAACGGTGTTCTATCCCGCATTGTCCGGCCCGCTTCCGGCGGTGCCGTCGGTTCCGCACCTGCCCGCGGAGCAGATTGCCGCGATCGTATTCACCTCGGGCTCCACCGGGCAGCCCGTGCCGAACGAAAAATCCTGGGGTGCTCTGGTGCGGAGCGCCACGGCCGAGTTGCGTCGACTGGGCATGCACGCGTATCCCGGCATGGCGGTCCTCGGTACGGTACCGCCGCAGCACATGTATGGTCTCGAATCCACCGTGCTGATGGCGATGCAGGGCGGCCTCGCGCTGCATGCCGGGCGGCCGTTCTATCCGGCCGAGATACTTGCCGAGCTTGCCGCGCTGCCGCGGCCGCGCTGCCTGGTGACCACGCCGGTACATTTGCGGGCGCTGTTGGCCGAACCAGCCTCCTTGCCGCAACTCGATTTCATGCTGTGCGCTACCGCGCCGCTGGCGCCGCAACTGGCGGCCGCCGCGGAAACCCGCTTTGCCGCGCCGCTGTATGAGATATACGGCTGCACCGAAGCCGGCCAGATGGCCACCCGGCGCACCGTCGAAACCGTGGAATGGCACGCTCTGCCGGGTGTCCGGTTGCGTCAGGATCAACACGGGACCTGGGTCAACGGCGGACACGTGGAGACCGAGGTAAAGTTGCACGACGTGATCGAGTTGCGCAGCCACACCCGGTTTCTGCTGCACGGCAGAACCGCGGATCTGGTGAACATCGCGGGCAAACGGACTTCGCTCGCGAGTCTGAACTATCACCTGAATTCGATCACCGGCGTGCGCGATGGCGTGTTCGTCATGCCCGAGCAGATGGATGGGGCGGTAACGCGGCTGACGGCTTTCGTGGTGGCGCCCGGGCTTACAAGCGCGGCGGTGATGCAGGCCCTGCGCCGGCGCATCGACGCTGCTTTTCTTCCCCGCCCGCTGTGCCTGGTCGAATCCCTGCCGCGCAACGACACCGGCAAATTGCCGCGCCAGGCGCTATGCGAGCTCGTGACGGAGCGCGCGGCCAAAGCGGGATAAATATCGATGGTCCGCGTCGAGCGATTTTTTCCTCTTGATCATCCGGCAGCGCAAGGGCATTTTCCGGGCAATCCCATCATTCCGGGTGCGGTGCTGTTAAGCGAGACATTGCGCGCCATTGAAGCCAGCCTGGACCTCAGCCTGTCGCCGGGACAGCTCGCGTCCGCCAAGTTCCTGGCGCCGACCCGGCCCGGGGATTGCGTCAGGATCGAGTTTTCAGATCCGGCATCAGGCGCAATCAGGTTCGCATGCTCAGTCGGACCGATAGCGGTGCTGACGGGAGTGGTGGCATGCGAGGCACTGTCGACACCAGCCTGACAAGCAGGCCGCGCAAACCGGGTCTGAAAGAACAGCCGCGTCCGGAATGGGTAGTCCGCCCCGAGCGCAGCAATACGCTGGCGCTGCGTCTGATCGTGTGGGTGGCGCTCACGCTCGGCCGCCCCGCCGCACGCCTGGCTCTCTACCCGGTCTGTCTGTACTTTCTGATCTTTTCATCGGCATCACGCTCGGCATCGACAAAATATTTGCGCAAAGTCCTGCCCCGCGAGCCCGGGCTCGCGGACGCGTTCCGTCACTGCCATACCTTCGCCGCCACGCTTCTCGACCGGGTTTTTCTGTTCAACGATCAATACGCGCGGTTCGACGTGCGCGTGCATGACGAAGACCTGCTCTTCGACATGACGGCGCGCGGCGAAGGCTGCTTTCTGCTGGGCGCGCACATGGGCAGTTTCGAAATTATCCGCGCGCTGGGCAGGCGCAATACGGCGGCGCGGATCAGCCTGGTGATGTACGAAGAGAATGCCCGGAAATTCAACGCGGTACTCGACGCGATCAATCCGGATCTCGGGCTGCAGGTTATTTTGCTGGGCAGGCTCGACTCCATGCTGAAGGTGGAAGCGGCGCTCGAAAAAGGCGAAATCGTCGGCATGCTCGGCGACCGCACCTTTCAGGGCGAGGGCACCATCGCGTGTCAATTTCTGGGCGAGCAGGCGCGCTTTCCGAGCGGCCCGTTGCGCCTCGCTGCCATGCTGCAACGGCCGGTGGTGCTGATGTTCGGTTTGTATCGTGGCGGCAATCGTTACGATATTTATTTCGAACGCCTCGTCGAGACCTGGCCGGCGCCGCGCGCGGCGCGCGCCGTACTGCTCCAACAAACGCTGCAGCGTTATGTCGAACGCCTGGAACACTACTGCCGCGACGCACCTTACAATTGGTATAACTTCTATGACTTCTGGCGATAGGTTTTTGATGCGCAGCCTGGTGGCCGCGCTGCTCCTGGCCGCGGCCGGCATTTGCCCGGCCGCGGCAGCCGAGACAGCAGCGGCATGGGGAATCGAGCAACTCATGCAAAACCTCGGACAGGTCAAGTCCGCCCGGGGCAAGTTCGTCGAGCGCAAAACCCTGGCGATCCTGAATGCGCCGCTGGACGCATCCGGCACGCTCATCTACACCGCGCCCGGGCGCCTGGAAAAGCACACCCTGTTGCCCAAACCTGAAATTCTGGTGCTGGCGCAGGACAAACTCTCCATCGAGTACAAAGACCGCAACCAGCGCCGCACGCTCGCGTTGCAGGAGTATCCCGTCATCTGGGCTTTCGTCGAGAGCATCCGCTCGACTTTGGCGGGCGATCTGCAGACCTTGCGGCGTTTTTACGGCACCAGTCTGGAGGGCAGCGAAGAGCAGTGGCGTTTGTCGCTCATACCGGCCGAGCCAAAAATGCGAACGGTGGTGAAAGAAATCAACATCGGCGGCAGGGGCAACCGGATCCGCACGATCGAGATCATCGAAGCCGAAGGCGACCGATCGGTCATGACCATCACCGAGGATGCGTCGTGACGGCGTATCCCTCGTCACGCTGGGTGATCGCGGCCTGGCTTGCCGCCGTTTTGCTTTGCGTCGCCGTGATCGGCCGAACGCAGTTCAGCGCCGATTTGTCCGCGTTCCTGCCGCGCGTGCCTACTCCGGTGCAAGAGGTGCTGGTGCAGCAGTTGCGCGATGGCGTGGTTTCCAGGCTGATACTGATCGGGATCGAAGGCGGAGCGCCCGCGGCACTGGCGCAAACCAGCACGCGTCTGGCAGCGGAACTGCGCAAACAACACGAGATTTTCGCCGCCATCAATAATGGTGAAGAGACCGGGTTGGCGCGGGACCGGGAATTTCTCTGGAACAATCGCTATTTGCTGAGTCCGGCCGTCAGTGCCGGACATTTTTCCAGCGCGGCCCTGCGCGTCGCTCTGGAGGAAAACCTGCAGCTGCTCGGTTCACCCGCCGGGGTGCTGGTGCGGCGTATCCTGCCGAACGATCCGAGCGGTGAGTTGATGCGGCTGGTGGAGCAGTTTGAAGGACTGGCCAGACCCGATGCGCGGGACGGCGTGTGGTTTTCGAAAGACGGCAGGCGCGCGCTGCTGGTGGCGCAAACCCGGGCCGCGGGTTACGACATCGACGCGCAGGAACGCGCGTTGGCGCTGATCCAGGGTGCGTACTTGAATGCCGCGGACGCCGGCGTCCGCGCCGAACAAAAACTGCTCGCCAGCGGTCCCGGTGTTTTTGCCGTGACTACCCGCGCCACGATCAAAGCTGACGCGTTACGATTTTCCGTGATCGCAACGACGCTCGTGGCCGCGCTGCTGCTGGCGCTGTATCGCTCGCCGCGCGCGTTGCTGCTCGGCCTTTTGCCGGTGGCGAGCGGCGCGCTGGCGGGCGTGGCCGCCGTAAGCCTGGGTTTCGGCGCGGTGCATGGCATTACGCTGGGGTTTGGCGTCACGCTGATCGGCGAAGCGGTGGATTACGCGATCTACCTGTTCACGCAAATCACCCCGGGGACAACACCCGCTGAAACACTGGCCCGCATGTGGCCCACGCTGCGGTTGGGATTACTGACGTCAATCTGCGGCTTCGCCGCCATGCTGCTGTCCGGTTTCCCGGGGCTTGCACAACTGGGACTGTTTTCCATCGCCGGTCTGGTCACGGCGGTGGCGGTGACGCGTTATGTGCTGCCAGTGCTGCTGCCGCCGGGATTTTCCGTGCACGCGGCTGCCGGCCTGGCGCCGCGGGTGGCGTCTATCGTGCGGCGGGCGCCGGTGCTGCGCGATCCGCTGCTGGCAGTCACTGTGCTCGCCGTATTGTTTCTGGCCGCGCAGCGCGGCCCCGTCTGGAGCGACGAACTGGCGAGCTTAAGTCCGATCGCCGCCGGCGACCGCTTGCTGGACGAGCAATTGCGGCGCGACGTCGGCGCGCCGGATGTCCGCCATCTGGTGGTCGTCAACGCCCAGGACCAGGAAACCGCGCTCGCAGCGAGCGAGAAAATTTCCGTAATCCTGCATCGCTCGGTACAGCAGGGACTGGTGGAGGGCTTTGAGTCGCCCGCCTTTTACCTGCCCAGCCTCGCCTCACAGCGCGCGCGCCAGGCGGCAATACCCGAACCCCCGGTATTGCGTGAAAACCTGCTTGAGGCACAACGCGGGCTGCCGTTTCTCTCCGGCCTGTTCGAACCTTTTCTGCGCGATGCGGCCGCGGCCAGGGTACAGCCGCTGCTGAACAGTGCAAGCCTGCAAGGCACCGGTCTCGCGTTGAAGCTGGATTCTTTGCTGGTCAAACGCCATGGCGAGGGAGCAGCGGGCTGGACCGCCATGCTGCCGCTGCGTGGTGTAACCGACGCCGCGGCGATAGGACGGGAAATGGCGCTACTGCCGGACCAGCAGGCAATGCTGGTCGATTTGAAACATGAATCCGATGCGTTGTACCAGACCTATCGCCGCGAAATCATCACCTACTCGCTGCTTGGCGCGGGCGCCATCGTGTTGCTGCTGCTGGTAAGCCTGCGTTCGCCACGCCGCGTACTCGACGTGCTGGCGCCGCTCGCGGCGGCGGTGGTCATCACCTTCAGCTTGTTGGTGCTGAGCGGGGACCCGTTGTCCATTTTTCACCTGGTCGGCCTGTTGCTGGTGGTCGCCATCGGCTCCAACTACGCACTGTTCTTCGAACGGCAGGCGGCGAGCGCCGGGGAGCGTGAGCGCACCCTGGTTTCGCTGCTGTTTGCCAACGTCACGACCATGCTGGGCTTCGGCCTGCTCGCGTTTTCGAAAGTGCCGGTCCTGCATGCCATCGGCAGCGCGGTCGGCATCGGTGCGATCCTGAGCCTCGCGTTTTCCGCCATCCTGATCACGCGCGCGACTGTTCCCGATCGACCGGCCATCACGTGATGTCCGATACTGTGATTCACCGCTGGCACCCGGCGCCGTTCATCCAACTATCCGTGCTGTGGCACGCCGTGGGCGCCATTACGCTCGTAGCGTTACCGTCATGGTGGTTGTGGGTGTTGGGCGCGCTGGCCGGCAATCACCTGGTATTGGGCGCGGCGGCGCTGTGGCCGCGCGGCCGCTGGCTGGGGCCCAATCTGATCCGGCTGCCGGCATCCGCCGCCGCACGCGCTGAAGTCTGCCTGACATTTGACGACGGCCCCGACCCCCAAGTGACGCCGCAGGTGCTCGACCTCCTGGATCGTTATCAAGCGAAAGCCAGTTTCTTCTGCATCGGCAAAAAGGCCGCGGCGTTTCCGGAAACCGTCAGGGAAATCGCGCGCCGCGGTCACAGCGTCGAGAACCACAGCTATGGTCATCCACTCGCGTTTGCGTTCTACGGCATGTCCCGGCTGCGGCGCGAAGTCGAGTCGGCGCAGGCGGTCATTGCCGGCATCACCGGCCGGGCTCCACGGTTCTTTCGCGCGCCGGCGGGATTCCGCAGCCCGTTGCTCGATCCCGTGCTGGCCCGGTGTGGAATGCGTTACGTGTCCTGGACCCGGCGCGGCTATGACGCCGTGCGCCGCGATTCGGTGCGGGTGTTGCAGCAGCTCGCCCGCGGGCTGGCAGCGGGCGATGTGCTGATGCTGCACGATGGCAAGCGCGCGCGCACCGGCGCAGGCGAGCCGGTCGTGCTTGCCGTGCTACCGGCCCTGCTGGAGCAATTGGCGGCGCGCGGCCTGAAGTCCGTGTCCCTGCCAACCGCGTGTAACGACGCGTCATAACATGCAAGCTCTGGCCATCAGCCACTTTTCCATTGTCAACAGCCTCGGCGCGGGCGCGGCGGCGATCACGAGCGCGCTGCGCGCGAGGCGGTCGGGATTGGCCGCATGCGCTTTTGAAACCGTCGTGCTCGATACGTGGATCGGACAGGTTGCAGGATTGGACGAATTTCGCGTGCGGTCCAATCTCGGCGTGTATGACTGCCGCAACAATCGGCTGGCGCAACTGGGCCTGGAGCTGGATGGATACGCGGGGGCAGTGAGCGCAGCGCGTGAAAAATACGGCGCGGCGCGCATCGGCGTTTTCATGGGCACGAGCACCTCCGGCATACTGCAGACCGAGCTGGCTTACCGCCGCCGCGACCCGCAGTCGGGCGCCTTGCCGGCGGATTATCACTACGCCGAAACCCAGAATACTTTTTCGCTTGCGGATTTTGTGCAACGCTATCTCGGCCTGAGCGGTCCGGCGTTCGTCGTTTCCTCGGCGTGTTCGTCGTCCGCCAAAGTCTTTGGCCATGCGGCGCGCATGATGGCGGCGGGCGTCTGCGATGCGGCGGTGGTCGGCGGCGTGGATTCGTTGTGCCTGACTACCTTATACGGTTTTAACTCGCTGGGACTGACATCGCGCACGCCATGCCGCCCCTACGACCAGGACCGCGACGGCATATCCATCGGCGAAGGCGCGGGCTTTGCGCTGCTGGAAAAAGCGCCGGCGCAACCGGCAATCGACGCGATGCTGTTGCTGGGCGTCGGCGAAAGTTCCGATGCCTATCACATGTCCACGCCGCATCCTGAAGGACTCGGGGCAAAACTAGCCATGCGGCAGGCGCTGGATGCGGCGGGACTGGCGCCCGCCGATATCGATTACATCAATCTGCACGGTACCGCCACCAAAGCCAACGACGCGAGCGAAGATAAAGCCGTGTACGGGTTGTTTGGCGCCGCCACGCCCGTGAGTTCCACCAAGGGCTCGACCGGGCACCTGCTCGGCGCGGCTGGAATTACGGAAGCGATCATCGCCATGCTCGCCATTCGACAGGGCCTGCTGCCGGGCGGAATGCACACGCAGAACGTCGATCCCGCGCTGCGCAGCAACTATCTGCTCGAAAACCAGGATGCCCGCGTGCGGCGGGTGCTGAGCAACTCGTTCGGCTTTGGCGGCAGCAACTGCAGTCTGGTGTTGGGGGCTGGCGGCTGATGCGCATCTTCGTCGAAGGCGTGGGTTTGCTCGGCCCCGGGCTGAACGGCTGGCAGGCAAGCCTCCCGTTGCTGGCGGGCGATGCGGCTTATTCCCCTACGCCGACAGTGGTGACGGCCAGCGACCTTTTACCCGCCGCGGAACGGCGCCGCATCGGTCTGTCGGTCAAGCTTGCGCTGGCCGCGGGGTGCGAGGCATTCGTCCACGCCGGGCGTGACGCCGCAATCACTGCGACCGTGTTTACGTCCTCCTCCGGCGACGGCGAAAACCTCCACCATATTTGCGCCACCCTGGCCTCCCCGGAACGGGAGATTTCGCCGACGCGCTTCCATAACTCGGTGCACAACGCGCCAGCCGGATACTGGAGCATCGCGACGCGCTCGCACGCATCATCGACCAGCCTGTGCTGCCACGACGCGAGCTTTGCCGCGGGCCTGCTCGACGCCGCGGTTCAGGTCGCGGTGAATTGCAAACCGGTGGCGCTGATCGCCTACGATCAGCCTTATCCCGAGCCATTGCACACGGTGCGCCCGCTCAGCGCAAGTTTCGGCATGGCGCTGGTAATGGCGCCGCAAGCGACCCGCCATGTATTCGCCACGCTCGACATTAGTTTTTTGCCCGGAGCGGCGAGCGCAACGCGCATGACGCATTCCGGTCTCGACGCCGTGAGGGCTGCCGTGCCGGCAGCGCGCTGCCTGCCGTTGCTCGCCGCGCTGGCGCGTGGCGCCACCGCGGTTGTCGTTCTCGCATACGGAGATCAAAATCATTTACGCGTGGCGGTGACACCGTGTTAGTCAACAAAGCCGAGATCGCCAAACTGATTCCCCACGCCGGCGCCATGTGCCTGCTGGACGGCGTGGTGCGGTGGGATGCGGCGCGGATCCGTTGCGTCAGCCGCACCCACCGTGACCTGGGAAATCCGCTGCGCGCGGATGGACAGTTACCCGCTGTGTGCGGAATCGAGTACGCGGCGCAGGCCATGGCGGTCCATGGCGGGCTTGCGGGCATTACCGGCAGCAAGCCCAAGGCCGGCTATCTGGTCAGCCTGCGGAATGTTATTTGCCGGACGAGCCGGCTCGATGATCTGCAAGGCGATCTCATCGTGGATGCCGAGCAACTCATGGGCGATCAGAGCCGCGTCATCTATCAATTCACGCTGCAGGTGGGCGAGGTCGAAGTTTTGAGCGGGCGGGCAACGGTAGTGCTTGACGCGGCGACAGGAGGCGCATGATGAAAAGAGCACTGGTTACCGGTGGCAGCGGAACGCTGGGTGCGGCAATCTGCCGGCGGCTCGCGGCTGATGGATGCCACGTCTACGTGCACGCCAACGCCAATCTGCAACACGCGGAAAGTGTCAGCGCCGGGATCAACGCCGCCGGCGGTTCCGCGCGGGCGGTGGCATTCGATGTTACCGATTACGCGCAGACCGGGAGCGCATTACAAACATTGCTCGCCGACGGCCCGATTCAGATCGTTGTCAACAACGCCGGCATCCACGACGACGCCGTCATGCCGGGCATGCGGCCCGACCAATGGTCGCGGGTGATCGCCGTGTCGCTGAACGGATTCTTCAATGTGACGCAACCGCTGCTGCTGCCGATGATTGCCACACGCTGGGGGCGGATCGTCAACGTATCGTCGGTTGCGGCGCTCGCCGGCAATCGCGGCCAGACCAACTACGCCGCCGCCAAGGCGGGCCTGCACGGCGCGACCAAGTCCCTGGCGCTGGAACTCGCCAGCCGCGGCATCACGGTGAATGCGATCGCACCGGGCATCATCGCATCGTCCATGAGCGACGCTGCATTTCCCAAAGCGATGATCGACCAGCTGGTGCCGATGAAGCGCGCCGGTACGCCCGACGAGGTGGCCGATCTGGCGGGCTACCTCGCCTCCGAACGCGCGGGATACATTTCCGGACAGATCATTTCCATCAACGGGGCGATGATCTGACTATAAAATATTCCGTTATTCCATCCCGGGGGTTTTTGATTTCATCGGCGTTCATCGGCGTTCATCGGCGGCTGACCTTTGCTGATCCTGGTTCCAAGCAACCACGGCAACCGCACCATGAACTCCAGCAGCAGCCGCAGATTCATCCACGTCAGCAGCGCGTTATCGCGCAGGTAATTGAAATGCGAAACACCGCCTTCCGCGGCGCTGAAATACTGCACCGGCGCCGCCAGATTGATCGGGATGAGGCCGCGCCAACACAAACGCACGGCGGCTTCCGGGTCGAAGTCGAAGTGGCGCATCCAGCGGCTCCGCCCCATGATGTCGCGCAGCGGCTCGATCGGATAGACGCGGAAGCCGCAGAGCGAATCGCCAATTCCCGCCCACAGGGTTTGCAGATTCGCCAATCCATTGGAGAGTTTCCGGCCGTGCAAGCGTATTGCCGGGGCGCTGGCATCGAACACCGGCAGGCCGAATATCACCGCCTGCGGATGCGCGCGGGACATCGCCATGAACTCGGGTATCCTGGCGGCCGGGTGCTGGCCATCAGCGTCCATCGTCAGTACGTGGGTATAGCCCGCCATTGCGGCCTCGCGCAGGCCATGCAGTACCGCCGCGCCTTTGCCCTGATTGCGCGACAGCACCAACACTCTCAGGCCGGGGTCCGCGGCCGCCAGGGCTTGCAATGCGTTGACGCTGCCGTCCGTACTGCCGTCGATGACGACCCATACCGGCTGCCAGCAGCGCCTTGCCTCGCGGACGGTTTCGAGAACTTTCAGCCCGGTGTTGTAGCTCGGGATGAGGATCAGATGCGAGCGGGATGGAACGATCATGCTGCAGCCTGGTGAGCTATTGGTTTGGGTCAACGCGGGCGGATGTGCCCGCGGCCAGCGTTTCCCGGTAATAGGACTCCAGCTCGGCGACCACGGCTTTGACGTCCCCTTGCACCTCGAAGCGCCGCCCCAGTCTCGCACGGTAAATCAGCGGAAACGCCGGTTTCCTGAACAGCGGCCAGCCTTTGCCCAGGAACGGCGAATTGGTCTCGATGAAAACCGTTTGGATTGGAACGCGGGCGGTTTTCGCAATCAGCGCAAAACCGCTTTTGAAGTGATAGCCGGCCTGCGGTCTGGTGCGAGTACCCTCTGGAAACACCAACAGCTGATTGCCGGCGCGTGCCGCGGCAGTGGCCGACCGTATCATGGTGACGGGGAAATCATCGCGGATGTACGCCGCGAAACGCGCGCCCCCTCCCAGGATCAGGTTGTCCCGGATTTCGGTTTTCATGATGCACACGACTTGCGGCAGGCGTGAGACCACCAGCACCGCATCCCAGAGAGATGGGTGATTGGGCGCGATAATCAATGCACCCTCGTCGCGCAGCGCGTCCAGGGCGCTCAAGTCGAATTTGACGATTCCGCTGGCCTTCAGCGCGCCGAGAAACCCGCGGAACAACACCATGATGGCGAATTGGCCGAGCCGTGCGCCGAACCGGCGCGGCAGCAACGGGTACAGTACGGCCGCGGCGGCGCTCCAGATGAAGGTAGACAATCCGAACAGCAACAGCCCGCCGTACAGCACCAGATACTCGTACGGAAGCCTGAGCCACGTCAGTACCCGGTTTACACGCGGGCCGGACGCAGGCCAGGATGCTGTCGTGGTGGTGCGCATTTGTCAGTCAGGAGTGGTAGCGACGCTGCATGCTGCCGTTATCAATGCATGGACGCGGATGCGTGCAGATACACTGCCTCGACTTCCAGCAGCAAATTCGCACGGCAAATGTCCGCCTGCAGGTACAGCGCGTTCGAGGCGGGGCCGAACGTCTGCTTCAGGCAGTTGCGGACCATCGCCAGGTCGTCCGGGCGCCGCAGATAGACCTTCAGCCGCAGATTGGCATTGGCTCGCGGGGATTCCAGCCCGGCAAGCTGCGCCTGCGCGATGACTGCCAGAAGATTGGCAACCGTTTCGCGGACCTGCGCCGGCGCATTGCCGAGGTGCAGCGTTTCATGGCCGACAATACTGGCGGTACCTGAAACGAACAGCAGCGGTTTGCCGGCAGTTTGCATCAGCATCGCGCGCGCAAAAGTGGGGCTGCGCGGCCCGTACTGCGCCGGATAATGAAAAGCGCTGGTCTGGCGCGGATTCTCCACCCGTTGCCCCGCCTGTTTCGCGGCCAGAAAATAAACGATGAGGTCGGTGCCGCTGCTGCCCAGCGCGCACGCAGCGGGAGCCGCCGTTCCGATTACCCGTCCTTTGGCCGCGAAAGCGTCATAGCGGCCGACATTGAACCGCACATAGCGCTCGAGGCCATCTGCGTCGGCATTGATCCGCGGAAAATAATTCCACACCCGCAGCAGGTGGCCGTAACCCCGGCGATCGATATAGTCAAAAATCCGGCTATAGGCAAGATAGCTTGCGGATTCGAGCCCGCAGTCGAGTTTCATCTGCAGGCAACCGAAAAGATTATCTTCATTGCGAGCGGCTACGAGTTCCGCCGTCTCTTCCCGCACCACGGGTTGCGCAGAGGTCCAGACTTCGAACATGGATTCGTCGTTCAGCACCGGCATCTCGACCCACGCGTATGGGCAGTCCGGCGCAGCGCCGCGCGGCCGTTGCGCGCCGAACGCGACGGCGCCCAACATCCTGCCCTGATGTCGTGCCTGATGGGCCGCGAATTCCCTGGGCGTCAGATAGCTGAGCGCCAGCGGCGCTCCGCCCCCGACCCGGGAGACTAGCTCGCGGTCGATTCGGCGCTGGGCTCGGCCAGGATCTGTTTGCGTCGTTTCCATGCACTCAGGGTTCGGCTTGGATTGAAGAAGTTTTTCAGGTAGTAAATCGTCTTGAACGCAAACAACCTGAATCCCAGCGGCGTGCCGCGGAAAATATCGCCGGCAAGCACCGATAACACGGCTTCCTGCAACCGCGGATCGCCTGGGCCCATGAACAGATCGCGGAGCGTCGGCGTGGTGACCCGATAGATAAACCAGGAAAAAATCTTGGGGCCGCGGCGCATGGCCCGGTCGAACGCCTGCAGGGCGCCGGTTGCGTGGTGCGCGTGGTCCAGGCATGTCTCGACCGTAGCGGCCCCGGCGAAAGCGCTTTGCATGGCGAAGAGGACCCCGGTGGAAAACACCGGGTCGATAAACGTGAAAGCATCGCCCAGCAGCAGGTAATTGCGGCCCGTCGCGCGCTTGACCTCATAGGAGTAATTTCCGGTCGCCGTGACGGGGGAACTCAGCGTGGCATCGCGCAACCGCCCGGCCAGCGCGGGACACAGCGCGATGGTGTCGAAGAAAAATGTTTGCGGGTCGGTCTGGCGCGACTTCATGTAATAGGGCCAGCAAACCGCGCCGATGCTGGTCGCGCCATCGTGCAGCGGAATAAACCAGAACCAGCCGTGCTCGAACCAGAACAGGCTGATATTGCCCTCGGCCTTGCCGGGCAGGCGGGCGGCTCCGGAAAAATGCCCGAAAATCGCGGCGCTGTTGTGTTCCGGGTTGCGGCGTTTAGTGCCGAGCTGGTTGGCCAGCACGGTGTCGCGGCCGGAGGCGTCGACCACGAACTTCGTTTGCCACTGCCGCTCCCGGCCATCGTCGTGCCGCACCGTGACCGCCGCGCCAGTGTCATGGAATTCGACTGCGGTGGCGCGGCATGCTTCGATGGCGGTGGCGCCTTTGCGCAAGGCATTGCGAAAAAGAATCTGGTCGAACTCCGAACGCCGCACCTGATAAGCGTACGGAAAGGACTTGTCCACTGCATTCGCAAAATCAAAAGTGACCGGCTGGGCGTGCCAGGGCGAAACGAACTCAGCGCCGTACTTGGGCATGCCTATGCGTTTGATTTCCTCAGCCACGCCGAGCCGCTCGAACAGCGGCAGATTGAGCGGCAGCAGCGACTCACCAATGTGAAAACGCGGGTGCCGCGCTTTTTCGATCAATACGACATCGCGTCCGTGCTCCGCCAGCAGGGCTGCTATCGTCGCCCCTCCCGGCCCGCCGCCTATTACCAGCACATCGCACCGGCCTGCCGTCTGTAGCTCCGCATTTGCGGGGTTGAGCATGTTCCACACCTCCACCCGCAAGATTACAAGCAGACCGCCAAAAAATATGTTCGCTACCGTACAGAGCGTTGCGGATCGCCACGCTCAGCCGGTGCGCGTCAAAAATGATAGGCGAGGCCCGCGCTTACATAGTAATTCGACGCGCGCTCCGTGATCGGACTGCGCGCGGCGTCGCCCTGCAGGCGCCGCGCCTCGAGGCTCCCGACCACTATCCATTGCGGAGTCAGATCGACCGACCAGAGCAATCCAGCGCTGCCGAACAACCATCCGCTTCCTGCACCGAACGCCGGCAAGCCGGTGGCGGCAGCCTGCGGCGGCGTGATGCCGTAGAACGAGCCGGCCGACTTCGCGCTCGCCCACGTCGCCTGCGTGAATAAGCCCGCGGCGACGCGTCCACTGCGGTAGACACCCACGCTGAGGCGCAGGTCGGCCTGGGCGCCGCGATCGGAGTCGGTGTGCTGCCGAGCGCGTGCCAGCAGCGTAATCGGCACAGGTCCGAACTTGTGGTCCCATTCAAGATGCACGCCGACCGAGGCGCCGTGATTGATGCCCGCAATATTGCGGTTCTTGAGGAAATCGGATTCACTGTTCTGGCGCCCGGTTTCGTAGGCAAGCTGCGCGCCGGCATGCAGCCCCGGCGCAAGCTCCATCCGGGCGCCGCCCTCGAGCACGCCCTGAGTCGAGCGTGCGAACCAGGGCTGGCCAAAGTATCGGACTACGGGAACCACCTCGATGCGTTGGGAGGCCGAGCCATCGTATGCCGGTCGCCAGCGCAGTCCCGGACCCAGCAGGGAATCATTGGAAAGTTCTGCAACAGCGGCCAGCGGCACGCCCAGAGCGAAAACGAATGTCGCGATCCGGATGCCGGCCGGGACTGCTCGTAACGCGCGCGGGGAAGAATTCATTCGCCTTTATTCTCCTTTCCCTCGCCTGGTTCTGTGCGCTAGCGTACAGACCAGGTATCAGGCGATAGCAGACCATGCCGAATTGATGGAAGAAATGCCGTGAAAACTTTGCAGGGTCGATGGGTAAGATCGATGCTCGCCTGCGCTGCTGTCGTGCTGGTCTCGACGGCGGCGCTTGGCGCGGCCAACGAGGAATCAACGGCAGGCAGCTTGCCGTCAGGGGAGGAATCCGGGGACGATGCCGCGGCACACGCTTCCCGGATGCCAGGGCTGATATTGTCGCCTGACCTGCAGTGGCGCAGCGGTCCTGCGCTTCGCATCCCCAAAGCCATGCTGGCGCAGGCGAGCGAGCCGCCAGCCCCGGCCTCCACAAAAACGCCGCCGGCTTTGCTCCCGGAATTCGGAGCGCGCAAAAGCTACGCGATCCCGGCCATGGAGATTCTCGGCTTCGACTTTCTGGTAAATCGCGCCAACAAGCTGTTCACCAACACCAGCGACTACGACGTGAGCGTAGGGTCGATCCGGCAAAACCTGCGCAGCAGCTGGGTCAAGGACAACGATCCTTACAGCGTAAACCAGTTCGCGCACCCGTACCAGGGCTCGATGTATCACGGGTTCGCGCGCTCGGCCGGCCTCAGTTACTGGGAGTCGGCCGCCTACACCTTTGCCGGCAGTGCGGCATGGGAGATCGCGGGCGAAAATACGCAGCCGTCCAAAAACGACCAGATCGCGAGCGGCATTGCCGGGAGCTTCCTCGGCGAGGCGCTGTTCCGGATGTCGAGCCTGGTGCTCGAGCACGGCGACGGCGTGCCCAGGCACTGGCGCGAAATCATCGCCGCGGCCGTCTCCCCGTCGACCGGCTTCAACCGCCTCGCCTACGGCGAGCGCTTCGATCCCATTTTCTCCAGCCGCGGCGCGGCCTACTACAGCCGCCTGCAGGTGGGCTTGAGCAACACCACGCACCACATCCAGGGCAATTCGAGCGCCGACAAGCGCACTGAACTGCTGGTGGACTTCTCCATGGAATACGGATTGCCGGGCAAGCCCGGCTACGAGTACACGCGTCCTTTCGACTACTTCCATTTCCAGGCCACCGCCTCCACCGCGAACGTGTTCGAGAACGTCCAGACGCGCGGCATGCTGCTGGGAAAAACCTACGATGAAGGCCGCAATTTCCGCGGCATCTGGGGCCTCTTCGGCAGCTACGACTACATTTCTCCGCAAACCTACCGCATCTCGAGCACCGCGCTGTCTCTCGGCACCAAGGCCCAGCGGTGGCTGACGCAAACCATCGCAGTGCAGGGCACCGCTCTCCTGGGCGCAGGCTACGCTGCCGTGGGAACCATACGCGGCACTGGCGTGGGCGATTACCACTATGGCGTGGCGCCGCAGGCCCTGCTGGGATTCCGCGCCATTTTCGGCGAAAGGGCCGCGCTCGACGTGACGGCACGGGAATATTTCGTGAGCCAGGTCGGCGGCAGCGTCGGCGGGCACGACAACATCGCGCGTGCCGATGTATCGTTCACGGTGCGCGTTCACAAGGCGCACTCCATCGCCGTCAAGTACCTGTGGAACCGTCGCGATGCAACCTACTCCTTCCAGGGTAACGGCACGCAGGAGCGGGCAACGGTGGGCGTTTTCTACAGCTACGTCGGCCACGACCGCTTCGGTGCGGTCGACTGGCGCTGACATCTTTTGCGTTATGTACGCCAGCGCACAGCGCTCCCGGTGTGCCAGGCAGAAAATAGCCGCTACGAACGATGGCGTGCAGAAAAACGCGATCGATGGTACGCGAGGTACGACATGGCGAATTTTACCGGCGATAACCAGAAATCCGGCGATTTATTCGGCGGGAAATCCGTTCCGCGGGGCGGTCCGTTGGTCAAGCCCAGGCTCGCGCCTGAGTTGACGGCGGCGCGCGTGCTCTGCCGTCAGCTGCGCCGCAAACACTCGCGCCCGGAAAAGCTGCGGATCGCGCACCTGATCTGCCTGAATCTCCTGTCGATGCTGCGGCAAAACACGCCGCGACCGTATGTGCGGTAACGAACTTCGGAATTCATTGGCGGGACAAATGGAATTCAATTGGGAGAAACTCATGGGACAGACTGAATTGCGCAACCTGAAAGTCATTGGTTCAGCGTGCCTCGCAGGCGCGCTCTTCGCAGTACAAGCTTCCGCTGCGGAAACGCCGAAGGTATCCCCGGCCGAGATGCGGGCGGTTTACAAGGCGGCCGACTTGGCGCAGAAGAAAGATACGTGGGTGAACTCCTGTGGTGAACCTGCTCCAGACAAGGCCGAAGTGGTCGATCTCAACGGCAAGGGTAAACCGGGGGTGTTCCTGTACGTCACCGGCAGTTGTCTTCACTGGGAAGGCAGCCACTTCAAGCTGTACGTCAAAAGCAAGGATGGTCGCTGGATGGATGCCCTGGGTGTCGCTGCCCAGAAGTACAAGCTCCTGCCCGCCAAGCATTACGGCCACTTCGACCTCCAGGTTCTTTACGAGAACGCCCCTGCAACGATCTACTGCTGGAATGGACAGCGCTATGTATTTGAGAGCCTCAAGCGCTGTGGCCGCTAGGGCGATCTGGAGTTGCTGCCCGCGTTGGCGCCCCGCCAGCCCGGCAACCTGAGCTGCCGAGCAATGTGCCGCCGTGACCGAGCGCACGCGCCCTGAGCGCTGATGCCGCAACGCGCCAACAGGTGCAGCCCGATCCTGTTGCTATTTGTTGTCATATGATTGTCCGGGCCGCAGCAAATCAAGCCTGCCGATCACGCGGCAGTCCGACCTGTCTCTCCAAACTTCCGCAGCCTATCCGCATCGGCAGGTTTCGCTCGTCTGGCGAAACCGCAATTGGCCCCGGCACGGATTTTTTTATCAATCAGCGGGCCAGGGTCAGCAGTTCCTAATTGCGGTCTTGTTTTGGCGGCAGTTGGGGCGGCACGTAAATGTACGGCGGCGTTGGGGGCGGGACGAAGCCCTGCAGCGGAATCTCGGGCGCCACTACCACCGGTGGCTGCTCGGCCACCACTATAACCGGTGCCGGTTGGACCAGCGGCGCCGCGGCCAACTGAATGGGCGGCATTCTGATGCCCGTGTCTATCACGCTGAGATTCAAACCCTGAACCCGCGGCGCCGCGGCCGCCAGTACAAACTGCGGCGTGTTGGGTGGTGGTGTCACCACTGCCAATGCAATCGGAGCCGCCTCGGGCGGCACTACAACTTCCGGCGGCACTACGACAACCGGTGGGATCACAGGCGGCACCACGACCTCCGGTGGCACTACAACAACCGGCGGGATCACGGGCGGCACTACGACAACCGGCGGCACTACAACCTCCGGTGGCACTACAACAACCGGCGGGATCACGGGCGGCACCACGACAACCGGCGGCGGTGGCACGACAACTTCCGGCGGCACCACGACAACCGGCGGCGGTGGCACGACAACTTCCGGCGGCACCACGACAACCGGCGGCAAGACAACCTCCGGTGGCACTACGATCTCTGGCGGCACTATAACAACCGGCGGCACTATTACGACCGGCGCGATGATATTCGCGGTTGTTTTTCCAACAATAGGCGCGCAGCAAGTAACCGGGAGCGCAAAGCTGGCGGCGGCTGCACCGGCAAGACTATAGCCGGTAAAGGTGATTGTCTTGCCTACTCCTACGTCCGCGGTATCGAAAGTGGCAGCACTAGCAGGGCCCGCAACCAACGCGACGCCGGCAGGGTTACCCTTCAATGATGTGAAGGTTGCCGTAGTCGTGCCGTCGAAGGTCCTGTTCGCCCCGTCGGGGAACACCAACATGTTTTGATCGAGCGTGGCGCCTAAGGTCAAAGTGAAGTTAAGCAAATAATCGGTCGGCGTTATGTACGCGACCGGATTGTAATTAATGGTGACCGGTGCATTCGGCCCTGTGACCGTCACGGGGGGTGTAAGAGGAGCAAAGACCACGGTACCGCCGGCAATCCCCGGTCCAGTACCATCATTACCGGCACTCAGTACCAGGCCGAGTGGCAGGCCGAGGCTCTGCGCGGGAATCAAGCTGCCTCTGGTCAGCGTAATGGCCGCCCCATTCACGATGACGTCATTTCCGGCGCACAACATAAGGTTTCCATCGGTCGTCGTAATGGCCGTCAGTGGATTGACAGCATTCCTCACAATGTTTACGTCGCGTCCGGCGCTCAATAACACGCTGCCATTGGTCGTCGTAATGGCCGCATTCACGTTGACATCGCGTCCGCAACACACCACAAAGTTTCCATTGGTGGCGGTAATTGCCCGGTTCACGTTCACGTCGCGCAGCCCGTTCAATGTCAGAGTCGTCGTGCTCGGGGCCGCCGTCCAAGCGACCGCGTCGTTTACGAAAATATCGCCGGGTCCGGGTGCGGGTGCTCCCCTATTAAAACTAGTCACTGGGGGGGTTCCGGCTACCAAAGTATCGGGTCCGGCTGCCACCGTACTGATGACGACGCTGTTAGTGACCAGCAGGGCGGAGAGTGTTGCGCCGGCGATGTTGTCTCCGGCGCCGCTGCCAATGATGAAGTCCAGCGGGTCGATCAGCCAGGTGCCAGTCAGTCCCATGGCTGCGGCGGTGGTGACGTTGGCGTCGTTCGCGATCTTCACAATCGCAGCGGACGTTTCGATGAAGCCGCCATTGCCGCCGTTGGGGGCGCTGGCGTCCAGTGTACCGCTGACGTTCACGGTGCCGCTTTGCATGTCGCCCAGCAGCTTGATCGTGCCGTTGCGGTTCTCGATGCTTTGTGCCTGGATCACGCCGGTGTTGTTCACCACGCTCTGCAGGAGGTTTC
>Ga0082335_1001048_pt1 | contig 63545 bp, 66 predicted proteins | sample Subgrocontami58m_FD_72375 | JGI IMG/M metagenome (GOLD analysis project Ga0082335, IMG submission 72375) | Subsurface groundwater microbial communities from S. Glens Falls, New York, USA - GMW37 contaminated, 5.8 m (SPADES assembly) (version 2) ... | reverse complement strand
CTGGACGAGCTTGGCTTGGCGGCCCGGCTGGAGTGGCTGGGTGACGACCTCGGCAGACAGAACGAAACCAGGGTAACCGTAGACGTCACTGGGACCCCTCGGCCAGTAGCGCCCGAGGCAGAGCTGCTCTTGTTCCGCATCGCCCAGGAGGCCCTGAGCAACGTACGCAAGCATGCGGCCGCCACCAAGGTGCGCATCGAGCTGGCGCACCAGCAGGACCGGGTGAGGCTATCCGTTGCCGACGACGGCAAGGGCTTCCTGGTCCCCGCCAGAGTTGCCGACCTGGCGGCCCAAGGCAAGCTGGGAATCCTGGGCATGCACGAGCGGGCCAGGCTGTTGAACGGCACCGTGGCCGTCCACTCCTCACCAGGCAAGGGTACGGTGGTGGTGGCTGAGCTGCCCCGCTAGGCGGCTGGCAGACAGGACCTGCCACAAACCACGGCGTTCCCTCCATAGCGGATGGCCCATTCGCGCCAACCATGGGCTGCCCCTTCGTCCCTGACACTGTCTTCCCCAGCCCTGCCACCAAGAGCGACGCAAACATGCTCGATACGCCGGTCGAAGCATGGCTGCCATAGGAAAAACAGTTCCCCAGGGCATAGACCCATGTGCGAATGGGCGGTACAATATGGCCGTTATTATCCGGGTCATAGGGGGTATGCAACATGGCCGAGAAGAAGACACGGGTGCTCATTGTAGAGAAAGAGGGACTTTTCCGGGACCTGTTGGCCAGGACCCTGGCGGGTGAGACTACCCTGGAAGTGGTGGGGTTGGCCGGCGATGGCGATACCGCCGTCCGTTTGGCCAAGGAGCTACAGCCGGATGTGGTGCTCTCCTGCGTATCGCCGCCAGGCGGCCCCGATGGCATCCAATTAGGCCAGGCGATAAAAGAGGGGCGCCCCCAGACGGGGATCGTGATCCTGGCGTCCGCCAAACAGAGGCACCTGCTGGCCAGAATGCCCCAGGCCGAAGGGCCGGGCTGGTGCTACCTGCTCAAGGAATCTGTGACCAGCATGCCTGTTCTGGTGCGGGCCATAGAGAGCAGCGCCATGGGCCTGATGGTTATTGACCCCAAGCTGCTGGCCAGCCGCTTGTCTCCTGAGGACACCGGCTGGACGAAGCTATCGTCCCGTCACCGGGCAGTCCTGGAGCTTATGGCCGAGGGCTACAACAACCACGCCATCGCCAAGAAGCTGGCGCCTCTGGGCGAGAAGTCCGTGGAAAACTACGTCAACCATATCTACAAGCAGCTCGGCTTTGCGCGCGGCGGCCCGTGGCACCCCAGGGTCAAGGCGGTCCTGGGCTACTTGGAAGAGGGCAGGAGCATCGCCTCGGCCCACTAGACACGCTCATCGCAGTCGCTGTGGGTTGACCCAGCCCAAGCCTCCACCCCGAGGCAACGGGCGGTCCCCTAGCTGCTATGGATCCGCGCGCGTTGACAGCCCAAGCTGGCCTACATATAATTCAGGCGTTCCTGCCACAAGAGGATACCGCTCCAGTTCTCTATTTCCAGTCGAGGAGGTGCCATGGCGCAGCAACAACACCCCAGCTTCTCACAGGCACTGGTGGCCGCTCTGGAGGACTGCGGCGTCACGCATGTCGTGTCGCTGCCCTCCACCGAGACCAGCGGCCTCTACGAGGTGCTCGGCCAATCCCGGCTGCGACTCGTCCCCATATGTCGCGAGGGGGAAGCCATCGCCATCGCTGCGGGCCTCTACTGCGGCGGGCAGAAACCGGTGATCATGGTCCAGAACACAGGCTTCCTGGAGTCGGGCGACTCCATGCGGGGCCTGGCGATCCCCCTGCATATCCCCATGCCGATGTACATCGGCTATCGGGGATACAAGCCCAACGTCCAGCAGATGACGGACACCGCGGGCATCTACCTGGAGCCGGTGCTGCGGGCCTGGGGCATCAAGTACTACGTGCTGGGACCGGAGGACGACATCGCGCTGGTGCGCCGGGGCTACCAGGAGGCATGGGAGACAAGTAGTCCCGTCGCTGTGTTGCTGGCTGCCGAGCAGGAGGCTGAGCTATGATGGACACCGTTGATGCCCTCAAGGTGCTGGCCCAGTACCGCAAGAACGAGGTAGTCATTCCTGCCATGACCTCCAACCAGACATGGCAAACTATCTCTTCCCATGAGTTGGACCTGCCCCTGAGCGGCTGCATGGGCAAGGCCTCCTCCCTGGCCCTGGGGCTGGCCATAGCGCGCCCAGATGTGCCCATTTGGGTTATTGACGGCGATGGCAGCCTGCTCAACAACCTGGGCACCCTGGTCACCATAGGCAATCTGGCGCCACCCAATCTGGTCCACTTCGTCCTGCACAACGGCGTGTATCAGGTGAGCGGGGGCCAGCCTATCCCCGGAGAGGGCAAGTTCACCTTCTGCGCCCTGGCCCAAGCCGCGGGCTATCGCTCCGTCCACGTGGTGGACGACCTGGAGGACCTGAAGCTGCGGCTGCCCGCCTTGCTCGCCACTCCCAAGCCGGCCCTGGTCTGTCTGGACGTCAAGCCCGGCAAGGAGCGCATAGGGCGGTCCATGGCTTCCACGGCCAAGTCCCTGCCACGGGTGAAAGCCCTCCTGGCCAAGTCCAAACCCTAGTTGTAGGGGCGAAGCATCGGGCCACCTTCTGGATTCGATGCGGCGGCTGCCATGCCCGATGCTTCGCCCCTACTGGACCGCGTCCAAGGCTTGCTTGAGGTCTATCCTGCCCATGTACAAGGCCATGCCCACAATGGCCCCCTCCACACCCAAAGCGGCCAGGCGCTTAAGGTGTTCCACCGAGGCGATGCCTCCGGCCACCAGGACGCGCATATGCGTCGAGCCGACCAGGGACGATACCGCCTCGAAGTTCGGCTCGGTGAGGGTGCCGTCGCGGGACACGTCGGTGTAGAGCAGGCGACGCACGCCCCAGGCCTCGAGCTGGGGCACCAGTTCACCCACGCTGAACACCGACACCTGCTTCCAGCCATGCAGGGCGACCTGTCCGCCGCGAGCGTCTACGGCCACGACAATGGCCTCGGGGTATTCGTGGCACAGGCCCTGCACCAGTGCAGGCTCCTCGATAGCGGCGGTGCCCAGCATCACCCGGCCCACCCCTAGACGCAGCACTTCTTCAATCGTCTGACGGCGGCGCAGCCCACCACCCACCTGGACCGGTACGGTGACAGCACCCAGGATGGAGCGAATGACGTCCTTGTGCACCACCTCGCCGGTGGCCGCGCCGTCCAGGTCCACCACGTGGAGGCGGCGGGCGCCCTGCTCCTGCCAGCCTTTGGCCACTGCCGCCGGGTCGTCGGAGAAGTTGGTCTGTCGAGAGAAGTCGCCCTGAAAGAGGCGCACGCAGCGGCCCCCTTTGAGGTCTATGGCGGGGATGACCTCCATTCAGGCCCCCAGGAAGTGGCGCAGGAAGTTGCGGTACAGCCCCAGGCCCAGGTCGCCGCTCTTCTCGGGGTGGAACTGGGTGGCCACCAGGTTACCCCGGGCCAGCGCACTGCCGAAGGTTACGCCGTACTCCGTCTCACCTATGACCAGGGACGAGTCCGCGGGGTCGCCATAGTAGCTATGGACAAAATAGAAGTTGGCGCCATCCGGCGTGCCCTCGAACAACCAGTGGTCCCGACTTGTCGGGATGACCTGGTTCCAGCCCATGTGGGGGACCTTCAGGCCCGGCGGGAGGCGGCGCACTACACCGGGCAGAATGCCCAGGCAACGTGCGCCGCCGTCCTCCTCGGTGCTGTCGAACAGGAGCTGAAGGCCCAGGCACACGCCGAAGACGGGCCTGTCCCGGTCAATGGCTTCACGCAACGCGAGGTCAAGCCCGCGCTGGCGCAACTGGCGCATGGCCTCGCCGCCGGCGCCCACGCCGGGCAGGATAATAGCATCCGCCTTGCCCACCGTAGCCGGGTCCGAGGTCACCGAGCCGGAGTAGCCTACCTTGTCCAGGGCGCGGGCCACGCTGCGCAGGTTGCCCGCCCCGTAGTCTACAATCGCTATCATTTCGCGCTCAGCAGATCCATGATGGTCTTCTTCACTTGGACCAGAGCCAGAGAGCGCGTTCCTACAGCCATCGCGCTGCGATTATACCATTGGCACGTGGCACACGGGGCGACTTCAACCTGTCGTTGCGAGTCCTTCCGCAGAAGGACGAAGCAATCCGTGTCTCCACGCATAACCAGGGGCCGGATTGCTTCGCTGCGGCTCGCAACGACAGGTTGAACGCGGCCGCCATGTCACACCAAATAGTCAATGACCCTAATGCCGGACTGTGTCCGGTGAGCATGGCGCCCATACGTCTACAGGAAGCCATGTGCACCTTATGTCAACCTCTTGACACCCCAAGCTGGCCACTGCTACACTGGCCCTGTCAATGACAGCTTCAGAGCAGGCTCCCACCAGCCACACCACCGCACCCAGCGTGAAGGGCCTCGTGCAGGTCTACACCGGCGACGGCAAGGGCAAGACCACCGCGGCCTTGGGCTTGGCAGTGCGCGCGTTGGGTCACGGGCTGACCGTACACATCATCCACTTCATGAAGGGGGACACCCGCTACGGCGAGCAGGCTACGCTGGCCCAGCTCCCCGGCGTGAGCGTGGAGCGCTTCGGCCTGACCACGTTATGTAATCCCAAGCAGCCCAGGCCCGAAGAACGCCAGCAGGCCCACAAGGCCCTGGAGGCCGCACAGCAGGCCGTGCGTGGCGGCCAGTACCAGGTGGTGGTGCTCGACGAGATCAACGTCGCCCTGGCCTTCGGCCTCATCCCCCTGGAGCCGGTGCTGGAGCTGGTCCGGAGCAAGCCGGCCGGCATCGAGTTGGTGCTTACCGGACGCAAGGCGCCACCGGAGCTGATGGCGGTCGCCGACCTGGTCACCGAGATGCGCGAGATCAAGCACCCCTTCCAGAAGGGTATCCTCGCCCGCGCAGGGATAGACTATTGACCCAGTGTCATTACCTCAAAAATACCGGTTGGGCTATTTTCATGCTTTGTGGTGCCGGTGGCAACCGCGCATGAGAGATTCTCACGAAAATACCGTTTGGGGTGTTTTCATGCTTCGTGGTGCCGGTGGCAACCGCGCATGGGGGATTACCTCGAAAATGGCGCCCGTCCTTCGGTACAACGTAGGGGCCCCGACGCGTCGGGGTGCCCGCCCTGGCGGGGTGGCGGGGAGGACACGGAGTTCCTCCCCTACGTTGAGGGGCTACTTGCGGAACAATGGCACCAACGTTTGACCCCAAGGGTCTAGACGAAGTCCGGCGGCGAAAGCGGGACTGGCAGCAGCGCCATGCTTCGGCCACGGAGCGCCAGGGCGAGTTCACCACGCTTTCAGGCCAGCCCATCGAGCGTGTCTACACCCCCGCAGACATCGCCGACCTGGACTACGAGCGTGACCTGGGGCTGCCCGGCGAGTTCCCCTTCCTGCGAGGCGTCCACCCCACCGGCTACCGTGGGCGGCTGTGGACCATGCGCATGTTCTCCGGCTTCGGCTCCGCCGAGGAGTCCAACGCCCGCTACAAGTACCTGCTCCAACACGGGGAGACCGGCCTCTCCGTCGCCTTCGACTTCCCCACACTGGTGGGCTACGATACCGACCACCCCGCCGCGCGCGGGGAGTTCGGCAAGTGCGGAGTAGCCGTCAACTCCCTGGCTGACATGGAGCTACTGTTCGACGGCATCCGAGTGGACCAGATCACCACCTCTATGACCATCAACGGCCCCGCGGCCGTTGTCTGGTCCATGTACCTCGCCGCCGCTGAGAAGCGGGGCATCCCCATGAGTGCCCTGGGTGGCACCATCCAGAACGATGTCCTCAAGGAGTACAGCGCCCAGAACACCTACATCATCCCTCCACGACCTGCCCTCCGCATAGTGGTTGACACCTTCGAGTTCGGCACAAAGTACGTGCCCAAGTGGAACACCATCAGCATCAGCGGCTACCACATCCGCGAGGCAGGGTCCACCGCCGTCCAGGAGCTGGCCTTCACCCTGGCCGACGGCCTCACCTATGTCGAGGCCGGCGTGGAGCGCGGTCTCAAGGTGGACGAGTTCGCGCCACGGCTGTCGTTCTTCTTCAACGTCCACAACGACTTCTTCGAGGAGATCGCCAAGTACCGGGCGGCCCGCCGCATCTGGGCACGGGAGCTGGCCCGCCGCCACGGGGTCAAGGACCCCAGGGCGCTATGGCTGCGGTTCCACGCCCAGACCGCGGGGTGCAGCCTTACAGCGCAGCAGCCCGAGAACAACGCAGCGCGGGTGGCCCTCCAGGCCCTGGCCGCCGTGCTGGGCGGCGCCCAGTCCCTCCACACCAACAGCATGGACGAGGCGCTGGCCCTGCCCTCGGAGCTGGCGGCGCGGGTGGCCCTACGCACGCAGCAGATCATCGCCCACGAGTCCGGCGTGACCAACACCGTGGACCCCCTGGGCGGCTCGTATTATGTCGAGTGGCTGACCAACCAGATGGAGAAGGCCGCCTACGACTACTTCGACCGCATCGAGAAGTGGGGCGGAATGCTGGCCGCCGTGGAGCAGGGGTACATCCAGCGGGAGATCGCCGATTCCTCCGCCCGCTACCAGCACGAGGTCGAGGCCCGAGAGCGCATCGTGGTGGGGGTCAACGACTACGTTACCGAGGAGCCGCTGACCATCCCCATCCTCAGGATGGACCCCGAGGGGGAGCGCCGCCACCGGGCGCGGCTGGCCCAGGTCCGCCGCGAGCGGGACAACGAGGCCCTCGCCGCCCGCCTGTCGGCGCTGGAAACCGCCGCCCGGAGCAACGAGAACCTCATGCCCTACATCATGGACGCGGTGCGCGCCTACGCTACGCTAGGGGAGACCTGTGGCGTCCTGCGCAAGGTGTTCGGGGAGTACCAGCCGCTGGACATCGTGTGAGGCTGGTTTCCCAGCCCACCCCCTCTCGTTCGCCCCTGTACGGCTCGGTCGGGTTAGGCAACTCGGCCTACGGTGCCTACCGGCCAACCACAGCTTGAACGTAGGGCCCCGGCATGTCAGGGTGCCCACCCCGATATGGGGCTGCGTCTACACCAGGACCATGTTGTCCCGATGGACTACCTCGTCGCCGTAGGCGTAGCCCAGGAGGTCGTGGATGCGCTCCGAGCGTTGCCCGCGGATACGGGCGATGTCCGCCGAGCCATAGTTGGCAATGCCGCAGGCGATGGTCTTCCCTCTTGCGTCGCAGACGTGGACCACGTCGCCTCGCTGGAAGTCGCCCTCCACCCCCTGGACGCCCACAGCCAGCAGACTCTTGCCCTGGCCCCGGAGGACTGTGGCGGCGCCGCTGTCCACCAGCAGCTTGCCCTTGGGCGGTGGGCCGCTCACCAGCCAGCGCTGGCGATTCTCCAGCTTCGACGTAGCGGGGGCGAAGTAGGTGCCGATGGCCTCGTTGTTCAGGATGCGCAGGAGGACGTCCGCCTCCTGCCCGTCGGCAATGACCATCGCCGTGCCGGAAGCCGTGGCCAGCTTGGCGGCCTGTATCTTGGTGGCCATACCCCCCACGCCACGGGCGCTGGCCGAGCCACCGGCCAGCCTCTCGATGCTCTCGTCTATCGTGTCCACCTGGGGTATCAGGCGCGCCTCAGCATCGCGGTGGGGGTCCGCCGTAAACAGGCCGGGGATGTCGCTCAGCAGGACCAGCAGGTCTGCGTCTATCAAGTTGGCCACCATAGCCGAGAGGGTGTCGTTGTCGCCGAAGGTGGTGCCCTCCAACTCTTCGACGGCCACCACGTCGTTCTCGTTGATGACCGGGATGACCTTCAGCTCCAACAGGGCGAGTAGTGTGTTGCGGGCGTTGAGGTAAGCCAGGCGGTCGGACAGGTCTCGGCGAGTGAGCAGTGTCTGGGCGATGGTAATCCTATGCCAGGAGAAAAGCTGGTGGTAGGCCTCCATAAGGCGGCTCTGGCCCACCGCGGCCAGCACTTGTTTGAACGGGATGTCCCTGCGGTCCTGGGGCAGCTTCAGCTCCTGGCGTCCAGCGGCCACCGCGCCGGAGCTGACCAAGACCACCTCGCGGCCCTGCTGGTGCAACTGGTTCACCTGGCCCACCAGGGAGGCCATGGTGTCCAAGCTCAGGCGCTCTCCGCCCGCGGTGAGCAGGTTGGTGCCCAGCTTGACCACCAGGCGGTGGCAGTCCTCGCCGCAGATTTGCTGTCTGGTCTTGGCCATGTCCCTCCACCGAAGCTGAGGCAATTACTAAGAAGACCGTAAGTAGCCGGACTCTTCCGACGGGCTTTGTTCGTAGGGGAGAACCGCCGGTGTCCACTTACTAACGCACCCTTTAGTATAGCAAATGGCGCAGGGCGCCCTCACTCCTTCGACTATGCTCAGGACAGGCCTCGCCCTCTCCCAAAGGGAGAGGGGGGACGACGAGCGGCAGGATGAGTTCACCGCGCTCCCTCGCCCTCTCCCAAAGGGAGAGGGGATTGCCTGTAGCGGCACTTCATGAAGTGCCGCTACGGGGGCATGGCGGCCATGCCCCTACGTTCGCTGTAGCCCGTAGTCTGGAGCCTGTAGCCGGTGCTAGCCCAGGCCGGGGTGCGCCAGCTCGAGAATGACGCCATGGGCAGAACGGGGGTGGACGATGGGGTGTGGCCCTTTGGAGCCTGGCTCGACAACGTCCCAGATGACCCTTACCCCCTTGGCCTCCAGGCCCTTAGCGTACTGCTCCATGTTGTCCATCTCCAGGGTGATCAGGTACAGGCCCGCACCTCTGCGTTTGATGAAGCGGGCTATTGGACCGTTGGGGTCTGTGGGCTCCATCAGGTCAATGATGGCATCGCCCACGGGGAGGCGGGGACCACGGTAGCCGAACAGGGGGTGCTCGTTGATGGGCGCCGGCGGCAGGCCAAAGGTCTGCGTGTAGGTGCGCATGGCCTCCTCGGCGTTGTTGACGGCGATGGATACGGCCTTGAGTTTGAACATGGTGCCTCCTTTCGACTATTGGTGCTACGCCTAGCCTGTAGCGGTGGGTTTCCCGGTTTCATCGAGACTCCACCCACCCTACAGCGCTCTGTTACCCCGCTTTTGAGGCCCCCAGGGCCGTTGATTGGTCAAGCCGGCTCTTGGTCAAGACCGTATCATGGTCAGGACCATCTTGAACCGCTTGACCGCTTTGAGGGCATGGGGCTGGTGGGCGGGCATGATGACCATCTCTCCTTCCTTCACACGAAGGGCTTTGCCGGAGATAGAAACCTCGGCTTCACCGGCGATGATTTGCACCAGGGCATCAAAGGGCGCGGTGTGTTCGCTCAGCCCCTGTCCCTCGTCGAAGGCGAAAAGGGTGACCGTCCCAGTTTTCCTGTCAACCACAGTGCGGCTTACCACCGAGGCTTCCTGGTAGTCCACCAGGTCTGCTACCCTTAGCGCCTGCGCCAGCAGACTGCCTGTGCCAGCCTGTTCCTTGTCCGCCATGTGTCTGCCTCCTCGCTCTGAAAGGGACTTCGCCCGATGGACCTCAGCCCTGGCCAAGGAGCGACTGCCGGGCGGCCCAGAGATGGGCCTCCGGGGTCTCCGGGAGGAAGGTGCAGCCTGCGCCCAGCATGAAGCCGCGCCCGCCGGTCTGCTCGGTAGCGTCGCGCGCCTCGGCGGCGATAGCTTGCGCGGGTCCGCTAAGCAGCGTAGTCCGCTCGGCGATACCGCCGATGACGGGCTTGCCGGTGAGCGATTGCCCCTCCCGCAGTGTCGGGTTGGATGGGTGACGGGCGTTCCAGTTGAAGGCGGCGACCGGGTAGTCGGCCAACGTTCGGAGCATGTTGCGTTCCTTGCAGACGTGCAGGATGTTGAACGGAGCATCCGCTACCGGCTGGAGCACCTGAAGGTCGTAGGGGCGCCCGAACTCCGCGTATTCCGCGTCGGTGAGCAAGTCGTAGCTGGCCCAGTGGGTGGTGGCCAGGAACAGACCACTGGCGCCGGCAGCCAGGCACTCACCGCCGAAGCGAGCGAAGGTGGCAGCAATGGCCCCCAGGGCGACGTGCACCTCCTTGGGATGCTCCCGGAGGTGGTGCAGCAGGTGCTCGTTGGAGCCAGCCAGATAGGCGGCCACGGAGAGCGGGGTGAACACCGTCATGACGGTGGGCACTTCGTCTCCGATCCCCTCGCGGATGAGCCGGAGGGCGGTGAGCATCTCACCCAATGGCCCGTGAGTAGGCGACAGCTCGACGATCTTGCCCCAGTCGGTTGGCGCCTTGACCGGGTAGTCCACCATCCGTGGCCCCACCGTAGGCTGGCCGCTGTACCGAATCTGGTAGCCCCAGGGCTGGGCATGGTAGGCCGCTCGGGGATTGACCTTCATGAAATCCCAGTGGAACTTTTCCTGAAAGGCCAGCATGGCCCCGGCCAGGCCCGCGGCGGAGGACTCCTCGACGAAGAAGTGCCGCCACAGGCTCACCGGCGGCCGGTCCACCTCGTGGCCGCGCAAGGCGGCCTGGATGCGTTCCCAATGGGTCATGGGGCCCATGGTCTCTAGGCGGTGGCCTGCTTGAGGGCCGATGAGAGCAACTCCCTGATCTCCCGCACGGTCTCCTGGCGCCATTCGGCCTCGACGCCGGCCCGCCGCCGCCTTCGCTCCTCGCGGGCGGCCTCATCGGGCAGGCGGGCAAGCTCGGCCCGGGTTTCGGCCATCCACCGGTTGGCGACGGCGGGCCGCTCGATCCACTGGCCAAGCGGGCTCCAGTCCCGGTCGAAGAAGGCGAATACGGGTATGGACATGAACTTGCCCTGGTTCAAGTACAGGTCCATCAGGTCCAGGTGCTTGTCCCGAGGGAACATGCGCAGCTCGAAGCCTGCCGCCTGGGCGATATGCGCTATGACGGGCAGGCCGCGGTGGACGTCGGGGCACCAGTCCTCGCCGATGGCCAGCACTCGTATCGGCCCGTGCTGACGCGCGAGCTGCTGGAAGAAGCGGGCGTCCTCGGGGCGGAGCTGGAAGGACCCGTAGTGGGCCTCGAACTGGTCTTTCGCGTTCTGGACTTGGGCCATGTACTGCTCGTAGGTGTAGCCCTGGGGGAACCTCTCACGGACCAGGGAATCGGCAGTTTGGACCATAGCAAGTCTCCTTATCTTATCCTCACCCTTACGTTGATACGACCGTAGGGGCGTATTGCCATACGCCCCCTACCTGCCAGGGGGAAGGACCACCAGCCCGCAGAAGCACGCCCCTTCGATATCCACCAGGCCCTGGCGTGCCGACGAACATACGCATACCGTATCCGGCGTCTGCTCCACCTGGCAGGGGCAATACATGTCACCGTAGAGGTGGTACATGCGCACGAAGTCGTTCAGGGCGGCTTCAAGGAAAGCGGAAAGCCGATAGCCGCGCTCCTGGCAAAAGGCTTCCAAGCGCTGGCGGACCTCCTGGCGGACTTGCTCATCCGTGAGCACGCAGGTCTCCTCCTACGCCGTGGCCGGCGCCCCGGTAGCCCGGCCGTCGGTGGACGGCTGGGTGGCGCACGTGCGCCACCAGCTCACGGGCGAAGGCGCGGCAGCGGGCAATCTCCTCGGCGCCCGGCGCCAGCTTCACGTCCAGACCAGCATCCACAATGCGGAGGCCGGCATCCTGGAGGGCAGCCGATAGCTTGGCGACGGCGCCTCCGCCCCAACCGTACGAACCGAAGGCGGCGCCGAGCCGTCCCTCCAGGTGTACGCCCTTGAGGAAGGCCAGCAAGGAGTAGAAGCCTGGGTGGGGGCCACCGATGATGGTGCAAGAACCTGCGACCACCGCCCGCGACTCTACGGCAGACAGCAGCATCTCCGCCAGGTCAGCGTTGCGCAGGTTGAAGAACCCGACCTCGATGCCCTCGGCATCCAGGGCGGACGCCAGCTCGCGGGCCAGGTGCTCGGTGCTGTCCCAGATGCTGGCATACACGATGGTCACCTTCTCCCGAGTGTCGTTGACGCTCCAACGACGATAGGCGTCAGCAAGGTCTCGGAAGCGGCTCCTCAGCACCGGGCCGTGGCTGGGGGCCACCAGGCGCAGGTCCAGGCCCGCCATCTTATCGAGACCGCGTAGCACGGGTTTGACGAAGGGGCGCATGATGTACGCATAGTACTTGGCAGACTCCAGGGAGAAGTCGGCCATCTCATCGTCAAAGCGATTGGTGGACGCCACATGCGTGCTCAGGAAGTCGCACGAGAACAGGAGCTGCCGTTGTGGCAGATACGTGAACATGGTGTCCGGCCAGTGCAGGAAGGGAGCGTCTATGAAGCGGAGCTGGAGGTTGCCCAGGTCCAGGGAATCACCCTCCTTCACGGGGTGGAGGTCCCAGCTTGGGCGGTAGGTCCCTTTGAGCATGTCAATGCACCTGGCTGTGCCGTACACCTGCGCTTGAGGGGCAAGCTCCTTGATGCGGGGCAATGCGCCCGAGTGGTCTGGCTCGGAGTGATTGCACACCACGTAGTCCAGACGGCTAAGTTCCATCACCTCTTGCACGTTTCTCAGTAGCTCTGCGGTGAAGCGCTGGTCCACGCAGTCAATAAGGGCCGTCTTTTCCCCCGTTACCAGATACGAGTTATAGGTAGAGCCGTGGGGAGTGCTCAGGCCGTGAAACTGGCGCCGGTCGTAGTCAATAGCCCCGACCCAGTAGACGTTGTCCGTAATGAGCTTGGGCGCCATGGTATCCTCCCTGACTTGATGTGCGGCGAAACGAATACAACCCCAGTATAGCACTGAGGATAGCCGCCCTCGGCAGCGACCACAGCCGCGCCGGGGCACTACGCAGACTGGCGACCCCTAGCTGTCAGGAGGAGCCTCGCCGCAAGGCCGGCGGTTCACCCGGAACATGAACACATCGGGGCGAGCGTGATAGCCCGTGCGGTCGCGCAGGGGGTAAAAGCGCACCGCCTGCTCCAGGTCAATCTCGGCAGCAACCAGACCCTCCTCGCCAACGAGCGGGCCAGCCAGCAGTTTGCCATCCGGGCCGACGATGGCGCTCCAGCCCCCGGGACCGGACAGGCCGAAGGTCTCGATCTCTTTGGCGGACGCCACCGCCTGGGCGCAGATGACAAAGCACGGTGTGGTCAGAGCGTGGTAGACGGACGCCGCCTCTAGACCTCGGTTCCAGTCCGGCCCCCGACGGGCCGCTCCGGCGACATAGACAGCGGCGTGCACCTGCTCGCCGTCGAGGGCCAGCGCATGGCGGGCCAGGTTGTCCAGGTTCTCCCCGCAGATGAGGCCACCCAGCCGGCCCACCTCGGTATCGTACACCCGCAGAGTGCTGCCATCGCCCTGACCCCAGATAGTCTTTTCCGCCATGGTGCCGATAAGCTTGCGGTGCTTCCCCAGACGCTGTCCCTCCGGGCCGATGAACAGCAACGTGTTGTACAGGGTGTTGCCCGCCCTTTCGTGAATGCCGACGACGGCGAAGATGCCCGCTTGCGCACAGGCCTCAATGATCTGACGCTCAACGTCACTGGGGACAGAGACCGAGTTCTTAAACAGCTCCACGAATAGCTTGTAGTTCTCGGGGTCTTTCCAAATCCAGTGAGGGGTGCCGGGTATGATGACTTCGGGAAAGACGACCAAACGCACGCCTTGCTTTGCGGCCTCATGGATGATGCGGCACACCTTCTCGGTGGTCGCCTCCCGGTCGAGCCAGTCCGCCGCCATCTGGACGGCGGCAGCCTTGAATCTGGGGAACTTGTCGGACACCGCCTACGGCTGCGCGGCCCCTGGCGGACCGGCCTTCCGCTCGTCCCGCTTGGGCCCAGCTTGCGGCCTCTGCCGCCTCTCAGCCTCGGGCCCGGTCTCCTGTTTCTCCAGGGTTACGACTGATGGGGCCTCCGCCCTGTCCCGGATGGCCGGGGGTCGCTCCTGTCGTTTCTCCTCCACGATGTGGGGCAGCCGGTACAGGCCGCCACCACGGCGAGTAGACAACAGTTGAGCACCCATGGTCTTGATGACTTGCTCCGCTAGCACCCTATCTATGCCTAAGGCCTCGGCGAGGTCATTCACGTGGACCTCGTAGTTGTTCTTCTCTGCCAGTTGCCGGATTTCCTCGGTCTTCTCCTGCACAACGCGCTCGGCCAAGCCAGAGCGCCGCCGGGCCCGCAGCCACATGGCAGCCGCCACTACCGAGCTGGCAGCCGCCAGGGCCGCACCCAGCACGGCCAGGTAGGCGCGGTTGGCCCCACCGGCGTCCAAAGAGGCCTGTGGGGCTTCCCAGGCCGCAGGGCCGCCGACCCGTGCCCATGCCTGGCCGGGCATGAGGGCATAGGGCATCAGCAGTGCCCCTAACAGCATGAGTACCACCAGGGGGGACACGCAACGGCGCATGATGACCTCCAGTATGTGCCCTCCGGCATCGGGACGGTCCGCCGGGGCCGAGGGCCGCTTGCCGTAGCTTACCTCTTCAGATTGGTTGGCCAGACTATGTTGCCCCTTGAGAGCGGGCAATGACCCCGCCAGTTTGCGCTAATTATAGCCCTTTTTGTCTGTGGCGATACTGGGCACAGACCGGCTTGTGAAGGGCTTGACACTGGCCCTTGAGGGGTATATTCTCGGGCCGATAGCTGTGATGCTGAACGGTTGATTCAGCGCACACTAATGTACAGGTACAGGGTGTAGCCCGCGTAGGTAGGGTTGTAGTAGCCATGAGCCAGAAAGACACGGTTTCTAGAGTCCTCGCTGTTGGCGCTCTCCTAGTTGCCTTGGTGGCCCTGGTATCCGCGGTCTTCGTCACCGGACCCGCTGGTCCCGCTGGGTCTCAGGGACCTGCCGGAGCTGGCGGGCCAGCCGGTGCCTCCGGCCCACAGGGGATAGCTGGCGTAGCGGGAGCGAGAGGACCGGCCGGCGAGACTGGGGCTGTCGGCCCCACCGGCTCCACCGGGCCGACAGGCCCACAGGGTGCTGTTGGCCCGCAGGGGCCAGCCGGGCTGGCCGGCGCCCCAGGCACGCAGGGCGCCGCCGGGCCAGTCGGCACGCAGGGTCCGCAGGGACCAGCCGGTGCAGCGGGTCCCGCGGGGCCGCCGGGCGCCCCCGGCCCGATAGGGCCAGCCGGGCCTGCTAACACCAGGTCATTGGTGCTCTTCCCCGCCAGCACCGGCCCCGGCCTGACTGTCTTTGTATATGGTTCCGGGTTTGCCACTGGAGAGGAAGTACGTCTGGAGTGGGACTATACCAAGACCACTACACCAGACGTCCAGCACTGGTTTACGACCGCTACATCGGGCGTCTACGGCCAGATTAGCTCGAGCATAGACATCCCGCGGGACATCACCCCAAAAACAACCTACGTGATCACAGCCAAGGTAAAGGGAGCCACCGTAGCTACGGCGCCCTTCAACATCCAATAGCCGCGCTGTAGTGGGGCGCAAGGCCTTGCGCCCCACTACAGTTATCCCAGGTTCAATCCCGGCCCTATGATGGCTTTCTCGTCCCGAAGGGCGGCCATGGCCCGCGTCGTGTAGTCCGCCTTTTCCATCAACAGCACGTAGTCGTCGTACGTGCCGTGGGCAGCCCCCATGTACCTGACCTCGGGATGTGGCCCGTAGCTGTAGGGCAGAGGCAAGCTGTACTTCTTCCACGTTTCGTACCGCGCCCGCATGAGTTGGATGTAGAAGTCTAGCGGCGGAGGCGGTTGAAGGTGCTCGCGGGCGAGGTAGGCCCGAGGCTCCCGACGCCAATGGTTGGACCGGGGGACCACGCCGTGGGACATGAGGAACTCAATGCCCTCGGTGGTGGAGCGCACCGCCTCCTCGACAGTCTGGAAACCGTAGGGTTGGGCCATCTCCACACCGCAGACGAAGTTGGGGCGGACCACACCCTCGCCAAAGACATCCACCGCGTCCAGTATTGACCGTATCCAGGCCTCCCGTCCCACCCGCCGGGCCTTCCCCGGGCAAATCCACTCGAATAGACTGGCGTCCCACACCTCCATGTTCGCGTGGTGGGAGTCTACTCCCGCCGTGCGGAAGCGTTTCAGGGTAGGCAAGTCCTTGGCATTAGTTTGGAGAGTAACGTGACGTCGGGGACCTCCCCACTTCACCGCCTGGGCGTACTCCAGGTAGAAATCATCCTCCAGCTTGCCATGCAACTGGGTGGTGATGGTGCCGCCGCTTAAGATGAACCGGATGGGGACCGGGTATCCCCCCGAGGCCGCTTCCCGCCCCACTTCGTTGGCCACTTCGGCGATCTGCTCCACCGTTTTCACCGGGGCGGTGAGGGTGTAGGCTGCGGACTCCCTCATCTGACGAGCGTTTTCATTGATGTCGCAGAACTTACACTCTTCCTTCGCGCCCCAGTACTGGCAGGCTCGGAAGATAGTGACAAAGGCGCCGAAGGCGATGATGTCCTTGTACGCGGTGCCGTCGGGGAAGGACTTGGCGTAGTAGGCAAAGGGGCGTGGATAGGACACTTGGGCAATGGGATGGCCGTCGAGCCGCATGCACAGGCGACCGTCCACCACATCTACCAGGTAGGGGGAGTCCGTGGCCAGGGTGGTCTGTACCGTGACTGGCCGGAGGCCATAGTCCCCCTCGAAGATGGTGAACCACTCCGTGACCTTGGCGTACTCCCGGCGCTCCATCTGCGCCATGGTCACCAGGTCGTACGAGAAGAGGCGGTACGACTTGACCATGGCGCCCGAGGCCGCTTCCAGCGCGTCGTCGCTGAAGCCGTGGCCCAGATTCAGCAGGTCCGCCTTGACGATAATCTCCCGGGGCACATCGGGGTACTTCTGGAAGTAGGCCTCGATCTCCCGAAGACGCTTGCCTTCTCGCAGCTTAGCCATGAATAAGGGCTCCTGTCTCTCTCGGTCGGGTGAGGAAACCCAACCTACTGGCCGATTTCTTCTGTGTGCGGCCGTCCTCCCGCGCAATGGGCTAGTTCAATGGGTTTGCAAGTCTGTCTACTAGGCTTTGCCACTTGTTCTCGTAGTTCTCAATCTCTTCCAGCTTGAGCACCCACGGGTTTGGCTTCCTTACCTCTTTCCGCTCTTTGTCCAACATCTGTTCCCACGTGTATTTGTTCTTCTGTCCGTATTTCTCTGCGTACCTCTTAACCGACGATTTGAGAAGACGTTTGACCTCACTCCTAGAAACTATGAAGTAGCGGGGTCTGTCTAAATCCGAGATGTGGACAAACACGAAATCTGACGCCACATTCTTTTCGATGTCATCCTCATAGCTGGCCCATAGTGTGCTCGTAATCGGGAATTCTCTTCGGTCAGAGCACTTGACTTGAATACCAATTCCAGCATCGGTTTTTGGGTTCAGTACAACGATGTCGTAACCTTTGGTGTTTCTTGACGTGGGCAGAGCAACGAGGTTGCGCTTTGAGAGTTCCGCACAGACCAAGAACAATCCGACGTTGCCTTTGAATTTCTTCTCAATGGCCATGGCCACCTCCTGCAGGGAAACCCGACCTACACCAACGTTTTGACCAGGGCCGACACGTCTGGTGCCGTCTCCAAGCGGTCCACCAGGGCGATGGCTTGCTCCACCTGAGCCTGGGACAAGGGTCGGGCGGCGTAGGCGGCGCAGTCGCGGAAGACCTGCTTCGTCTCCTCGAACGTCACCGGATGCTCGGGGCTGCCCCGGGGGGTGTCCACCCGCTGGGAGTAGGTCTTACCCTGAAGGGTCCTTACCTCTACGATGGCCGGCTTCACCTCGCGCGAGCCGACATCTAGCTTGGGGTCAACCACTACGGTTACCTTGTCAGTAAGGCGATGGACATCCGGGTCCCTCAGCCCCTCCGGCAACATGTCGCCGATGAACACCCGCCCCCGGAGCAGGGCGACAGACACTGTCCAGGGCACACTGAACTGGGCATCCACCACACCCCGGGGGTGCAGCTTGGCCTGGGGGTCTGGTCCGTGGCCGACGTGGGCGTCATCCCTGGGGCAGAGGACTATTCTGACCCCAGCAATGTCGTCCGGGCGCACCCCTTGCTCGTGGTACAGCTTCAGGGCAGCGTTGATGGAGGCATGGGTGAACCGGCAGGAGGGGTACGGCTTGGGCCACACGTTGACCACCTCGAAGGTCTTGCCCAGGTCGGAGACCAGCCCATCCAGATTGCCTTCCCGCCGGTGGAAGGTCTGGTAGTACCCGCGCGGGCCTTCCAGGACGTCGCGCTGGGCCGGGAAGCCCCCGGCGGCGAGCAGCGCGGCAGTAACGCCTCCCTGGGCCGCCAGGCCGGGTCCCAGGCGCTTGGTGAGGGCTGGCGAGCTAATAGAGGTCCCACTCGCCCGGCATTCAGAGAGGGCAAGGCCCAGGGCATTGGCCATGCCCTCTTCGTCCAGGCCCAGCAGCTTGCCCGCTGTGGCGGCTGCCGCGAACGGCCCCACCGCCGGCGATGAGATGTGCTGGTACTTGGGCTGGGCGTTCAGGCCGATACGGATGCCCAGGTCTATCCCCAGACAGGCTGCCGTGAGGAAGTCCTTGCCGGATGTGCCCTGTCGCTCAGCCAGAGCGAGCGCAGCCGGCACCGCGCATACGCTGCTCTTGTAGGCGATGCGGTCGTCATTGCAGCAAAAGTCCAAGGCATGGGCCAGGGTACTGTTGGCCAGCACAGCATGGGGTGCCGGCGCCCGGTGCCCGTAGACCAGTACGGTGCTCTCCGGACGTCCGCCCCAGCTTTGCACGAGGTCTGCCACTTGGAGACAGCCGGGCGCCCCGGAGCCACCCACGATGGTGGCCAGCGTGTGCAGGACATGCTGTTTGGTGGCCGCCACCGCCTTCGGGGGCAAGCCCTCGAAAGTGGTTGCAACTAGGTGCCTGGAAATAGTATCAGTAATGCTCATGGCTTGGCTACGCTCCTCAAGGACTGACCACACGGAAAGTAACCGCATTCTAGCCACGGATGCTCCGCAAGTCAATGTTCGCCATCCGGCGGAAAGCGCCTTCCCCGCGTAGTTGCGCGTTTGGACGCTTTGCACCACCCTACCATGTGGCAATTGGCTAGTACCCCATTACCGGGACCCCTTTTTGACGTCCTTGGCTCCGGTGACTGAGCTCTTGCCAACTCTCAAGAGAAAGGAGATCACCAATGAGCTACCAGGACCGTTCCCTCACCTGTCAGGACTGCGGACAGTCTTTCACCTTCAGCGCTGACGAGCAGACACTCTTTGCTCAGAAGGGCTACACGAACGACCCCAAGCGTTGCCCCACATGCCGGGCGGCACGGCGCACCGAAAGTCCCACCAGCAGCACCAGCAGCAGCGGGTATGGCAGGCCACAGCGGCAGATGTATCCCACCGTCTGCGCCCGTTGTGGCAAGCAGACGCAGGTCCCGTTCCTGCCGAGTGGCAATCGCCCCGTATACTGTAGCGATTGCTTCACTCGCCAGGCGTCCACGTCCAGACGCTAATCTAGAGTGTCAGAAGGGGTAGCCCCACTAAGCAGTGGGCTACCCCTTGTCTTTTGTCTGCCGCCGGCAACGGAGATAGCCGGCGACACGACGACGAGGATGCAGCTAGCCTAGTTCCCCTGACGCAGGGTGCGCAGGGCGAAGGAGAGCAGCCGGGGGAAGCTCCTCATCGTGCGGCGCCAGCCGGGCGCCGGCGGGTAGAGCACCGCCAGGTCCCACACCAACGAGCCACGCCACCGGTATTGCGTGCGCATGTTCTGCGGCAGGGAAGGCTAGCCAAACAGCTTGGCATGTAGTATTCTCTCGCCAAGGACATGGACGAAGCCGAATTGGCATCGGTGATTATCGAATCCCTGCGGTCTTACATACAGGAAGAGGTGGACCGCTTCGAGAGCGGGGTGGAGCCGGGCAGGATGCTCTAGCCCTTCATGTGGGCGGCATCACACCCTGGCGCCAGTCCATTGGAACAGGAGCGTGAAGGCTGAGTTCTGGGAACCCCTTGGGGTGGTCATTTATCGTGTAGTAGAAAACAGCAGCAAGAGCTCGCCTGTCTTCAGTTTCAAAGGTAATGAGTAAGGGCGTTTTCCCCTGAGGTGCCCGAGGCCCCGCCAGCACGCTGAATTTTCGCCCGCGAACGTCTGTCATATCCTCTGGAAGCGCGTGGAGCGGTTGGTCTCGGTGACGCAACCGCAACACCACCGAGCCAGAGTGAGACGGCCCGACGACATCAGTAGGACTAACCGCAGCCAATTCAACTTTCGGGTGAGCCGTCAGCCCGGCCACATAATATATGGTTTCACCAATTTCACGAATTCCTATGGTAACTTGCGCTGTCCCAGGCCCGTGCGTCAAGCCGCTGGAGCTAAACGAGACCGGTCCCATGGCGGGATGCCTCACAGGAGCAGCAAATTGATGGGGATAGGCGTGTTGTTTCCAACCTGGAGGCACCTGGAAACTCTTTGCCAGCCCATTAGCAATTACCTTGGCCACCGCTAGAGGGTCCTCAAAGGACTCGACCTGTATGCCCTGGATCCAGGCGTAAAGTCCCCTCAAGTCGGTTCCACGGTCATATAGGAACCTGCAACTATTACCCTGTGGGTCCCGGCCAATCCCATGATTGTATCCGTAGAAGTATCCGAATTCGTGGTGAGCCCAGACGCTTTCTCGAAGTGCATGTGGAGTGAGCAGAACCCAGATTGTTGATGATGTCCGTAGGGCCTGCTCGATTTGCGGCTCCCACGAGCCCGTTGGAACGCTGCCCGGTGTGGCGAAGGTGCGGATACCATTCGCCTCCAGCAAACGCTTCACGTCAGCGCTGAGTGCATCATCCAAACTAGAATGGCTAAGGAAAACGTCGTAGTTTGCGGCCGCGAGCGGTTGTTCGTCGTGGACAGCCCCAGCCTTCTCTTCAGGAATTCGTGCGGAGTCAATGCGCCTTCCATCCAGGGCTACGGTTACTTCAACAACCCGATCTTCTGGTTGCACCGTGACCGCGGACGAATATCTAACGTATTCTGCCTCTTCTTCGCCCTCTGGCACGGGTAGGGCCTCATCCCTGTCTCCTTTGTCTGACCTCGCCACGTAGCGCAAGTCCTTCGGCAACTGCTTGAGTGCCTTGTGAAGCTCCAGGTTGTACCCCAAGGTCTGGCCATCGAGCTTGGCATTCACCCGTACCGGGATTCTTAAGACGCCCGATATACCGCCCATGTAGTAGGCAGGGCTGAAAGGAAAGTCGAGAAGGCGGTTGGAAGCATCACGCAGGGTGTGAAGCTTGTAATTAATCCTTCCCAACTCTTGCTCGATGCCTTGGATTCGCTTCTCCATCTCTTGCTGATTTTGGATACTGCCTTCGAGGAAAAGTTTTGGCCATCCTCTGACTCGGACATTGAGTTCTTTGGCGTACAAGTAATCGTAGTCACGAGAGCCAAGAAAAGCCGCTCGACCGAATGCGCAATGTCGGTAGTCAACCTGCACTCCACCTATTTCGATCGACTCTTGGCCAAAAATGTGCTTGATTAAGTTGATGGCGTCAGGAAGGGTCTTGGCTACATGGTACATTCGTAGGTCATCGGGAAAGGCTGGAGGGCCGTAAACCGTGGTTTCTTCGCCTGGGTCGTCCCTGGACCATATCTGAGTTCCTGCCGGAAAGAACTTGTCGCCCTCTCTAATTGCTATCCCGACAAACACGATTGTTCCCCAGGAGGAGGCATACCTTTGGAGTACGCCCTCCAGTTCAATTAGCGGCACATTATCATAGACTGCCATAGTTCGGAGTTCTCCGCATTCAGTCGGTTGTGGCGGCCCAATCATAGCGCAATTGAGGACACAGTTACAGCCGCGATTGGCGAGAGGCGAGGCTGTTGGAAGCAAGGGTTGTTATAGCTTTGGGAATGCAAGAGGCAGTGCAGCCACGTCGTTTAACCGCCGAACCGCATCAGAGAGCGGGCGTTGTTTTCAATGGCGCTGAGCCTGGTATCAGGGTCCACGGGTTAGGCCTGGAGGGCGGTGGCCTAGCTCTGGATGGCCCACTCCCTCTGGCCAATCAAGACAGCTTCCTATGACCGCGAGTACTTCGCTCTCGTACCCTGCGGCGGAGGTGGCCTACTTGCTGACATCGCCTCTACCAGCCAAGGAGAATGGCCATTGCCGTCTCGGGCCGTTCGGGAACGGGCTAGCCTAGTTCCCCTGGCGCAGGGTGCGCAGGGCGAAGGAGAGCAGCCGGGGGAAGCTCCTCATGGTGCGCCGCCAGCCCGGCGCCGGGGGATAGAGCACCGCCAGGTCGCGCAGGCGCCGCCAGGCACCCTGAAGGACGAGTTGGCCATGCCCGAAGCAGCAAGCGCTGGGGTAGAGACGCAACACCTTGTCCAAACATTCCTCGAACTGGTCTACCGTGCCGTCCGGATGGAGGGCGCGCTGAAGGTGGTTATCTTCGTTGAGGAGCACGTCGCCGGTAAACAGCGTGCGCTGGTCCTGTAGATAGAGACAGATGCTGCCCGGGGTGTGTCCGGGGGTGTGCACCACCCGCATCCCTCCCAGGAAGGGAAGCACCTCGCCATCTATTACCCACTGGTCCACCCGGGCAGGCAGTATGCGCGTCTTCTTGGGGACGCGCTCGCGGACCTTGGTCTTGGGCACCAGGAAAGGCTCATCGTTAACAATGTCACAATCATCGGGATGGGCCAGCAGCTTGGCCCCTGTGGCCTCCTTTACCTCTGCGGCGCTGCCGGCGTGGTCCAGGTGATTGTGGGTGAGCACGATGTGCCCCAGCTCCTCGGGGCGTCGGCCAATCTGTTTCAGGTAGGCCAGCACCCGCTGGGTGTTGCCGGGCCAGCCGGTGTCTATGAGCACCAGGGTATCATCCACCAGCAGGTAGCAGTTGGCCCCGCGGATGCCCTTGATCCAGTGGACTTGAGGCAAGATTTCCATATACCTACGGCTCCAGGACTACTAGACCGCTCTTGCCGCCGCTCTTGCGGGCCAAGCGAATGGCCTCAATACGCAGCGAGCTGTCAATGCCCTTGCACATGTCGTACACAGTGAGGGCCGCCACAGACACCGCGGTGAGCGCCTCCATCTCCACGCCCGTGCGGGCCGTGGTGCGGGCCAGCGCCTCGATGTCAATGGCGCTAGCCTCGGGTCTTAGCTCTAGCTTCACCTGCACCTCAGTCAGTGGAATGGGGTGACACAGGGGCAGGATGTGGGGCACCTGCTTGGCAGCCATGATGCCCGCCACCTGGGCCACCACCAGCACATCGCCCTTGGGCACCCGGCCCTGCTGGATGGCCTCCAGCGTCGAAGGCGAAAGCAGCACCCTGCCTCGGGCTACGGACTCGCGTTCGGTCTCGGGTTTGGGGGAGACATCAATCATCCGGGCCTGCGATGCCGCGGCGGCAGCCGGTAGCGCCACACTCTCACCGTTGGCAAGGGTGCCCGAAGTCGCCAACTCATTGGCCAGCCGATTGGCCTCCTCGTTCTCTATGATGCCCGCATGGCCTTGGGCCCACTCCCACTTGACATGGCGCACGGAGGCCACGCGGTCGAGCTCAGCCCACAGGTCCAGGTTGGCATCGCGCTTCCAGCCGAGATTCATCGTGTTCACCACGTACTGGCTGTCGGAGTATAAGGTGACACCAGACCCTTCGGGTATGTGCGCCAGTCCCCTGGTGGCGGCCATGATCTCCATGCGGTTGCTGGTGGTCTGGCGCTCTGTGCCCTTCAGGGTCTCGCTCTTGCCGTTGGCTAGGATGATAGCCACCCACGCACCCTGGCCTCGGGCCGGGTTGTAGGCGCCATCGGTGAATATGCGATATTCCATTGTGCCCCGCGGGACTAGCCCCCGATCTGGGACATGAGGCGGGCTGATGGGAAACGGCCCTGGCCTAGCAGGTGGGACTCCGGCTTGAGGGAGACTACCTGCCGGATAACCTCCTCAAGCTCCGCTTGGGTGGCGCCCTGCCTGATGCACTGGCGTAGGTCCACCTCTTTGTCATTGAGGAGGCATGGCCGCAGCTTGCCGTCAGCGGTGAGACGCAGACGATTGCACTCGGAGCAGAAGCACTCGCTCACCGGGCTGATGAAGCCCACGGTGCCGGGCGCCCCTGCCCACCGGTAGTACTTGGCTGGCCCAGCCCCCAAGCGGTCTTTCACCGGCTCCAGGGGGCCCAGGGCTTCCAGTCGTTGCCTGATCTCGGCCACTGGCACGAATTGTAAGGCCGTCCTGGCCTCTCCGCAAGTAGCCGCGTCCTGGAGGCTGCTGAACGGCATAAGCTCGATAAAGCGCACGTGCCACTCGGCGGACAGGGTGAGGCGGGCCAGGTCTACCACTTCGTCGTCGTTGACACCGCGCAGCACCACCATGTTGACCTTGACCGGGTGAAGGCCGGCATCGCGGGCGGCCTGGATACCCGCCATGACCTGCTCCAGCTTGCCCCAGCGCGTGATACTCTGGAAACGCTCGGGACGCAGGGTATCCAGGCTTACGTTGACCCGGTGCAGTCCCGCCGCCTTGAGACGCTGCGCCTGGTGGGCCAGCAGCAGTCCATTGGTGGTAAGGGAGATGTCCTCAATGCCATCCACCGAGGCCAGCATGGACACCAGGTCCACGATGTCTCCCCGCACCAGGGGCTCTCCGCCGGTGAGCCGGACGCGGCTCACCCCCAGGGCAGCGGCAGCCTGCACGATGGCGCGAAGCTCCTCGTAGGTCAGTATGTCCTCGCGGGGCAGCAGGGGGATGCCTTCTTCGGGCATGCAGTACAGGCAGCGCAGGTTGCACCGGTCGGTGACCGAGATGCGCAGGTAGTTTATGGGCCGTTGAAAGGAGTCCGATAGCCCTGTCATGTACTTTCAGTTTACCATTTCGTCAAAAGTGCCCCGCCGCACATATGGAGCGGGTCACGCCTGCTTCGCTATCTCGCGCGGGTACAGGGCGAGCAAGGCCACGAACAGGACAAGCATGAGGACATCGCTGGCCCAGACCATGGCTGGTGTACGCTCAGAGACGAACAGGCTAGTGTAGAAGCCGACGGCAGTGATGATGCCCAGGGCGATGATGACGGCCTTGACCAGACCCAGATTCCCCAACACATCCCGGAAAGCGAGGCCAGCGGCCACCACCCAGGCCAGCATGAAGGCAGACGCTATCTTGCCCAACACCTCCGCGGAGTTGGTGAACTTCTCGCCAGCGGGGGCCGTCGCATTGAACATGGACTCAGTAAAGAGAAGATTGCCCAGCCCCCAGAACAGCCCCATGGCCATAGTCACCGCCAGCACGACCTTGATACCGGTGATCTTGGACGAGGATACCTGCATGGTGCCTCCTTCCGGTCTTGCCGCTCTAGGAATGCCCTCATTCTACACGCCGTGAGGCGTTTTGCAAGAGGCGCCGGCCCTCGGGATGGCAATTCAACGCGTAGGTCGGACTAGGTAACCCGGCCTACGGAGACACCATCAGACGCTCCAGTATCACCCGCGCCTCCGCCGCCGCCCTACCCCGGTGGCTGACGCGGTTCTTCTCCTCAGTGGTAAGCTGGGCGAAGGTACGGCCCAGGGGCGGGTAGAAGAACACCGGGTCATAGCCGAAACCACCGTGCCCCGAAGGCTCGGTGGCGATGTAGCCACGGGCTTCGCCCTGGGCCAACTCCAAAGCCCCATCCGGCGAGGCGATGGCGATGATGCAGCGGAAGCGGGCGGTGCGCTTCTCCCAGAGCACCCCCTCCAGCCTACGCAGTAGGTAGGCCACGCGCTCGGGGTCGGTAGCGCCTTCTCCGGCGTAGCGTTTGGAGAGGGGGCCGGGCTCGCCTCCCAGGGCATCCACTTCCAGGCCGGAGTCATCGGCCATGGCCGGCAAGCCGCTTCTCTTGGCATAGGCCCGCGCCTTGAGGGTCGCGTTCTCCTCCAGTGTGGCGCCGGTCTCCTCTACGGAGTCGCAGATGCCTACGTCGGCCAGGCCGACCAGGTCATAGGGCACGCCCTGAAGCAGCAGCCGATATTCGGCCAGCTTGGCCCGGTTGCCCGTGGCCAGGAGCAAGCGCCGCTTCAATGCTTGGCGCGGACGGCGCTCCTCGGCTGGGTGTCGCCGCCGATTTCCCGGAACCGACTGGCCAGCTTCTCCATCACCTGGGGCATGGTGGTGTACTCCATCTCGTCTTGGGGAAGCCGATGCGGCTCGAAAGGCCCATGGCGGCGGAGGTAGTCGGCGATGTCGTTGGCCATCTTCCGGGAGTTATCGAAGGCCGGATCGTCGAACAGATCGGTGGGGCCGATGAGCTTGCCATTAGCGAGCTGGAAGCCCGCAGCGATGACCCGGGGCGGGCCATCGAATCGGGTGGGGTTGCACTGAGAGAACGATGTGGGCATGAACGGGCCGTGGTGCGAGCCTCGCATCCAGCCTTCGACAATCTGGGGGAAGGCAAACGGCTCCAGGATTTCACCCACCGCGGGGAAATTGCCCTGGCAGCGGCAGATGCACACCGGGTCGTCCTTGCCGACGTACCGCCCTGCGACCAGAGACAGACGCTGTGTCGAGGACACGGCGCCGATCTCTCCGCTGGCCCGATGGTAGACCGCCTTCACCGCGTAGCGGCTGGGGCTGCCCATGAAGGCCAACATGTCATAGATCTCTTCGGGGGCGTTCAGGGTGACCTGTTTGTGGCCCTTCACGTCGTGGATTTCGAAGGCGAACCCCCCATGGAGGGAGGCCGCAATGACCAGGCCAGCGGTATTGAAGGGGTCGGCAAAGGCCTTGTACAGGGGCAGGTTCCACGAGCCGGCCGAGGTCTTGTCGGCCATGAAGATGACGATAGGCTCCGAGGTGCGCTCCTCGATGTGCATCTCGGCCACACCGGGGCCCATGCCCTTGACATTGCCCGAGAAGGCATCGGCCAGCAGGTCCTGCCCGGCGCCGTAGAGCTTGAGCTTCTTGGCGACAACGGTGCACTCCTCGAACACATGCCAGGCAAGCTGGTGGATGCGCTCGTCGTCCTCACCCCGCTCATGGGTCATGATGAGCTCCAAGTCGTCGCCGCAGCGCATGACCCTGAAGTCAATGAGCAAGCCGCCTCGCAGCGCCTCAGACAACATCTCCTCAGCTTTTTCCATCAGCGCCGGGTGCATGCTCGAGTGGCCCACATAGCCGCCCACATCCGCTTTGATAACGCTCAGGGTTTCCACAGGCGCTCCTCCTTAATATGGCATTAGTGTTGGTGGGGATAGGCAAGACGAATCATAGCATACCGCAATGCCCTGCCAAGGGCAACGGTGTAGACCGTCCAAAATCCACCAGCTCCAGCTTTGGGTGAATTCGCCAATGCTCACGAAGCTGGTGCTTCCTGTGAGGCCAAGCACAGGCCCTGGAGAGAGGGAGGCCAGAGTCCCATTGTCGTTGCGAGGCCCCGTTAAGGGCCGAAGCAATCCGTAGCCCCCGGTCAGACGTGGAGAGCATCCCGACGAGTCGGGACTTCGCCCTTCTGCGGAAGGGCTCGCAACGACAGTTTGAACGCTCATGGGGAACAGGGGGATGGTCGGGACGCTGGTCCTCACCACCTAGGTGGTGGATTCTGGGCAAGCAGTGCTCCCTGCGAAACCGCCCTTTGAATTCGCAAGAGGGAATAGAAAAGAGGCTCCCCGGCCCAGCGCAACCCACAGCCGTAGACTGGTCCGCCCAGTCACCATTGGCTGGCCTTCGCGGCGGGGCCGCCCTAGCACTTCGGGGCTGCCCCACTGTCTCTTCGAGACCAGGCAAGCAGTCCTGCTGCACAGCCTGGCATCCAAGCACAACTTCACGCCCGTCCATGCTAAGATAGCTCAGCAGGAGCACAAACCAAGGAGACCGCGGATGGGCGTCTTCAAGTACGTCGTCGAGATAGGCAACCCGGAGCAGACCCGCTTCGAGCGGGTCGAAGCCTGGGTGGACTCAGGGTCTATCTACACCTGGTTGCCCCGCTCCACCCTGACGAGGCTCGGCTACAGGCCGACCTCCCACCGCACCTTCCGCATGGCCAATGGCCAGCGCATCGAGCGGGATGTTTGTCAGGCTACCGTGCGTCTCGATGGGGAAACCCTGTTCAACCTCGTCGTCTTCGGCGACGAGGGCAGTGAGCCCCTCATTGGGGCAGTGACCCTGGATAGTTTCAGCCTGGGAGTTGACCCCGTGAACCACACGCTGGTGCCTGTGCTCGCCAATGCGCTGGCTGCCGGTCCACAAACCCCGGCGGTCGCCGAGCTAGAATCAAAGGCGCGGGCCGCCAAGGCGGCCTCCCGCCAGCTCGCCCGCCTGTCCACCGAGGTCAAGAACAAGGCCCTGCTGAACATAGCCGAGGGCCTGCTCGCCCACAAGGACGAAATCCTCAAAGCCAATGCCGCCGACTATGAGGCGGCTGAGGCCAGCGGGCTGGACGCCGCCATGCTGGACCGCCTCATGCTCAACCAGGCGCGTCTGGAGGGCATGGCCCGGGACGTCCGCACGGTGGCCGCCCTCCCTGACCCCGTGGGCGAGGTCTTCGACATGCGCACCCTGCCCAACGGCCTCCAGGTGGGGCGCAAGCGGGTGCCCCTGGGGGTCATCGGCTCCATCTACGAGAGCCGGCCCAATGTGACGGTGGACATCTCCGTCCTCTGCCTGAAGTCGGGCAACGCTGTGCTGCTGCGGGGCGGCTCGGAGACGGTGCGCTCCAACCAGGCCCTGGTGGCCGTCCTCCAGGCGGGCTGCGCCAAAGCCGGCGCCCCCGAGGGCGCCGTCCAGTACGTGGACAACCCGGACCGCTCCCTGGTCAACCACATGCTCCAGATGAAGGACTACATTGACCTGGTGGTGCCCCGAGGCGGCTCCGGCCTTATCAAGTTCGTAGCTGAGAACGCCGCCATGCCCGTGGTCACCGGCGGCGTGGGCGTGTGCCACACCTACGTGGACCAGGCCGCCGACCTGGACAAGGCGTTGAAGGTGGTAAACAACGCCAAGACCCGCCGCTACACCATATGCAACGCCCTGGACACCCTCCTGGTCCACTCCAGCACGGCCGGACGCTTCCTCCCTATGCTGGCCCAGGAATGGGCCAAGGCCGGCGTCGAGATGCGCTGCGATAGGCGCGCCCTCAGCCTGGTGACACCCAAGGGGGCAAGGGCCGTTCCCGCTAAGGATGGCGACTGGGGATATGAGTTCCTGGCCCTCGTCGCCGCGGTCAAGGTGGTAGACAGCCTGGACGAGGCCATTGAGCACATCGAGCGCTACGGCTCAGGCCACTCCGAGGCCATCGTCACCGAGGACTACACCTCAGCCATGCGCTTCTTGGACGAGGTGGACGCCGCCGCTGTTTATGTCAACACCAGCACCCAGTTCACTGACGGAGGGCAGTTCGGCCTGGGCGCCGAGGTAGGCATCTCCACACAGAAGTTCCACGCCCGGGGGCCTATGGGCTTGCGCGAGATGACCAGCTACAAGTGGATCATCCTGGGCAACGGCCACACCCGCCCGCTGTAAGGCCACAGGCTGCGGGCTTCGGGCTACAGGCTGCGGACTTCGGGAGGAGCAAGGAACGAGCAGGGACCACCGCAAACTCAGGGTATTCCACTTGGCGGACGAGGCTGTGGTTGAAGTCTACCGCTGCACTCAGACGTTCCCAGCAGAGGAAAGGTTCGGCCTACAGGCCCAGATCAGGCGCGCAGCGGTTTCAGTGCCGACGAACATTGTAGAGGGTTGCGCCCGCCACTCTACCAGGGACTACTTGCAGTTCATGAACATTGCCTTGGGGTCTGCTTCGGAAGCACGCTATCTCCTTGATCTGTCCCGACGCCTTGGCCTTGTTTCCTCTGGCGATCACGAACGTATCGAGCAACTGTACAACGACATTATCCCTGGCCTCCAGAAGCTCTTGACCACGTTGGACAGAAGCCTGTAGCCCGAAGTCTGTAGCCCGAAGTCCGAAGCCTGAAGTCCGAAGCCTGCCTTGGGGGTGTCCCTCAAACAGCGGTTTGCTCTATTATTAGTGGCGGTAGTCCCGAAGACGCCGTACTCTTTTCGGGGCTAAAGTGAGAATGAAAAGGAGGTGTCAATGCCCCACTATATCTTCGAGCGGGAGTGCCGCACGCCTACGTCGGAGGCGTACATCATCCTCCAGGGCGAGCAGCCCGTGGGCAAGGTGGACCTTCACTTCACCTCGTCCGTGGTCCACGCCACGCTATGCGTCAACCCCGACCTGACCGAGGACGATATCAAGGGCCTCATCGAGAGCATTGACGACGAGATCGTCTCCACCGCCGACGTGGCCCGGGACGACTTCATCGTGAACGTCTACCAGGGCCAGGACATGGGTGTATACAGCGACATCAACTTCGAGGCCGAGGGCAACGGCACCGACAAGCCCGAGGAATGGTGACCCCCTTGACGCTGCCGAAGGCACTCATGGTTCGACAGGCCTGTCCTGAGCGAAGCCTAAGGGCTCACCACGATGGTTCGACAAGCTCACCATGAGCGGTTTGTGGTTCCGCTCACCCCTTCGCTCTGCTCAGGGCAGGCTCTGAGCCTGTCGAAGGGCGAGCGGAGCTGACCGTGGCCCGACTGCGGCTCTCCATGGTCGTCCAGGCCCCGAAAGACAGGGTCTGGGCCGTCATCTCCAACCCGGAGGTAATGGCCCTGCACTGTAGCCCCCAGGGGCGCCTTTCACCCAAGATAGACAAGGTCGAGATAACATCACCGCAGCACTCGGGAGAGGGCATGACCTGGAAACTGACCGGCGAGTTCCGGGGCAAGCCCTACTGGGCCGAGCACCGCGCCGTGGCCTACGAAGAAGGCAAACACCTATCCTACACCATCGTGCAGGACAGCCTGGGCGCCCACGAGCGCATGCGCGACCAGGTGGAGACCTACGAGCTGGAGGCCCTGGCCGACGGCGCCACCCGGGTGACCCGCACCTCCACCTTCAAGCTGCGAGGCTTCATGCTGCGGCTGATCTTCCCCCTGTTCTTCAAGCCCGCCATGTCCAACATCCAACTCGCCTCGCTGCTCAAGCTAAAAGCGTGGGTGGAAGGGCAGCGCGAAGCGGGCGCCTAGGACGTAGAAACGGATACGCCGATACGGTACTCGGGAACTGGAGTTCCATCAAGAAGCTTCAGTTGTCTCCCAGACTGTGGCAATTCCAAGCCCTCTTCGGCTACAAGGGATCCCGGGAGGGGCAACGCCTCCAGCGCCCGCGGTTCGACCTTGATCGCGCCTCCCCCATAAGACTTACCCACAAGCCGAAGATTGGCGATCGTCGCAGGGTGCCGAAGAACGCGCCATAGTTTGTCAGTAAGCACCACATCGTGCCCACGTGGGTAGACGCAGAGGAACCCTGTCAGGGGCACTAGCCCTGCCAAGTTTCTAATGAACCTGGCATTGCGACGACCTAGATAGGCAAACAAGATCGGAGGTGGGTTTCTCGTTTCCATCTTGTACCAGGGACGTCTGCTGGCGATGAGTGGTCTATGGGGTAGCCCTACCCCCTCCCCTTGCTCTATGTACTTACGCACAGCAAGCGGCAATGAGCCAATCGCGTCGCCACTCGGAGAGAAAAGGAGCGTTGGTCTGCCCTTTGATTCTAACCCGCTGACAGTCTCCATAGTTACCTCCTCGCCACGCACATCACGCGTGCGTCCGATGGCGGGAAGCAGGAATTCGCGCGGTATTCCTAGAAGGGCTGCTTGTCTAGGGGTTAAGAAGAAGAAGCTGTTGGCACCAGTGGCAATTCCCCTCATGACGGTGGCGAAGTCACCCAGGGTTGGGTCGCCGTCCAATCGCACTGTGGGAGGTCTCGACAGGCCGGTGGCCAAACCTTCCCATAGCTGACGCCTATGCACAGAAAGGGATTCGCTCCATTCTCCAGGGCACCCTGCAAGTACCCATGCCTTCAGGTCAGGTGTTCCTGGCTGACAACACCTAAGCCACAGGAAGTCCGGCCTTGGCTGAGCGTTCCTCACGAACACGATTAAAGGGTTAGTGTCAACGTCGGGAAACGGAGACGCATCGGGTTCAAAGGTAACCACGGCCTCCAACCAGTAGTGCTCCGTAACCCACCGCCAGAGCGTTGGCGCAAAGACGCCCTCGAACGTATCGGCGGGCACTATGAAAGCGAGCCGGCCATCCTCTGCCAGCAGTTGGAGAGCGCGCAGCAGGAAATAGACGTGGAGACCCGCACGTCCGTCAAGAGGTTCACCAACCAGACTCGCTCCGAAGCTCTTCAGTCTTTCCTTCACCGCTGTTGCCAGCCTATGGTGCCGCACGTAAGGCGGATTCGCCACAATGGCAGAGAAGCGCCCTTCGGGCGGTTCCAGCACGAAGTCCGTTGTCCTCACACCAGCGAGTTCCTCTTCTGCCAGCCCGTTCTGCAACGCCTGCCGTAGCGCCCGAGGATCAATCTCCGTCCCCAGAAGAGTAACGCTTCTGCCAGCCTCGTCGGCTAGAACCTTCGCCGCGCGGAAGAAGGCCCCCTCTCCCACCGCCGGGTCGAACACACTATCGCTGCCACCGCCCAACACATACGCTACCATGGCTTCGGCCACCCAAGGAGGTGTCCAGAACTGCCCCTTTTCCCTGAGCGCTTCCCTTGCGGGGCCAGCCCTTGGCAATTCTTGTGGCCGCGGTATTGTTCTCATCGTTTGCCTTGGCCTGATGCTTCATCCAGAACCTTTAACGCTTCCGGGCTGAGCGTTAAACTGCCTCCGTCGAACCTCACATATGGCAGTATGTGTCCATTCTTGTCGGTTATGTGGGCCGCAACAAGAGTTGGCTCGTCCCGCGCTTTGCCAACAGGGTAAGCGTAGTGGTAGTAGAACTTGTAGATGATTTTCGCAGTCGTCGCACCGCCTGGTGCTTGAAAGACCTGCTTCGTCGGCACGATCTTCCCTTGTTCGATCAGGTTCTCCGCCGCGTCCAAAGCAAGCCCAAAAGCCATATCATAGAACACGTGCCAAATGTGGATTTCTGTGCGCCTCTGTTGCTGCCAACCCTTAAGAGGATCTCGGTCTTCGTCTTTCACAATTACCGTAGGCAGCACCGCTGACCTCTTCAACCCGGGTGCACCGCCCAGCCGTCGCTGCGGCTTTAGCTCTGAACCATAATCCGGCATTTGACTCGCCCGCCACAAGCTATTCTCGCATTCTACGGCGAGGATAGCCAGAGACAGCAGCTTCTCAACCTTTGGATCATCCTCCGGTATGAATGGCAACTCCTGGTTCCCGCCAAGCTGCTCAACGAGGCCCGTGACGACCTTTTCCTGTGAGCGTCGGAACACCAGCAGATCGGGGCGCTTAAGCTGACCCAGACCCGCCTTCTCCAGGCGCTCGAAATACAGCTCAAAAGCCCTCGGGTCATCGTCAGGCGCGGTCCCGCTGGGCCCATACGGCAAAGCGAAGTACTTATCAGTTTCGTTGACCGCTTGGATCAACCGTTCTTCGCTCCAAACTCCTTGCGACCATCGCATCAAGAAGTCGCTGCCGCGTAGGCGGCGAGGGTTCAGCCAGAACTCGGACCAAGGAACCGGGCCGTGTCCTCTGAGCTCGAATTCGATGTCCTCAATTGGAGCGGCAAGCACCTCGTCAAATGCATCCATTTGTACCCCTCCGCAAGGCTCAAGCTGCATACAGCACCTCACCCCGAGTCAGCACATCCTCGACAAAGTCATCGCCGAGGTCTAGTCTGTCACTTACCTCACGCGGCGTGTAGACTAACGGGGCAACAGAGATGCGGCGCCCACGCTCGTAAATGAGCCTCTTGACCTCCACGAAGCGCTGGATGCGGTCCTGGTCCGTGTCCTTGATGATGAACAGGTCTATGTCGCTGTCCTCGGTGGGAGCGCCGTAGGCATAGGAGCCAAAGAGGATGATCTTCTCCGGCTGATACTCCCGCACCAGCTTGTCCACGATCTTGCCTAGAAGTCCCCTCAGTTCACTCTGCGCTAGTGCAGGCATCGGAGTCTCACTGCCATAACTTATCGTGTTCTAGATGGATAATAGCACATCCCCGCGCGGGTTCAGGTTGAAAACCTGAACCCTGCTTTTCCGGCGCCGAGTCAGTGTGCGATCGGCAGAATTCGGGGAGCAGGTTTGGAACCTGCTCCAGCCACAATTACGGCAACAACCGGGGGGCGGATTGCTTCGCTTCCCTTCCCCTTCGCTGCGCTCTGGGTCAGGGCTTCGGCTCGCGCGTCTCTGAATGATGCCCAAACTGTCGTTGCGAGTCCCGACGCCTCGGGACGAAGCAATCCGTCCGCCCTGGTTATGCGTGGAGATACGGATTGCTTCGGCCCTGCGGGGCCTCGCAACTGTGCATGGCCGCTGGTCCGGCCACCACGCCGGATGAAAAACGGGGGCTTTTTCATAGGAACGACAGGGAGAGTGCTACTCCCTCGCCCTTTTCCCACCCACGCGGATGCCTGCGGCGGCGATGGCCTGCTGCTCCTGGGACACCAGCTCCTTGCGTAGCTCAATGATCTGGTCGCGCAGCAGCGCCGCCTTCTCGAACTCCAGGTTGCGGGCGGCCTGCTTCATCTGTACCTCCAGGTCCTTCACGATGCGCAGCAGGTCGTCCTTGGGTAGCTCTTTGGCTACGAAGTAAGGGGCCTTCTCCTCGGCCACCATACGCACCCGCTCGGTGATGTCCTTGACCGCCTTTTTGATGCCCTTGGGCGTGATGCCGTGGGCCGCGTTGTGCGCCTCCTGGACGGCCCGGCGCCGGTTGGTCTCGTCTATGGCCTTTTCCATGGAGCCAGTCATGGTGTCGGCATACATGATGACGTGGCCCTCCTCGTGGCGGGCGGCCCGGCCCATGACCTGGACGAGGGAGACGTCGGAGCGCAGGAAGCCCTCCTTGTCGGCGTCCAGGATGGCCACCAGGCTCACCTCGGGCAGGTCCAACCCCTCGCGCAGGAGGTTGATGCCCACCACCACGTCGTAGACCCCCAGGCGCAGGTCGCGCAGGATCTCCACCCGCTCCAGGGTCTCGATCTCGGAGTGCAAGTAGTGGGTCCTGACCCCCATCTCGATGAGGTAGTCGGCTAGCTCCTCGGCGGTGCGCTTGGTGAGCGTCGTCACCAGGACACGCTGGCCCTTCTCCACCCGCAGCTTGACCTCATGGATCAGGTCGTCTATCTGACCCTTGGTGGGGCGCACCTCCACCGAGGGATCGAGCAGGCCCGTAGGCCGGATAAGCTGCTCCGCCACCTGCTGGCTGACCTCGTACTCGTAAGCCGCGGGCGTGGCCGACGTGTAGATGACCTGGCTGGTGCGCGCCTCGAACTCCTCGAACATGAGCGGGCGGTTGTCCAGGGCCGAGGGCAGGCGGAACCCGTAGTCCACCAGGGTCTGCTTGCGCGACATGTCGCCGTGGAACATGCCCCGCACCTGGGGCAGGGTGATGTGCGACTCGTCCACAATGAGCAGGAAGTCATCGGGGAAGTAGTCCAGCAGCGTGTAGGGGGTGCTGCCCGGCGCCCGGCGGGCCAGGTGGCGGGAGTAGTTCTCCACGCCGTGGCAGTAGCCAGTCTCCTGGAGCATCTCGATGTCGTAGTTGGTGCGCTGCTCCAGGCGGGCGGCCTCCACAATCTTCTCCTGGGCACGCAGCTCGGCCAGGCGGTCTTTAAGCTCCGCCTTGATGTCCTCGATGGCCTCCAACAGCTTGTCCTTGGAGGTGACAAAGTGCTTGGCGGGGTACAGCTCGATGTCAGCTAGCTCAGCCAAGCGCTCGCCGGTGAGGGGGTCTATGGTCACAATGCGCTCGACCTCGTCACCCCAGAGCTCGATGCGGACAGCGATCTCCTCGTAGGCGGGCATGATCTCCAGGGTGTCGCCCCGGATGCGGAAGCGGCCCCGGACGAAGTCCATGTCGTTGCGCTCGTACTGCATGTCCACAAGCTGGCGGACCAGCTTGTCGCGGTTGCGCCGCTCCCCCACCTTCACGTACAGCACAAAGGACTGGTACTCCTCGGGCGAGCCCAGGCCATAAATGCAGGACACCGAGGCCACGATGACGACATCGCGCCGTGTAAGCAGGGCTCGGGTAGCGGCGTGGCGCAGGCGGTCAATCTCCTGGTTGATGTCCGCGTCCTTCTCAATGTAGGTGTCGGTCCGTGGGATGTAGGCCTCGGGCTGGTAGTAGTCGTAGTAGGAGACGAAATACTCGACTGCGTTGTCGGGGAAGAAGTCCTGGAACTCAGAAGCGAGCTGGGCGGCCAGGGTCTTGTTGTGGGCCAGCACCAGGGTGGGACGCTGCACCCGCTCGATGACGTTGGCGATGGTGAAGGTCTTGCCCGAGCCGGTGACGCCCAGGAGGGTCTGGTGGCGATAGCCCTTCTCCAGCCCTTCGACGAGTTGCTCGATGGCCTGGGGTTGGTCCCCCATAGGCTTGAAGTCAGAGACAATACGGAAGGCAGGCATGGCGGCTAATCCCACCAGTGTGGACGGGCGCCGTCGCGCCAGCCCAAAGTCGTAACTTGGTCGTTATGAGTCTGGACCGCAAAGTGTGGTACGCGATCGAAGAGAGACGGATTCAGGACATGTCCCGCGTGAGGATTGTGAAAGATGGCAAATCGGTGCTCGTGTGTATCTTGGGAGTCCAAATGTAGGTGGTAGATACCGACCGCGCTTACGCGACTGCACAGTGCAGCACCCTCCTTTGACACCCTGGTGAACGCCCCGTTTGCGCTTCTCGTCCTTCCTACAACGGACCTAGTTAGAGGGTTGATCTGGAGTTGGTCGTCCCCGTACAGCGCGCGCAGTATGACGGGACTGATAGGGGGAAACTCGGTAAGTGGCCATATCACGACCAGGAACGGCTCCGCCAGTTCCCCATACTTCGTCGCCTTTTCATCAACAGCGGACAGGATTCTCTCGTGTGTCGTCACCTCTTCTGCTCTCTCGCCTGATGGCCACCACGTCCAGACGGGATTGGCTCCGGGATCGTTTGGTCCCAGTAGCTCAAAGGTAACCCTTGTGCCCGTTGGAGGATCGCTGAAGACCAATGACGTTCCAAGCTGGATAGGCCGCGGCAGCCTAGGGAGTTCCCTCCTTAAGAACGCCCCTATTCTTCTCGGTATGATTGCCCGCCGTAGGCGCCCTTCCGGCTGGATCGAAATCCCATAGTCGCTCTGGATGGTGTTGACCACGTTCACGAGGCGAGTTATCTCTCTGTTTGAAACCCGAATACATTCCTCGTCAAACACGACCTTGCACTCAACAATGATAGATTCCCGCCCGTCGCGAGCGAGAAACTCGGGGTGGTTGGGGGTATTCGGGAGAGTGGGCTCATAGCACACTCCCAGAAACCGATGTCGGAGCATCTCGTGAACGTACAGCTCTAGCAATGCAGGATAGACGTCATCGGTGTTAGAACTGGACACTCGCCTTCTCAGCACATCGCGCGTTCGCAGGGGCCAGTTTTCCAACCAACGATTCGCCTCCGCTTCCAGGTGAGGGACACGAGATAGGAAACCAGACTTCGCTTGCTTCCTCACCAGCTCGCCATACCTCATGCGGCGACCGTGACCAGGATTTCACCACGCAGCACGTCGCCTGGCTGGGCCACTCGGATCTCGTCAGGGATTGGCAGGCCGTCCTCGACACGCAGTTCAATCAATATGCGTGCCACGTCCTCCAGGTTCTCAATGGCCTCGGCCACAGTTTCGCCTTCGGCGTGGCAACCCTGAAGGGCCGGGCAGACAGCGAAGAATCCCCCTTCTTCCAAAGGCTGGACCTCTATGTTGAGCAAATAGGTGTTGCGCTGCATAAGGGGCCTCCCAGCTAACACATTATACGTTCCTTACGTGGCACACCGTAAAGCAGGGTCCGGCGGGCTACCGGTACGCCTCTCGCCGGTGCTTGACTCGATAGACCACTACCAGTTGCTCCTTGTCGTCTACGTCATAGACCACACGGTAGTCGCCAACCCTCAGCCGGATGCCCTCTTGCCCGGTCAGTTTGAGTGAACCCATCGGCCTCGGGTTTTGAACCAGCGACTGTATCGCCTCAGACACCCGCTGAAATTGGTCTTCAGCGAGACGGTCAAGGTCTTTCTTGGCCGCACGCTCAACGCGCAGCCGGTACATCGGCCTGCTGTCTCTCGGCGCGCTCTTTCAAGTAGTCCTCGAAAGGAATGGTCGGCTCATTGGCCAGCTTAGCCTTCAGAATGTCGTTGCTGTCCTCCAGGTCCTCCAGCCGGTCCAGCAGGGAGTTGTACTCGTCCAGCCCCATGATTACCGCCTTGACCTGGCTGTTGGCCACGATGAGGTACGGTTCGCCGCCTTCGGCCACCTCGTTGACCAGGTGGGTCAGCTTGGGCCGCGCCTCGGTGATGGATACTGCCTTTACTTTTGCCATGACATCCTCCGTTACATCCTAGAGTAACGCATAGCAGTGACACGGTCAACCCGATTGGCACTTGTCGTTGCGAGGCCCCATTAGGGCCGAAGCAATCCGTGGTCTCAGCGCATAACCAGGGGGCGGATTGCTTCGCTGCGGCTCGCAAAGACAGAGCAAATGTCGTTGCGAGGCCCCATTAGGGCCGAAGCAATCCGTGGTCTCAGCGCATAACCAGGGGGCGGATTGCTTCGCTGCGCTCGCAACGACAGGGGGTGCATTGCCGATTTACATAAGCCCCCACCTTCTGGCCCGCCGGGCGGCGGTGGTAAAATGCGGGCAGCCATGTTCACCCACCTCCATGTCCACACGGAGTACAGCCTGCTGGACGGGCTGTGCCGCAGCCAGGCCCTGGCACAGCGCGCCAAGGACCTAGGCATGGACAGCCTGGCCATCACCGACCACGGCGCCCTCTACGGCCTCGTGGAGTTCTACCAGGCTGCCAAAGACGTCGGCATCAAGCCCATCCTGGGCTGCGAGGTGTACGTCGCCCCGGGCAGCCATACCTCGCGGGACCCCGGCGACAAGAGCTCGTATCACCTCGTCCTGCTAGCCAAAGACGCCACGGGCTACCGCAACCTCATCCAACTCTCTACAGCGGCCCAGATGCAGGGCTTCTACTACAAGCCCCGGGTGGACAAAGAGCTGCTGGCCCAGCACAGCCAGGGGCTGGTCGCCCTCTCCAGTTGTCTCCAGGGCGAGATACCGCGCCTGTTGTCCCAGGGACGCGCCACAGAAGCCACCCAGTCCGCCAAGTGGTACAAAGAGACCTTCGGCGACTTCTACCTCGAGGTACAGGACCACAACATCCCTGAGCTGCGCCAGGTCAACAAACAGATTGTGGGGCTGGCGCAGGAGTCGGCCATACCCCTGGTGGCCACCAACGATGTCCATTACCTACATCAGAAGGACTCGCGGCTCCACGACCTGCTGCTCTGCATCCAGACCAACACCAACATCAAGGATGAGAAGCGGCACAGGATGTCCGACGACTCCTACTACCTTAAGAGCGAGGAGGAGATGGCCCGCCTGTTCCCGGAGCTGCCGGAGGCGATTGCCAACACCCAGCGCATCGCCGAGTCCTGCGAACTGAAGCTGGAGTTTGGGCGCACGCTCATGCCCGAGGCCCATATCCCGCCTGGCCTGAGCGCCGACGATTACCTGGCCCAGCTTGCGCGCGAGGGCCTCCGCCAGCGCTACCCCCAGGTCACCGAGGAGATGGAGCGCCGCCTGGCCTACGAGCTGGATGTCATCCGGCAGACCAAGTTCGCCAACTACTTCCTTGTGGTCAGGGAAATCTCCGCCTTCGTCCACGAGCGGGACATCCTGTTCAACGTCCGGGGCAGCGCCGCGGCCAGCCTGGTGCTCTATTGCCTGGGCGTGACCCTGGTAGACCCTCTGGCCAACCGCCTGGTCTTCGAGCGCTTCCTGAACGTGGAACGCCACGAGATGCCCGATATTGACATGGACTTCCAGGACGACCGGCGCGGCGAGGTCATCGCCTGGGCCTCGCAGCGCTACGGCCCTGCGCAGGTGGCCCAGATCATCACCTTCGGCACCCTGGGCGCCCGAGCCGCCATCCGCGACGTGGGCCGGGCGCAAGGGCTCCCCTACGGGGAGGTGGACCGGGTGGCCCGCCTTATCCCCTTCGGCGCCAAGGACCTGGCCGAGGCCCTGGACGGGGTGCCCGAGCTAAAGACGCTCTACACCCAGGATAACATCCTGCGCCAGCTCATAGACGATGCCCGCTCCATGGAGGGCATCACCCGCCACGCCAGCACCCATGCCGCAGGGGTGGTCATCTCCCGAGAGCCGCTGACGAACATCATCCCCCTCCAGCGTGCGGTCAAGGACGACGCCACCGCCATCGCCATGACCCAGTACCCTATGGATCCCATCGCCAAGATCGGCCTGCTCAAGATGGACTTCCTGGGCTTGATCAACCTCACCCTGCTACGCAAGGTCCAGGAGCTGGTGGCCCAGTCCCGGGGCGTGGTACTGAAGCTAGACCAGATACCCCTCGATGACCCTGACACCTTCAACCTGCTGTCGTCAGGCGAGACCACCGGCGTATTCCAGCTTGAAGGCACAGGCATGCGCCGCTACATCAGGGAGCTAAAGCCTTCGACCTTCAGCGACGTGGCAGCCATGATCGCTCTGTACCGCCCTGGACCCATGCAGCACCTGCCCGAGTTCATAGATTCCAAGCACGGACGCCGAGAGGTTACCTACCCCCACCCAGCGCTGGAGACCATCCTCGAAGAAACCTACGGCATCATCGTTTACCAGGACCAGGTGCTACTCATCGTGCAGGCCTTCGCCGGGTACACCCTGGGCCAGGCGGACATCGTGCGCAAGGCCATGGGCAAGAAGGTCCCCGAGATCATGCGGCAGGAACGGGAACGTTTCCTGGCTGGCGCCCAGGGGAAGGGCTTCTCCGAGGAAGTGGCTACCAAGGTCTTCGACCTCATCGAGCCATTCGCGGGCTACGCCTTCAACAAAGCCCATAGCGTCAGCTACGCCATGATCGCCTGCTGGACGGCCTACCTCAAGGCCCACTACCCGGGCGAGTACATGACCGCCCTGCTTGCCCTCTACGCCCAACGCGAGGAGAAGGTCGCCTCCGCCGTGGCCGAGTGCCACCGCCTGGGGATTGACGTGCTGCCTCCTGACATCAACCGCAGCCAGGTCGTTTTCTCGTTGGAGGGCAGCGGCATCCGCTGGGGACTGGCCAACGTGAAGAACGTGGGCGAGGGGGCGGTGGCCCCCATCGTGCAGGCCCGCGCTAAGGGTGGGCCGTTCAAGTCCGTCGAGGACCTCTGCCGCCGGACCGACACGGGCAACCTGAAGAGGCCAGCCCTGGAGAGCCTCATCAAGGCCGGCGGCCTGGACTGCCTGGGCCCCCGTGGCGGGCTGCTCGCCTCCCTGGACCGCATTCTGGCCCTGGCCCAACAGGAGCACCGCCGGAAGGAGACGGGCCAGGCCAGCATGTTTGACCTGTTCGGGGACAGCGTGCCTGTGCCGTTGCCCGCGCTGGAGATCGCGGCCCAGGACTCCTCTCCTGCCGAGGCCAGGCAATGGGAGCGCGAGCTGCTGGGCGTGCCGCTGTCCCACAGCCCCCTGGTGGAGCTCGCCCGGTCAGGCGGCGAGGAGGTCACCCTGGTCTGGTCGGACATCACCCAGGAGATGGTCAACCAGCCCGTAGTGCTGGCGGGGGAAGTGAGCACTGTCCAGGAGCGCTACACCAACCGCGACCACCGGGCTTTTCTCACCGCTACGCTGGTGGACCTGGCCCAGAAAGAGATCGAGGTCACCGCCTGGCCCGAGGTCTATGAGCGGACCCGGGAGCTGTGGCAGCAGGGCGCGCTGCTGCTGGTCCGGGGCAAGGTGAAAGAGCGGCAGGACCGGCTTCAGGTGGTCTGCGACAACATAGAGTCCTATCCACCTGCAGCGGTGGACCACGCGTCGGAAGAAGCTGCGGAACCACAGCCTGTAGGCACAGCCCCGGCCTTCGCGCCTCCCCTGAGCCACGTGGTCGTGCTGAAGAAAGCCCGCAGGCCACAGCCATCGGACGTGGCCCCGGCCTACAGGCCGGGTATTCAACAATCCGGGCCGGGCGCCGGACAGACTATGCCTGCGCCAGATCCGCCTGACCTAGCCCCACCCTTTAGTCCGGGTACAAACCAACCACCTCCACCAGCACATCCCCGCAGGCTGACCATCCGCCTTGCCGAGACTACCGATCGCGACGCTGACATCCTTCGGGTGAGAGACCTGTTCGCGCTGCTACACCGCTACCCAGGCGACACGGCCACCCGTTTGGCAATCCGCAGCAATGGCAGCGAAACGGCCCTTGAAGGACCATCCGTGGCGTACTGCCCAGACCTGGAGTCAGAATTGACCCGGCTCCTCGGGCCCGGCGCGTTCTCCGCTTCCTGATCCGTAGGGGCAATTCATGAATTGCCCCTACGCATATGCGCTCACCTCGGTCTGCTACCGGCCGGGCGAGGCCGGGTGCAAACGCAAGGGCGGGTTTCAAACCCGCCCCTACGTGGCCCAAGAATAGCGATTCAACTTTGGCACCCTCACCTGCAAGGTGAAACGGCGCCGGTCCAATGTCATTCTGAGCCCCCGCGGCTCGGGGCGAAGAATCTCGTCGTTATGCCCTCTCACTGGGCGTGTCACGAGATTCTTCGGTCGTCCTTAGCCGCAGGGACTCCATCAGAATGACAGGTAATGTCGCCCTATTTAGTTGATGACCTTCAGCCTGGGGTAGTTCTTGTCCCGTTAGGGGGCTAGTGTGCCTGCCCACCAGTGCATTATCATACACACGATATGCGTATGACACAGCTTCTAGGCCGCACCCTCCGCCAGGAGCCAGCGGAGGCGGAGACCCCCAGCCATCGGCTAATGCTCAAGGCCAGCCTTATCCAGCAGGTGGCGGCGGGCGTCTACACCTACCTGCCCCTGGCCTGGCGCTCCCTGCGCAAGATCGAGCAGATCATCCGCGAGGAGATGGACGCCGCCGGGGGCCAGGAGGTCCTGATGCCCGCGCTCCAGCCCGTGGAGATTTGGGAGGAGACGGACCGCCGCCGCGCCATGGGACCGGTTCTGTTTACCGTCACCGACCGCAAGGACCATGTCCTGTGCCTGGGACCTACCCACGAGGAGGTGGTTACCCTCCTGGTACGCCGCCACGTGCAGAGCTACCGCGACCTCCCTCTACGTATCTACCAGATCCAGAACAAGTTCCGGGACGAGCCTAGGCCCCGGGGCGGCCTGATGCGTGCCCGCGAGTTCGCCATGAAGGACCTCTACAGCTTCGACGCCGACGATGCCGGGCTGGACGCCAGCTACCAGGCCATGATGTCCGCCTACTACAACATCTTCCGACGCTGTGGCCTTCAGGCCATCGCTGTAGAGGCGGACAGTGGCGCCATTGGCGGCAAGGAGTCCCACGAGTACATGGTGGTCGCCGACAGCGGCGAGAACGACGTCATCTTCTGCAGCCAGTGCAGCTACTCCGCCAACGCCGAGCGCGCCCAGAGCGTCAAGGCGCCCCTTCCTGTCGAGGCCCCGCTGCCCCTGGAGCCAGTCTCCACTCCGGGCATGAAGACCATCGAGGAGGTGGCCGGATTCCTGGGAGTACCGCGGTCCCGCACCCTCAAGGCCGTGTTCTACATGGCCGACGGCCAGATGGTCTTCGCCGTCATTCGCGGCGACCTGGAGGTCAACGAGGTCAAGCTCAAGAACGCCCTCCACTGCTTCGACCTTCACCTGGCCACCGATCAGGAGGTGGCCGCCGCCGGCCTGGTGGCTGGCTCGGCGTCTCCCATTGGGGTGAAGGGCGTGCGAGTCATCGCCGACGACTCCATCCAGTTGGGCAGCAACTTCGTGGTCGGCGCCAACAAGGCAGACACCCACCTGCGCAATGCCAACTACCCTCGTGATTTCTCCGTGGACCAGCTTCTCGACATCGCCGCCACCCAGGCGGGACACGCCTGCCCTCGCTGCGGCGGCGCACTGCGCCAGACCAAGGGCATCGAGGTGGGACACGTCTTCAAGCTAGGCACCTTCTACAGCCAGCGCCTGGGCGCAACCTTCCTGGACAAGGAGGGTACACAGCAACCTATCATCATGGGCTGCTACGGTATCGGGGTAGGCCGACTGCTGGCCTCAGCCGTGGAGGCACAGCACGACGACAAGGGCATCATCTGGCCGGTGAGCATAGCGCCATACCACGTGCACATATGCGCCCTCAATGTGGACCAGCCACCCGTCCGTCAGGCGGCGGAGTCCCTCTATCAAGAGCTTACTGCCCTGGGCCTGGAGGTCCTCTACGACGACCGCAGCGAGTCCCCGGGCGTCAAGTTCAACGACGCCGACCTGCTGGGCATGCCCCTGCGCCTCACCGTAAGCCCACGCACCGTGCGAGACAACGTGGTCGAGGTCCAGGCCCGGCGGGATGGGAAGCGGGAATACCTGCCCCGCGAAAAGGCTGTGGAGCAGCTCCAATCTCGGCTGCGCGCCCTGGCCCAACCCTCGTAGACACAATCAAACCCCTGTAGCGGCAATTCATGAATTGCCGCTACGCCACAACAACCAATGACACCGATAACCGCTTCGAGTGTGGCTTCGCCCCAACTGACGTGCGTTGGCCCGTTGGCGTATAATGTGGCTTCGTGGCGTCAGCGAACCAGGCCGGCAAGGTCATCAAGAAGTACAAACTGCACTACGCTTGGGTTGTGCTGCTGGCTGCGGGCGTCCTCAACATAGTCAGCCGGGCCGACTCCGCATCCTTCGGCGTGTTCATAGACCCCCTGGTCAAGCTCCATGGCTGGACAAGGGGGGAGGTGTCCCTGGCCTACTCCCTGGCCTTCGTGGCCGGACTGCCCGCGGTGATGGCGGCAGGCTGGTTGGGCGACCGCTACGGGGAACAACGCCTGATGCTGGTGGCTACGTCGGTTATCGCCGTCGGTACTGTGCTCATGGGCACCATCGGTCAACTCTGGCAGCTTTACGTCTTCTACAGCCTTTTCGTCGGCTCTCTGGGTCACGCTGCCTTCACCGTCCTTCTGCCGGTGACTATCACCCGGTGGTTCCATAGCTGGCTGGGCTTTGCCACCGGTCTGTACTGGGCTTCGCTGGGACTGGGGCCGGTGATCTTCGCGCCATTGTTCCGCTGGCTCATCGAGACCCACGGCTGGCGTTGGACGTTCTTTACCATGGGCATTATCCTGGGCAGCATCCTGCTGCTGTTCTCCCTGCTCATCCGGGGTCGCCCGGAAGAGAAGGGGCTAGTAGCTTATGGCGCCGTGGAAACAGCCGCCACGGCCCAGCCCTCGCGAGCCGCCGGCGGCAGCCCGCGAGGGGGCCTTCGGGCGGCGGCATCCCGGCCGGAGGTATGGTATCTGACGGCCTGCCACCATCTGGGCTGCGTAGGCCACGCGGTTATTCTGGCCCATGTGGTATCTATGGCGACCTTCCAAGGGGTGCCCGGCGTAACCGCCGCGGGCATCCTGAGCGTTATCTCAGGCACATCCATCGCCAGCCGGTTCATCTTCTCCGTGCTCACCGAGCGCCTGGGAGGCCGACGGCTGCTCACCATCGCACTAGTCTGCCAGAGCGCCCCCATCCTGCTGCTACTGTGGGCCCACGACACCTGGGCCTTCTACACGTTCGCCATGGTGTTCGGGTTGGGCTACGGCGGCGAGATGGTGGGCTTCCCCATCATCAACCGCCAGATGTTTGGGACCAACGCGCCTCTGGCGTCCATCTACTCCTTCGAGATGGTGGGGGCCAGCCTGGGCATGGGCCTCGGCGGCTTCCTGGGGGGCTGGCTGTTCGACCTCAATGGGACCTACACTTGGTCCATTCTGCTGGCGGCTGGGGTCGGCTTCGTGGCCCTGCCCGCGGCCCTGGCCCTACCCCGCAAGGTGGCGCCGAGCCTCAGTGCGTCGGCGGCGCCTTCCGGCGGGGGGGGCACGTAGGGAGTCCCCTGCCTCTCCAGGGGAGAAGGTTGGGCTAGGGTTGAGGAAACGAGTACGGCCCTGACTTCACGGTCGGGGCCAGGGCCCTGACCTACAATCCACAGAACGGCAGGCAATACCGCGCGCGGATACCACAGGACCTACGCTTTGGCCTTGGCGTGGGTGTGCGTCTCGCGTTCCAGCGGGGTGGTGCAATAGACCTCTGCGGGATGGTCGGCACACTCCTCGCACTCCACCTGTATCGTGCTGTGCTCGATGTCGAACCGCTCAGCCAGCAAGTCTTCCACGTTGTGGCGAATGGTCTCCGCCTGGCTCAGCAGAACGTCGCCCACCAATATGTGACAGCTTAGAGCATGCATCCGAGGCGAAACCGTCCAGGCGTGGAGGTCGTGGACATTGCGTACGCCCTCCACCCCCAGAATACCCGCGGCCATGTCCGGCAGGTCCATGTGAGTGGGCGCAGCCTCCAGGAATATCTCGGTGGCCTCTCGGAATATGCGCCACGCGGCCACCGCGATGATCACAGCTACCATCAGGCTGACCACTGCGTCCACGGCGTACCGGCCGGTGGCCAGGATAATGATGCCGCCGATTATCACCCCCACGGACGCCAGAGCATCGCCCCACGCATGCCAGAACACGCTCCGGATGTTAATGCTGGACGAGGCCTCTTTCCGCAGCCAGTAGGCCACGAACAAGTTGGCGGCCAGGCCTACCAGCGCCACTCCCAGCATCAAGCCGCCCTGTACCTTTTCCGGAGAGAGCAAACGGCGGTACGCTTCATACACAATGGCGCCAGCCATTAGGACAATGAGGGACGCGTTTATGAACGCGACCGCGACCCCCACGCGGTGGTAGCCAAAGGTCATGCGCCCGCCAGCGGGCTTCTCCTCTTGCTTGATGGCGTACCAGCTTAGGGAGAGGGCCACCAGGTCGGTGAACACGTGGCCCGCGTCGCTGAGCAGCGCCAGGCTGTTGGCCAGTAGGCCACCCACTACCTCCCCAACCAGAATCACACTGGTCAACAGGAAGGAAATGCGCAGCTTCTCCCCCGCTCGAAGGCGCATCCCGCCGTGCTGGTGGTGCGGCCTGGCCATGGCCCGTGGCTCCGCGGGGACCCTACTTGCCGCTATGGAGCCTGCGGTGCTCCACCATGAGGCAGCGGTCCATGACTACCCCCAGACCTGCCTGACGGGCGCGTTCGGCAGCCGGCTCGTTGACAATGCCCAACTGCATCCACACCGCCTTTGCCTTTATGTCAATTGCCTGCTCCACGATGGGGAGCACGTCCTCGGCCCGGCGGAAGATGTCCACCACGTCCACCGGCCCGGGGATGCTCTTCAGGTCGGGGTAGGACACCTCGCCCAGGACCTCTGCCACCGTGGGATTCACAGGTATTATCCGGTAGCCCTGGGACTTCAGGTAGCTCGCTACCTCGTAGCTGGCCCGCTCCGGATTGGGGGACAGGCCAACTACCGCGATGGTCTTGGCCTGACGGATGATCTCTTCGATAGTTTTCATGACGACTCAACGTAATTGTAGCCCACCGGGCAGGGGGCGACAAGGCTTGGATTCAACACTGCGCTTGACAGTGGTATGCTTGACCTGTGGTCTATGAGTGGGACCCGAGGAAAGCTAAGGCAAACCTTCGTAAGCACGGCATTTCCTTCGAGGAAGCGGCAACGGTCTTCCTAGACCCCTTGGCTTTGACCTTCCCCGACATAGACTACTCCTCCGAAGAGGGACGGGAAATCACTATCGGCTTTACGACGAAACAGCGGGTTGTTTTCGTGTCGCACTCCCAGCGAGAGGGTCGGACCGCCATCATCAGTGCGCGGGAGGCAACCCGGAAGGAGCGCAAGCAGTATGAAGAGGGCAACGACTACTCCACCGGACGACGAACTGCGGCCAGAGTATGACCTTTCGAAGTTCCAGTGTGGGGTCCGCGGGAAGTACTATCAGCAAGCACTCGCTGGGAGCAACCTTGTGTTGATTGAACCGGACCTTGCAGAGGTGTTCCCGGATACACAATCCGTGAACCGGGCGTTGCGCTTGTTGGCGGACACGGCAGAGGCTGCCGCAGGTCCCACGCGGCGAGCGCGTCGTGCGCCCAAAAAGCGTCTCAAGCCGACCGCCGGAAAACCAGCCGCCTAGACCATCTCCACCAACGAGTCCGCCCGGCGCGGAGAAATCCGGGGCGTCTCAGCTTCGCACACTGGTTAGACTGATGACGCGCCGAATCTGGGTTAGCGATGTGGTGCCGACTTAGGCCAACCCCGCCATCTTGAGCAGAGTGGGTACGTGCTTCTCCCAGCCCAGAGGCATAATATGAACGCCCTGGCACATGTCCTTCATGTCTTTGATGAGACGGGCGGCTATCTCCAGGCCCTTCTGGGTGCGGTCCTTGGCCTGCTCCATCTCTTGGATGAGGTTGTCGGGGACGTGGATGCCCGCGATGTTCTTGTTCATGAAGCGGGCCTGCCCCGGTGACTTGAGCGGGATGATGCCTACCAGCACCGGCGCCTTCAGGTGGCGCACTGACTTCATGAAGGCCTCGAAGACCTCCGGCTCATAGACGGCCTGCGTCTGGAAGAACTGAGCGCCGGCCTTGACCTTCTTCTCCATCTTCATGACCTGGAGCTCGACAGGGTTGGACCCCGGGCTGACCACCGCCCCCAGGAAGAACTTGGGTTTGCCCTTTAGCTCCTTCCCCGCCATATCGTGGCCCCCTTCCAGGGTCTTGGCGGTCTGGAGCAGGGTAATGGAGTCCAGGTCGAACACTGGCTTGGCCTGGGGATGGTCGCCCAGCGACACATAGTCGCCGGTGAGGCTCAGGACGTTCTCAATGCCCAAGGCGTAGGCGCTCAGCAGGTCAGACTGGAGAGCAATCCGGTTGCGGTCCCGGCAAGTGACCTGGAAGATCGGCTCGATACCCAGGTCAATCAGTTTGTGGGCCAGAGCAAGGGAGCCCAGCCTCATCACCGAGCTTTGCTGGTCGGTCACGTTGACCGCCACCACATGGCCCTTTAGGAGCTGGGACTGCTCCAGGGCCTCGCTCCAGTCCACGCCCTTGGGCGGCTGCACCTCCGCGCTCACAACGAACTTGCCCGCGGTCAACTGCTCTGCCAAGCGGCTCAACGTCTTCTTACCTCCCGTTCAACTAGGCGCCGCCTCACAGCCCGAATTCGGCGGACCCAAGCATGATTCTAGCCTGTCCCTGTGGGCCTGTCCAGACTCCGGGCCACGTCCGGTGTGGCCACCGCCTGCGGTAAGACCACCACGTAGGGCACCGCCACCGTAGGATGCCGGGTCACCTCCACCCGCGCGCCAAACACGCGCTCCAGGTTCTCACAGGTAATCACGTCACAGGGATGGCCCTCGGCGAAGACCTCGCCGTTACTGAGCAGGACCAGGCGTGCGAAGTAGAGCGACGCCAGATTGAGGTCATGCATAGCCGCCACCACGGTAACCCCCTGGTCAGCGTTGAGGCACCGGACCACCTCCAGCGTCTCTACCTGTTGGTGGATATCCAGGTGGGCAACCGGCTCATCGAGCAGGAGGACCCGGGGCTCCTGGGCTAGCCCCATGGCCATCACCACCCTCTGCCGCTCTCCGCCACTCAGCTCGTTGAAGGGCCGGCCAGCCAGTGCGGTCAGTCCGCAGAGGTCCATCGCTGCCCGCACGACCGCCTTATCGGCTGGCCCCCCATCCACCAGAGGGCGAAGATGCGGGGTGCGCCCCAGCATGACCACCTCCTCGACGGTAAAGGCGAAGGGCATGTGAAACTGCTGGGGCACTGCGGCCACCCGTTGGGCGATGCCCCGGCGCGATAGGCCGGCCAGGGGCTGGCCATCCAGGGTTACCTCGCCCCGCTGGGGTCGGAGGAGACCCAACATCGTCTTGAGCAGTGTGGTCTTCCCCGAGCCGTTGGGGCCGAGCAGCGCCACCATTTCGCCAGGGGCGATGTCCAGAGAGATGCCCGACAGCACGGTCCGGCCGTCGTAGGCGAAGGTGACCGAATCAAGACGCATCCCCACCCCTTGCGACTCTTCCTTCCCTTTGGGCAAGGGAAAGCCAGAGCCTGCCCCGAGCGAAGCGAAGGGATGGGGGTGACCCCTTTCCTTCCCAAGACCATTGCTCAAAACGAGTACTCCCGTCGGGTCCGACGAATCAGGTATATGAAAAAGGGACCGCCCAGCAAGGCCGTCAACACGCCCACGGGCAGCTCCGTGGGCGATAGCACCGTGCGGGCCAGCAGGTCGGCCAGGGCCAGGAAGCCCCCACCGGCCAGGGCTGCCGCCGGCACCAGCAGGCGATGGTCAGGCCCTAGCACAAGGCGCAGGGCATGGGGGACCACCAGCCCAACAAAGCCCACCAGCCCGCTGATGGACACCGCCGCCGCGGTGAGCAATGATCCCACGCCCAGTACCAGCAGCTTCTCACGCTCTACATTGATCCCCACGTAGGCCGCCCCCTCCTCCCCCAAGGAGAAAGCGTTCAGGTGGTAGCCAAAGTAGCGGGCCAGGGCTATGCCCGCCAGGGTGAGGGGAAGCACCAGCGCCAACTGACTCCACCTGTTCACCACAATGCCCCCCAGCAGGAAGTTGAACACGGCGGGCAGCTTCTCCTGTAGCTGGCCGCTTACAGCTAGGAGAAACGACATGGCCGCCGCCAGGACCGACGACACCGCAAACCCCGCGAGCAACATGCTGACCACCGGCGTCTTCCCCCCTACCCGCGCCAGGTGATATACGGCCAGCACCGCCACCAGCGCCCCCCAGAAAGCCCCGACCGGCACCAGCCCAAAGCCCAGAAAGGCCACCCCCACCGGCAGCAGCAGGGCCAGGGTGGCCCCCAGCGCCGCACCCGCCGAGGTGCCTATGATGTAGGGGTCCGCCATGGGGTTGCGCAGCAGCCCTTGGAACAGCACCCCGGCCACCGCCAGCGAGGAGCCAACCACCACCGCCCCCACCACCCGCACCAGGCGCACGTCCATGATGATGGCCTCTTCGCTAAGGCTCCACGTCACGCCAAGGGAGCTAGGCACTATCCGGTGAAGGATGATGCCCAGCACACGCCCCGGGGGAATGGCCACAGAGCCGATAGCCGCCGCCAGCAGCATGGCCGCCACCAGAAAAGCCAGCAACAGACCCAGCACCACTGCCAACCGGTATCGTCTAGCTGCCAACCCCTACCCCTTGTCCACCAATCCGTACCGCCGGATGTCCAGGAACCACCGGCCATCGCGGAGCACCGAGCCGGTCTCCTGGATATCAAGCCTCTTCCGAAACATGGGGCCATCCACCACCAGGGTGTGGTATTCTCCTAGCTCACCCATGAGGTCCACCTTGCCAGAGGCCAGCAAGTCACTCTTGAACGAGTCATCCAGCCAGCGACCGACCCATCCCTCCCCCATTAGCGTGGCGTCCGCACTCACCACCACTGCCCTGAACCCGGCCTCCACGAACTCCTGGAACAGCCCTGGCAGCGGCTGTTCCCACAGGGGCCTGACCGGACCTATGCCGGTCTCCCGGCATACCCGGTCTATCCACTGGCGATGCTCGTCGAGGTACAGGTCGCCGGTGACCACGGCCTCAACGCCCTCGTGCTTGAACTGAGCGATGGCGGACTTGAACTCCGCCTCATAGGTGTCTCGCTCGAACAGCCGCTGGACCATGGGCAGGCCCAGGCACTCCGCCTGGGCCTGCATCACAGCAGCCTCCACCCCATGGGCGCCGCTGCGGTTGTACTCTCGGGAGACCATGGTCAACAGGTAGGGGACCTGCCACCCTTGGGCCAGGGCGCGGTACAGGGCCAGACAACTGTCTTTGCCTCCGCTCCAGGAGACAAACGCCCTGTGGTTGCCACCGTTCATTTGAAGGCCTCCGGGTGGATGGTCTTGGCCAGAAGCTCCAGACCATCAACAAGGCGAGGGCCGGACCGGCTTGTCAAGTCCGGGTCCGCGGCGTATATGGCGCTCTTCTTGACCGCCGTCATGCCCGACCAGCCCGGCCGTCCCTTCACCGACTCCACCGTCACGCCGTAGGCAGCATCGGCCAGCAGAATGATCTCCGGGTCAGCCTTGATAACCTCCTCAGCGCTCATCTGGAAGTAGTCGGTAGCGCCAGCGCTCCCGATGCTCTTCCCTCCTGCCAGCTCGACGAGCGCCTGAACAAACGACCCGGGCCCCGCGGTCCAGGGCTTGGCTGGCTCCGTGGCGTCAATCTCGTAGAAAACGCGAGGCTTGGGCAAGCTGGCCGTCTTGGCCACAACGGCATCGCGACGCAGCTTGAGTGAAGACACCAGTTGCGCCGCGTTCTGCGGCACGCCGACGAGACCCCCTACCAGCTCAATCTTCTTGAACACGCTGTCCAGGTCCTTGGGGTCCAGCACTACCACGGTCAGGCCACGGGCAATGAAGTCGTCCACATACTTGCCCTTGACGGAAAGGACTAGCTGAGGCTCCCCGGCAATGAGCTTCTCCATGTTGAATCCCGGGAATGGTGAGCCCACCCGCGGCTTGGCTTTCGCCGCCGCGGGGTAGTCGGAGTAGTCGTCGGTGGCCACGATTCGGTCGCCGGCACCGACGGCGAAGAGTATCTCGGTGATGCTGGGAGCCAGCGAAGCGATTCGCTGGGGGTTGGGAGCCACCTGCACTGTGCGACCCAGGTCATCGGTGACGGTGATGGGCTGGGGGGTAGGGGGCGGGGCGGACGTAGGCGTGGCCGCGGCGGAGCAGCCCACGAAGAGCGCCATGACAAGGGCAAGGGCCCTTACCAGCTTGGACACGGGTTAGCCTCCTTCTTCACTTGACCAGCAACACGACGGAGGCCAGGGCGAACAAAAAACCCTGGCCGCAGAGCCAGGGTTGGTTTACGTTGGAATCATGGTTCCATCCCCCTCTCTCGCGGAGGTCAGACGGGACAGTCGGGGGCGGGCGTTCTGGCTCATACGGTCCTCCCAGGGAAGGGCCGTACTTACAGCAGCGGGACTGCGCCGGACTCGCACCGGGCTTGCAGCCTCTTTAGGCCCCTGGTCGCCCAGGGGCACCCCACGCTTCTCCTAGGTTGTTAATCCGACAGTCCGAGTGTAGCACGGCGCCAAGGGGAGCGCAACCGCCACCAACCGTCGTTGGCTCGCCTTACTCACGCTAGCAAGGTTAACCGTAGTCTAACGGTCGTGCGGTTTGCCGGGCATTAGCCCCTGTGGTAGACTTGTGCACAACAACGCAATGTCAAAGCTCAACCGCTCCCAGAGGCTGTTCCAGGAGGCCCAACAGGTCCTTCCGGGCGGAGTAGACAGCCCCGTCCGTTCCTTTGCCGCCGTGGGCGGCACGCCACCCTTCATCCGCAAGGGCCGCTTCTCCAAGGTCTGGGATGAGGACGGCAACGTGTACATTGACTACCTGGGGTCCTGGGGTCCCCTCATCCTGGGACACGCTCACCAACACGTCATCGAGGCTCTGATGAGCGCCCTCAGCCGGGGCACCAGCTTCGGAGCGCCCACGGAGGGGGAAACAACCCTCGCGACGATCATCAGCCAGGCCATCCCCTCGATGCAGATGCTGCGGTTCGTCAGCTCGGGCACCGAGGCCACCATGAGCGCCCTTCGTCTGGCCCGCGCCTACACCGGCCGCGGCAAGATAGTCAAGTTCGAGGGCTGCTACCACGGCCACGTAGACGCCCTGCTGGTCAAGGCCGGCTCGGGCGCAGCCACTCTGGGCGTGCCCACCAGCGCTGGGGTGCCGCCTGCCAGCACGGAGAACACCCTCGTAGCACCCTACAACGACCTGGAGGCCGTGCAGCGCATCTTCGAGAGCCAGCCCACGGAGATCGCTGCCGTCATCGTCGAGCCTGTGGCGGGCAACATGGGCGTCGTCCCCCCTGAGCCGGGCTTTCTGGCCGGGTTGCGCCAGATCACCAGCGCTTTCGATGCCCTCCTCATCTTCGACGAGGTCATCACCGGCTTCCGGGTGGCCTACGGCGGCGCCCAGACCCTGTACCACGTGGAGCCGGACATCACCTGCCTGGGCAAGATCATCGGCGGCGGGCTCCCCGTGGGGGCCTACGGCGGCAGCCGCGACATCATGAATCTGGTGGCCCCATTGGGCCCTGTCTACCAGGCGGGCACGCTTTCCGGCAACCCCCTGGCCACTACCGCGGGCACAGCGACCCTACGCCTGCTCAAGGAGCCAGGGGTCTACGCCCGACTGGAAGAGCGCACGGCTTCCCTTGTGGCAGGGTTCCGAGAGAGGGCCGTGGACGCGGGTGTGCCCCTCACCATCAACCGCGTGGGGTCCATGTTCACCCCCTTCTTCACCGCCGGGCCGGTATCCGACTACAGCAGCGCGCAGCAGTCCAATACGCGGCGCTACGCCGCCTTTTTCCACCGCCTACTTGAGGCTGGTATCTACCCGCCCCCTTCCCAGTACGAGGCGTGGTTCCTCTCCGGCGCCCACACGGAGTCCGATATCTCGGCCACGGTGGAGGCGCTGGCCGGCGCCCTCACCGGACTTCTTCGAGCCGCCTAGCCAGTAGTCCGGGGACTCACTCCTGGCCGTAGCTTGGGCAATGAGCGCTTTACCCTTCCCACAGCGCCGTTAAGGGGCTTGACAAGCAGATATGGGGAGGCTATATTCTAGAGCGGTCGATCAATCGGCTAGACTTTGGGCGCATCACGACCGGCGGTCAAGGCACCTGTCCCGGGGACTGGATGACCCAAGCATAACCGAGCAGTAACGTATAGGAGGTCATCCATGAGTCCAGCGGACAAGACGTTGACTTGTGCCGAGTGTGGTGCGAGCTTCGTTTTCACCGCCAGCGAGCAGGAGTTCTTCGCATCCCGGGGCTACGTAAACGAGCCCAAGCGCTGTCCCACGTGCCGCGAGGCACGCCGGAGCCAGCGTTTCGGCAGCCGGGGCGGTTCCAGCGCCGGCGGCCGGGAGCGCGAGATGTTCCCAGCTACATGCGCATCGTGCGGCGCCCAGACCCAGGTCCCCTTCCAGCCCAGGCAGGGGCGACCGGTGTATTGTAGCGATTGCTTCTCTCGCCAGCGCTCAAGTAGCCCTCGTTAGGCCTGAACAGTCAACAGAAAGGGGTAGCTCGAAAGGGCTGCCCCTTTTCCTTTCCCTGGGAACGCCTCAGCGCGATCGTTTGGGACCTGGACGGGGTCCTCGTGGATTCCGGACCTTATCACCTTAGCGCCTGGCAGACCCTGGCACAGGAGCACGGCATCTCCATCGCCGAGGCCGATTTTCGCGCCACCTTCGGCCAGCGCAACTATGAGATCCTCCAGTCGCTCTTCGGCTCGGACCTGACTACTGACGACCTGGAACGACTCTCAGAGCGCAAGGAGGCGCTCTTCCGGCGCCTCGTGGCCGGACGACACATCACGCCCCTGCCAGGAGCAGTCCCCTTGGTGCATGCCCTGGCGGAGGCCGGTTGCCCCCAGGCGCTGTGCTCCTCAACCTCCCGACAGAACATTGAGCTCGTGCTGGGAACTCTGGGCTTACTGACCTTGTTCCAGGCCATCGTATCTGCTGAAGACGTAGAGCGGGGCAAACCCGACCCGCAGGGCTTCCTCCTAGCAGCGCGCCGCCTGGCAATCGAGCCCAGAGCCACGCTGGTCGTTGAGGACTCCTTGCCCGGCATCTCCGCCGCCAAAGCCGCCGGTATGTACTGCCTGGCCGTGGCCACCACCCACCCCCACGAACGCCTGACCATTGCCGATGCAGTTGTGGACAGCTTGGAAGGCGTCACCGCCCGGCAGTTGCTGGGCCCGAGCTAGCTCACCTTCCCTAGTCGAACTGCCTCACGAACGCACCTTGGGGATCAGCCAACGTGAGACTACGTCAAAGGTAAGCTCGGCTGGCGCCCTCGGCGGCTGAAGCACGAGATACATCCGCACGAAGAGTTGGTCGTGAGATGTGCCAGTCCGTGCAACACATTGCCTTCTTGGTCGAACTTAACCGCAATGAGGTCGAAATCTTTGGTCAACCCCGCGTTGTATCTTCCGTAGATTGCATTGGACACGAAGTCGGCATACTGGAGCAAGCGTGTGTCCCTGGCTGGCGCAAACAGAGGGATGTCCGCTACGTTGTGCAAAGATCCCCACCGTGTTCCGTGCCCATGAAGGCGCTGCCCCAGCAGACCAATGGTCTTTTGGTAGCTGGACTCAGCTAACACGACGAGACCCCGCTGTTCCTCTTTCCCTTCGCTGGAAGCCAGCCGGTTTACGCGGCTTAGGAACATGTCAAATCGGCTCACCAAGTCTTCAAAAGCGCGCTCGTACGGGTCCTCTTTTCTCAATTCGCAAAACCGCCTTTCCACGGCGCACCCGAACAGAACACCTTTGCGATTGCGGATAACATCATAGACCCTCTCCTTTAGTTGACGCCGTTGCAGAGAACCCAGTGCGTTCCATGGCTCCTCAACCTCCCCTCCCTCACGCACATTGAGCCTGGCTGCATGAAAGAAGACAGGCTCTACCTTGTCAGGAAAGAACTCAGCCTGTAGAGCATCTAGGTCCTGACTAAACCAGTAGATATCCCGCTCAAAAACGGCGAGACCAGCTAGTACGAAGTAGCTGGCTTCCCCGTGCGTACCTGATTCGTCTAAATACAATATGTACACGGGACATATTGTACAATGAAAGCGGTCGGCGGGAAACATTCCACACGGGCCAGTTACAGCAGCCCTACCGACCAATTCAAGTTAACCATGACTTGCCAACGGTTGTCAAGACGCCCAACCAGTCCGCTGCCGCTACCTGCAATCGTCTAGCATAAACACAGCGCTCGCTACGCCAAAACGCTAGGGCAACTGCCGTACCCCGTAGGGCACAGGTCCCTTGACAAACCTCGGCGCCCGTCCTACACTTGCAATTGGTTCGCATAAACTTGTGGTCACAAGGACAAAGCTATCGGTTTGCCGCTCCTGGCGGGTTATTGCATAAAGGTGCTAACAAGTCGTTGGTTTAAGGAGTAGCTCAATGGGAGAAGCGCTGGTCATCACGCTGAGGGAGGGGATCGAGGCAGCCCTGGTGGTGGGAATCATCCTGGCCTATCTGGCCAAGACGGAGAGGCTGGCCCTGCGCCGCTATGTCTACCAGGGCCTGGGCGCTGCCATCGTAGCCAGCCTGGTCCTGGCCGCGGTATTCCAGATCAAGGGCATAAACCCCGAGAACGAGTACCTCGAAGGGACATTGCTCACCATCGGCGGGCTGTTTGTGGCCAGCATGGTGGTCTGGGTATGGCGCACGGCACGGGACATCCGGCACCGCATGGAGTCCCGCCTTGAGTCCCTGGTCGCTGGAGGGAAGGCGCGCGGCCCCGGGCTGGGCCTGTTCCTGTTCACCTTCTTCATGGTTTTCCGGGAAGGGGCCGAGACCGTCCTCTTCCTCATGGCGGCTACCCTGGGCCGCTTCAACCTCCTCTCGCTCACCGGCGGTGTCCTGGGCCTGGGCATAGCACTGGTCTTTGGCTGGTCCCTTGTCCGGGGTAGCCTGCGCATCAACTTCTCGCGCTTCTTCGCAGTCACGACGCTGGTCCTGCTGGTGCTGGCCGCCAAGCTCCTCGCCGGAGGCATCCACGAGTTCGCCGAGGTAGGGGCGTTGCCCATGTCGGCTGGGGTCATGCAGGTGCTGGGATACCTTGTCAGGGACAACACCTCGACCATCATCCTCATGGCCCTGCTGACGCTGCCCCTGCTGCTGGTCCTGTGGGACTGGGGGTCTTCTGCTCCGTCGCCCCCCGAGAGCGCCACCGGGGCCGAGCGCAGGAAGCTCCTGGCCGCCAAGCGACACGAGTTGGTGTGGCGGGCGTCCCTTTCGGTGGTGGCGTTGGTAGTGCTGGCAGCCATGGGCTCGGCAGCCCTGGCGCACGGCGCCTATGACCCCCAGCCCGAGCCAGTAGCCGTTGATCATGGGCAAGTGCACATCCCCCTAACCTCCCTGGAGGTGGGCCAACTACACAAGTACGCCTACACCACCGGCGGAGTGACCGTGCGTTTCCTGGCAGCCCGGCTGGAGGACGGCTCCGTGCCCACCGGCCTGGATGCCTGCGCAATCTGCGGCGCCATGGGGTACATGCAGGACGGTGACCATGCAGTGTGCAAGCGCTGCAACGCCCCCATCTACATGCCCACCCTGGGGCTGGGCGGCGGCTGCAATCCACTGCCGCTGGCCTCCTCCATAGAAGGGGACAACCTCGTTATCCAGGAAGCTGACCTGATGGCCGCGGCCTCGGTCTTCAGGTAGGCAATGCTGTTCCGCATTCTGCGCGAGGCCCTGGGACGGCGACGACGACGCGTTGGCCTGGCCTTCCTAGCGATAATGCTGGCGGCTTCCCTGGCCACCGCCCTGCTGGGGCTTTCCACCAGCGTGCTGGAGCGGATGAGCCAGGAGCTGCGGGCATATGGCGCCAACATCCTGGTCACGCCGCGCTCGGAAGAGGTACGCCTGGAGATCGGCGGCATAAGCTATACCCCACCATCGCAACAGCCCCTGTTGGACGAGACCGCGCTCCCCAAGCTCAAGACCATCTTCTGGCGCAACAACATCCGGGGCTTCGCCCCCTTCCTCAGCGTGGTCGCCTCGGTCAAGGGCGAGCCCATCGTCGTCACCGGCACCTGGTTTGAGTACCGTTTCGCTCTGGCCAGAGGCACGCGGCTTACCACCAACGTGGGCCAGGGAGCGGCAGCCAAGACCACCCAGGACTATGTGGCTGGCGTCAAGGGCATATCTCCCTGGTGGCAGGTACAAGGCCGCTGGCCTGACGAGACCCAAGAAGGGAACGAATCTCAGGCGCTGGTGGGCGCGGCCCTGGCCAAGAAACTCAGCCTTCAGTTGGGGGATACCGTACCCGTAGAGTACGCCGGGCGCTCCCGGACATTGCGGGTCGCCGGCATCCTGTCCACCGGAGGGCTGGAGGAGCAACAGGTATTCGTGCCGCTGGCCGTCGCCCAGAAGCTCGCCGGACTGGGACAGGGCACTGCTCGGGTGCTGGTAAGCGCCCTCGTGCTGCCCGAAGACAAGCTCGCCGCAGAGCTGCGCGGCAAGTCCCCTGACCAGATGACCCCGGAGCAGTACGAGGTCTGGTACTGTAGCCCTGTCATGGGCTCCGTGCTCCGCCAGATTGAGGAGGCCCTGCCCGGAGCCCAGGCCCGGCCCATACTCCAGGTGTCACAGGCCGAGGCTGATTTCGCCAGCCGCATCCAGCTCATGGCCCTCATCATCACCCTGGTGGCACTGGCTGCCTCAGCCCTGGCGGTGATGACCACCATGACTACCCTGGTGCTGGAGCGCCGCCGTGAGATCGCCATCATGAAGGCCATCGGCGCCGACGATAGCCAGGTGGCCATGCTCTTTCTGGTCGAGGCCGCCGCCTTGGGCCTGCTGGGTGGCCTAGCTGGATATGGACTCGGCCTGGCCCTGGCCCGACTGCTGGGCGTCTGGGTGTTCGACCATGCGCTCCCCGTGGGGCTGGAGCTGCTGCCCGTGGTCATGCTTCTGTCCCTGGCAGTGGCCCTGTTGGGCAGCGCCGGCCCGCTACGACAGGCCATGCGCACGCCACCAATACACTCTCTACGGGGGAACTGATGACACTACCTTTCTACCAACAGACGAAGAGCATCCCCTCTCCCCTTGGGAGAGGGTGAGGGTGAGGGCAATGCTGCTTCGTATCGTGCTCAAGTCCCTGGCCCACCGCCGCCTGCGCGTGGCCGTGGCCGCCCTGGCCGTAGCCCTGGGCGCCCTGCTGGTTTCCTCCCTAGCAGTGGTCTCACTGAGCGTGGGCCACCAGGCCCGCCAGGAGCTACGGGCCTATGGGGCGAACCTCCTCCTCGTGCCCCGGGCGGTCACCGCCCCTGTGGGGTTGGGCAACCTGGGTATGGGCAGTGTTAGCGAGGCAGCCCAGTTGCCCCGTGAGACCCTGTCCTATCTCCATGACAACTCGCCCACGGAGGTGTCGGCCTACGCACCTTTCACGTACGGGGTGGCCCGGCTGGGCGACAGCCCACGCTCGCCAAGCGTGGTGGTGGCTGGCACTGAGCTTGCCCGTGCCCGCGTCCTCAGCCCCTGGTGGCAAGTCCAGGGGGAATGGCCCACGGGTACGGGCCAGGTCCTGGTGGGCATAGATGCCTTCGAGAAGCTAGAGATTTCCCTGGGGCAGGACCTTGCTCTCTGGGGCGGTTCGGGACAGACGGCGCTCAGGGTCGTGGGAGTGCTGAGCACCGGCGGGTCCGAGGATAGCCAGGTGGTTATGGACCTTGAGACCGCTCAGGCCCTTCTGGACAGAACGGGCCTGGACCTGGTGCTGCTTCGTGCCCAGGGAAACGGACCAGCCCTGGCGTCCGTCGCTACGACCCTGGAATCTGCGCTGCCGGGGGCCGAGGCCCGAGTTGTCCAGCAGGTAGCCTCGGCGGAAAGCTCGGTGGTAGGCAAGGTGCAGGGACTCATGGCACTGGTTGCCCTCCTGGTGTTGGCTGCCGCAAGCCTGGCCGTGTTCAGCACCATGGCCACCAGCGTCATGGAGCGCACCCCCGAGGTCGGCCTGATGAAGGCCCTGGGGGCCAGCCCCAGACGCATCGGCCTGCTATTCACGGTGGAGGCCGTGATCATCGGCGCTGCCGGGGGGCTACTCGGCTTCGCCCTCGGCCTGGGAGTAGCCCAGGCCATCGGGCGGAGCGTCTTCGGGTCCTACCTGCCGGTCTCGCCCTGGGCGTTGCCGCTCACACTCGCGGTGGCCCTGGGGATAGTCCTTGTGGCCAGCTTGGTGCCGGTCCGACGGGCAGTGAACATCCAGGCCGCCCGTATCTTGAGAGGGGAATAGCCATGGACTCGATCATAGCGGCGAAGAGCCTGACCAAACGTTACAACGGGACTATTGCCCTGGACAAGGTTGACCTGGAGGTCGCCCCTGGGGAATGGCTGGCCATCATGGGCCCTTCCGGCTCCGGCAAGACCACGCTGCTCAACCTCATCGGTTGCCTGGACGTACCCACTGAAGGCCAGCTATGGGTGGCCGGGACCGAGATAGGCAGCATGGCCGGCCGTGAGCTGACCCGCTTCCGGCGGGAGACCGTGGGCCTGGTCTTCCAGCAGTTCTACCTGGTGCCCTACCTCACGGCGCTGGAGAACGTCATGCTGGCCCAGTACTTCCACAGCATGGCCGACGAGGCCGAGGCCCGCAAAGCGCTGGAAGGTGTGGGGCTGGGCCACCGCCTTCATCACCTGCCCTCACAGCTTTCCGGCGGGGAGCAGCAGCGCGTGTGTATCGCCCGGGCCCTGATCAACGAGCCCAAGCTGGTTCTCGCCGACGAGCCTACAGGTAACCTGGACAAGACCAATGAAGAGTTGGTGCTCCACCTGTTCCAGGAATTGCACGCCAAAGGCCATACCGTAGTCATGGTCACCCACGACCCAGAGGTGTCCTCCCTCGCCCAGCGCACCGTGCACCTGGACCACGGGCGCCTGGCGGTTGCGCTGGCTGCACCGGCCCGGTCCTGACCTCTCCCCCAACCCATCACCGACGTGGTGGGGCGAGCCGCCGGTTCGCCCCTACGGCGTGACGATGAGTGACGCCGTCATCCCAAACACCTTGTGGGGGGCGCAATACACCTGATAGGTGCCCGGCCTGTTGGGGATGTTGACCTCCTGCGTCACGGTCCCTATGCCAGGCGCAATGATGTTGATGCCCAGCTCGTCTACTGTAAACGTATGGTACCCGTCTGTGCTATTGAGGACGAACTTCACGCTGTCACCCGCCTTGACGGTGAAACTGGTAGGGCTGTATACGGCGAAGGAAAGGGTCGCCGTGACCTCCCTTGCCCCGCCAGGTCGGGGGGTGGGTGAGGGCCCTGGAGTAGGTGCAGCCGTTGGCGGGGGCGTCGGCGCCAATGCCGGCGTGGCCGTGGGCGCGACCGGCGTAGGGCTGGGCACGACGGGCGTAGCTGTGGGGACAACCGGTGGCCGTGTGAGGGTAGGCGTCGGCCGCGGAGCTCCGGTAGGCGCGGATGTTGATGTGGCCACCGGGGCAGACGTGGCCGCAGGCCGCGGAGTCACTGTGGATGTTGGCTTGGCCGTCGGTGACGGCCCCTGCGTAGCCGCGGGCCGCGGGGTAGCCGTCGCCGTCGGCACCGGCACGGGCGTCGGACGGGGAGTCGCCGTGGGCGTTTGGGTAGGCGCCGGCCTGGCACAGGCCACGGCAAGGACAAGACCTGAGATGACTACTGCTCGCCTCAACCACCTCATTCTGCACCTCCACCAAGATGATTCCAAGCCGCAATTATAGCAAAACGCCATAGCTGTTACTATGTTATAATCATTGCTGTTAATTCAATCAACGCCGAGGAGAACGTATGCGACGCATGACCGAGGAGAACTTGAAGGCCGCCTTCGCTGGTGAGAGCCAGGCGCACATGAGATACCTGTTCTTCGCCGACAGGGCACGGCAGGAGGGCAAGGCAAACCTGGCGCGGCTGTTCGATGCCATCGCCTTCGCCGAGAGGGTGCACGCCTTCAACCACTGCGACGCCCTGGGCAACCTGGGGACCAGCCCCCAGAACCTCGATGTGGCCATCGCCGGGGAAACCTACGAGGTGGAGGACATGTATCCCGCCTTCTTTGAGGTGGCCAAGCTCCAGAAGGAGCGGGATGCCCTGCGCAGCACCAACTACGCCCTGCGCGCCGAGGAGGACCACCTGCGCCTGTACACTGAAGCCAAAGGCCAGGTCGCCCAAGGGGATGCCCAGGTGGGCGCAGTGCACGTATGCTCGGTGTGCGGCCACACCGTAGTGGGCGATGCCCCGGACCGCTGCCCGGTCTGCGGCAGGGGTCGGGAGAACTACCATCAGTTCTAGTCGGTAATTGACAGGGTACAGCCCTGGCTGATTAAATACGGCACAGTTGGTCATCGGAGTTGTCAGAAGGAGGGGACACTATGGTCATGGATGCAGCCACCCGGCAGAAGGTGGTCCAGGCACTTCAGCAGGATGTAAGCCTGGAGCTGGGAGCAATCATCCAGTATCTGTGGCACCACTACATGGGCGAGGGCATCGAAAGCCCAACCATCAACGGCCTCTTCGAGAAGGTCTCCCGCGATGAGATGAAGCACCTGGAGAAGTTCGCCGAGCGCATCGTCGCCCTGGGCGGCGAGCCCAACACCGAGATTGCCCCGGTAAAGAAGGGCGGCGACCTCAAGAAGATGATGCGGGACAACCTGGAGGGTGAGCGCAACGCAGTCCGCGTCTACAAGGGCCAGATCAAGGTGTGCGCCGATGTCGGCGACACCACCACACGCCTTCTCCTGGAGCAGGTAGTGACCCAGGAAGAGGAGCACATTGACCTGTGGGAGACCACCCTGGGTGTCGCCCCCGGCGGGTGAACCGGCAAGGACAACCCGAGAATAGCGATTGGCTCCTGGCCGATTTTGAACCGAGGTCTTCAACTGTCATTCTTAACGAGTCCCGACGCCTCGGGACGAGTGAGGGATCTCAAGGTCAATCTCGGCCAAAGGCGGTCTCCTGGGATTCCTCGCCTGCTCAGGCGGGCTCGGAATGACAAAAGAGCCACGGTCCCTACTCTACAGATGGACCGGCGCCTACGTGAATCGCTATTCTTGGGGACAAGAGGCGCATTGTCCTAGGGAGCCAAGCAGGTTATAATTCTCTCCTTGGAAGGTAGGTAAGCCCTTCCCTATTGGCGCATTCGTCTAGCGGCCAAGGACACCTCCCTCTCAAGGAGGAGATCACGGGTTCGAATCCCGTATGCGCTACCAAGATGGCGTGATCAGGCTGGGCGCCCCGCTGAACCGGGGCGGGCACCCCTTTTCTTGGACTCGATCAGCCCCCCAGTCCGGCACACACACCGG